>Ga0209212_1000083_pt1 | contig 189781 bp, 177 predicted proteins | sample RifGroC2_FD_183996 | JGI IMG/M metagenome (GOLD analysis project Ga0209212, IMG submission 183996) | Groundwater microbial communities from Rifle, Colorado, USA - Groundwater C2 (SPAdes) (version 2) | ecosystem: Environmental > Aquatic > Deep subsurface > Groundwater | place: Rifle, Colorado...
ATGTAGAAGAATATCAGTTCATGATTCTTCAAAAGGAGTCCACACTATGAAGCCTACCATTCGCGATGTTGCGAAAAAAGCGAACGTGAGCGTTTCGACTGTTTCTCGTGTCATCAATGAAAAGGGATATGTGCATGAAGAGACTAAGATTGCAGTCCATAAAATCATCAAAGATTTAGGATTCATTCCCAATCAATTGGCGAGAAGCCTTACCAATAGAAGTTCAAAAATCATCGGAGTAATCGTTCCTCACATCGGACCGACTTTTTATGGTGAACTTCTTGAAGGCATTGAAGCTCAGGCTGCTGCTTACGGATATAAAATCATGTTTTGCCACACCAAAGACGATCCTGAAAGAGAACTTGAATACTTGATGTTCTTTGAACAATATAATATTGAAGGTTTGATCATCGCATCTAACTTCTCCAATCGCGACAAACTTGCCGAACTCCACATCCCTGTCGTTACCGTTGACCATATTTTGGATGAAAATATACCCTCAATCACTTCTGACAATGTCAAAGGCGGCGGTTTAGCTGCAAAGAAACTGATTGAAACAGGTTGTAAAAACATTTTGCTGTTCAGAGGTCCTTCATTTCTTCTCACCACCATGGAAAGAACGATTGGTTTCTTGAATGAACTGAAACCTCATGGACTTTATGCAGATATCTTCGACTTTGACTTGGTTAATCCCGATGTCAAACTGATTGAAGAAATTCTTAGAAATAATCCTCAGGTTGATGGAATTTTTACATTCTCCGACACCATTGCCTTCGCAACCTTGAACATCCTGCAGAGACTAGGAAAGAAAGTTCCTCAGGATGTGTCCTTGATCGGATACGACAATATTCCATTTTCCAAATGGGTGACACCATCCATTACGACAGTGCATCAATCTGTGAATTTCATGGGTAAACAATCCTTCATCAATCTAACTAGACTGATCAGAGGTGTGGAACTGGATAATCTTCATGACATCATCGATGTCAAATTGATTGAAAGAGAAACTACTAAATCATCCTAAAGAAAAGAACTTCCAAAACGGAAGTTCTATTTTTTATGGATCAAAATCATACCTGATAAAGGACCGAGTTTAGGTTTGATATAGTATTCAAACTGATCTTTTTTTCCTTTGATTGTCTTCAGTTGAGTGCCATTATATTGATTGCTGCCAAAATAAATGTCTTTATCGCTATTTAAGATTTCTTCATAGCGTCCTGACTTTGGAACTCCGATTTCATAGGATTCATGAACATTAGGTGTCATATTGAGAATGACGACCATGGTTTCCTTATCACTTCTTCTGATATAAGCGAAGACGCTTTGGGCGCTATCATTGACAACAGACCATTCAAATCCCTTTGGATCATGATCATATTGATAGAGTGCTGGATGATGGAGATAAACCTGAGCTAGATCTTTGAAGAATCGGTTCGCTTGCTGATGTGCTGGGAAGGAAAATAAATTCCAATCTAGTTCCTTTTGAAATGCCCATTCTGAGAAGGATGCGAATTCCTGTCCCATAAATAAGAGTTTCTTTCCTGGATGTGTCATCCATAAGGTCAACAGCAGTCTCCAGGTCGCCATTTTCTGAAAGTAATCTCCTGGCATCTTGTTGACTAAACTGCCCTTCATGTGCACGACTTCATCATGTGAGAATGGAAGAACAAATTGCTCATTAAAGGCATATACCAGTCCAAAGGTAATCTTATCGTGATGATACTGGCGGTAAATGGGATCTTCCTTGAAGTAACGCAATACGTCATTCATGAAACCCATGTTCCATTTATAGTTGAATCCGATGCCGCCTGTGTCAACCGGATGGGTGACATAAGGAAAATCGGTGGAGTCTTCTGCCATGAATAAAACGCGGTCATCCTTGCCAAAAAGATGGAAACTAATCTGGCGCATAAAGTTCACAGCATCCTGATTCACACCTTTGGATTTAGTTCCCAAATAATAGATCAAATTGGAAACCGCATCGATGCGGTATCCATCAACATGATAGTAATCCATCCAAAATGTCAATGCGGATAACATAAAGCTTCTGGTGATTCCTTTTGAGAAATCAAGGTTGTCTGTACCCCAGGTGACGTTCTCTCTTCTATCTTTATCATTAAACTCAAAAAGAGGTGTTCCATCAAAGAAGGATAATCCATGAGCATCCTTGCAGATATGACCTAAGACCCAATCCAAGATTACACCAATGCCTGCTTGGTGCATCTTATCAATTAAGTACATCAGATCCTTTGGAGAACCATATCTTGAGGTTGCTGCAAAGTAACCGGTTCCCTGATATCCCCATGAATCATCTAACGGATACTCATAAATAGGAAGCAACTCGATATGGGTGAATCCCTGGTCTTTGACATAAGCTGCAAGTTGGTCAACGATTTCGTTATAAGGGATGAATGCTCCAAACTTTCTCTTCCAGGACCCCAAATGAACTTCATAAATCAATAAAGGCTCTTGATAACTCTTCTTTTTCGTATAATTCCATAAGGAATCATTCCACGCGTAGCCTTCCATATCATAAACCTTGGATGATGTGAGCGGTCTGATCTCCGATGTGAATCCAAATGGATCAGCTTTATAAATGATTCTGTTTTTTTGCGTATGAATTTCATATTTGTAGATTTCATATTCCTGATTGCCAGGAATTTCAATTCTAAAAAATCCCATGTGATGGATCTTCGTCAAGACATGTTTCCAACCTTCATAATTATTGAATGAGGAAATGAGTCTGACTTCTTTGGCATTTGGAGCGTAAACCGTGTACTGTGTTGCGTAAACGGCTCCTTGCTCATCTTTTAAGAGATGAGCGCCCATCCATTCATAGAGATTGCTGGATCTTCCAAGAAGGAATTCATTGACATCAAAATCGGATATGAGACGCATTGTTTTTCTCCTTATTTTTTAATATGTACAATATAGATACCTGGTTGGTCCACATAAATGTATGAATCTTCTGAAAGTGCTTTTTGAGAGGGGAATATGAGTTCACCATGCATCAATGGAAGTTTTTCTAAATCAAAATAGTTTTTTATGTAATGAACAAGTATTTCTTTTTTGTTTTCCAGTTTATAGATGATGACATTGTTTTCTCTGGAAATGGTGATTGAATTGTTATAAGAAGTTTGTCTGTATAAACTATATTTTTTTCTGAGTTTTAGTAATTTTTTTAGCTTGTTGACGCTTTCTTCTTGTACATGCCAATGGATCTGATTGATAGCATCCGGACTGTTATAAGAGTTTTCAACGCCCTTCTTTGAACGATAGAATTCTTGTCCTGCATGATAGAAAGGTACGCCTTGCGCGATTGCGATTAAATGATTCGCTAAATCTTGGCAGATCTTAAAATCAGGATTTTCAAAGCCACATGATAAAAGCATTTTATCGTAAAAAGTTAGATTATCATGACATTCCACATAATTAATTGACTGATTGGGTGAAGTGAACATGGTTGGCGAGCCTACCATGGCATCCATCGCCTTATACATCAGGTGTTTGTTTCCCATGGCGAATCCGAGCTCTGGACCATGGAGTTCACCCTTCATCGTATTTCTGAAGAAATCATTAAACTGAGCAAATCCCGGAAACATCGCTTGATTTCCTAAATTGGGTCTTTGTCTTGCTGGAACTTCAGTCAACATGTTCCAACCTTCTCCATAGAGCATGATACTTGGATTGATTGTTTTAAGTTCTTTTTCTATCAGATGCATCGTATCCATATCCATCAATCCCATCAGATCAAATCTGAATCCATCAATTTGGAAATGGAGCGCCCAATGCTTTAAGCTATCTACAATCAGCTTTCTGACCATGTAATTTCTAGTTTCAATGTCATTCCCGCAATAAGATGCGTCTGTCATCTTGTTGAAATGATCATGACGGTAAAAATATCCTGGAACCAAATCGTCATACGGGAATGTTTTATATTTGAAGACGTGATTGTAGACCACATCCATATTGATTCCTAAGTTTAATCGATGCGCCTGATTAATCAATTTCTTAAAGCTGTTGATTCTATCATAGGGGTTTTTTGGATCCTTGCTGAACCATCCTTCAATCGAGAAGTATTGGCTTGGATTATATCCCCAGTTGTATTTTAAATCCTTATCTAGATCATCAACATCTTCGAAATCAAACACTGGAAGAAGCTGGAGATGTGTCATGCCAAGCTTTTTAACATAATCAAGGACAGATCCGCCAAGTAATTTGCTATGCTCGCTCATGCCCTCAAACAAACCCTTGGATTCAACATCCAGATGCATGGTCATATCTCTGATGTGACCTTCATAAAGAACTGCATCGACATAATCTTTTAGATGAATGGGTGTTGGTTGGATAGGCAAGGTTTGGTTCCAGTCGATAATATGGCTGCCTGAAATAGATGCTGCTATTGTATAAGGATCCCTAACTTCTTTAAATGTATCAACCAAACGAACTAGGTAATGATAAGTTTTTCCTTCAATATCACCTTTTATTTCAGCATGCCAAACCGGTTCATGGTAATCCATCGGATACTTGATATCATCGATGACAACATAAACTTCTTTGGCTACAGGTGTAAATAAAGTGAACGTAGATTGCTCTTTAGTGTACGTACATCCAAGCTGTCCATCATATCTGTAATGGTGTTCAAATTCTTTTGTAAGGGTAACAAGTCCGATTTCAAGCGGAAACTTGACATGATTGATTATTATTTTGTCGTTTTTGTGCAAAGCGATAGGTTTAGTTGACATAAAAAACTGATTAGAACCTTCGTTCTTAAACCAGTTCAGTGTATTGTCTTCCAATTCGATTTGATAAATATAAACGTCACTCTCGATACGAATCAGAGTTAAACTATCGATAAATACTCTCATTTTATATGTTCCTTTAGCGTGTCAATGATGATTGGTTGATTATTTAACTCTATTTTACCATGTTCAACGACAATATCTTCGTCATTGATAAAATTCGTGTAGTTGCCATCAATCAAAGGAACTTCAACGGATGTTGCACATTCGAGATTGAAAATCCCAACTAAAAACTGATTTTGGTAAGCATAAGACATCACAGCAACATTGACGCTATGGATTAAATTAAAATTCCCGAATGAGAAAATGGGTTGTTTTTTTAAGGATGATAATCGTTTTATAAATACTTCGATGGAATTTTCTGAATTCCAAGGGATTAAATCAATTTCAAATAAGGATGGTTTTTCAAATATTTCATGTTCTTGTCCCGCATAAATAAAGGCTGGACCTTTCAAGAAAAACATCAAGGCCATCATCTGCATGAAATGAGCATGATCTCTGACTTTGCTTCTTAATCGTTCTTGGTCATGATTTTCAAAGCTTCTGAGCTTAATATAATTATTTGGATAAATGACATCCTGGCGTGCGATTTCCTCAAGCCATCTGGATAGCTTGTTTGGGTTTTTCAAGTATTCATTCATGTAACTAAAGATGTCATAGTCGTAACAAACATCAAATGCCTGATACATTTCAGAATCACTATAACATTCATAACCATGATCGCGCAGATATTTGATGAATCCCGGTTCCACAGATTCAGAGAGCCAAATCAGGTTTGAATTGATCAAATCAATCTTTTTTCTCGCTTCCATCCAAAAATCGAGGGGGAGGAGCGGCGCTACATCGCAGCGGAATCCGTCAACCTTGCTCGCCCAAAACTTTAGAACATCAATCAGATAATTCCAAACATCCCTCTTCTTGAAATCAAGATCCGTGATGTCGCTCCAATCTCCGATCCTATTGGCAAATTCACCCTTGTCATTCTTATAAAACCAATCTGGTTTTTCTTTGACAAGTTTGGAATCCCTTGAGGTGTGATTGAAGACGATATCCATCATCACCTTCATCCCTCTTTTGTGCGCTTCATCAATCAATAAGATAAAATCTTCATAGGTGCCCAGTCCTGGATGGATTTCCAAGTAATCAACAATCGAATATGGACTTCCTTGTTGGCCTTTTCTTGCTTGCTCGCCAATGGGATGAACAGGCAATACATATAAAACATCGACTCCCATCGCATGAATGCGGTCTAAATCCTTGATCACACCGATAAAATCGTGCGATTTGGAATGTTGTCTCGGGAATACCTGATAAAAGGTATAAGATCTTATTTCTGTATTGGTTTGTCTTGCCATTGTTTCACATCCTTATAATGCTATTTTTGTAAGTTTCCAAATATCATTATTGTACTGTTCAACGGTCCGATCTGAGGTAAAGAATCCCGAATTTGCAATGTTTGAAATAGACATCGCCAACCAGCGCGTGCGGTTTTTATAGGCACTATTGGCAACTTCGTGAGCCTTTACATAAGCATCAAAATCCTTCATGACAAGGAAATAGTCACTATTCAGTAAAGCATTCAAAATGTAATCGAAATGCTGAGGATTTGGATTGAGTTGTCGGATGAAAGAAAACACTTTGTGAAGTCTTGGGTCCTGGTCATATATTTCACGTGGCTTGTAGCCGTTGAATGTATAAAGTTTGGTAACTTCTTCTGCAGATAGACCGAAGATGATTTCATTTTCAAAACCGGCTTTTTCAACAATTTCGACGTTTGCGCCATCCATCGTGCCGATGGTGATTGCACCGTTCATCATGAACTTCATGTTGCCTGTTCCACTGGCTTCCTTAGTTGCTGTGGATATCTGCTCAGAAAGATCTGCTGCTGGCATGATGTATTCTGCATAGGTTACATTATAATTTCTGACGAAAACGACCTTGAGTAAATCTTTGGTTTCTGGATCATTATTCATGATTTCCGAAATCGTATCAATCAATTCAATGACATATTTCGCCATTGTGTAGCTTGGAGCCGCTTTCGCACCAAAAATGAATGAATGTGGATGGTAGTTCGCTTTAAATTGCGCATCACTCTTCAAACGCTGATATACATAAATGATATGAAGCACATTCATCAATTGACGCTTGTATTCATGAAGTCTCTTGACCTGGATGTCAAAAATGCTGTTGACATTAAGTTCAATACCTTGTTCTTTATAAATACGATCAGCAAGTGCTTGTTTTTTAGCCTTTTTCATCAAATTGACCTTGTTTTGAACATCTCTGTCAAAACGGTATTGGTCAAATTTAACAAGTTGTGTTAGGTCTTTACGCCATGAATCCCCGATTTTTTCATCAAGAATTTTGACAAGTTCGTGGTTAGTGTGAATCAACCAGCGTCTATGGGTGATACCATTCGTTTTATTATTGAATTTGAGCGGATATAAATGATAGAAATGCTTCATTTCGGTATTCTTCAGGATGCTTGTATGCAATTCAGCAACTCCGTTGATTGAGAATGAACCATAAATGCAAATGTGCGCCATGCGTACATGGTTTTGTCCGACAAGGCCCATCATATAGATCTGTTCTTTGTTGAAACGACCATCAGATTCAAGAATAAACTTGAAGCGTCTGTTCATTTCTGCGATAATTTCATAAATTCGCGGCAATAGATTTCTAAATATCTGGATATTCCATTTTTCAAGCGCTTCAGAAAGAATCGTATGATTTGTGAATGCACATGAACGTTGCGTAATATGCCAAGCATCTTCATAACTGATGAATTCTTCATCCATCAGAATGCGCATTAATTCAGGAATGATTAATGTCGGATGCGTATCATTGATCTGGAAGGTATAAAAGTCTGACAAAGTGCGGATATCTCTTCCGGCGTTTTTGTGTTCGTTGATCGCAGATTTGATACCAGCAGCGCTAAATACATAGGATTGCATCAATCTGAGTGACTTTCCTTCTTCTGTTGAATCATCAGGATAAAGTGAATCACAAATTTGAGTGGTCATTTTTAAGTATGCGTCACTCTTGATCAGTTGACGGTCACTAGGTTCAGTAGACCATAAACGAAGTTTCGTGATGACTCCATTTTGATCACCTACGATTTTAACATCATAAGGAACGGCTTTAATCCACTGCGGATTCACCAGTCTGGTATGTTCAACATAACCGAATAATGGAATTTCTATCGCATCTTCGTCGACTCTTTTTTCCCATATGAAGGGATTCCTCAACCAAGGATCAGGAAGTTCCACCTGTTTGTGGTTTCTGATTTCCTGTTTGAAAAAACCATGCTGATAGCGTAAGCTGTTACCGTATAATGGTAAACCGACTGATGCTGCAGAATCTAGAAAACAAGCAGCAAGCCTTCCCAGACCGCCATTGCCAAGTCCTGCATCCGCTTCAGCCTCTTCAACTTCATTCATGTCAATGTTCATGTCTTGAAATGCTGACTTGACTACATCATAAGCACCGCTATTTTGAAGATTGTTGGTGATCAATCTTCCCATCAAAAATTCCATTGAAAAATAAATTGTTTTTTTAAGATTATTGTTTTTCACATATGCATTCGTTTTCTGATAGTCGGATTCCAAGTCTCTATCTAAAATCGTCGCTAAAACCGTATAGCGTTGAAAGACAGAGGAATTTTCCAATTCCACACCAAATTTATCCTTAAGATCATGCAAAAACGCCTCTTTGAAGGAATCTTTGCTAGTCAATATATTTTGCATGATTAATCTCCTTTATAATAATATTCATTATTATTTTAACACAAAGAATCACGAATGATGTATGTGACCGTTTGCATAATCAAAAAATCGGTTTCTTTCTTAAAAATATGTAAAAATATAGGAAAAGAAAAAAGGCGAATAGCAAACGCCATTCACCTTTTAAAATTAGTTTTTGTAACTGTTGAACTTATTTAGCAATAAGTCCTAAACCTCTTGCTTCGCCTGTACCGAAGTCAGCAAAAATCATGTAGAAAGTTGCAGCTGCGAATGCACCTGGGTTTGAATTCCAGTCGCCTTGTGGGCTTGGAGTTTCAACATAAGGTGGGATGTAATAAGTTTCTGGAGTCAAACTGAAGAATTCTCCACTTTCTGGGCTTGGTCCCCACCAGTTTGGAATTTCGCCATCTGCATCAGTTCTAATCATCTTGATTGCTTGGTTGCCATCAAATACAGTTTCAACGCCATCAATTGTGTAAGTGAAAGTCCAACCTGCACCTGAGCTTAGAATAGTAACTTCTACTAAATACAGATATACAGCACCTTCAAGTTCATCAACGATTGATGCAACACGTTCGTCACTACGAGCAATTGCTTCCATCTTAAAGTCTTCATTGCCTACTGCATCGCCCCAACCTGTAACAGCGCCAGCTGCATAATAGTCATGAGCAGCATCTACTAGGATTTCGTCGCTAACAGTATTGCATCCGACAAGGATAAATGCAGCAACTAATAAAACTACTACTGATAATAATTTTTTCATTTTTTTCTCCTTTTTTCTCTTATTTGTTTAATATAAGCGTTTTCATTTTAACATTTTTTCCCATAAACAACAATATGTTTGCTGAATTTTTATTGTGGTACCGTTATTTTATTACCACACTTGTCAATCCGTCGATTGTTAAAAACTGATTTGAGAGACTTGCCACACCTTTTCCTGCAAATCCTCTCAAGATTGTAAATGTATAATCTGTGTATAAACTTAAGTCGATTGTGATCGCTGTTTCCCCAGTATTATGAAAGATTCCAACGGTGCTTTCCTGATAAGTTGATAGGAATCCGCCAAAGGTGAAATAGCCTGTAAAGGTGAGCGATGTGTAGGTTCCACGGGCAATTTCAGGGTTTGCATTTCTGATCATAATCACTTTTTTATAGTGATTGAACAAACTGTTCGGATCATTTAACTGATCATTGACAGTGCCATTGGTTTGTTTCTCGATATCATAGGTCGATCCCACTGGATCTATGACTGTATCCTTATCTCCCCAAAGCATCTTCAGTCTTCTATTCGCATCCGTGCTTTCTGTACCTCTGCTGCCCTTCATACCTATTTCTTCACCATAATATAAGAATGGTGTCCCATAGCTCCAAATGTAAAGATTGGCAGCCATGTGCATTCTATAATCGGAGACATTTAAGTATCCTGCCGATCTGTTCATGTCGTGATTTGATATGAATGGAGTCAGGTTTGGGTTTTCGCTATAATCGTCGATCATGTTTCGATAATTATTCAAGTAACTTACATAATTGTTGACAGCATCAGCAGCATTGGCGGTTGATGCGACCGCACCTTCGAGTTGAGACATTCCGAAGTCGAAATTGCTGAAGTTTGCATAGTAAGGAGCAATCAACGCATCTCCCGACCAAACTTCTCCAACGATATAAGCATCAGGATTGATCTTGACGCATTCTTCGATGAACCAGCTCCAAAAGTCCAGGTTTTTTTGAGTGTCATTCAAGTAAACATACTTGATGGCATCCAATCTGAACCCTGAAACACCTAAATCGAACCAAAACTGCAGGATGTCGATGATTTCAGCTTTAACAAGAAGGCTATCCATATTGAGTTCTGGCATTGTCTGAGAGAAGTTCGCTTCATAGAAATAATCTTGAGCGAATGGATAGTAGGTTTTGCCGGGTTCTTTTCCATCTTCTTTAACAAGTGAATAGTATTCAATATAGGGGTTGGTCAAATCGCCAGCGTTAATCGCTGTTTTGGCTTGTTTGAACCATGTGTGATACATAGAAGTATGATTTAATACCAAGTCGATGATGACATTAATGCCTCTGCTATCTGCTTCATCGACGAAGTTTTCAAAATCTTCAAGCGTACCATAATCTTTGTCGATGGACATGTAGTCCGCGACATCATACTTGTGATAGCTGGGTGATTCCATGATCGGCATCAGCCAGATTCCATCGATACCTAAGCTTTTTCCTGAATTGGGATCTCCATCATTCAAATAATCAAGTCTATTTGTCATTCCCTTCAAATCACCGAGACCGTCTTTGTTGCTATCGGAAAAGGAACCTACGAATATTTCATAGTAGGTTCTAAACTGATCATCTAAAATGTGTGCTTCAAGCTGTTCATCAACTTCTATGACATACTCAGGCTTTGTGCAAGAGAATAATAGAAATGATAGTGCCAGCAAGCTGATTCCAATCCATAGTTTTCTAATCATGTATTATCCTTTAACTGATCCGGCAGTGACGCCTTCAATATAGTACTTCTGCATCGATAAGAACATAGCGACGATCGGAATCGCGACAATCACGCAACCTGCTGCGAACATGGTGAACTTATTCACATCGACGAATTGTCCATAAAGCATCGTGTACAATCCGACAGCGACCGTATGTAAGTGCGTGTTGGTCTCGCCTAGGATAACCCTGGCGAAAATGAAGTCCATCCAAGGTCCCGTGAATGACATCAGTGCTGTATAAATAATGATTGGTTTGCTGATGGGAAGGATGATCTTAATGAAAATCTGAAAATTAGTCGCTCCATCAAGTCTTGCAGACTCAATCAATGAATTTGGGATGATGTCAAAGAATCCCTTGGCAATATAGAACCCTAATCCTGAACCTGCTGAATAGACGAGAACCAACGCTGCGAGCGATTGAGTCAGGTTGACAGCCTTCAAGATGTAATAAATAGCGATAATCGACATAAATCCTGGGAATAATCCAAGAATCAGTGCCACATTTAAGAATTTCTTGCGCGCTCTAAATTTCAGTTTGCTCATGACATAAGCGACAGAGAGTGTCAGGAATGTTGAGAAGATGAAACTAAAGATAGCGACGACAAGCGTGTTCATGAACCATGTCGGAAATTCGGTTGTCGTGAACAGTTTGATGAAATTATCGAAACCGACCGCTTTAGGGAAATAGTTGGAAACAACGATTCCTACCAAATCACCTTGATTATTTCGTTCTGTTCGAAATGCGTTTAAAATGATCCAAACAATCGGATACATCCAAATCACAGACATTATAATCAACGTGATATAACCGGTAATGGTTGATGTTCTTTCTGTTTTTTTCATGCTTTTAGATTTTGGAGCTTTCATAGTCAGTTGGTTCATTATTGGAACGCCTCCTCATCTTTATATGCCTTGCTCTTGCGGTAAGTCAGCAGGGTTCCTGTCGCAGTGATGATGAATGTCATGATGGCGATGACGGAACCAAGGTTATATTCGTTCTCATCAATCGTCAATTTATACAGCCAAGTCACAAGCAAATCGGTGCTTCCCGCTTTATATCCGCCCGGTACGATCGGTGCGCCGCCCGTCAAGAGATAGATAATGTTAAAACTTGTAATGTTACCTACAAACGAGGTAATCAGGTATGGCGTCGTAACGAATACAATATAAGGAACCGTAATGTTCATGAGCGCCTGCCGCTTGCTTGCGCCATCAATCGTTGCTGCTTCATAAAGATCCTGTGGAACATTCATTAAAATACCGCTTGTCATCAGCATGGTGTAAGGAATACCTACCCACAAGTTGATCACAATGATGGTAATGCGCGCAGTCCAAACATTGGCTGCAGTCGCCAAGAATGAAATTGGAGAATCGATTAAGCCAATCGTCATCAACAAATTATTCACTGGACCATATTCGGATAAAATGTTACGAACAGCCAGAAGAGAAATAAACTGTGGAATGGCAATCGTCATGATGAATACTGTTCTCCAAAGTTTCTTCAACTTAATCTGCTTTTTATTGATGAGCAACGCAAGCAAAATACCAGCGATATAATTGGAGAATGTAGCAAAGAATGCCCAAATCATCGTCCAAGATAAAACTGGAAGGAACCTTACAGAAATTTCACCAGATCCGCTAAAAATATTTCTGAAATTTTCTAATCCGACCCAATCGAACAAAACCTGTCCAGCAGGATGTTGGGCATCAAAATTGGTAAATGCGATTAAAATCATAAAGACGGTTGGAAGAATGGTGAAAATCACAATACCGATAATTGCAGGAGTCAGCATGGTCAAATGGAATTTCGCATCCATCAATTCTGCCAAATCTTCCTTAAAGGTTGGTAATTTCTTACCCTTCTTCTGCAGTTCGTCTGCAAGGCATGAGCTCTTGATATTTGATGAATAGGCTGCAAGGAACATGAAAATGATTCCTGTAGTGACTACTCCAAATAAAAGCATCAGCATTGAATTGTCGGTAGGTGTGAAGATATCTCCTTCAACCGTACCTAAAGTGATAAAGTTTTTTATAGCTCTGAATCCCATTGGCGTATCATTGACGACTGGAGACATAATCATAAAAGTCAAGAACCCTACTTCAATAACGAAGTAGAGCAGGCCTTTGACGATTTGTTTTCTAGCCATATTGCCAAATCCCATGATGAAATGAGAAACCTTGGTCAATGTGCTTGAATCTCTGAATCTGGTCGCAAAATGAACAGTTGAGTTTTTCAATCCCACACCTATTTTGATAATCCATTTATAGATGCCAAGTCCAATATTCTTGAAAAAGGTAAGGATGGAAACAAGGATTCGAGAAATGATTGATTGATTTTGTTGCACGTTTTTACTGCTCATCATATCCTCCTACTCGATGAGAAGACTAAGTGGTTGGTCTTACTCCAGTTTTCCAAATGGCTTCAACGATCAGCATTTGTGCCAATATAGCAGCGTCAGTATCAAATAAATCATTCTTATTTTCCAAGATTTCCATGATTAAGTCAGGAGCACCCTTAGAATAATAATAGAAATTAAAGCGTGTATCCGCACCGAATGGTTGTGGAATTCCTCTTTCAAACATTTCAAGCTGAGCGACAGCCAATTGAATTTCAACGGAATCCCCAGTCATTGAATCAAATTCATCTTTCGCATTCTTGTAAGAAGGAAGATTGTTCGCTTCAGTAAATGATTGTTCTTGGATTTCTTTGCTTGATAAATGCATCATGATGTCTTGCAGGTATGCAGCTTTATCGCTGCCCTTCTTCATGACAAACATCTTAGCATCTGCGAATGTTCCAGATTGGAATTCTGTTCCAGCTGGAGTTGATCCGTAAACATCTTGTGAAGTTACAGTGAATGTTGGAAGCTTAGTTACGCCTAGATTGCTTCCTAAAGCTGCTTGAGCAGCATTGAAATGCCATGCTCCGCCGATGACAGCGATAGAGATTTCATTTTGAATTTCAACAGTCCAACCGGAATCCGTAGGTCTCTTCGCTCCATTTGGATTGGTGAAGAATCTTTGACCCCACTTCAATACGCTTAAGACATCATCGCCTGTTGCATAGTTTTCATTGATGTCGCCGTCTGCATAAAGACGTAAGCTTGTTGCTTGAGTTGTAGCATTTTTAGCAAGTAGAAGGAATGAATTATTAAATCCATCTGTGCCTGTTAAAGATAATGCTTGCTTGTTTGCTGTAGCAGCTGCTGCCAAGATGCCTTCCCAAGTTAAGACTTGTTGTTCGGTAATAAATTCTTTATTGTAGTATAAAACTAAAGCTTGAGCAATGTATGGTACTCCAAATGTATATTCTGTACCACCAACAGAACCCTTGATCACATCAGCAAAAGTTGCAGGATTGTCTGCAGCGATTTGAGCAAGTAGATCAGGATCAGTAATTGGAGCGATACTGCTTGAACCAGTAATCAATTTTCCTAAATTGTCATGTGCAACTGTAAATATATCAGCACCAGCATCGGTATCTTCAAGGAACGTTGCTGCAGCTGAACCGGTGTCAACACCTTTGACGCTCACGAGGTATGGAAAGTCTTCATCGTTTGCTTCGTTATATGCAGTTACATATTCATCCATGATCCCCTGGTAGAATTCTTGGGACTCATCACCAACCCAAATCAACAGGGTATCTTGTTTCTTGCATCCATAAAGCAATGTCACAGATGCCAAAATCACAAGTAAAATCAGTACTTTGTTTTTCATTTTTTTCTCCTTTTTTAACTCTTAAATTAATAATTCAATTATATCATCTGAAGGGCTTTCATGCAAGCGATTACAAGTATGCTTTGATGTTTACTTTTTATGTTTTTTATTGTAATATGAACCTGTAATGAAAGCGAATCACAATAAATCATGATTCGGTTTTTCAGACGACATCTTCGTGAATAAATCAAAATATTTGTCATGAAAATCAGAGGGAGAAAGAAATGAAGAAATTGCTTGTTATTCTTTTAGTAATGCCATTATTTGCCATCTATAGCATGGTTGTTTTTGGGGCTACTCCAGTCACTTCGGTATACATCCATTATTACCGTTTTGCTGAGGATTATACAGACTGGAATGCATGGGTTTGGCAGAGTGAACCAGCGAGTATGGATGGGGCATCCTATGCAATGGCTGAAGATGATACCGCTACCACTTTTAATTACGGAGGTGTGCTTGCGAAGGTAAATCTGACCGGAGATCTGGAAAATGCCACTCAGCTGGGCATAATCATTAGAAAAGGCAATTGGGTCCTAAAAGATTTGGACATCGACCGTTTCATCGACATTCCTGCAGAAACTGAAGATGGCATTTATCATGTCTATTTTGTTGAAGGCGATATGGCTATCGGTGAATCCATTGATGATGTTGACGGACCTAGCAGAAATCCTAAATTTAAATCAGCATATTTCCGAGATATGAATACATTTGTCTTCACAGCAACCGAAATACTTGATGATTCAGATATTAGAGTATATGCAGATGATGTGTTGATCGATGTTGATACCATCGTCATTGATGGAATGAATGGCACAGTTGTTTTAAATGATGATGTGGACTTTACGAAGAAATATGTCATCGAAGCAGACTTCTCAAACAGTACGACAAGCGATTATACAATCACCTTTGATGGCATTTATGATTCTGAAGAGTTCAATAACGCTTTCGGTTACGAAGGTGATGATCTTGGAGCCATCGTGAATGGCAATCAAACAACATTTAGATTATGGGCGCCAATCTCTGAATCCGTAACCTTGAATTTATACAATACAGGTACATCGTTATCTGATGGCGGTACCAATACTCCAATCAGCACACATGTGATGACACCTTCTGAAAAGGGTACATTCTTTATTTCAATGCCAAGTAATTTGCATGGAACCTATTATACGTTCACCGTTCAAAACGGAGGAAATGATTACGAAGTCATCGATCCTTATGCGAAAAGCTCAGGCGTCAATGGAAAACGTGGACTGATTGTTGATTTCGATCAAGTCAATCCAGAAGGATTCGAATACGATACACGTGCAGACAACATGGTCAATGCAACAGATGCGATCATCTATGAACTTCATGTCAGAGACTTGACATCACACTCAAGCTGGACTGGAACCGAAGCAAATAGAGCGAGATACTTAGGTCTTGTCGAAGAGGGAACAGCTTACCAAGGTGTAACAACTGGCTTCGATCATATCGTAGAGCTTGGTGTCACACATGTTCAGCTTCTTCCATTCTTTGATTACGGTGTTGTTGATGAAACAAAACTTGATGATACAGAATATAATGCATTCAACTGGGGTTATATGCCTCTAAACTTTAACGTTTTAGAAGGTTCATTCTCTTCAGATCCTTATGATGGTCTTGTCAGAGTCGCTGAAATGAAAGAAGTTGTCTCTAAATTCACTGATGCGAATATCAGAGTGAACATGGATGTCGTTTATAACCATACAGGTTTAACCGCAGATTCCAATTTCAATTTGATCATTCCAGGATATTATCATAGAAAAAATACAAACGGCAGTTTCAGCAATGGTTCAGGAACTGGTAATGAAACCGCATCTGAACGTTTCATGATGCGTAAATTCATGGTTGAATCCCTCGTATTCTGGGCAACCGAATATAACATTTCCGGATTTAGATTCGACTTGATGGCGCTTCATGATATTGAAACAATGAATGAAATCATGACAGCTCTTCAAGCAATCGATGAATCCATCATGGTTTATGGCGAACCTTGGATGGGTGGAACAAGTCCGCTTCCACTAGATGATCAAGCTGGTAAGAATAACTTATATTTACTTGATGGAATTGGAGCATTTAATGATGATTTGAGAGATGGTGTCAAGGGTTCTGTATTCGCTAGAGAAGAAGGCGGATTCATTCAAGGCACATTCAGTGACAAACTGGTTTCACGCACGAAATACGGCATTGTCGGCGGCATCGCTTATGAAGGCATCAATGCTGCACTGCTTTCTGCACAGAAAGTTTGGCATACTTCTCCTCTTAAAACCATCAACTATGTGACAGCGCACGATAACAATACCTTATATGATAAGCTTTATCAAACACTTGCAGTCACAGACAGGCTTGAAATCATTCCACAACTCATGAAGCAAGCAAACGCAATTGTTCTCACTTCACAAGGCATATCCTTCCTTCATGCAGGCGATGAATTCATGAGATCGAAACCTTCAGCAACAGGCACAGGTTTTGATCATAACAGTTATCAATCTCCTGATTCAGTCAACCAGCTCAGATGGGATTTGAAAGCTGGAGATGTTGAAATGAATGTTTTTGAATATTATAAAGGGTTAATCGCATTTAGAAAGGCGCACCCATCTTTGAGAATGACTGAAGCAAGCGACATCGTCGCTAACCTGGAGTTCGTCTATGAATCAACAACAGGCGTCATCAGCTATATCATCACCAACGATTCAAGCAATGATACCTACGAAGAAATGCTCATCATCCATAATGCGAATAACAGCCAAACAAAAATCAAGCTTCCGACAGAAGGCGGTTGGAGACTTGTGATTGATGGAGATGTTGCAGGCACTGAAATTCTTGATACCTACAAAGGTGGAGAAACCATCAAGGTTGCAGCACATTCTTCTTATGTTTTATACCGTGATATAACCATCGAAGATGTGAATTATCTTCCAGTGATTTTAATTTCATCTATCGGCGGATCTGCAGCCATTGCAGGCGGCGTATTTATCTTCTTAAAACTTAGAAAAGCTAAAATAGCAATCGTTTCCTAATCATAGCAACAAAAAGGGCGCTCAACCATGAGCGCCTTTTTTCATTTCAATGTGTTTGGTTAAATGAATAATCCTTGATTGATTTCGGATTTAAGAATGAAAGCATCCAGCTTTCTATAAGAACTTCCTAAAACTACAGGATTTGTGAGTAAGAAGAAATCGTATACTTCTGCTTGGTTTCTCAATACCTGTTCCAAAACGTCTCTGATTAAAATTCCGGTATCCTCAGAATCAATGCCTGAGATGAATGGGTTATAAGTCTGATCAAACATGTAATCATTGGTAGCAACCTTATAATAAGTTGAATCATCGAAGCTCATGTCATCTCTAATATCATGATAAGCTCCGCCGCTGCTGTTGATGAAAGAATTGATTTGCGCACCTGTCAGATAAGTTGTCTTTATTTTGTTATCGAATGGGAATATTTGATAAAGGGTAGCGACTGTAATGTTTTGAGCATTCATGATCGGTGCTCTTGTTCCACCTAAATTTTGAAACGCTACATCGCTACCTGTTGCAACTCGCATGAGTTTTGCCATATAGAAGGATAATGAAGATTGACTCATATAAGCTCCCGATACCATGATGACCTCGGTCAATAATGGTTCGATCTGCAATTCATAAGATGCGATGATACTGTTGATTTCTGCATTCGCAACGTTCAATCTGGAATCTGTAGATGCTGTCAAGTTGGTGACTGAAGATGCTGTGATATTACCTTCTGAATCTAAGGTAAGTCTTACTCTGCCTAGGTTTTTTCCGTTTGAAGAAGATTGAATGTAAGGCATACTGGTCGAGCCTGTTCTCGTTAAGTAACCTGAATAACTGGAATGGCTGTGTCCGTTGAATACAGCATCCACCTTTTGATTTCCTGAAAGCTGGCTCATTGTTTGATTGAAGCCTGTAGAAATGCCATTATCATGCAAAACTACTAAAACAATATCAACTTGTTCCACTGTTCTTAAGTATTCCGCATAGAATGTCGCCCAATATTCAGGACTTGCGAAATGGTAGCCTTGAATCTTGGAAACTGCGATGCTGGATTCAAGTCCATATCCCATGACACCGATGATGCCAACCTTGATATTGCCCTTTTGGACGATGGTATAAGGGTCGATGAAATCAGGTCTGGTTTCCGTGCCGTCTAAAAAGACATTCGCACCGAGGATTGGAGCATCAACCTGATCATCTGTATAAAGAGGATTTCTATATCTGGTAACTGTTGATAAACCCCAGTCAAATTCATGATTGCCTAAAACAAATGCATCCATGCCGATGGCATCAAGCGCATTGACTGTCGACCTACCTTCAAAATAATTGGAAATGAGCGTTCCTTGAAGTAAATCTCCTCCACCGATGAAGAGGGTATTTTCAGGATTTCTGGATCTCTCATCCATCACAAGGTTTCCAATGCGTGCCAAGCCCATTTGTTCTGATTCATAAGTAATCGCACCATGTAAATCATTAATATAATAAATATTTAGTAAATCAATTGGTTCAACATAATTTGGATCGATGACTGTGACACTAACGACAACCGTTGCTGTGCGATTGGATCCGTCACGCACTGTATATACCAAATTGTAGAGACCTTCCGCCTCTAAATTGACATTGCTGGAGTTGACCTCAATATGATTTGTCAAATCGCCATCAACAGCATCTTCCGCTGTAACACCAAGAAGATAGTCTGGAACTGCATCGCCTATTTCATAGGTGATGTCAATAGCTCCAAGGATAACTGGATTTCCAGTATCAACTACATAAATATTGATGACTAAATTTGAAGTATTTCCTGAAAGATCCGACACTGAAAGTGTTAGCCCATATGTTCCAGGTACTAAATAATTGATTTCACTGTCATCAAAGTTGATGGAGGAGGAAAGATCTCCGTCGACTAGGTCAACTGCAGTGAAATATTCTGTGAAATCAGGTAGTTCATCGCCAATTTCATAGGTGATAGATGTCTCACCAGAAAAAGATGGTGCGACAAAATCGGTTGGAGTTGGAGTTGGTTCGCATCCAATCAATAAAAGTAAGATAAAGATCAAGGGTATTGCCAGTAAGATTTTCTTCATTATGTTCCCGTCCTTTGCAAAAGTATTATAGCATTAAGTTATAATTTCCGCTATTTTTTTATGTTATAATATTTTGGTGAGGTGTCAGGATGAAAAAACAACATAAATTATTAGAACTATTTTGGACATTCTTCAAAATTGGCGCGATGACCTTTGGAGGCGGATTGGCAATGATGCCAATCATGAGGAGAGAGGTTGTTGAAAAAGAGCATTGGGTAGATGATGATGACATTATTCAAATTCTTGTCATATCAGAAACTACGCCAGGCGTTTTCGCTGTCAATGCAGCAACATTCATCGGATATAAGATTGCAGGCTTCTGGGGCAGTGTTGTAGCAACGCTCGGCGTGGTCGTCCCTTCTTTTATCATCATATCGATCATTTCACTATTCATCGTTCAATTTAAGGAATTGACCTTGGTAAGTTACGCATTTTATGGAATCCAAGCTGGAGTTTCCATTCTGATTTTGCGAGCAGCGATGAAATTGTCTAAAAAAGTTCATTTCAACATATTCGCTACTGCTATCTTCGCTGCTTCAATTGTGGTTGCGCTATTTACTGGTATCAGCGTGATTTATATCTTAATCGTCAGTGCGATTTTAGGCTTGTTATATGGTTTTCTAAACAGTGTTAAGGAGGCTAAAATAGATGTTTCTAACCCTTCTTAACTTATTTTGGATTTTCTTTAAAATTGGATTGTTTACCTTTGGTGGCGGATACGCGATGATACCTTTGATTGAATCAGAGCTTGTCGGCGGGGGATATATCACTTCTGATTTACTTTATGATTTCATAGGGATTGCAGAATCCACACCTGGACCCGTAGCAATCAATATGGCTACATTCATCGGGATGGACCAAGTCGGATTATTAGGTGCATTCGCTGCGACATTGGGTGTTGTTCTCCCTTCATTCATAATCATTTTGCTGATTGCGACATTTGGCACAAAGTTCTTAAAGAGCAAGTTTGTCACCAGTGCGTTTGTTGGATTGACACCAGCTGTCATCGGTTTGATATTCTCAGTGGCAATCACTTTGATCGTCAGAGCAATCCTGCCAAATATCAGTTTTGATAACTTCGTTTTTGACTTTTCAGTCTTCAATTTCCGTGGAATGATTGTTTTAGTTATTGTTGTCATTTATAGTTTCTTCTTCAAGAAAGTCTCTCCAATCAAAATAATTTTATTATCCGCAATACTTGGAATGATTGTTTACAGCATTTTATAAATGGAGGTTGAGCCATGAAGGATTTATCCTGGATTCAAAACAATCTGATAGCGCACCGAGGACTATACAGCAAGGACCAAAGTATCCCAGAAAACTCCTTGTTGGCTTATCAATTGGCTCTTGATAAAGGATATTCCATTGAGCTTGATTTGAATGTTTTAAAGGATGGAACGGTACTTGCTTTTCATGACCACACATTCAAAAGACCATGCAATGACAACCGGGAACTCAGTGAAGTCACCTATGATGAAATCAAAGATCTAACACTTTTTTCAAGTCAGGAAAAGATTCCGTCACTTCAAAATGTATTAGCTCTCGTACAAGAAAAAGTTCCCTTACTGATTGAATTGAAACCCCATGGAGACGTCGTTTTCCTATGTGAATCCATGATGAAAATCATGAAGGATTACAAAGGAAAATATGCTGTTTTCTCATTTCATCCACGGGTTGTTTCATGGTTTAAAAAGTATCATCCAGAGGTTATCAGAGGACAGATTTCAGAGTATTTCAAAACTGACAAAGCCATGAATCCCATTTCTAAATATTTAATGAAGTCGATGTTTTTTAATCGCTTCACAAGGCCAGATTTCATCAGTTACGGCATCTATGATATGCCAAACAAATATATCGATAAAGCAATGAAAAAAGGCATAACCGTTATCAGCTATGCCGCAAGGACTACGGAACAATTTGACTTTGTAAAATCACATTATCATAATACGGTATTTGAATTCTTTGAACCAAAAATATAGGGCACTCAGCGAGTGCCCTTTACTTTTAATCCATGTCTACATCGAAGCTTTCCAATATAGATTTCTTGTCAATTTTCGCATCGCCATGTTTAACTAAAAACATCGTGATGAATGCCAATGCAACAAAGACTGTCGCATATGGGAATAATACCTTTTGGTGGATTGCGTCCATCAAAATACCTGATAGGATTGGAGTCAAAATTTGTGCTGCCATCGAAAATGAGTAATAGTACCCTGTATATTTACCGACGTTAGATCCCTTAGCAAGTTCAACAACCATTGGATAGGAGTTGACGTTGATGGTTGCCCATCCGATACCTGTCAAGCCGAATACGATATACATGATCCATCCGGTATCCTTGCTGATGAAGAATACGGAACCGAAGCAAAGTGTGAGCAAAATGATACCGGCAAGAATGGTTTTTCTTCTTCCAAACTTCGTTGAAATGATACCGATTGGAATGAAAGCGATGATTGCAGTAACGTTTGCAACCAATAGAGGTAGTGTGAAGGAAGCCAGTTGAAGAATCTTTGGAGCGTAATCGGAAACCTTGGTCATGACTGCGTTATAGCCCATGAACCAAAGGAATACGGATGCCAGAATCAAGTATAATGAAATCTTCTTATCTCTTGGAAGATCGCTCATGTCATGAACATCTTCTTCATTTTCAGTCAGACCAAATTTTGCATCTAGTGCAATGCGTTCCTTAACCATCTTGGGTTCATTCACCTTCCATAAGAAGACTAAGAGAACCAAAAGCATGACAAGGCCAACAGTGATGAACGCAGCTAAATAGCTCACATAAGATTTACCGCCTAAACCGAATAAAGTAAGGATAATGAGTGAAGTAACCCCTGCAGCTGCTCCCATCAAATTGATGATGGCATTTGCTTTACTTCTCAGTGGCTTCATCGTAACGTCAGGCATCAATGAAACTGCTGGTGATCTGAATACTGACATTGAAATGAGTGCGATTAAAAGAATGAAGACGAAGACTACAAAGTTCATTGGATTTTGAACTGTGACTTCCCAAGCAAGATCGCTCAGATAAGAGTGATAATAGCCATCAAGGTAAGAAAGTTCTCCGACTTCAAGATTGCCGGCAACTTCACCATCAATGATACTTTGCATAGGTTCGAGCGTATTCGCTTCCCAATTTTCATATCTGGATTGTGAAATCACATCACCTGAAAGCGCTGCTGCACGTTCAGCTTCCATATCATCAATCAAGCCATTCCAGAAGACAATGCTTAACCGTACATCATCGGGACTATCAACCAATTCTTCATATTGATTCACAATATCTGTATTTTGAATTCTTGTCGTTTGAATATTATCAACGAATGATAAACCAATGAATGCAAATGCTGCAACCACGGTACCGACAATCACATAAGGAGTTCTTCTTCCAAGCTTGTGATTAGTTCTATCGGAGATTGCTCCAAATAACGGCAACATGAATAATGCAAGCACATTATCAAGGGCCATGACGACACCGGACCACGTTTGGTTCAATCCAAACTTGTCAATTAAAATCTTCGTGATGATTGAGTCATAGGTCTGCCAGAAAATCGTGATGATAAAAAATGCTAAACCAACGTAAAACGTCTTTTTGTAATCGAGTTTCATACGTTCACCCTTATCTCTAAATTTTTTGTTTCATTTGAAATAATTATAGCATAATATTAAAAAAAACGTTGCTATTTTTCACCTTACTTACAGATGTTATGTTGGTCCAATCGTTGAAATGCATAGCGTATCTAGCCACTTTAATAAAACATCCTAAAATAAAGAAAAACAGACCATGCAAGATGGTCTGTTTATGAGTTATGCAACAGATTCAGATCCAACAGCTAAAGCACGACGATTGATTGGAAGCATACCAGCTTTTTTTGCACCAAGGAAGTATTGCAGCGATTCCATAATCACGTCTTCCTTAAAGATGTCAACCTTTTTTAAATATGCGCCAAGCATGACCATATTCGCAACCTGTGGTTTATCTAAAGATTGCGCAAGGTCGGTCATTGGAATTGGATACACATGAATATTATGATGATTTTCATAGGATTTGACGAGGGAGGAGTTGTAAAAAATATTTCCACCTTCTTTGACCTTGTTGCCGAATTTAGCAAGTGAAGGTTCATTGAAAATCAGTAAATCATCTGAATCCTGAAAGACTGGAGAATAAATCGGCTTATCACTGATGGTGATGGAGCAATTGGCAGTTCCGCCTCTTGTTTCAGGACCATAGGTTGGAACCCAAAGACTGAATAGACCCTGCTTGTTCGCAGCATGCGCAAGGAGCTGGCCTGTCAGCATGACGCCTTGACCGCCAAATCCTGAAATACGGATTGTTCTAATCATTTTTCATCACGTCCTTGTAGACTCCGAGCGGATAGATTGGAATCATGTTTTCTTTTGCCCAATCCAACGCTTCTCTTGGCTTCATGCCCCAGTTGATCGGGCATGTAGAGATGACCTCAATCAATGAGAATCCTTTGCCTTCTAATTGATAAGTGAAAGCTTTCTTAATCGCTTTTTTAGTTTTGCGGATATTTGATATATCTGTCATCGCGACACGTTCAACATAGGCTGCTCCATTGATTTGAGCAAATATCTCAGAAATCTTCAAAGGACTTCCATGTTCAGCGACATTTCTGCCCAATTGTGAGGTTGTAGTTACCTGTCCAACGAGTGACGTTGGAGCCATTTGACCGCCTGTCATGCCATAAGTTGCATTATTAGCTAAGATGACTGTAATATTTTCTCCGCGGTTTGCAGCGTGAATCGATTCCGCGATGCCGATAGAACCTAAGTCGCCATCACCTTGATAAGTGAACACAACACGGTCTGGAGAAACACGCTTGATGCCTGTTGCGACCGCACAGGCTCTGCCATGCGGAGCTTGAATAAAATCAGTTTCAAAATATTCGTATGCGAATACCGAACATCCGACGGATGCGACACCGATGGTTTTTCCTAAAACTCCTAATTCTTCAAGAACTTCAGCAACCAATTTATGCAGCATGCCATGTGTGCAGCCTGGGCAATAATGGGTATGGACATCTGTCAAACCTTGAGATCTTTCGTATTTAATCATGATTCCACCACCTTGTCCTTGAAGTTTAAGATAGCATCGACGATTTCTTCGGGTCCTGGAACCATACCGCCTGCTCGTCCATAAAAGCCAACTGGGAATCTGCCCTTGTTTGAAATCAAGACATCGTCAAGCATTTGACCCATGCTCATTTCAGTAACTAAAATCCCTTTGCAGGTCTTGGGTATCAAATCAAAAGCTTTGCGTGGATATGGCCATAAGGATATTGGACGGATCAATCCGACATGAATACCCTTTTCTTTCAGCATATCTAATGCCGATCTGACGATTCTTGCGACTGTTCCATAAGCAACGATTACATATTCAGCATGTTCCATGTTGAACATTTCATATGCTGTTTCATGCTTGATGATTTGATTATATTTATCCTTCAAAGCGTTATTATGCTTTTCAAGATACACAGGATCAAGACCAAGCGATGTGATAACATTTCTACCTTCATGAGAATCAGTACCCGTTAAGGCATAAGTCTTTGGTTCTACATGACGTTTTTTAACTGGTTTATCCATATCAACAGATTCCATCATCTGGCCAATCAGGCCATCTGCAAGAATCATGACAGGATTTCTGTAAATATCTGCGATATCAAATGCTTGTTTCATCAAATCCACAGTTTCTTGGATGCTTTCTGGTGCAAGAACTACTACTCTGTAGTCACCGTTTCCTCCACCTCTGGTTGCTTGAAAATAATCGGCTTGCGAAGGCTGAATACCACCTAATCCTGGACCTGCTCTCATCACAGAAACAACAACACATGGAAGCTCAGCTCCTGCTAGATAACTGATTCCTTCCTGTTTCAAAGCGATACCTACAGATGACGATGAGGTCATCACTCTTTTTCCAGCTGCTGCAGCGCCATAAACCATATTGATGGCTGCGACTTCTGATTCAGCTTGAACAAATACTCTGCCTTTTTCATGCATGTACTTGGATAAATACTCTGGTATTTCATTTTGTGGTGTAATTGGATAGCCAAAGAAAGCATCCAGTCCTGCAGCAATCGCAGCCAGTGCTATTGCTTCATTTCCCTTCATCAATACTTTGTTCATCGTTCTTCCACCTCTACTTTGATGACTGAATCTGGACAAATGATTGCACATTGCGCACATGCGATGCATTTATCGATATCACTTACTGAAATCAAGTGATAACCATTGGAGTTCATACGTTCTTTGTCAAGATGAAGTATCTCAACCGGACAGAAAGTAACGCATAATTCACAGCCTTTGCATGATTCATTGTCAAATGTTAAAATTCCTTTTTTCATTGACTCGCTCCTTATCTGTTGATGTAATTTCCTCTAACATTTTTAATCGTTTCAATACGATTCTTCGCATAGACCTTCGCTGCGAGTTGTGTATGGATATTTTCTTTCTCAGCAATCGTGAAGATTTCTGTCAAGCGGTCATAGATCTTTTCAATGTCTCTAGTTGCTCTACCGATGTTATAACCTTTGAGTTCGTGTGCAACGTTGATGACACCACCAGCGTTAATTACGAAGTCAGGAGCATATAAAATGCCCATTTCCTTCAACATATTTCCATGAACGTCTTCATCTAAAAGTACGTTATTTGCAGTTCCAGCAATGACTTTAGCCTTGATTTGTGGAATAGTCGTATCATTTAGTGAACCACCCATTGCACATGGTACGATGACATCAACATCAAGCGCATAGAAGTCTTTTGGTTCAACAAATAACACTTCTGGGTTTTCCTTCTTCATTCTTTCAATATGCTTCTTATTGATTTCAGAGAAGTAAATCTTCTTAGCTTTCATTTCAACAAGCTTCTTGATTAAATAATAACCGGTTTGTCCCGCCCCTTGAACAGCGAATGAGTATTTAGAAATATCTTCATCTTTGAACTTGTATTGAAGTGCAGCACGGATACCATGGAATGCACCGAGTGCAGTCATTGGTGATGGGTTGCCTGACTTGCCTTCAAGTCCAACGACATGGTCTGTTTCCATATTGACAAAGTCCATATCTTTTGTTGATGTGTTGACGTCTTCAGCAGTGATGTAACGACCGTTCAAACTTTGAACGAAACGTCCCAATGCTCTGAAATATCCTTCACTCTTCACAGTTTCAGGATCGCCAATTAATACTGTTTTACCGCCACCTAGATTCAATCCTGCAGCAGCATTTTTGTAGCTCATACCTCTTGCAAGTCTGAGACAGTCCACAACTGCTTCTTCCTCACTTGCATAATTCCATAGTCTAGTACCACCAAGGGCTGGTCCCAACGTCGTATTGTGGATGCAAGTAATACCTTTTAAACCTGATGTTTTGTCGTAGAAATACACGACCTGTTCATAGCCGTGTTTCTCCATGTAGTCGAAATGCTTGAAATCACTCATGATATTCTCCTTTATTTTTTTAAAAGCGCTTACATGAATATTATAGCATAAGTGATTTAAAACATATTATGAAATAATATAATTTTTCAGGATTTAGTCAACCGGTAAATTGAGCAATGACCGAGATAATTTTTTATCCGGGGCAACTCAATAAAAAAAAGGCGTTTGCCTTTAATTTTTTACAATTGATTCAATGTAACTTGCAAATCTTGGATGAGCATTCCCACATGTCTACCATCTGCAAGCGCATGATGGGCTTCAATAGAGAGAGGCATCATCTTTTTTCCATTGATTTCTTCAAACTTACCCCAGATCAATCTAGGTACTGCATCATTTTTATCGATGGATGCAGCATGGGTAACTTGTGAAAACTTAGCCCATGGAAATGTTGTGATATAGACGAGATCCACTCTTCTCTCTTCATCGGGATTCAAGAAGGATGCTCCTTGCTTATCTGAAGTTTCTTTTGCTTTTTTGACGAACAGTTCAAGAGTATCTTCCATATTGACTGTTACAATTTTAAAATTATCCGTATCAGCTATAGAATCCGTGTAGGATGGATGGGTGCTATCAAAAAGGTATGGTTCTCCATTCACGAGTCTATATCTGAAATTTTCAATCTTGTTCATCTCATTCATGATGAAATAGATGAATGAAAGATAAAAAGATAATTTTCTTTCCTTCACAAAATGATAAAATCTTGTGATATCGATATCCACGGTAATGTTATATCTTGGAATGTCAGCATCCTTGTAAAAAAGATATGTATTCTTTCTAGACCAAGTTTCAATATCTATTTTTTTCATATGTCACCCTTAAGGAAAGCGACTCTTTCCTTATTCAATCCTTTAACTAAATCACTAAAGAAAACAGCATCATACCCATGTACTGTTCCAAGCGTATGAAAGACTCTGACATCGACGCCTGCTTCGAATAATCTGGTTCCGAATTCAATCCCTTCATCTCTCAAACAATCAAATTCAGCAGTTTCAATGTAGGTTTTCGGTAATCCCTTAACTTCTGCCAGTGAAGGAGACGCGTAGGGAAGCATATTGAAATGACCATTTTTTAAATAGGTGCTCCACATGCTCTTGTTTAACTGTGAATTCCACATTGGCGTATCGGTGAAGAGACTAATGGATTCTGTCTGCTGCCTCATATCGACGACAGGATAAAGAAGGAGCATTTTTTTGATTTCAGGTCCTTTTCGATCACGTGAAAGCAATGAAACACCAATAGATAGATTACCGCCTGCGCTATCTCCTGCGATGGAGATGTCATTTCCATCGATATTCAAATAATCAGCATGCTCTTTCATCCAGGAAAGTGCGTGATAACAATCCTCAAGTCCAGTTGGAAATGGATGTTTTGGTGCCAGTCTATATTGGATGAATACAACCTTATGTCCTGTTTCCACCATGAGATTGGTAACCATTTTCACATGAACCGGTGTTCCTGTAATTTGAAACCCGCCACCATGAATATATAATAGACCAGGTGCTTTTTCTTTTTGATTCTTCATTTCAAAAACTAATACTTTGACGAGTTGATGCTTAAAACCATGAATCTTGTATTTTTTTACTCTGATTCCACGTCTTGGACGAGAAAAAAACATGGTAAACAAAAAAACACCATTTGCAATCATTAACCGCATTGTGGAGTATTTTGTAAACTTGAGAGGTTTTAAAATCGCTAGTTCCGAATCAATGGTGTATTTATCCATGCATATACCTACTTCTTAAATAAGTTTAGATATTTTTCATATCCTTCTTTTTCCATCTCGCTGACTGGAATGAATCTAAGAGCTGCTGAGTTGATGCAATATCTGAGTCCGCCAAGTTCTTTTGGCCCATCTGTAAAAAGATGGCCCAAGTGGCTATCTGCTTCCTTGCTTCTGACCTCTGTTCTGAACATGCCGAATGCACGGTCTATTTTTGTTTGAAGACGATCAATCGGTCTAGCAAAACTTGGCCATCCACAGCTTGAATCAAACTTATCCAAGCTTGTAAATAGTGGCTCTCCAGAAACAATATCGACATAAAGGCCTTCTTGATGGTTGTTCCAAAAAGAATTTTCAAACGGTCTTTCTGTTCCATTTTCCTGTGTGACATGGTACTGAATTGGCGTTAATTTTTTTTTGAGTTCTTCTTTGTTTATCATATGATCACCCTAAAATTATTCTACCATAAAACGAGCATTTCCTGGGGTCTTACGCGCTTATGAGGATGTTTTTCTTTTGTATGTTTCTATGGATTCGACGAGCGTTTTGATTTCGATATTCAACATATCAAAGCAATGTTCCATCCGACTTAAATCATTTGCCTTCGCCTGCTCAATCATGAAACCCAATAACCAAACTGCACGCTTGCCTGAGAGATAAGAGCAAGATCCTTTAAAGTAGTGAGTTGTTTCAATAATCTTCACAGAATCTTGGGATTTTACTGCAGTGTTGATTCTTTCTAAATCGCCTGAGTACTCGCTTAAAAATGAATTGATGACTTCATCAGCGATATCATCGCTGCCTTCAAATCTCATTTTAAAGTCATAAGAGTCGAACACAAAGAGTTCATCAGGAATATGAATTTCATTTTCTTGCTTGATGTATTTTCGAAGCATCTGATTAAGCTGATCAAACTGGATAGGTTTGAAAATGACATCATTGATTTGAGCGGTTTTCATTAAATCATAATCCTTGATGTAGGTATTTGCAGTCACTGCGATAATTGGCAAGTTCAAATACTTTTTACCGAGATGCCTGATGCGTCTCGTCGCTTCGAGTCCATCCATTTCAGGCATTTGAAGATCCATTAAGATGACGTCAAAGGATTCATTGGTGACTGATTCTATTGCTTGAATTCCGCTTCCTACGGATTTTGACTTCATACCCATTTTTTTCAGAATACTACCTAAGGCAACCCGATTCAACCGGTTGTCATCGACAATGAGGGCGTATCCAGCCAGTGTAGGACTGTATTCCGAAATGATTCCCTTTTCAATCTTCTTGTCACTTAAGGCTTTTTGAATGCTTTGATACACGCTTTTTCTCGAAATCGGTATTTTGAAACTGCAATCTATGCTATCTAGTTTTTGAATTTCACCCCTTTGGAAGTGAAGGATTAACCCTTGATCTTTTCCGTATAGTTTCTTGAGTTTTTCAATTTGATCGCTGTCATGAACCCATCCATCATAAACAATCAGGTCAAACTTGGTTTCTAGCGCTTGATGAATTGTGTAGGATTGAATGCCCATCGATGACATCATTAAGTAACTTTCCTGGTCTTCTGCGTATTCAGAAGTGAATAATGCAGATAGTCTTTCCATTTGTGGAAATGAAAAAGCTTCCCCGGTTTCAAAGGGGAGTTGCACTGTAAAGGTTGATCCTTGATTCAGTTTACTTTGCATATCGAGTTTTCCTTTGAGCAATCGAACGAGGTTGTTGGTAATGGATAGTCCAAGGCCAACGCCTTGTTGTTTTTTAGAAAGTGTTGCATCACTTTGGTAAAACTGTTCATATATTTTTTTGGATTCGTGTTCGTCAATACCTAGACCAGTATCAACAATGGAAAATGAAATAACGAGAGGAGATACGGTCACCATTTCTGCGGAAAGACTGACAGTTCCTTTTTCTGTATATTTGACCGCATTACTGATTAAATTCATTAAAATTTGTCTGACTTTTTTAATATCGCCTATAACTTCATGACATATCTTGTAATCAAAGGAGAAATTAAGTTCAAGTCCCTTTTCAGCAGCAGTGCTTTTTTGCATGCGCAGTATTCTAATCAATTCTTCCTCCAAGTCAAAGGAAGTACTGTAAACTTCTACCTGACCTGATTCGAGTTTAGAGATATTCAAGACATCTTCAACGACAGAGGATAATCGTTCGAGTGAGGATTGAGCAATCTCTAGAAATTCTTTCTGTTCATTGTCTAGTTCTGTAGAACCGAGTAAATACATCGCATTATGAATTCCTCCAAGCGGAGTTTGAATTTCATGATTGATATTGGATAGGAACTGATCTTTGATCCGAATTGCAGATTCTACTTTCTCCTTCCATTTGGAAACTTCCTTATGCCATTTATCTTGGATAAGCGTCTCAGAAATCAATGAAGCGAGAACCTTAAGCAACTCTTTTTCTTCCTGTCTATAGACATAGTTCGGCTTACAATTTTCAATGAGCAAAAAACCTTGATGATTCTTCATGCTGAAGAGATTAACGATAGAAAACGTGTACGTTGTGCTTTGTTCAGTTCCAGAAATCAATGGATGCTCTAAATTCAAATAGATCAATGAATCAGTCATCGAATCAGCGATTGAATCATCTTCAAATGGATGTTTGATGGATTTTTCCATCAAGCCATTGGACCATGATGGATTTTCTTGAGCATTCGAACTATTCCAAAATATTGGAGATTCTGTAATCGATGAGATTACACAAATCCGGTTCAACTGCAAAAAATCACCTACCAAAAGAAGTGATTTGACAATGGTTTGCTGAACCTGCTGATTTGGAGCTTGAAAAAACAACAGTCTCATTTTAGTGATGAGTTTCTTATATTCGCTTTTTTGTTTGTCTTGATCGAATTGAGTGGGATTTGACATCGGATTGCTCATCTCCTATGGAACTATCTATTCTCATTATACCTTAATTGCCTTTGACCTGTTCTCCTTACCATGAAATTTAAGGTCATGTAAAAAAAGACAATGCCCTTTAGCATCATCTTTAGTATCAATTTGGTTAAACTGCGAATCGATGTGCGATTGAACTTGCTGCTGCAGCCGCGATCGCTCCCACAATATCATCAAGGAATGTATTGCATCTTCCCTCTTCTTTTCCTTCTTTATCCAGTTTGCCGATAATTCCTGGCTTTAGCTTATCAACATATCCGAAATTTGTGAATCCGATGGATCCATAAACATTGACGATGGATAGCGCTAAAATTTCATCAATTCCATAAAGACCATAATCATTTAATAGCATTTCAGACAAAGGTTCTGATAATAAGCCCTTTTCAGCTAGAATGTCGAGTTCAAGACCAGTCAATACAGCGTGTTGCACTTCCCTCTTCATCACAACTTTTTTGACATGCTCCAAGCATAGCTCAAAGGTTAGTTTGGGCAAATATTTGATTTGCAAATCTAGTGCGATTTGAGCGATATCCTCTAAAATCACACCTCTTTCTTCAAGTCTTTGAACTACAATTTCATACTTTTTTAAATCATTCATTCGATTTGGTTCGTTAAAACTTTGACTCATATTTGTCTCTCCTTAAATCTCACGCTTTTTTGTGTATTCTTATTATACATGATTTGATGCCAATAGCAATTCCACAAGAACTCTTTTTAAATAAAAATGTGCAGAAACACTCTGCACATTCATTTTTCATTTTATAAAAGACAAGGATTGTTTAAAAATCGCTAACTGCGATATACAATCATTTTTCCATCTGGAAGATAAATCACATCAACAGAATTGAGATCACTTCTGCCAATCGTGAAATCACTCGATAATATTTGAGCACCGCTCAAGATTGCATGATCATAATTATCTTGTTCAAAAACGAGATAATCATCAATTCTTGTTCTGACGATAAACCCTTGATTGACTAAAGCAGAAATGGATAGGATATCAATATCATTATGAACAACAAATGTTGCATACTCCTGATTAACATCGTCCTTATATACACCTGGAAACATCGCTTGAGTAGAGAGTGTCTGATCTAATTCATAGTATGGTGTTGTAAAGCTTCCGGGGTGTAAAACAAAGATGACCTTTCCAAGAAGGGATTGAACAGATGGCCAACCTGTGGTTGTGATTGTTTCCATGATTGACTTGCCTGTTTCAAGCATTTCACTGGGTTTGAAAAGTGTATCTCCAAGTTTATCCATCAGTAATTGATCCAGGGTTTCTAACTGTTCTGGTCCAATTTGCTGAAGAGCATGATCTAGAATCATCCAATCATCCTTGATTTCCATCAACATGATGATTGGAATATGATTTGGATTGTTATCAGAAAATAATTTGATTTCTTCAAGCGCCATTGAGAAATCCGGTGCGACGCTGCTGTTGTCAACTAAAGGAACGTGAGTCAATACAAAAGACGTTTTTCTGAGTCGTAAATCTATTTCCATGCTGCGTATGCCTGAATCAAATTGATCTGTCAGATTGCGATACCCGTATTTCAAGGCGTTCGCTTCTTCGAAGCTGTCACCTAGACCGATGAAGAACTTCCCTAACGCAGACCCCTTCTTTTTGTAGCTATTATGAGAAGCTAGGATTTGTATATCATTCAGCTTGATGGATGAATCGTTAGGATCAAAATCAATAAACTGTGATTCATCTAAAGGAACAAAATCAGTTGAATCATAATAACCGTTCAACTCCTTCATATGTTTAATTTGAAGTTGTGAATCAACGATTTTGATTGCGAAAAGCCTGATGACGATAAAAACAAACAATAAAACGGCCGAAAGTACGGTAATGAGTAGAATTTTAATGATTTTAATCATACGAGTTCCCCTTTTTATATAATTTATTCATGGTAGTAATCAATGCAATTATGATTCGTTGACAACGTGCTTTGAAAAAACTTCAAAAATATCGGGATGCGTTTTTTGAATATTGAGCGGTTTCATGTTTTGATCTAGCCATGCAAGTGTAGCAAATCCCGTATTGACCAATTCATTATTTTGATTATAAAGTTCAAATTTGAAATAGGATCTGATCTTGGTAAAACCAATCAGATACGTATAAAGTTTGAGATCATCACCAAAACGAGTAGATTTCTTATAGTTGACACTCAACTCGGTAACTGCCAAATGAATCCCTCTCTCAATAAAATTTTTAAAAGGCATACCTAAATCATCACAATATTTAATTCTACCCATTTCATACCAGATTGGATAGGTTGCGTGGTGAATAACACCCATTTGATCGGTTTCTGCAAACCTTGGCTCTATGCTGAGTAATGATTTCATCGGTTCCTCCTTATATTTTATCTCTAGGATATCATATTTTTGACATAATAAAAATGGTTACACCTGTTTAGGTGCAACCAATTGTTTTGTTTGATTCGATTTGATTAATTTCAAGTAATTCTTATAGACATTTTTGGTCACTTCATCCCATGTTTTGTAGAGATCCTGATAAGCCTGATTGCATACTTTTTGGTGCGACTTTACGTTCTTGAAGATTTCAATAATCTTTAGAGCATATAAAGATGGATCATCTTCTGCCACATAGCCATTGACATCAGGGGTGATGGTCGCTGCTGTCGCAGCATCCTTGATGAATAAGGATGGAGTCTTTTGGCTTGCTGCCTCAATTTGAACCAGTGAGCTTGCATCATATAGGGATGGGAATAAAAATAAATCAGCAAGTTTGAAATAGCTTGATAATTCGATGCGATCGGTGATTCTGCCAACAAGTGTGCAATAAGGGTCTAATCCAAATTTCTTAATTCTAGCCTTCAGCTCATCCTCATAAGGACCGCTACCTACAAATAGCATCTTGAATTTGAAGCCTTTCAGTCTAAGTTTGAAAAGCGAGTCCACAGTAAAATCAAGATTTTTTATTTTATCGATTCTACCTACAAAAAGAAATACTTTTTCATCCGCTTTGATCTCGTATTTTTTCCTTAAGGCTTCAATCTTTTGTAAATCAGTAAATGGAACCAAGTCCGTAGCGTTTTGTTGGACCTTTGGCATGGTGTTTGTGCCATATGAATTATATATTTCAGAAATCTTTTGATTCACCGCCCATAATTCATCACATTTATTGAATATATTCATGATTCTTGTAAGCATCAATTCTGAAATAATCTCACTTTTGGTATGTTCGATAAAATCCTTTTTATATTGGCTATGCAAAGTACCAACCACAGGAATTTTATGTTTTTTCGCATACTCAATACCTGTTTCTCCCATGGTGAATGGTGAATGGATATGTACGATGTCCAATTTGGAATTCCTAAGTTGAGCCCTGAAATGAAAATCAAGGAAGGGAACAGATATATCATAACTTGTGAATGGCACTCTGATATGCCTGCTTCTGACCACGCGGTACATGCGGTTATCATGATAGTGCCTTTCTCTTGAAGTTGGTGCGAACACAATAACATTGGCATTTTCCGAGAGCAGTTTCGCATATTGGTCGACGACAAGAATAACCCCGTCAATCATGGGATAAAATGCGTCTACGAATAATCCTATTGTCAGTTTCTTGTCTTCCATTACATGACCGCCATTTCAATATCTATTTTACTTCAGGAATCTTCCATACGTGAACTCTTTTGAATTCATGACTATTTTATCACTTTCAAGCGCTTTTTTAAAAGTTTTAATGAATTGTGTGACTTCATGTTTTCTTTCGGTTGTGAAGTCCAATCTCAGTGTTTGTATGCCAGCATCTTTAAGCTCTTTAACATATTCACTTAAATTCAGAGCTTTGTTGTTTAATATCCTGATATTGCAGTTTCCATCATTCACGAGCGGAAACTTATTTCCGACTCTGTCTTGAAGATAGTATTGGTTTCTTTCGCATAAATGGCAATCCTGCTTGGTTTTAAATGTCTTTGCAATCGGGCAATATTTGGAGATCATCACATCCACCCGGCCGTAAACAACAAGCTCGAGATTGGGCTTCTGATGAAACGCCTCTTCGTAGTTTTTAGCGAAAACAAGAAGTTTTTCCTTGGATAGTTCTGGAGAAAGGGTGACGCGTGTTGCGCCATATCTGGAAATCAGATTGGCTGTATAGATATTGGTCACATTCAAAAACTCATTCGTGATGATTGGGTATTGGTGTTTGTTTTCATATAAACTGCCAATTTCATTGACGACTGAAGGTCCTGTAACCGGACTGTTTTGATGCATCTGGATGCGTTTCCTAACAGGAATCAAAGTAAATCCATCTATATTTTCTGGCTTGATTAAATCTTCATAATAGATTGTTTTTATCTCATTAATAACTGCTTCATCGAGCTGTTCTTGTGTGGAAACCTTGACGATGAGTTCGAATGATTCAGGCTTGAAATCGGATGATCTTTCTAATGAAGGGTGAACCAAAAGTTCTCTTCTTGGCGCACATCGCATCTCGGTTATTCTTTCAAGCGCATCTCTGCGCAGATCATTCATGATCTTGATGGATATGAATGCTTTGTTATCCGTTTCAACTTCTAAAGATTCAAAGTAAAAAGGTGTATTTCCAAGCTTGGACATTTGATCCATAATCTGCTGTTTTCCAACTGCGGATTTTAAAGCAGTCTCCAAAATATTTTCAGATTCAACCTTCACTTGATGAAGTCCATCTGAAATTTCTAGAACCAAACGAGCGTTGCTATATGCATACACCTTGCCGTTCAATCCAACAGTCTTATAATTTTCATCGATAAATATGGAAAGGGTACGTTCTAAATCCGTATCCAATGTTTTAAGAACCTGTGAACCCTTGACAACCTTTTCAGCTACATCAAGCTTGATCACTTCATTCGGAAATGCTTTTTTAACCAAGTCATTCCCTTTGATGATTCTAGAAACAGAATTTCCATAATCCACATCTCCGACAATGCGGTAACCATCGTTGATTTCTAGGGTATCAACAAGTTTGATATAAGCTTTATTGTCTTTGTAGTCAATGACTGTACCGACTGGAACTCCCAAATGATTGGGTCTAAAGTCATTATTGATATCATTTGGAGTTTCATCGAATAAATATCCCTTTGTATACTCTCTGTTAAACACTTTTTTAAGCTTATAGATCTCATCTTCAAACTGCAGTTTTTTACGTGCTTTATAAGATTCAATCGCTTTTTTATACGACAAAACAGACTGGATGACATATTCAGGCTTTCTCATTCTCCCTTCAATCTTGAAGGAGTCCACACCTGCAGATATCAATTCATCCATATGATCTAGTGTCATTAAATCTTTAGTGGATAGAAGATAGCTTTGGTCTGATACAACCTGAGTATCCTTGATGAGCGTGTAAGGCAGACGGCAAGGTTGAGAACATTCCCCACGGTTTCCGGATCTTCCTCCATGCATCGAACTCATCAAGCAATTTCCTGAAAAACAAACGCATAATGCGCCGTGAACAAAGACTTCTATTTCTATATCGACACTTTTTTTAATTTGTTTGATGGTTTCAATGGATGTTTCTCTCGCAAGAACAATCCGTTTTACTCCGATTTCCTTTAAGAACTTCACTTGTGCGATATTATGGGTATTGACTTGTGTGGATGCGTGAATTTCGATATTCGGATATCTCTTTGCCAAAATCTCAATGATTCCGATATCTTGGACGATAAATGCATCGACATCGTGCTTGACCAGGAAGTCTGTATAGTTCAGCAAATCCATGACTTCATCGTCAAAAACGACCGTATTGACAGCGACATACACAAAAACACCACGCAGGTGTGCGTAGTGAATCACTTCAATTAAATTTTCATCATCAAAATTGCTGGCGTATGCACGTGCACCGAAACGCTTTCCGGCCAAATAAACGGCTTGTGCGCCTGCATTAATCGCTCCGATGAGCGATTCCTTACTTCCTGATGGTGCTAGTATTTCCATTTTGCTCAAGCTTGTTCACCTCTATACATCACACAAAAATTATACCAAAATGAGGAAGGAAATCATAGTAAAAAATATGTCAAAATTCGTATGTCACCTGAGTGAGTTTCTCAGAATAATCCCATAATGCTTTTTGATGACTCTTGTTATAGCTAATCTTGGAAGAACGTACGATTTTACCTTGCTTGACATAGCTTCCGCTTTCTGTTTCATATTCTTTTTTGATTGCGACATCCACCATGAATTTTGCTGGAAGGTATGGCGAAGTTCCAGTTCTGCTTCTGATTTCCCAAACAAATCTCGCAAGCGGTGAAGTATTTTTATTTCCGATGTTCGTTTTGACTAGACCCGGATCGATTGCGTAAATTTTGACATGCGGACTTCTTCTAGCAAATTCCTTCACAAAGAGAACGTTATAGAGTTTTGAACGTTGATAAGCGCGTAATATGTTATATCCTTTTCTAGATTGAAGATTCCTTAAACTGAAATATGCGCGGTAATGGGAAAGAGAACTGACAACAAGTACACGTGGATCATCTGATTTTTTTAAGAGGGGATAGAGCCTGTTGGTCAGTAAGAATATAGACAGGTGATTGGTGGCGAAGGTAATTTCATTCGCATCTTCATTTTCGTGATAGCCAGATGTGACTCGACCAGCAATGTTCATCAAGATATCGAATTGATCATCATACTTCCGATGAATAAAATCGATTAAATTGTTGGCTGCAAGATTAACTTGTCTGTTATCAGATAAATCACCGATTACAAAATCCATGGAAACATCCTTGGTCAGATTCGCAAATTCAATCTGCAACGCTTCTATTTTTTCGTAATCCCTTCCTAAAGCGACGACATTGATTTTTTCCTTCAGCAGTAATTCAACGACAGCCTTGCCGATACCTGAAGTCGCGCCTGTAACGATTGCAACTTTACCCATAAAATAATCACCTCTTCTCATATATCTTATCATGAATGACAAACCGTGTGATATAATAGACCTGAAAACGAATAAGGAGGAGCATCATGTTACCATTAAATGTATACTCTGAAGTCGCTCCATTAAAACGGGTATTGTTGCACAGACCTGGCAAAGAACTAGAGAATTTAACACCTAAGTGGCTGAAAGAGCTGCTTTTTGATGATATTCCCTGGTTGGAAAAAGCGCAAGAGGAACACGATTATTTCAAAAACATTTTAAATCAGCACGGAGTTGAAGTTGTCTATTTGGATGATTTGGTTGTTGAAAGTTTAAACACTCCACAAATCAAAAGGGAATTCATCAATCAGTTCATCTATGAATCCCATGTCACCAATCCGACAACTCAAAAAAAGATTATCGATTTCTTTTTATCTATGGACACCAAAGACATGATTCATCATACGATGGCAGGAATCTGTAAAGAAAGCTTGCCCGGATTTAAAAAGAGAAGTTTGAAGGATCATATCAGAGATTATCCTTTCATCACAGATCCTATGCCTAACCTTTACTACACCCGTGATTCTTTCGCAATCATCTTTGATGGTGTTTCTTTGAACAAGATGTTCAGAAAAGCCAGACGCAGAGAAACGATTTACGGAGAGTATATTTTCAAATATCACCCTCTCTATAAAAATACGAAGCACTTCTACTCCAGATATGACAGATATTCCATCGAAGGTGGAGATATTTTAGTGTTGACAGATCAAATCGTTGCAATTGGAATCAGTGAACGGACAGAACCTGATGCCATTGAAACAATCGCAAAAACTTTATTTAAAGAAACGGATGCTCAGGTGATCCTTGCCATTGATTTGCCTAAGAAGAGAAGCTCGATGCATTTAGATACTGTCTTAACGCAGGTTGATCTAGACAAGTTTCTGATTCATACCGATTTCCAAGGAAAACTTAATGTCTATGAAATTTATAGGGGCTCAAAGCCTGGTACATTGAAAATGTTTGAAAAGGAATATTCAATCAAACGATTATTTTCATATCATTTAAAGAGAAAAATTACATTAATTCCATGCGGTGGAGATAATGAGGTTGCAGCAGATCGCGAACAATGGGGAGATGGAGCGAATGCTTTATGTATTTCACCGGGAGTCGTCGTTGTCTATGAACGCAATCAAATCACCAATCAGCTCTTGAGAGCGGAAGGGGTTACCACGTTGACGATACCTTCATCCGAACTCTCACGAGGAAGAGGCGGTCCAAGATGTATGTCGATGCCCCTCGTCAGGGAAGATATCAAATAAAAAGGCCAAACGGCCTTTTTTTGTTTAATCTATATTTTTTTATACGTTATGATGCGATTTGTCAACCTTTGGGTTTTTGAAGAACGGCATATCGATACTGATTGGTTTCAATCAGTTTAAATCCGATGAGATCTGCAATCACTTCCATAGTGCGTGGTGTGAAAAAGGATAAGTGCGTGATGTCACGGATATAAAACCAACTGAAAAATTGTTCTCTGTCTTTGGGATAAAACAAGGTCATGATACTGATGAAACCGCCAGGCTTTAAAATATCATTGAATAGCTTGAAAGAGGACAAGGGATCAACTAAATGTTCAATGACTTCTGTTGACGTAATTAAATCATATTTCTTCTCTTTATATATTTTGTGCGTCGCATAATATAAATCATAAATATCCACAGTGAAGTTATACTTGTTTTTTAATATTTTAGATAGGAGTGGATTTGGACCACTCCCAAAATCTAAGACATAACCATCTTTAATGTGGGGTGTCACTGCTGAATCAATAAAATTAGTTAAGAAATTGACATAGCCAAGATTATCATCGCCATTTTGATGCAGATCATACTTTTCGAGTTCTTTTTCTTTGGAAATATGATTGGATTCATCCTTGAAAATCAATTCACAAAAAGGACATTCATGAAATAGAATGTCCATTTTAGGATGCTTGAATGATTGAGTTGGGGTTCCGCAAATTCTACATGGAATCATGCATCCTCCTTTTATTTGCTTTCGATGGCTTCCTTGACGGATTTCTCGCAAATATCTTGTAAAACACTTAAACTGATTTGTTCAAGCGATTGTATATAGAGGCATCCAACACCTTTTTCATGTTTGCCAAGCATAGAAAAATCATGTTCAGATCCAAGATTCATCAAATAAATTGTGATTGCTTTCTTGCGAATTGAAAATCCAATTAAAAAGTATTCGACTTTTCGACCGGATGCATAGTGATAAATTTTATTGCCAAACCCGATGATTGCGTCACCCCACATGACCGGTTCTTCATCTGTCAGATCCTTGAACATTCGAATGAGCGTCAAGGCTTCTTCTTGTCGCTTCAATTCAAAAGTATTTAGATAATCAGCAACGGATAACTTGTTTGGTTTTGTTTTATTTTCAGGCATGATTCCTCCCTAGAAAAATGAAATCACTACATAGTAAATAATTGGTATGAGCAAAGCAGGAAGCATATTTGCAACCTTGATTTTTTTAATTTCCATAAAATTAATCCCGATGGCAATCAGCAAGATGTTTCCTACCATGGACAAAGCTCTGATCATTTCTGTAGTTAAAAATCCTTCAGCAGAGGATGCGAGCAGGAAAATTGATCCTTGGTAAAGCAGAACGCTGATTGCTGAAAAGATGACACCGATACCTAGTATGGATGCTAAGATCATCGCTGTAACGAAGTCTAGTGCGCTCTTAATGACTAATGTCGTGATATCTCCTGTCAGACCATCCTGGATGGAACCAACAATCGCCATCGCTCCGACACAAAAAATCAATGTTGCAGAGATAAAGCCTTTGGCAAGCGGAGGCAAATTATATTTCTTTTCGACGCCCATCGCCCAATTATTAAGCCTTGCATCAATATCTATCCATTCACCAATCATGACTCCGATGACGAGCGAGATGATGATCAACAAATCTCCAGATGACGTCAATGCGCTTTGATCAATGGTCAGGAAATCCTTGATGAACCAGCCAAGTGAAAGTGCAGCAAGCCCAAGACCGAGGGCGAGCATGACACCTTTTTGTATTTTTTCCGATAACCCTTTTTTTAGTAAAACTCCAAGAATACTTGCGATGATAATTGCAGCTGCATTGATTAATGTTCCCATTGATGATCTCCTAGAAAGTTTTCGTTCATTACCATTATATTATGAATTAAATAAAATTGAGCATAAGATATCTTAAACCATGAATTCATCAACTTGCATTCCAAAAATAAAAAGGCTTGCGCCTTTCTATACATGGATTGATTTGACTTTATCAGAACATTTTTTACCAATAAAGCGGGTCGTTTTTAATCCGTTTATTGTACATTTTAACAAATTCTTTTTTTATATTTGCTGGTAATTTAAAATTTGAATTGTTGATATGGTCTTGCAATTGATCGAGATTCTTGATGCCTGGAATCACTGCCGTTACTTCTGGAAAACTCAAAACGAATCCAATCGCATATTTTGTTAAATCATTTGCGCCAGTGATGGATTTCAATTCACTCACGAGCATGGAACGCTGATGCAGCTGTTCATCATCCCATCTGGAACGGATGCCATAAAATTCAGAAAATTCATCATACTTACCAGTCAACCATCCAGAGTCTAGCGGAACCTTGGCAATAATGGAAATGCCCTTTTCTTTCGCTTGCTTGAATAGCTTTGAAGGTTCCTGGAAAAAGATATTAAAGAGTATTTCTACAACATCAAGTTCAACATGATCCAATACAGCTTTAAATTCTTCATAGGTATCAATTGAAACGCCATAAGCTCTGATTAAGCCTTCTTCTTTCAGCTTTTTCAGTTCTTGGAAATGTTGGGTATTTCCTTCTAGGATATCCATGCTTGGATTATGAAGCAGGATACTGTCCAAATAATCTGTCTGCAATCTTTCAAGACTTTCATAGATTTGTTCTCTCAATGAAAATACTGAAAAGTCGGTTTCACCATCTGCAGTGTGTCCGAACTTCGTATTAATTACAACTGCTTCCCTGTTGTTTAGGACGGATGCTCCAATGATGGATTCGCTAAGTCCTGATGCATACCCTGGTGCGGTATCAAAAAAATTGACACCCTTGGATATTGCGGTTTTCACCAGTTCTACACCTTCATCAACTGACATATAGCCCCAAAAATCAGTATTGCCTAACTGCCAGGCACCAAAGCCAAGTCGATTGATTGTTTTATTCGTATGTGCAAAATTTGTTTTTAACATAGAGAGTACCTCCCCTGTATCTATACCCATTCTATCATAACTGGATGAAGTTTGCCAACCTGAAAACATTCTTCTTGATTTATCCATAAAGAACTCATGGTGAACTACTCCCATAACTTAATGAAACTCATTAGAAGTGGGGGCTTCTTGGGTAAAACAGACTATTATCTGTTAATTGACCAAGCTATTGCGTCTGTTCCATACGCTTTTGTTACATATGCTATGAGGCCTTGAACACCGATGTTAATCGCTGCATTTAGGTCTCTATCCATCACGTGTCCACAGGTACAGTTATAGGTGCGTTCAGATAGTTTGATGTCACGCTCTCTACCACATTGACTGCAGGTCTTTGTTGATGGATAATATTGATCAATCTTGACTAAGGTTTTCCCTTCATCTTTTGTTTTATACTCAAGATATCTTGTAAATAGTCCAAATGACGTATCAGACATGGATTTTCTGAAATGCTTGGTTTTCGCCATTTCAGTTAAATCCAGTGTTTCGACACTGATTAGATCATAAGTATTCACTAAATATCTAGATGCTTTGTGTAAAAAGTCCTTGCGCTGATTCTTGATGTGAAGGTGTAGCGTTGATAGTTTTTCTTTTTGTTTCAAGTAGTTACTCGACTCCTTAACTCTTCTTGATAAGATGCGTTGTTCCTTCTTGAGCTTTTTAAGGGATTCTTTATAGTAATTGGGATAATCAGCTTTGTGTCCTTCACTATCCATATAAAGACCTTGCAGCGTATAATCTAGACCAATCGCTTTTTCTAAAGCTTTTACTGGTTGTGTGATGTGACTATACTCAACTCGAAGTGATACATAGTAATGCTTTCCATCTTTCTTGATTGTAGCAGCTTTAAGGATAGAACCTTGAGGTAACGCTCTATGGAGGTTAATCTTAACAAGTCCTAATTTAGGAAGTTTAAGATAAGAACCTTCTAAACGAATATTATCATTGATGGTATGCGTTGTGTAAGACTGTATAAGGTTATGTCTAGACTTATATTTAGGTTCATCATGAGACTTGTTAAAGAAATTGCTATAGGCTTGTTTCAGATGTAACCAAGCAGTCGTCAAACTTTGAGAGTCGACGTCATACATATAAGGAAACTCTTCTTTAATACGTTTAGGATTGAGATAGTCATGACTGTTGAGTAGCTCTGGATACTTCCCGTAAAGTGCATAGATAGACTTACGTTCTAAAAGAAGCATATTCCACATTTTTCTGACACAGCCAAATGTTTGCTGAATGAGATCGATTTGCTTGGTTGTAGGTTTCAGTCTATAGACATAACCTTTCATGGTTTCATTCATATCATCCATCCCCTTATATCGCGATTTCTATACTTATATTATATCATATAATGATATAAGGAGGTTTACTTATTTATAGATATTTTAAAAATTAGATAAGGAGTGTTTCATTCATCTCCCATTTAATTCTTTGAAGAGGGAGTTTTCTGAAACATATTAGATAAAATAAATAGCAAAGCAAAAATGATCAAATGCACATTTTTGACTTCGCTCTGTCTCTCTTAAGCTTATATTAAATTACAAATTAATTATAATTCTTTTGACAAAAAAAGTCAATACATTTTCCAATGTAAACCCTTGCATAATTTTTTTAAATTGGTGCTATAATAATATCACGACATTTGAATGTCACATGGAAAGAGAAGATTTTATGAATAGCAGTAAGAATCAAATTATTACGATTATGGCGATTGCCAGCACAATCGTATTTGTGCTCGCATTTGTAATGCTTGTTTTTGGGGATGAACTTGACAGAATGTTCAATGTCATCGGAATCAGAGTTGCGACCTTGTTTGTTGCGTTCGCATCATTCTTTTCCAGCTTCTTGTTCAGTTTATTGATCTTATTGCATAACAAGACGGTTGTAAAGATGAACGACGATACGAATAGAAGAGCTGAATTATTTAGAGAACTGCAGTTTGCGTCCAGCAATTATTCCATTATCGAATTCATGGACCGCATGCTGATCTATGCTGAATCTCAACGATATGTGGAACGGATGCTACAAAGAAAATCAATGATTTTTCATATGATTGAAGACCATACCAATGAACAGGATGTGTTTGACCACCCTGAAAACTATCGTTTCGTATCTCTTAAAATACCATTTAGAGTCATTGAAGGAAGAACTGTTTCCTCTATCACCTTCGATAAACTTAGGTTTGAAAGAAATGGAATCAATTATGAATTCTTGACTCCTAAGTCAGAGCATGAAAGCAGAGCATTCCTCTTATACAATGAACAGACAAAAAGAAATAATGTCATCATTAATCTAGTGATTAAAAATGACAGTATTTTCTACAATCCCAATTTAGTCAACGTGTTTTCTAAAATCAAGATTTATATCAATATTACCAGCTTGCTGGGTGTAAAGGTCAAAGGAAACAGTGAACTTTATTTCACGAACCCTGAACAGATCGAGGGAGACGGAACCAATACATACCGTATTAACTCAGCCAATTTCACATTGACTGAAATGCCTAAAATCACCCATATTTAATTATTTCACCTTCATATCAACGACATCGAGCTGTTTTTCTTTAATTTCCATCGCGTACTGGATAGATTCTTTGATTGCTTGCTTGATGTCATCTGCTTGAACACCTAATTCTTTCATGAATTCAGGACTGATGAATGCATTTTTTGACATGACCTTAAGGAATTGACTGGGATTGAGTCCTGGTTCGATTCCTTTTTTTTGATACTCTTTTTTCTTTTGGTTAAATCCGATTTGAGCGAGGAAGTTTGGAACCGTTATGATTCTCTTTTCAGGTGTTCCCATCGCGTCTAAAATGATTTTGATCAGCTCAACCCATGTCATGTTGTAGTAACCGACAGGATATGCGGTTTTACCTTGGCCGCTAAGGATCGCGCCTTCAATCGCTTGAGCGACCTGGTTCAAGGTGACCATTGTCGTACCGCCTTTTGGAAATAGAATTCTTTTTGGTTTTTCAAACATATCAACGAACATGGTCCAAACCGGTCTTCTACCTTTTTGAGCACCAAAAATGTAAGGTAGTTCTAAAACCATGACTTCAAAGGAGTCATCGGAAAATGAGAATGCCATGTTTTCTTGATCAATGCGGCTTCTGATGTAGGGATGTGTCTCATATAAATTTAAATTTTTCCAGGTTTTAGCGAAATAGGAGAAGTATGAACCCAAGACAATCGCTTTTTTGACGCCAGCTTTTTTAGCTGCCGAAAGCATTCTCTGTAATGGATCAATGTTATATTTTTGATAGGACTCATAGACAGGATAACTAAACTCGACGCGCTCGTCTACCCCAGATGCGAAAATGAAAATATCCATGCCTGAAAAAAGCAACTTAAGGTCAAAATCGCTGATATCCATGTAATTTTTGAAGGTTAACTTCATTTCTTTCGGTATGCCTGCATTTTGCGGGAGGGGAGGTAAAGCGATTGAGGTAACCTCATGACCATGCGAAATGAGCAGCTCTGCTGTCTTCGCTCCAATCAATCCTGTTCCGCCTGCGATAAATACCTTCATGTTAATCACTCCTTTTAAAGATCGTTATGATTTGAAATAATTGGTACGTAATATTTTTCTTGAAATTTCATAATACAAACTAGACTGATTCATCTTGATTCGGTTGCTATCGGTGAGCATGTCGGATAAATAGACATGATGGATGCCGTCAAAGAAGGAGTAATCCTTATAATAGACGAGCGTTCCTTCAGTACCAAAGATATCGTTTCCTACATAATGGTTATAATCTCCACCTAAGTCAAACATGCTGTTGATCATAGGTAAAATGTCAAAGGAACTTGATAATAGACTGATTTCTTGATGGAGTAGACCTTCAGTCCACATGTATAGGTTCCCATGCTGCTTCAAATGGTTTTCGGTATATCCGCTATAGGATTCATAATCTTCCTGCTCAAGCGTATAAGGATAATGATCACCTGTCAATATGATGACAGTATCATCAAGGATTCCCTGATTTGTCAAGTCTGCAAATAGTTTTCCAACAAAAAGATCAAGCTCGATTTGAGTAGCGATATAATATTTGACCGAATCGGGAACAGCATCACCATAAAACGCATCCACCAAATTGTAATTCTTATTTGCTGCCAAGTTTGTCGTTCCATAAGGAGAATGACCTGATAAAGTGATGACGAAGCTCATGAACGGGCTTTGATCAGGAATGATGTATTCAACTGCCTGTTGATAAAATATGGAATCATAACGCATATCAGCATCTGATAAACCAATTTCATCCTGACCATAAAAATGATCATATCCATAGCCCGCATAAACGAGATGTCTGGTATAAAATTCCTTATAGTTGCTATGAATCGCAGAAGTTAAGTATCCATTTTGATTGAACAAATTGGCGAGAGATGTCGAATAACTGTTTTTGTTAAATACATAGCATGTTGGACCATCCTCAATGGATGGTATAAGACTTGTATTTAATATGAATTCAGTATCGCTTGTTGTTCTTGGAAATACAGGAGTATAGTGATTCTGAAAATCTATGCCTTCTGTTTTCAAACGATAAAGATTGGGAGTCAGTTCCATGGAAAATGCGATTTCATCATAGGATTCAGCCAAGATGAACACAAGATTTTTGTCCTTGAAGATTGCAGAGTATGCATTTAAATCATGTTCTTTTATATGATTTTCGAAGTAGTCTTCAATATAAATGGTATCTCTTCTGGTCGTGAGGATTGGAGTCATGAAATCAATAGCATCTCTAAATGATAGATTGAATGTTCCGAATCTAGACACGAAATCCTTCCTTGAAAAGACAGATTGATAGAGGTAGTGGTCGCTTGTGTGGAGTCTCGCTGATTTTACAGGATATTGCATGTTGAAATTGACAAGCAAAAATAAAATCATCGGGAAGGTGAATAGCGATATTAGATTCTTCTTGGAAAGTTGAACATGTGAAATGGACTTATTTTTAATGTAAGAATATAAGAATAATCCGAACGCAGCGATAATCATGACGTGAAGCCATTCGAAACGGTACATGCCTTCGCCTGATTCAAGACCTTCCCTGATTGTTCCAGCTTCTTTGAAACTAAAAAACTCATGAAAAATACGGTAGTAAATGTCCTGTCCAATTAAATAAAATGTATGAAAAGATACGATGAAAATATCAAAAATACGACTCAGCTTTTTAGGAAGCAGAAGTGAAACCGCGACAACCACCAGAAGGATGAACAACATGCTGATTGGATAGAGTTTCGAAAAAACCATTTCATTTTTGATGTAAAATGCGATTTCCATCCACAGGATTGCTGAAACGAAAATGATTTTGTCTTTATATGAGAACCAATCCTTTTGAATTGATTCTTTTTTTTGAATTATATAGTAAGCGACTACAAAAAGAGAACCGGCATAAATGGTCCATATCAAGATTGATTCAATGATGTCGTTTGTTCCATCTTTAAGGAAAAACAAGAGTCTGATCACCAATAAGGCGAATAATCCCAGCATTCCATAAAGCAGTATTCTCAATTGTTTTTTTCCCATAATCCCCACATTCACCTTCAGTAATTAGTTGTATTATATCATTTCTTCCATAAAATAAAAAGACTGGGGACCCAGTCTTTTCCTAATTGAACAGATGGAGATTGATGATATCATGCGCGCTGATTTTTTCAAAGGTGGATAAGATAATCACATGCTGGATCCAATCGATTTTTCTGATGGTTCCGAGGCTGGAGCGGGTATATCCATCTTTGTAATACTCAACTTCAATTTCTAGATTCTGATAAACTGCGATTTGAAGTTTTCTGTTCATTTCTTCATATTGATCATCACTTAAAACTGGTTGATCCTTTTTGCCAAGGCGGTATTTCAGTTCTTGAATGAGGGAATGATACCCCACTAAGGCATCAAATGGAGCCCATTTGATGATACCGCGGTCAACATACGTAGTCTCGTTATGCATGGTGGCCTCCAATCATCTTGTTTCTAGCTTTGACGGTTGAGGATTCCAATTCACTGGATGCGCGGTTGACGCTGTTTTTTCCATATTTGAATTTGATCTCATCCATCGCGGAATAGAGACTGTGTTCCCTTAAAATCTGATCTGCATCTTCAAAAATAGAGAATTGGTAGATTTCATTTTTGGATAAGCTTGTCAGGCTGATGTGGACGCGTCTGATCGGTTCATCGTCGTAGTATGTCTTGAATAGGGAAAGGCAGGTTTGATAAATGATGGATTCGCTCGAGGTTGGCTGTTCCAGCGTGATTTGTCTGGAAAATCCTCCACCGGTCGCTTTGCTGTAGCCGATACCCAGATGAATGGTTTTTGCAACTTTTTTTGCGAGGCGGAGACGTCTGGTGACGTCATCGGTCATCTCTCTGATGATTTGAAAAACATCAGGAGGGTAGTAATCTGAAAAGAGCGTCTGACCCATGCCGTAGCTCTTGCTGACCGTACGGATGTCTTTTTTAGATTGAATCAGGCTCATATCGATGCCATGCGTGTGGTAGTAGAGTTCCTCACCAAGAACCCCGAATATCTTCTTAAGCGTCTTGACATCATAAGCTGCGATATCTCCGATTTTGCGTAACCCCAAACGATTCAAATTGCGTTCCATGTTACTGCCGATTCCCCACATTTCTGAAAGGGGTTCGACTGGCCAAAGCTTGGTCGGGACATCCTCATAGGTCCATCTCCCGATGAAATCAGGGGCTTTTTTGGATTCAATATCCAATGCCAGCTTCGCCATCAGCATGTTTGGACCGATGCCGCATGTTGCGAACAGCTTGGTTTCGGTGTAAATGGCATCTAAAACCATTTTTGCCATCTCAAGATCTGTTTTCTTATAGTAACTCATATACTCCGTGATATCCAAAAATGCTTCATCAACAGAGTAAATATATAAATCCTCTTCAGAAATGAACCGTAGGTAAATCTCAATGATTTTGGCTGAATATTCCAGGTATAGTTCCATTCTGGGCATTCTAAAAATGATGTTTAAATTGGGTGGAATTTCGTGGATGCGGCATCTGCTCGGCATGCCCATTTTCTTCAAATAGGGAGACACAGCCAAGACAATCGAACCATTTCCTCTAGAGACATCAGCAACCACCAAGGGAGTTGTAAAAGGATCGAGGTTGGAGACCGCGCATTCAACGGATGCGTAGAAACTTTTCAAATCGATGCATAAAATATGACGATATAGTTTGTATTGCTCCATGCTCTCACCTCTCTTGTGCACCCATTATATCAATTTTTTATCAAATTGGAAGAGGGAAAAACAATGATTTTCAATGAAAGTGCATTCATGAAATCTTACATTTGTATACATTATAATATGATAGTGTTTTGAAGGAAAGATGAAGGGAGAACACAACAAAAAAGCACATTTTTCAATGTGCTTGATCAACTAAGAACGACCAATCATTTTAAACAAAAGATCTTTTTCTTTATTGGAAAGCGGTCTGAAATGTCCGGATGGAATATCAAGTGGAATATGCATGATTCTCACCCTCTTCAAAGAAAGAACGGTATAACCGAATGTTTCGCACATTCTTCGAATTTGTCTATTCATCCCTTCAGTCAGGATAATCCTAAAAGATTTTTCAGACACTTTTTCTACAATGCATGGCTTTGTTACGGTCTTAAGTATGGGAACACCCTTTGACATATCTTCGATAAAATCAGGCAAGACCCGACGGTCAACCTCAACGATGTATTCCTTTTCGTGATTGTTTTCCGCACGCAGAATCTCATTGACGATATCACCGTCATTGGTTAAAAGAATCAAGCCCTCGCTATCTTTATCCAAACGGCCGATATGGAAAATGCGCTGTGGATAATTGATGAAATCAATCAAGTTATTTTTGATTTTTTGGTCTGTTGTCGATACGATCCCAATGGGTTTGTTAAAGGCTAGATAAACCATTTTAGTGTTGTTTTTTATGCTTTTTCCATCCACGGTGACGACATCTGTTTCACGAATCTTCGAACCGATCTGAGCATGCTCTCCATTGATTAGGACACGACCCTGCTCAATGAGCCGATCTGCCTCTCTCCTTGAGCAAAATCCGGATTCGCTTAAGTATTTATTGATGCGGACTTCCATACGAGTTACAAGTTCTTGCTGTAGCAAACTGGAGCTGGATAGCTTTTGTTTTTCTTGTCTACAGTGATAGATTCAATGACAACATCCGTATAAGGGCGATCTCTGTAATCTCTTGGGGAAGCGACTATTTTATCAACAACCTCGATACCTGAGGTCACTCCGCCAAATCCTGCGTAAGCGCCGTCAAGATGAGAGGAATTTTGGTGCATGATGAAAAATTGGGAGGTTGCTGAATTCGGTTCGTTTGTACGCGCCATGGATAAAACGCCTCGAGTATGTTTTAAAGGATTATTGACGCCGTTTTGCTTGAATTCACCCTTGATTTCGCAGGATTTGGCATCGCCCCATCCGCCTTGAATCATAAAACCGGGAATCACACGGTGGAAAACAAGTCCGTCGTAATATTTTTTTTCGATGAGTTGAATAAAATTGCATACTGAATTTGGCGCTACATCATAAAATAGTTCCAAAGTTATTGTTCCAAGATCTTTGATTTTCATGGTGACAACTGGATTTTCTGGGTTTAGGTATGTTTGATAGTCCATAGTGATTCTCCTTTTAAATATGATTTACAGTGCATTTAGTGCACATGTTCATAAAGATTATATCATTATTTACTGAAAAAACCGCACCATAAATGCTCGATAGGAGTCATTTGAAATGGTGCGGTTTTATTGAGTGATTATTATAGTTAGTCGTGATATTTGACAGTATGTGAAACTTGTTCAAACTTATTTTCATACATATGGGTATCACTGACGCGAATAGCGTCATCGAGTGTAATGTCTCCATCATAAAGTGAGTAGCCAATAGCTGCTGTCATTAAGTAATCTTGGTTGAATACATGAATCCTGTCTTCAATCAATTGATGAAGATCTTTAATGGTATCATGAATGTCTTGATCTTTTTCAACTTCGATGATTACAATAAATTCGTCTCCTCCATACCGGATGACTGCTCCATGTTTACCAATAAAATTTTGAAGCCTGCTTGCAACAGTAATCAATATTTCATCACCGACCACATGACCGAATTGATCATTGGTATCCTTAAATCCATTGATATCGACAAATAGCAAATAAGTGATGAAATCAGGGTTTATTTTTGCATATCCGTGACTAATCAGCTGATTCAAGTATAAACGATTATAAACATTCGTAAGCGGATCGATAATGATGCGGGTTTCTAGTGACAATTGCTTTTTCTTAATGGTTAAAAAGTCATCAGCCACCATCACTGCGATATAGGAAACAAATATAAAAATCGAATAGTACAGGTAAAGCTGATCAATTCCGAAAAAGAATTCTGAAATTGCGATTGTACCAAGCATGATGACAATAAAGAACATGAACAAAACGCCTTCGACTTTTTCATATATGGATTTAGCAAACATGTATACAAAATAAATCGAAATTGCTGAAATCAGGTACGTCCAACACTGGAAGAAGGATTGATAATAAAATATAGGTAAGACTACCGTACTTAAAATCGCGAGAACACCTAAGGTATATGAAACATATCTCGTCCAGTATAATGGTTTGATGTAGCCCATGCGGAACATGAGAAATCCGAAGACTGGAAATAAAAACATACCAAACATATAATCAGCACGCACAATGATTTCCCAAGGTATCGCTGGTGCCAAATCTAGGATAATCTTATGGCCGGTTACAAGAATTCTAAGTCCGATCAGTAGTGAGAAAACACCTAAATGCAGTGATTTTTTTTCGTGTTTTGAAAGTGCATTCAATAAAATGAAAAACAAACCGATAGCAGCAAACCATCCAAAAAGGATACTTTCAACAAGTAGTCTTTCATGGTGCTCAGATGTCATACTTTCTGTATTTCCTAATTGTATGGGATTCCAGAATCCAGCTTTATAGTAAGTGAAATTAGATATTTCAACAATGATGGTAGAGTTACCGAGTTCATCGGGATAGAATACTCCAACTTTAGATTTCCATTCAGGCACAAATTGATCTTCATCACGGGAGACGACTCCGTTATGCATGATTAAGCGGTCATTGACATAAAGATTATATGCCATACCTAAATCTGAAATATGTAAAGCATAGGAAAGATCAGGATCTAAGCCTGATAACTGCATTTTATAAGTAGCATATCCATAGGGTTGATTTGAATATTCAGCTGAGGGTTCCCATAGATGCGGAATGGTGACAAACTCTCCAGTTCCTGAAATATCACTCTTTAGTGCATTCGGAAAATATTCCCATTCTCCATTCAAAAGCAAAAAATCACTCGATTGCCATTCCTCGAGGTTGAGTTGTGCATCAGTGATATCGGAGTTTTTAGAAATAGATAGAGTCGAAGATAAGCCGAAAACTGCGATAAAAACAATAATGAACATCGGGATTACATACTTTTTAATAGATGAATTCATATAAACCTCCATCCAAAGAGCCTAAAAGCAAGTAGTTTTCCATTATGAAGAAGCAGGCCGATGTAAAAAAATGATGATTTATGTAATTAAATTATACAACGATTATAAATACAAACAACCTCAACTTCATCATCTTAAGAAAAAATTAAGAATTAAACTAAATAAACACTTTCGATTTTCAACATAAATATCCATGTATCTATCAGAAAATGTATGAAATACAGAGATTTACATTGAAAATTCACTGGTTTCAATGTAAGTAGTGGACCCGACAACAAACAGCAAAATATATTTATTAAGATTACCTTAAGATTTCTCACAACTGTTAGCATGCGTAGTATAATTGTGTCATGATGAAATAAACATGAAGTAGAAATGTTTTTTTATTGAATTTTTTCAAGTAGCAATTTATGATGTTAATCAACGAAAGGAGCGTTAAGATGCGTAAAAAGAATAAAGTTATTTTAATGAATAATGTGAATATCAGTCCGAAATCTTTTTTAAAAAGCATAAAGAGCTCCAATTATCAAACTCACATGAGTGAAATGGATCATCTAGAAGTACAAATCGAGCAAAACACTAAAGAAATTTTAAGAATGCAGCAACTTTTACTCGCGAGTTTAAATAGTCCTAAGGATATGATCATTTTAGCAATCGATCATCATTATAACTATTTATTTTTTAATGATGCACATCGAGAAGTCATGAAATTCGCATATGGTACAAATATTGAGATTGGCAAGAATCTATTTGAATGCATGACATCGGAAATTGATATTACAAATTCGAAAAAGAATTATGATTTGGCAATGACAGGAGTATCGCATACGACAGTTGAAGAATACGGCAAACAAAATGTTCGATATTATGAATCCTTTTACAACCCATTCTATGATGAAAATAATCAAATCATGGGAGCGACTGCCTTTGCTAGAGATATCACAGAACGATTTGAGTTGCAAAAAAGAATCAAGGAAAGCGAAGAAAGATTTCAAGCTTTATTCGATAAAGCACCGATGGGATACCAGTCCTTGGATGCAAATGGATACTTTATCGCAGTTAACCAAAAATGGCTGGATCTTCTAGGGTACACCGCGGAGGAAGTCATAGGCTCTTGGTTCGGCAACTATTTGGTAGAATCAGCAAAAATCATGTTTAAAGAAAGGTTTGAGTTTTTCAAGAAGCAGGGAAAAATCAAATCTGAGTTTGAAATGATACATAAAAATGGAAAGAAAATATACGTCGAATTTGATGGTATGATCGGCTATAACGAACAGCATGAGTTTTTACAAACGCATTGTACTTTGATCGATGTGACTGAACAAAGACTTGCAGAGAAAAAGCTCAAAGAAAGCGAAGAAAAATATCGATTATTATATACATCCATGAGTCAAGGTCTTGCATTGCACCAAATCATCGTCAATGTTGAGGGTGAGCCTATTGACTATACATTTATCTCTGTGAATGAAAGTTATGAAAAGATGACTGGACTGAAATCCGATCAAATTATCGGCAAACGCGTTACAGAGGTTATTCCAGAAATTGAAGACTACTGGATTCAATCTTATGGGAAAGTTGCACTTACTGGTCAACCAATCAGTTATGAACAATACTCAAATCCACTCAAAAGATACTTCTCAGTTACTGCATATTGCCCAAAAATCGGTCAATTTGCTGTTTTGGTATCAGACATCACCGATCGAAAAGTTGAAGAATCAAAAATGGTTTATATCAACAATCATGATTATTTAACTGAATTATTCAATCGTCGCTATTTTGTTGAAACATATGATCAGTTTTGCAGCGAAGCATATTACCCATTAAGTATCATGATGATTGATATTAATGGTCTAAAAATAATCAACGACGCATATGGGCACGCACACGGAGATGAAGCCATTAAAAAGGTTGCCGATTTGCTGAAGAGATCTTTCGATCGAACAGATATTATCGCTAGAATCGGTGGAGATGAGTTTGCAATCATGTCTCCTAACAAAACTTCTGAACAAATGCAAATCCATAAGGATAAGATTGTTCATGGAGCTAATGACATCATTGTTGGTAATATCGTAATTTCTTTAGCAATCGGTTATGAAACGGTGAACGACAAGAAAAAAACAATTGATGAGTTGCTAGCATCCACAGAAAACTATTTATATAGACATAAACTCACGGTTGGAATGAGTGTCAGGAATCACGCAATTAAGGCAATACTCAATACGCTAACTGATAAGTACATTGAAGAAAAAGTGCACTCTGAAAGAGTAAGTCATTTCTGCATGGAAATTGGTTCAGCGTTAGGAATATCATCAGACGAACTTGCGGTATTGGAACTTGCTGGGATGTATCATGATATCGGGAAAATATCAATTCCGGATGCCATTTTAAACAAACCTGGAAAATTGACTTATGAAGAGTACGAAGTTATTAAAACACATGCTCAAATCGGTTATCAAATCCTAAAAGCGGCAGATGAATACTCCGGTCTTGCAGAGTATGCGCTATCTCACCATGAAAGATGGGATGGAAAAGGTTACCCCAGGGGACTTAAGGAAAATGAAATTCCTTTATTTTCAAGAATCATCAGCGTTGCAGATTCTTTTGAAGCAATGACCGCAAATCGTCCATATCGCAAAGGTATGTGTATCGAAGATGCTATTTGTGAGATCAATCGTTGTTCTGGAACTCAGTTTGATCCAGTTATTGCTAAAGTATTTGTTGAACAGGTGTTATCCAAATCGATGATCAAGGAGTAAAAAATGAAAACAGTTAAGAGACTCATCATCTTAATTTTGATCACAATCTTTGTGTCATTTCTTGATTTTTCACCACGCATAAACGCAGAAACAGGAGATACTATCTATTTAAGTGCCGCTGAATATGGTTATCCTCCATTTTCATTGGAAGTAAATGGGCAAGCTGATGGGTTCAGCGTTCAGCTTCTTAAAGCAGTTGCAGTGGAAATGGGTATTCAACTTGAATTTAAACTAGATTATTGGTCAATCATCAAACAAGAATTGATTGATGGAGAATTGGATGTGCTTCCTTTGGTTGGTTATACGGAGGATAGAGATCTTGTTCTTGATTTTACAGTTCCATATATTGTCATGCGTGGAAATATCTTTGTCAGAGATAATGATGATTCCATACAATCTACAGAAGATCTGTTTGGAAAAGAAATACTCGTTTTATCTGGTGATAATTCTGAAGAATATGCGAGATCCATAGGACTTGATACAGAATTAACTGCCACAGCTACCTATTCAGAAGCATTTAATCTCCTTTCAGACGGTAGCTATGATGCTGTCCTAGCTCAAGGTTTAGTTGGCGAGAAGATTATTTTTGATGAAGCCATCAAAAACGTCAGTCCGGTTTACATTCTCGATAACAATGGAATTAGCAGGATCAAATTGAATTTAGAAGGATATGAACAAAAGTTTTGTTTTGCTGTTACTGATGGTAATGCTGAATTATTATCAATTTTGAATGAAGGTCTATCCATAGTTTCAACAAACGGCACTTATGATACTCTTTATACGGAATGGTTCCCTTTTTTAATCAATGACACACCGTCCATGGAAAAAATGTTTGGAATCATCATCACCATTATTGTCCCATTAATTATCTTGGTTTTGTTAACCGCTATTTATACCGTAAGAAGAGAAGTAAAAAATCAAACTGAACACATTATCAAGTCATCAACAAGTAATCAGATCATTCTTGCTGCATTTGAAAAGAAATTCAATTCAGAAGAGGAACAATATGCCTATTTTCTTGAAGAAACCATAAGAATCAGCGAAAGTCATGATGCAATTATGTTTTCAATGGATCAGAATCACCAAATCAAAGTTCATGTTGTTCATTTTGAATTAATTGAAATGGATTGTGAAAAAGTCAAACTCGGTGAATTTATCGCGAGTAGCAGTTTTTTCGCAAAAATGGAAATGAAAAATGCCCAGTGGGTTTTTAATGATTTTGGAAATGATCTGAACCATGGCGAAAACCAGCCAGAATGCTTGAAATCAATAAAAAATTCAGCAATACTGACGTATATCAACCAGAATCAGGAAATGCTTGTCACACTTGTTGCAAATAAAGAAAAAGCCTACACAAAAGATGACATGACGCAGTTATCAATACTGATTGCAGGATTCGTCGGTATGATTGAACGTGCGAATTATGTTAAGCAAATTGAACACTTGAGTTATCATGACAGTCTCACAGGCTTACATAACCGCAGATATCTGGAAGAGCAAATGATATTGCTCAATAAGCCTGAAAACCATCCGATATCAATTATTGTTGCGGATGTGAACGGACTTAAAAAAATCAATGACTCGTTCGGACATTCAAAGGGTGATATACTACTGAAAAAAACTAGCGAGTTGATTAAAAAGCATAGTAAGGGTGATGACATCATCGCACGTTGGGGTGGCGATGAGTATGTGGTCATATTACCAAATAGCACTGAAAAGCAAGTCACGCAATTCATCAAAGATATAACAACACAAATGAAGAAGGAAAGCATTGAAAATACGCCAATTTCGATAGCATTTGGATATCATAGCAAAGTTGACACGAATCATTCATTGGCAGATTCTTTTAAGATTGCTGAGAAAAGAATGTATGAAGTCAAAGGCCGAATGAATAGAAGCAAATTATTAAACTAAATAATAAAGAAAAAAGCGTGCCAAATCCTGGCACGCTCTTTTGATGAATTTGATTGGGTTTATATATTTTCAATTTGTTTAGGCCTATTGTTCGCGTATCTGTTGAATCTCACGGTGCCATAAACACCAACGATGATCATCAATCCTCCAATATAATGGTAATAATATAATCTTTCAGATAACAAGACAGCTCCTGCAATCAGTGCAACTATCGTTGAAAGATTTGAGTAAATGCTTGAAACATGGGCTGGGACTTTGCTTAATGCGAAATTGACAAGGAAAAATCCTCCGATGGAAGCGATGATTCCCAAATATAAGATAGGTATGAGAAGTTCAATATGATAAAGATTGGTGATGTAACTGGATAAACTTCGTTCGCTAATCAGTTGGATGATATAAATTGTATTGAAAGTAATCGCACCGGAAAGCATCATGAAATAAGTGACTTCATATGGTTTTGATGTTTTTGATGCGCTTCTTGAAGCGATATTGAATAATGCTGCAGATAACACGGCACCTAAAAGAAGGGTGAACCCAAGCCACTCAAATGTAAGACCGCTGGATGATTTGGACAACTGGATAAACAAGACGCCTGATACAGATAAGAGAATAAAGAATATTTGAATGAGTTTTGGTTTCTCTTTTAAAATAAGAGCACTCAGCAACGTTACGAAAATTGGAATTAAAGCAATCATCATTCCTGCTTCACCTGATGAGGTTCTTTCCAAACCGTACGTTTCAGTTAAGAAATAAAGAATGGGTTGAAAGATTGCGACCAGCATCAAAGATTTGATTGTGCTTTTATTCAGATGAATCTCAATCACCTTGAAAAGCTTTAATAATTCAAAAATGATGAGAGCAATCAAAAAACGATATGCGATCAATCCGATGGGAGTCACATAGTCGAGCGCTATTTTAGAAAACATGAAGGTGAATCCAAAAATGGTTGCGAATAAGATGCCTGCGATATGCACTTTCTTTTGCATGATTTTATCTTGACTATCTCTTTTTTTTTAGAAATATGCCAATCTCCTTTTGACTTGCTGTTAGTAACCATAAATATGATATCAGTTTTTTAGATTTTTGGGATACGATAATATGATTCATTAAGAAAAAATGAAAAATAACGCTTAAAAATCTGATTTTAAAAATGCAACTATAAATAGTTGGAAATAATTATAAAAAAAGTAATATTAATGTATTGACAATAGTGTATGACATACAGTATAATGTAATCAAGGAAGTGATGAAATGGATGAATCAATTTTAGTTAACATGATTGTAGAACTCAGAAGAGGCACTCAAATCATATCGGTGCTGAGTCAGCTTGAAAAAAACCAATATGGATACTCATTATTACAAAGTTTGGATGGTAAGGGTGTAAAAATGGAAGCGGGAACGCTCTACCCTCTCTTAAGGAGACTTGAATCTCAAGGACTCTTATCCAGCGAGTGGGATACAACAGAATCCAGACCGAGAAAGTACTATGTATTGAGTCAAGAAGGAAAACAAATTTTGAAACAGCTTAAAGAAGAATGGAAGGAAATTGTCAGAGAGATGAATTCGCTGATTGTGGAGGATAAGTAAATGAACCAATGGATTGAACGTTATATTTATGCAGTTGTTAAGAGACTTCCTGAAAGTATGAAGAAGGAAGTCAGTGAAGAGTTGAGAGCGAATATCAGTGATATGCTATCTGACAAACCTACCGATGATGAAATAGAAGCAGTTTTGAAGAAACTTGGTAGTCCAAGAGTGCTTGCCAATAATTATCGTGGAAAGGATCGCTATGTTGTTTCCCCATTGTACTATGATGACTATATCAATGTTTTAAGAATTGTTTTCATTATATTTGCAGTGTTTTCAGTCGTCTTTGGTGCGATTGACGCTGTCATCAGCTTGGATTCTTCGAACTTGTTTGAAATGATCTTTGAAGTCTTTGGATCAGTCATTTCCGGATTATTTGAGGGTTTATTCCAAGCATTTGCCATCGTGACGATCATTTTCTGGATCATCAGCTATGTTTCTCAAAAATCAACATGTGATGAATGGAAAGTCAAGGATTTACCAGAAATACCTAAGGCATCCAGTGCGAAAATTGGTAGAACCGGAAGTGTTGTCGGTTTGATCTTCGGAGTGACCTTCTCAGTGATTTGGGTTGCTATCCTGATGAGATACCTAGATTATTTCGGTATATATAATAACGGAACTTATCTCGCACCAATTTTCAATCAAAATGTAACAGATATGTTTATTCCTTACTATATCGCTTCTGCAATCTTTGTTTTAATTGTGAGTCTGCTCAAGATTTATTATGCTGAATGGAGATTGGAAGTTACCATTCCTTATACTGCATATCAGATTTTATCAGCGATTCTTGCAATGGTATTTGTTACACATCCAGATTTGATTCATCCAGATTTATTTAGTTGGATTGCGACATCTGTAGAAACTACTGTACCAGAAGTCGTCAATGGATTTACGCAAGGCATGAAGGGATTTGCAATTTTCATTGCGATCGTCACAGGTCTTGATATCATGGGAACCTGGTATAAAACATTTAAGGGTAGTAAAGCTAAATAGAAAACAAAAAAGGCAGAGATTTTCTCTGCCTTTAGTTTTTTAAAGTCTAGTTGACGTAAGGTCTCTTATCTTCAGGTTCATCACCGATAGGTTTCTTGGCTTGATCATTCTTGCCAGGAGCTTGAATGCCCTGTTCAGCTTCTTTAGCTTTTCCTTCATTGAGTTGTTTAGAGAATTCTCTGTACTTCGTATAACCGCCAAATCCATCATATCCGAGATAGGATGCTCCGACTAACGATATAAAGAGCAGGAATAAACCGACTGTTTCATAACCGAATCCAGGAATAACTGCAATGATTGCACCTAAAGTCAAAGCAACGATATGAACCCAAAACTTAGGAACTTCAGTTTTTTCTCCGAAGAAAACAATAGAGTTGAAGTAAACAAGTCCACGTGCATAGAAGAAGAATGCCAGTGCATAACGATAAATTGAAGCCCAAATTGCTTCATCATCAAGATTTCTTGTCAAAGCGATATAAATCATCAGACCACCAATAATCGTATCAAATATAATCTCAATCAGATTGATTGTGCGCAATGTTTCCTTATTGAGAGATTTTAATAGCGGTACAACTCTGAAGATTGAAAAGATGACGATACCAACACCGGTAATCGTGTAAACAACCTCATTGGCAAACACCATGTAAATACCAACACCGAGAAGAACAGCTGCAAGAATAAACTTTAATACCCATCCATAACCGTATTTCGCTTTACCCATTTTTGTTTCCTCCAATCTTTCCACCTACTTGCATTATATAGCAAATCCGTTTTTTATACAATATTATGCAATGCCATTCATTTGATTAATCATTAAAAATCGATCTGAGTTTACGAATTGGAACTCGTTCATCGAACATTCTAAAATCTTGAATAAAATCTTCAGTTTCCTCAATGATGAAATCCTTATATGTTTTTGTCAGATTGACACAAATCTCAAAAAAGGTATAGGCTGTATTGCTGTTGATTAAGTAAGTATCACCTGGAAGAGTATGAACAATCTCATAGATGCTTATGGCGGAATCCTCCATGAAAGAACAAGATGGATACCATTTAGACGAAGCTTTAATAACCCCGTATTCAGCCATTTGCTTCGTTAAGAAACCAATCATTTCGTTTGATCCAGCTTCATTTCCTATTTGCCATCCAAGACGAAGAATATAAGATTGAGGATTTTCTTTCAAGACTTCCTGTTCTGAAATACGCTTGTATTTTCCATATTCGTCCAGAGCATCTGGAACATCATGAATCGTTAAAGGTCCCTGATGGGTCGATGCATAGACAGATACAGTGCTGATGAAAACGAACTTGATGTTCATTTCTTTCGCTATCTTTGCAAGTAATCCCGACCATTCAGGAGTGCCCATGGCGAAGTGGAGAATAATATCTGGTTTCTGATTTAAGATAAATTTTTTAATTTCCGTATAGTCGGTTACTGATGTCTTGTTCCTGTCATAAGGAATGATTTCATAACCCTTCGTTTTGAAGAAGTTCGCAACTATAGGTGAAACTGTTCCATTCAGTCCTGTAAATAGTGCTTTCATAATTCCTCCACTAGATTTCTTTTGACATATTGATACTATAGGGGATATACCCCATTTTTTTATAGAGCGCATAAGCATTTTCGTTATGTCCGAACACACGTAGTCCAAGCTTGTTGATTCCAAGTGATTTGGCATGTGTTTCAAGCAGAATTAATGCTTCTTTGCCATAACCCTTGCCACGATGCACTTCATCAATTTCAAAATCATAAATGAAGCCTTCTTGATGTGGACGAAGTCCATACCAGATCATACCGATGATTTGCTGGTTTTCATCTACGATATTAAAAATAAATTGATTTAATGTTTTTGTTCCTTCTGGAAGTAATCCATAGAATGCTTTCTTAGCTTCCATATCAGCAATTTTTTCAGGTACTTCACCAGATTTTATGAGTTCAGAGGCATAGGATGATATAGCTTTGGTGATATAGTTTTGAAATTGAGAATCTTTCATCGGCTCAAGATAACACATGATGAGACCTCCTTCAACAATTGATTTGATGACTATAGTATACCATACTTAAAAAAAGTGATTTAAGTGCGAATATGTGATTATATTCCTTTTTCTCGATATGCTATAATATATATGTAAAATTATAGAGGTGACTATGAAAAAGAGATTATTAGCGGCAATGCCGATGATTAGTTTATTCCTGTTTCTTGGTGCAGGATTGTTTTTAGAAAATTGGCAGCTTGGATGGACGTTTTTCTTATTGATTCCGTTAAGCTGGGTATTATTGACTGGTAAACCATTGAAAAGGTTGAATGAATCCATGCCTTTGATTTGTTTGGTGGTGTTTTTATGGCTTGGGTTCGGTTTTAATTTATGGCATCCGGGATGGATGGTATTTCTGCTCATTCCTCTTGTCAATCTAATGGTTGAACGTAAATTGGATGCAAGAAAGATTGTCGGAATTCTTGTGACTGCCGCTTATATCGCGATTGGCTTGCTGTTTGATGACATGTGGCATCCAACTTGGATCATGTTTCTCTTGATTCCAATCATCAACACCATCTTTTTCCCTCAGAAGTTTGCATATGTAAGCTTTAATTCGTCAACATTGAAAAATAAGTTCAGAAATATTGTCGATTATGAAGATGAGGAAGACAACATCAATACGAACAAATAAACTAAAAAGCGATATCAATCGCTTTTTTCTTTTTTAAAATTGATCATAGCTGATCATCTTTTTCTCTGGAGAAAAACACATCAGTTCTTGTGGCCCGTTTCCGGTAAAGACTAAATCTGTAAACTCGGTCATCGTGAGTTCAAAATCGTAGTCAGCAGAGTCTTCATACTTGATCATTCCATGCTCGGCTGTAATTTTCAACACGCAATTATTTTCTGCAATCATGTCATCTATAAATTTGATTTTTATCTCTACGGTGAATCTACTGGAAGGATTGAATCTTTCCAAGAAATTCTTCAGATGGATGATTCGAATCATATTTCCAGGTTGTTGCTGGTTAATCGACGGTATTTGATATTTCGAAAAATCATAGCCTGAAACCACAGGAAGGACATCCTTGATGAGACACAGTTCATCTATTTCTGAACCCTTGTGCGCTAGATAACCGATTGTTTCTTCTTTGTCCTTAATCAGAGAGAACTCATACTGATCTTGATAAAGGGAATTCATGAATTGAAGCCACCAAGATTCGGATCGAATCATGTAACCCTCATATGGTTCAACACTTTGTTTATAAAGAGAAGACAGAATGGATTGACTGACGGTTTGTTCCAAAGAACATATTCTCTTTTCCCGTTCATCACCGATAGGTTCCGTATAGGTATAAGTCATAAAGCCATAAGGCGCATAATAGTTTTGGGATACTGGAAATAAAGATAGAAATGAATATCCTTGGTCATAACTTTGTTTAAAGGCTGTAGCCATCACTTTTTTCATGAATCCTTGACGCCTATAAGCTTTTTTCGTCGCTGCAGCAACAATAAACAGAGTGTCCCAAGCTTGATGATTGAAAAACAATGATTTGCTGATTAAATGTAATCCGGAAACAAGTTGTTCATCCTTCTTGACTCCGATAGCATGCTCGCGAGTTGCCTGATGAAGGAAGAAAAAATCGACATATTCCTTAGAATCATTGAAGCACTCCATATAAAGTTCATGAAATTGTCTGAGTTCTGGATCTAAAGTGCAGACGTATTTTTTTTCCTTTTGTACAGGATAATAAGACATTTTGGCTTTTCTAAGTTCTGGCAGACCCAAATCCTCCTGTCTGCTTACAAAAGGGACAGAAGCATATCTTTTGGCATAAACCAAATGAATCAGTGCTGCGTATGAACCGGTATACTGAATATCGGCTTTTTCAAATAAGTGCACTCCATGATTAAAAATGGAAATCACACCGATGCTCAATCCGATTAGAACATCACCAACCCATAAAAGATCTGCAAAAGTATCTAAATGGCTCATATTGTCTAATGTATGCATAATCGCGTTGCGGTCCTCGGCCGTACCGCCCTGATCTTTATAACGATCTAGAAAATCAAGCACTTGCAAACGGTTGGTTTTTTGATAATCAGTCAAAGCATACTGGAATTTTTTCATGAATTGTGAAAGCTGGTTTCTCTTCCTGTGAAACTTGCCGCCTTTGAGTTCAATCATCTCTTTAGATAAATAAATGTATTCCGAAAGCACATCATCATAAAGAATAAACTGATGAGGTTGATTGACCATCGGCAGCATCTTTTCAGTCAGACCCACAATAACAGCTGAAGGATCCAATTCGTGAATCTTATCCATGCATAACATAAAATCATTGACTGTAGATGCCACAGGTGGGAGATAAACTCTTTTCCCTTTCAGCAAGGAACGTAAAATCGCCCGATGACCGCACCATAAGATTTCAATCGATTCCGTAAAATTCCATGCGAAAAGATTTTCGAAGACATACTCACTGGAAAGATAGCCCTCAGTCCAAGGTGCTTGAAGAAGAATACTATTCATTTGTTTTTTATCAGCAATTGTCAATATTCTGAATGAATTCATGTGTGCACCCTATTTGATGAGTCTAGTTGAATGGATATTACCTGCATTTCTATAATAATCGAGATTGGAGAGAATGTAAAGGATGACGATAAAGATGTTGAACTTAACCGAAAATAAGCAAAAATATAACAAAATACAGAAAAACCATTTTATAATTAAATAATAATAAATGAGATTTGGGGCAATTGATTTATAATTGATTTAATGAAGGATGTGGAATAATGCACATTTTAAATCGGGCATTTCAGCTTTTGATGAAATTATTGTCATATTTGGTGCCCTGGAGAGAACCGAAGATCATCCGAACGATTGAGGATTTACCTGACGAAATTAGCCGTCTTCATATGAATAGATTTATGATTGTCACAGATCAAGGCGTTGTTCGTGCAGGATTGCTGCAACTGATGGTTGATATATTTCATAAAAATAATATTGATAAGTTCTTTATTTATAGTCGTGTCCAAAGCGATCCAACCACTGAACAAGTTGAAGATGGATATCGCTTTTATCTATCACACGAGTGTGAGGGTATTATTGTACTTGGTGGCGGAAGTCCAATTGACTTTGCAAAGGCTGTTGGCATTCGGGTCGTCAGACCAAAGGCAAAACTGATTCATCTCAAGGGAGTATTAAAGGTTATAAAAAAAATACCACCTTTGATTGCAATTCCAACGACTGCTGGAACAGGTAGTGAAGTCACAATGGTTTGCTCGCTGACAGAAAAAAAATCATCCTTGAAGTTTTCAATTATCGATTTTTCCCTTGTGCCTCTAGTCGCAGTTTTAGATCCAAAACTCACCTTTAAATTACCTCCATATTTGACTGCAATCACGGGAATGGATGCACTCACGCACGCAATTGAGGCATACCTGAATCGTCATCATACAAGAAAAACTAAAAAGTGCGCATTGAGTGCAATGAGCAGCGCTTTTCAGTATTTGACGGTCGCTTATGAAAATCCCTCGGATTTGGAAGCGAGAACTAAAATGCTTCAGGCAGCATATGATGCTGGATATGCGTTAACTAGAGATGCTGTCGGTTATGTCCATGCCATGGCACATAGTCTGGGAGGATATCATCGGATCAATCACGGATACGCAAATGCAATCATTATGCCCTATGTACTCAGAGCATATGGCAAGCGAGTGGAAAAAAAGCTTGCCTATCTGCACGATTATCTTTGGGGAACAAAAATAAAACGAACAAATGAACAAAAAGCCAATCATTTTATCAGACATATTGAAACATTGAACCGTATTCTGATGATCCCAGATCATGTCATCATTTCCCATGACTATCATATGGATGATATGGCGGTACAAGTGAGAAAAGAAGTGAACTGGAATTATCCTGTTCCTAAGTTTTTCAATAGAACACAAATCCAAAAGTTGTTTCAGAATGTTGTCAGAGTCAAGAAATAGAGGTATCTCATGTTAGAAACAGAATTATATGTACCTATACAATCCTTTTTAAGCGCACAAGGCTACACGGTACGCGGGGAAATCGGAGCGATAGATGTCTTCGCGATGAAGGGTGAACACTCAATTGCTGTCGAACTGAAGACCGTCATCAGTTTAAAGCTGATCTATCAAGCGATTGATCGCCAAAAAATTGCAGATAACGTTTATATTGCAGTTCCAAAATCAGCAATGAAAAGCCATCATGACAGCTATCGATCATTCACCTTGCTCTTAAAACGTTTATCCATTGGATTATTAGTCATTCATCCTGATCAGGTCGAGGTTGTTTTAGATGCCAAGGACTATGATTTATCTTTAAGCAGAAAGAAAAACACAAATAAAAAACAACGTTTGATCAAAGAGTTCTCCCATTTAAAAAACAATGTCAATATTGGTGGCAAGCGCGGGAAGAAGATGACCTTGTATAGAGAAAAAGTAATCAAAATTGCAAATGTTCTTTTAGAAAACCCCGTTTTATCGCCGAAACAGATTAAAAACTTCACTCAAATTGAAGAAGTATCGTCAATACTTCAAAAAAACTATTATGGTTGGTTCATGAAGGTTGAACGAGGACTATATGGATTAAGCGAGCTTGGTGTCAAGGAAATTGAAAAAATTGCAGGGAATATTACGACATGACACTAGATTCAAGAATAAATTTTGTGAAAATATGATTTTTTGCACAATTTTGTCAATTGATGTATAATGAAGGTGTATTCCCCATATATAAATTTTTAATGATTGATTAGATTGTAGAATTTTTTATTGGGATTAACAGTTTTAATCGCTCGTTTTGAGCAAGAGTTAAGATTCACGGATTTAATATTTAAACGATTTGGTTTTAAGTTTGTTTTAAGATTGAATAGATTAAGGAATAAATAAGTGCAGTGTTAAATTTCTTGTATGTATATATATGGGGAATACATCTCTTATAAACATAGATTTTTATGACGGGACCATCAGTTGGTTCTTTTTTTTTATTAACAAAAATACCCAGACATTTGTCTGAGTATTTGATTTAAATTTGATTAATTTTCATTTTTGCAACGTATCGATTTCTCGGATGCGTTCTGCATTCTTCTGAACATGCACCTAAATATTTATGCTCATTTTCGACACTTGCGATGATTTGCTTGTTGCATTCAGGATTTGCGCAATTGATGTATCGTTCGCAAGGTGTTCCGTCAAAGTAATCTTTTCCGACAATAACATGCTCCACACGATTGATTGGAACACTGATTCTCGAATCGAATACGTAACAATTCCCATCCCAAAGCTGTCCTTTCGCAATACTATCTTTGCCGTAGGTGACAATGCCGCCGTTTAATTGTCCGACATCATCGAATCCTTCTTTCTTCAGCCAACCTGAAAACTTTTCACATCTGACTCCTCCAGTGCAATATGTCATTATTTTCTTGCCAACTAGAAGATGTTTGTTTTCCCTGATCCATTGAGGCAGCTCCCTAAAGGTTCCTATTTCCGGTTTGATTGCTCCTCTGAAATGGCCGACGTCATATTCATAATCGTTTCTGGCATCAATGACGATGGTATCTGGATCACTCAGTCTTTGATAAAACTCTCTTGGTTCGATATGCCTTCCTGTGATTTCCAAGGGATTGATGTCATCTTCAAGACTGAAATTCACAAGTTCATTTTTTACTCTGACATGCATTTTCTTAAAAACATGTGTTTCTGATTCATCAATTTTAAAATCAATGCCTTGAAAAAGAGGATGGTTCTTAAGAACATCCATATAAAGGTCTGTTTGTTCGACAGTACCGGAAACTGTTCCATTGATTCCTTCTTTGGAGATGAATACGCGACCTAAAAGACCGATTTCTTTGCAGAATATCAGATGGTCTTCCCTGATTTCATCAGGATTTTCAATGTTGGTATAGTGATAGTATAGTAAAACTCTGTAATTGTTCATCCTTCATAACTCCTTAAGTATACTACTTAATACTATAACGGCTTTCTCCCAATCAAGCAAACCATTCGCTTCCAGATGAGCTGGCAGATAAAAATAATGAGAAAGCATGTATAATGATAAGTGAGGTTTTTAGTTATTATTGACCTGATTTGATCAGAATGGAGAACAATATGATTTATGACGTCATTGTCATCGGAGGCGGACCAGCCGGTTTGATGGCATGCAATATACTACAACTGAATCAAGTTAATTATCTTCTTCTCGAAAAGAATGAAAAATTGGGTAAAAAATTACTGATTAGCGGTGGAAAAAGATGCAATGTCACCAACAATCTTTCGATTGAAGAGTTTATTACGTCCTTAACCTTTAAACATAAGCGTTTTTTATATACCGCACTTTCTGATTTCGGTCCTAAGGACATCATCAAATTCTTCAAGGATAGAGGACTTACCCTCGTTTTAGAGGATAATCTGAAATATTTTCCTGAAACACAAAAAAGCTCCAGTGTCTTAGAAGTTTTGGTTCAAGGCATAGACTTAAAAAAAATTCATTATGGAAATTTTGTCAAAGAAATCATTAAAAATGAAACTGGTTTTGAACTGAAGACAATTCATCATGCCTATCAAACAAAACGCGTCATCATTGCTACAGGTTCATCAAGCTATCCCTCTACCGGAAGCAACGGTGATGGATTGCTGTTCGCTAAAAAATTCGATATCCAGTATGTGGATTTCACTCCAGCTGAAACACATGTCTACTCAAAATATGTTTCTGAAAAGTTAGCGGATTTACAAGGTGTTTCTTTGAATACCGAGGTTAGAATCAACAATACGAAGATTTCTGCTCAAGGAGGATTGCTGTTTACACATTTTGGATTGAGCGGTCCGGCTATATTGCATACATCTGAAGATATTCATAAGGAAATTGTTAAAGGGAGTGCAAGCGTATCATTTTCTTTGACTGAATTGAATAATGATGATGCGATTGTCGCCTTTCAAAAAGCTAAAGAACAAAATATGCATGTATTGAAATATTTAGAAGAGATGACAACAAAAAGGTTGGCCAAGAAAATTTTGGATCTGGCGCATATCGACAACAAGAGGATACAGGAAATCTCTAGAAAAGATTTGCAAATCATTCAAGACTTGCTCCTCAATTTCACAGTTGAGATTGATCGGGTAGAAACCGTCGATAAGGCATTCGTGAATGCTGGGGGTATATTAACCAGTGAATTGAATCCTAAAACTATGGGTTCGAAAAAGGTGGATGGGCTGTATTTTATCGGTGAAACCGTGGATTTGCACGGCCCGATTGGCGGATATAATATAACCATCGCATTATCGACCGGTTACAAATGCTCGATGAGTATCGTAGAAGAGATGAGAAGCGAAAAATAAAACAGCATTTGATGAAAATGCTGTTTTTTATTTTAAAATTCTATTGATTTTCAGATGAACATGCTTTGGGAAAGAAGAAATAGGATAACCGCAACCCCGACTGCAATCGTGAAATAGTTGATAACAGAGTGTTCATCCTTGCTCATGATTGATATGACGGAAAGGATCAGTGAAATTACTGCAATAGGTGCAGCAAAAGCGATTGTCAAATCCCACCATGCGCCTTCAGTGAATGAAACCCAATTGAGTGCCATTGCAACAAAGAACAATGCAAGAATAATAATAAAAATAACGGTTAACCACATCGAAATTTTGCCCAATTTGCTATTTGGTAGAAAGCTCATGTTCATACCTTCTTTCTGATGATGTACGAAAATCAACTTAAATGAGTATTACTAATCTATTGTTTGATAAACCTTGATGGAACTGATTTGAAATTGATAGGGAAGATCTGCATCAACGATGGAACCGCCATACCAACCACCGACAGCAAGATTTAAAATCATGTAATAAGGCTGATCAAAAGGCCACTCTTCAAAGCCGTCATCTTTTTCCTTATTCACACGCAATATTTCTTTTTGATCGACGACAAATGATAAAAACTCAGGTGTCCATTCCAAAATATAATCATGAAATGCATCAGATGCATCCTTAAGAACAAGTTTAGCGCCTTTATCCGTATTGATTTTATGATTGTAAGCTTCTGTATGAATCGCGCAAGATACAGAACCCATTCGATTGCCGGCAAACTCAACCAAATCAATTTCACCACAGAGAGGCCATCTTACATTTTCTAATTTAGCTGTACCTAAAAACCAGATTGCTGGCCAGCTACCTCTTCCTTTCGGCATTTTTGCACGAACAACAAACTTTCCGTATTTGAAATGCTTTTTGCCCATCGTATTGATTCTAGCGGATTGATACTTGCATTTTTCACGATCATGAAGAGTAGCAACTAAGTTTAAAACACCATCTTTTATATAACAATTGGATAAATCGTCAACGTAACACTGTGATTCATTGTTTGCCCATTTTTCACCTATTTGATATGTCCAAATGGATGGATCAGGTTTTCCGTCTTTAGTGAATGCATCTTCAAAAACTAATTTATAATTTGCCATTAATCTGTTTCCTCGTCAACTTTCTAAACTACTATGTATATTATACAATAGAGTTTGGTGGAATTGATGAAAACACATTATATTTACTCCAAATCAGTTAGTGATGCCTGATGACTTCAAATCGCTCCATCGTATAGGTATCATGATCTGAAATACCAGCTTTGCGCAAGGCGATGCTCACCTGTTCCTCAGGTGTGTCAACGCCATCGAGATTAGGAAGAAGAAGACCGCTTCTCATTCCTTTACGGACGATGATTCCATAGCGTTTCACATCGAGTTCATCCATGGATTTGATGGGTTCTGAGGGTTTTAAGACATCTACGCTATAAATTAAATAGGGCAGTTCATATTCGTGCACAGGTTCAAAACGCGGATCCTTTGTTCCTGAACTGATTGCATTTTCAATGATTTCATCGGCGATGGATGATCTGGTTGGGGATATCGTTCCGATACATCCTCTGAGTTTGCCATCCATTTTCAAGGAGACGAATACGCCAGCTCTTTGTTTGGTAAGTTCACCATTCAAACCGGAAGGATTTGCAAGGCGATGGCCTTTTTTAACATAGTATTCTAAGGACTGTCTTGCTAAATTAACGAATTGATCCTCTGAAGCCTTGATCAAATCTAGTTTTTTCTGTTCATTTTGCGTATAAATCTCATCGAAATGTCTTTTTGGATTTTGTGTTGTTGTCTCAAATGCAGCAACAGCATAACCGACTCCGAATGGCCCCTCATAGGATAAGAAGTTTGAGTTTAGAGAATGTCCATCGAGTGCGCCAGCCATCATGATGAAAGATCTTAAGCCGCATTCTGCCGCTTTCTCACAAAAATCCTCATCAAATTCAAGAAATTTCATGAAATCACCGCTTTCCATCGCTTTCGTGATTTGCTGATCGAATTTTGGACCTTCTTTAGCCAATCCATATGGACCATCAGCTTTCAATTTGTGAGATAGATCACCACTGGCAATCCATACAACTCTCTTCTCAGTTTTTGATATTACTTTCTGAATCAGCTTGCCAAAACGGTAATGAATAATCGGTGAGTACCCTGAGACGGATATGCGTATAAGCTTATAATCTTGAATGTATTGATTGATGAAATACAAAGGAACCATGGTTCCATGATCTAGATTTTTCATCCGTTCTCCAGCAGTTCCCGCAGAAATGCCATGATGTAAAGCCTGAGAAGAAATATTCGCAATCAACTCCTCGTCGTAGTTGACTTCCATTTGAACTGATGGCGCTCCAAATGAGGAGAAGTCACCTTCTGTACCAGAACCTGGTGAGATGTGAAAATAGTCCGAGTACAACGTCGAATGCGGTGTGGATATAATAATGGTGTCAGGTTTTAGAGAAGCGATGCGTTTAGCAACTTCATGATAAGCATTAATCGTGTCTTGAACTTTTAACTGATCGCCTTTTCCAACTTCAGGTATGACGAGCGGTGGATGAGGAACAATAAATGCACCAATGATTGGCATTGAATCATCTCCTTTATGATGAATTAAACGTTACCGATATGAATATATTTGATTCCTGCTTGCTTTCCGATTTCATATGCCATCTTTAGGGTGGCGATTGGTGTGACAGGAGTATCTTTCATTTTCCAGCCTGGGAAGAATCTAGAAATATGCCAAGGGACTTCTGGAGAAAGATTGGAAATGATTGCTTGTGCTATTTCTTCAAGCTGATATTTTTGATCGTTCAATCCTGGAATGACTAAAGTTGTAATTTCAAAGTGAATCCCTTTTTCAAATAGATATTTCATGTTGTCCATGACATATGATGCTTTCCCATTGCAATATTTCTTGTAGAATTCATCATCTGGACCTTTATAATCGATATTTGCAGCATCTAGGTATGGAATAATCAAATCTAGTGTTTCCCTAGTCATTAGACCATTTGACACCCAAATGTTTTTCAAGCCGCTTTCTTTAGCTTTGATCATTGTATCTAGTGCATATTCCAAAAAGATAGTTGGTTCGGAATAGGTATAAGAGATGGAAGGGCAATTCAGACTTTTCGCTCTTTTGATATGATCTTCGGGAGTGATATATGCTCCAGCTACTGGTTGATGTGCTGACGGATTTTGAGATATTTCCCAGTTTTGACACCATGAGCATTTCATGTTGCATCCCATGGTTGCAAATGAATAAGTTTTTGTTCCGGGCATAAAGTGGTATAGTGGTTTCTTTTCGATCGGATCAACACCAACAGCAATTGCTTTTCCATAATTCAAGGCATATAAAAAACCGTTATGATTCTCCCTGACTCTGCAAACCCCTCGGTTTCCATCATGAATGACACAACGTAAATTACATACATTGCATTGAACTGAAAGCTGATCGAGTTGATCATAAAGCAAAGCTTCTTTCGTGATGGTCCCTCCTCATGTATTGTTTTTGGTTTTCACCCTCATTATATTACTTATTTATCTATTTTTAGACAAAAATCTGTGTTATTGTTGTTTTCAAATCAATTGACTGAATGCATTAGAAATGATACGATGAACTAGAAATGATTCTGTGATTTTATGAAATGAGGAGTGATGGCATGCAAATTGCAAAGTATAAGGTTGAAGGACTTACATGTGAAGGTTGCACCTGCGGACATTGCGGGCAACCTGCTCTCATTTTTTTAAGATGTCTTGATGGAATTTCAAGTGTCAATCCGGATTTTGAAAATGATACGGTCTTGATTGAGTTTGATTCCAATGACTTATCAAAAGAAGAAATCATATCTAAAGCGTTCAAACGTGGATTTGTGATGTATTTGGTTGATAGCGAATAAGTATCGCTATTTTTTAGGGTTATCGCCATGTTTTGCTTTTTGATGCTTTTTCTTCATGCTGGTCGTAGAAGTGGTCATACATATTTCTCATGAAATGGCTGAATTTTCCCGCGACAAGTAGTTTTATGGACGTCTTTCATATATAATATTCATAAGGGCTCGCTGCTAAACAACACGTTATAAAATCTTCTATTTCAACAAAAAAGAGGTCGCTTATGGACATAAAACTGTACTTTCAAAACACATTTGAAACTTTACCTGAACGCTGTTATTTTTCTCCTGGACGATTGAATCTGATTGGAGAACATATCGACTACAATGGTGGTCTTGTTTTTCCAGCTGCAATCAATCTTGGTATCTACGCCGCAGTCAGCAGCACGACAAATCAATTAGTTCGTTTTTCTTCGATGAATTATCCGAAAAACGGAATCGTGAATATCAATTTGAGTGAATTAACATATAAAGAAGCTGACGGTTGGACAAATTATGCCAAAGGCGTGATTTTATATTTCAAGGACAAAGGATACACGATTGATCATGGTTTCGATATGGCGATATTCGGTACTCTTCCCACTGCTTCAGGTCTTTCATCAAGCGCATCACTTTTAGTTTTAATGGTATTTGTCATGTGTGATATATTCAATATTGATATTTCAAGAACAGATATGGCATTGATTGCACAGCATGTTGAAAACAACTACATGGGAATGCATTGCGGAATCATGGATCAATTGATTATAGCCAAGGGAGTCTCAAAAAAAGCTTTATTGATGAATACTGCAACTTTGGAAACACAAGCTGTCAGTGCTGATTTTGAAGGCTATACCTGGGTGATTATGAATACAAACTATCAACGGAAAACAACGGATTCAAAGTACAACGAACGTGTTGCAGAATGTAAAATCGGACTAAAAAGTATCCGTAAGGAAAAAAAGATTAAATTTTTGTGTGAACTCAGCATGGATGAATTCAAGAAACTTCAGCACAATATTTCTGATGAAATCGTGTTAAAAAGAGTTAGACATGTAGTGAGCGAGCAAAAAAGAGTGATTGATGCTAAAAAAGCGTTAGAACTCCATGATGCGAAATGGTTTGGAAGATTGCTCAATGAGTCACATTTATCCCTTAAAGAGGATTATGAGGTGACTGGACTGCATTTAGATACCCTTGTCCGTGAAGCGATTCGCGCAGGAGCAATCGGAGCGCGTGTTACAGGAGCAGGTTTTGGGGGTTGCGCAATCGCCTTGGTTCCAAATGATAGAGTTCTTGATTTCATGCGTATTGTCGGTATCAGTTATTTGGGATTGACACAGATTAAAGCTGATTTTTATACAGTTGAATTTGTTGATGGAGTTCATCGATATGAATAACATAAAAACCAGTGATTTTCCATATCAAGAAAAATTAACGAAAATCATCACGATTGAAAATGAGCATTTAAAAGTTGTTTTATCAAGTTATGGTGCAGGAATCTATCAAATCAGTTATAAAAAGGACCAAAGATGGATTGAAACGCTGCTCACCCCGATTCATTATGAAGACTATCTGAAAAGTAAATCATATTATGGCAAAACCATTGGCAGGGCTGCTGGGAGAGTTTTTTCAAAGCCATATGAGATTGATCATCAAACATGGACAGTCACTCCTGATGAAGGACAAAACTCCATGCTGCATGGCGGAGCAGAAGGATTGTCGTTTCAAAACTTTGATGTGGAAGAAATAAGCAATCAATCAGAAAAAACACGAGTCATTTTTAAGAATATATCCAATGACGAAGTTCATGGGATTCCAGGAACCTTAACCTTATATGTTCACTATATTTTAAATGGAGAAAGTTTGATGATGGAGTATCATGCTGTATCTGATGCCGATACAATTTGCAATCTGACAAATCACGCATATTTCAATCTTGAAGAACATAAAGACAGCATTTTGAACCATGAAATGCAAATCAACAGCGAACACTATATTGATGTTGACGATCATTTCGGATATGCTGGAGAAAAAAGTGTGGAAAATACTGCATTTGATTTCAGAGTGCTGCATCCAATCAAAAATTTCTTTGATCAGGTCAAAGACACAGCGTACAGAGGCTATGATCATGTATGGCAGGTCAATCAGCATCATCACGCAACTCTGATCAGCAAGAAATCAGGCATCGGATTACATGTTTATTCTGATACGCCTAGCATCGTGGTTTACACACACAATTTTAAAAGCCCCTATTTGCTCAATGATCACGCTCAATCAGGTATCCATCAAGCAATCACCTTTGAATGTCAAAAAGAAGCAGGCTGTCTTTTTTATAAAGGAAGAGCATCCCTGATTCTTAAGAAGGGTGAACAGTATACACACAAAATCACCTATACATATTTTTCAAGATAAGGATATCATATGAACCTATTGAATCAACTTATTTCCTATGGTATAGACAAGAAAATCATCACGAACCTATCAGAATCTATTTTAAAACTTTCCTCACTTTTTAAAGTGGAGTCTTTTGATTTTCACGCTGAACCTTATGTCATTGACGATCTATTGGAAAACTTATTGGACTATGGCTTTAAACATCATTTGTTTTCTCCCGACACCATCATGGAGCGAGATTGTTTCGAAGCGCTTATTTTTGACCAAATCATGCACACTCCCGAAGAAACTAAACAACAATTTAATAAACTGTTCAATCAAGATCCGAATCTTGCAGTTCATTATCTTTATGAACTTTCAAAAAATGTGAACTATATCAAGACAAAAAGACTTAATCAAAATATAAAATGGGTTTATGATAGTGTTTATGGACCTTTGCAGATGACCATCAATCTTTCCAAACCAGAAAAGGATCCCAAAGACATCGCTAAGGCTTTATCAAAACCTAAAGATCTTGAAGTAAAACATGGTCCAAAGTGTGTTCTTTGTAAGGAAAACGAACATCGTTATGAAAATGCACGGATGAATTTACGGATTGTCCCGATGACATTAGGTAATGAATTGTGGCATTTTCAATACTCCCCATATGGATATTACAATGAGCATAGCATCATTTTGAGTGATGAGCATCGAAACATGAAGCTATCCCATCAAACCTTTGACTACCTTCTTGATTTTTTAGAGTTGATGCCTGAATATTTTATCGGTTCTAACGCAGATATTCCAATTGTGGGCGGATCTATCTTGAACCACGATCATTTTCAAGCTGGAAGACATACGTTCCCCATTCAAGATGCGAAAATCATCAAGAACTACGGCATGCAAAATCAAGTCGAAATCAAGCATCTGGATTGGCCATTATCGACAATCAGGCTCAAATCTAAAAATAGGATTGAATTGACCAGACTTGCATGCGAATTCTTTGATGCATGGAAATCTTATACCAACCTTGAACTGGATATCATCGCTAAAACAGATCAAATCCATCAAACCATCACTCCGATTGCCCGGATTCACAAAGGTTTTTATGAACTTGATATCGTTTTAAGAAACAACAGGACATCCAAACAATATCCGGATGGCATCTTTCACCCGCATCAGGATGTACAACATATCAAAAAGGAAAATATCGGGTTGATTGAAGCGATGGGTCTGGCAATACTCCCAGGAAGACTCAAAGAGGAACTAGAACTTTCACTTCAATACATTCAAAATGGAAAAGAAGATCAATCCCTTGAACAACACAAGCCATGGCTCGATGAACTCAAGAAAAAAATGACAATTCAAACTGTCAATGATCTTTACATCGAAGTAGGAAAGGTGTTTACTCGTGTACTTGAAGATTCTGGAGTATTCAAACTTAATGACAAGGGGATGAATGCCATCGATAGTTTCATCCTTGAAGTGCTTCATCAAAAGTGACATCAAAAACATGAAAGTTGATTTTCTCTGCTTTCATGTTTTTTCATTTATTAAATCTAGAGAACTCAACATCCCATAAATATATCATCTTAGGGTATAATAAAAATGTAGGAAAGGTATTTATCGACCGGAGGGCATGATGTCTCTATTGGAAGGGTATTCTAAAGATCAAAAAGTTGCCTGTATCGTGTTTCTCTATTTAGTTTGTCAAGCGGATATGAAAGCCAATGATGAAGATTTCACCTTGATTGGAATGCTGGCGGAACATGTCGGTGTCAATCATGTTGATTTGCAAAACATGTCAGATGCCCAGCTTAGAGAACAGATACTATCATTTTCTTATGATCAAGCAGTTGAATGCTTGCGCATGGGTTATTCTTTGATGCGCCTTGATAACAGCAATGATCAAAAAGAAATCAAACTCTTGAATCTTTTTGCTGATGCGCATCATATTAAGATTGAAAACTACAAGCATTTCTATAAAAATCTTGGAACCATCAAGGATTTAACTGCACTTGACAAGATTGTTTTAATCGCACTTGGATTCCATATGGTTGAGGCAGAAGGTATCATCCAAAGAAGCAAGATTCAAATATTGATTGTCATTTGCAACATGATGGGACTAAATCCTGAAGATGTCAGGAAGCTCAAGGTTCCAATTCAATCGCTATTTAAAGCAGTTAAAACCATGAGCGAGTTTTCTGTAAGGAGAATTGTTGAAGAACTTGTGACGATTGCTTTATCTGATTCAAGAATCACTACTCAGGAATACGATTTGATTTTACCGATTTTATCGGAATTCCACTATGATTTTGAAGTCATGGTCAAAGCAGCTGAAACTAGGCTTGCATATAATAAGGAATATTACGATTTATATACATCCAATACAACAGTCAACTAATCATTTATAACTAATTGATTAAGAAGTAAAGAAGAAATCTCAAATGAGGAGAAAAAAATGAAACAGTCAACGTTTATCATGTTTAAACCAGACACAATCGAAAGAAATCTTACCTCTGAATTGCTTGCCATATTTTTGGATCACGGGTATAAAGTCGTGCGTTCCAAAGAAGTGCTTGTGGATGAAAAATTGATTTTGAAGCACTATGAAGATGTTATCAAAGTTGTTAATGCAGATTACTTTAAAAATGCAATTCTAAAGGTTTTTGTAGGTAAAAAAGTTTGGGTATATGAATTATCCAAGGATACAGATCAAGACGTCATTCATCAGGTTCGTGAACTTGTTGGAGCAACAGATCCTTTACTTGCAGATCCAGAAAGCATCAGAGGACGGTATGGAAATGATTCAAAAGCAGTTGCGATGCGTGAAAAACGGATGTTGATGAACTTGATTCATGCTTCGGATTCAAAAGAAAGTGTTGAAAAGGAAATGAAGTTGTGGTTTGAACACAAATAATCATCATTTAGATCGAGGAGGAATTGAAGATGATAGGAAAAATTAGCGACGTTAAAAAAATAGAACTCAGCGGTCCGCTTGTCAAACATGCAAGCATGAAAGCTTTGGTTTCACCGGAAGAAGGATGGAAAGATTACGTCATGCGTGTTGTTGAACTCGGTATTGATGGATTTTCACCAAAGCATTCACATCCTTGGCAGCACATCAATTATATCCTAGAAGGACAAGGTGAATTAGAAATTGATGGGGTGGATACACCTATTTCTGAAGGTTCTTATGCGTATGTGCCTGGAAATAAGCTTCATCAGTTTAGAAATATCGGTAAAAAGACTTTGAAATTCATTTGCATAGTTCCAGTAGAAGGACATCGCTACTAAATGAAAAAGCCATCCTGTCATGGATGGCTTTACTTGTTACAAGGTAAGGAAATAAACGAAGACTGTAACTTGGACGATGAGGGCTAACCAATTGATGAACACAAAATACCAGTGATTCGTTTTGTGTCTGAGCTGATACATTGCAACAAGACCGCCTGGAGCTCCGAAGAATACACTTGAAACGAGTAATGTCGATTCTTTGGTCCTCCATTCTCCGTTGATAGACTTTTTCTTATCCGCTGCATACATCATATAAGTTAGCGTGGACATGATAGTTAATGCTAAAAAATAGTAGATCATATGAACCTCCTTTAATCCTATATCTCTATTATAATCGTTATTGATGAAAATAGTATCGTTTTGTATGTCGGTTATTGAAATATATGATATATTATGTAATATTAATGCAATATAATGCATTTAAATCATGAATGTGGAGTTTCTTGTCAATGAATCAACTTGAACTGTACCAAGCATTTCAAACTCAATTTGATGTCGTGGGTGTCATTCGGACAAAAAAATATCTAGAAAAAGCGAAATCCCTCGGTATCATTGTTCCAGAATGTAACTATCAAACGATGGTTGTTTTGGGTCTAGCGTATCCCAAACGTACCATAAAGCATACAAAGACTCATTTGGTTCCATCTTTTTATACGTTTGGACAAGACTATCATACTGTTTTGAAAGATCGGATCAAAGACGTCATGAAAGATTTACCGTATCCCTATGAACTTGGAGTTGACAATCACCCGCATGATGAAAGACTTGCTGCAACACTTGCAGGGATTGGATATTTCGGCAAGAATCAATTAATCATCAATTCCGAATATGGAACCTATATGTTTTTAGGTATCGTATTTATAGATATAGAACTCTTGAATGAGATTGTGTTGGATATACATGATGATTGTGGAACATGCACCAAATGCATCGATGCTTGTCCAGTCAAAGCGCTATCTGAAAAGGGTTTTGAGATCAATCTCTGCATGAGCCATTACAATCAAGCCAAAAGAGTATTGAGCGATGGTGAAGTTGATTCAAATTACGCATTGTTCGGATGCGATATCTGCCAAATGGTTTGTCCGAAAAATATCAATAAAGGAATTAAAACTCATCCGGAATTTGAGTTTTCCGGCAAGGAATTGGTGAGTGTCATCGATTTATTCACCGATTCAGATCAGGTATTCAAAAAGAAGTATGAAGACATGTCTTATTTATGGAAGGGAAAGACTATCCTCATGAGAAATGCACTGACTATTCTCCTTAAAAAAAAGAATACACTCTATAACGATTTGATTGAGCAATCCCTCCATAAATATAAAATGCCCTGGTATCAGGACACTGCAACAAGAATATTGGAAAAACTGAAGAAAATACATGAGTCATGCTCTGAAAGTAAATGATTTGATTCTCCTAAATAACCACGCACTTGCGTCAACTTGACATTATTTTGGTAATGATCTATAATGAACATAACATTATCATGCGGAGGGAAATCATGTTAAGATCAAAACTATTTTTTTCATTGTTTGGAATATTCTTTTTGGGATATATTGGTTCAATAATCATCTTGAGTTTGTTGGGAGTATCTAGTTTATTTGTTGCCAATTTTATTAAATTCCTTTGTTTATTGATCATACCAATCCTTTTTATGAAATGGAATGAGTTTGTATCTATCTTCAAATTTGCATCCATTCTCTTGATTGTAATGAATGTCTCCATTTTTTTCATCGAACTTTTTAGTGAGACTAACGTTTTCTATATTCTACTCAATGGTTTAATGCCTATATTTATCATTCTTTTTGTTGTATTAGCCATCATGTCGCGAGAGCGGTTTGTTTATGGATCACGTGTAACTATATTCGCTGTCATTTTGAGTTTGATATTGTTTGTTAGATTTAATCCACTTGCAACCATAATGGTTCAATGGATTCATGCAGATTTGATAATCGGATCCATAAGAATCAGTCATTTCTTTTACATCATCATGTCGATTATCATTTATTTATTGAATTTGCTCATGTTGGATGCCGTATATGAAGAAAAACTTAAAAATTGGAGATAAAAATATAAAAAGCCCAATGGGCTTTTATTTTTCTCTTTGATAATAATTGTTCATTTCGTCTCTGCTCACCAACGCCTGAAAATAATAACTGCTGGTTGTATGGCTTTGACCGTAGTCAATCAAACGATCATGCTGGTCATAGACTTTATTTGTGGACTGAATGCTTGCTGCATGCTTTCTTTCGCCAAGAAGAAGTGCTAAGGATGATGTTAGATTGACTGCTTTGGTCACACGGTTTGAGAGCTTTGCATAAATACCGTATTCCTTTTGCATATACGCGTTAAGCGGTTCTGTGCCGATAAATCGTTTATCCATATCTTCAAAAACACTCAAAGGCAAATAGTTTTCAAGAATGATGATTGGAACATCATTTCCTTTATAGATGCGGTTGATATAGAGCAATTTCTCGCCAGATTTGAAACCCATAGCCAATAATTGTTGGTTGTCTAATTTGACAACCTTTTTTTCTAAGCACTGGATGGAAGGTGTCATTCCAAGTGCGATAATCGCATCATAAATAGCAACGTTCCTGTAAAAGAAATAATTGGTCAATTCAAAATATGCAACTTCATAATCATCATTTGAACGCTTTTTGATATATCTCACATCAACAAGCTCATCATAAGCTGACTGAACTTCCTTGGTCTCAATGTGCAAATGTTTCGCCAAATGAGCTGGATTTGGTAATACCGCTTGATAATAGAAGGTTTGATCGAGGATCAAGGCTTTGATGCTTTCCTTGATTTGCTCCGTAAATGAAACAGCAGATCTTCGGTCGATGGAAATAGCTTCAATCAGGTTAGACCGCATGAACCATCACCTCGAATTCTGTAAATTCTCCTGGAAAGTAGTTCGAGACATAACATAACTGTTGATCTAAGTGGCTGACGATATTGGATCTGACAAAATAAATTGCATCATCTTCGTTGATGTTTAAGAGAAGCGCTTCATCTGAGGATGCATTCATCGGCGAAAAGGTGTTATGCATATGCTTGATTACATGCTTGTATTTGGTTTCGACCAAATCGAACAAGCGGTCTGTAGATTCGTAATTCAAGTTTAATTTTGGAAAATACTTTTCCGGGAAATATATTTTTTGCAGAAGAACAGGATTTTGATTCGCTTTGATGATTCTCAAAACAACGAAACAATGTTCATTAGGTTGAAGTTTAAGCATGCGATATGCAGCAATGTCATAGTCAATCATGTCAAACATGATGGTTTGATATGCATAACTGACTTTTTGAAGAACTTTTTTGGATTCCAACTGGTAAAACTCATGAAGAGGTGTATGAAATACCAATCGGTTGGTCACATAGGTGCCTTTACCTTTAATGCGTTTGATTTTATGCTCGTTAATCAATTCCTCATATGCCATTTTTACAACGGTATGGCTGATTGAAAAAGTACGACATACTTCCTTTTCTGTGGGAAGTTTATCGTTGTATTTCAATTGACCTTCTTCAATCGCTTTGGTTATGGAATTGGAAATCTGCTTATAAATAGGTACTTTTAAGGTTTTATTCACGTATAAGTATTCCATGAAGGACCTCCCCTAATGATGTTTATATTCAATATACAATTTCAATAGTAAAGTTTATTGGTTAAATGGATTTTGGAACTTTAAGTTCAACAAGAAGCTTTCCAACCATGCGTGGGCGTTCAGCAACCAACGCTCCCACCTCTGTCAATGCTTTGATTTTGTCTTCTACGGAGCCTTTTCCACCGGAGATGATAGCACCAGCATGACCCATTCTTTGTCCTTTTGGTGCAGTTCTGCCACCTAAGAAAGCGACTAGAGGTTTCGTAAAGGTTTTATTTTTAATGGCTTCAGCAACTTCCTCTTCCATTGTACCACCAAGTTCTCCAATAATGACGACTGCATTTGTTTCAGAATCTGCCTCGTAATAAGGAAGCATTTCTGCGAAACGCGTGCCGGGAACTGGATCTCCGCCAACTCCGATCAGTGTGGATACGCCATATCCTGCTTCAACAATCATCGCTGTAACTTCGTTGGTCAATGAACCGCTTCTTGTCATGACACCGATATTTCCTTTTTTATAAACACGTTCAATCCAATGCGGAAATGAACCCATCATGGCAACCTTCGGAGAGATCACTCCCGAAGTGTTTCCACCGACAACGAGCGCTCCATGTTCCTTCGCAGCTTGACGAATCAAGACCATGTCGTGAAGTGGAATGCCGTCAGAAATCGTCACTATTTTTTTGATGCCTGAATTTAAAGTTTCCATGACTGCATCTTTTGTCAATTTTGGTGGAACAAAAAGCATGGATGCATCGATATCATGAAGAAGAACAGCTTTTTTTACGGTATTGTATACTGGCTTTCCTTCAACGAATTGTCCTTCTTTGCCAGGGGTGACACCACAGACGACTTTTGTGCCAAGCTCAATCATATGCTTGGTCCAAAAAGATCCTTCAGACCCGGTGATGCCTTGAACGAGTACTTTCGTATGTTGATCGATAAATATGCTCATGTTATACCCCCTTGGAAAGAGCTACAGCCTTCTTGACTGCCTCTTCGGTATCGAACAATGGCTCAAGACCGGCTTCTTTTAAGATGCGTACAGCTTCAGCTTCATTGGTTCCGCGGATACATGTCACAATCGGACGATCGGGTTTCAGTCTCTTGATAGCATCAACGATGCCTTCAGCCATGACATCTGCACGCGCGATGGTGCCGAAGGTGACGATTAAAATGACTTTGGAAGGCACTTTCAAGCAGATTTCCATCGCCTTGACGGCCTTTTTATAGTTTGGACCGCCGAATTCAAGATAGTTGGCGACTTTGCCGCCTTCATAGTTGATCAAATCATAAACTGTTGTCGTCAGACCTGCACCCGCACACATCAATCCGATATCGCCATCGAATTGGATGAAAGGAATGCCTTCCTGCACCGCATCGTATTCTGCTTCAGTTTTATAATCTTCCTTGGTCTGTTCAAAGCGTGTTTGTCTGAATAGTGAATTGTCATCAATCATCAGTTTTCCATCTCCAGCAACAAGAGTATTTTCCTCTGTGATGAATAATGGATTGATTTCGACGAGTTCGCAATCATATTTCTTAAAGACATCATAAAGTTTGAGAAGAAGCTTGGTGGCTTCCTTGGTTTGTTCTGGAGATAGTCCGAGCTCATAAGCTACAGATTGTGCTTGATAAGGCATTAAACCATAACGCAGATCAATAGGTTCACGAACGATTTTTTCTGGTTGTGTAGCTGCAAGTATCTCAATATCGATTCCACCTTCCTTAGAGGCAAGCAAAAGACCTGTTGCCATATAAGGATCTACAGTGATGGATACATAGATTTCTGCTTTAATATGAACTGCCTGTTCGATTAAAAGACTTTTAATTTTGATTTCATGATTGAATAAGCGGTGTACATGGAAAATTGCATCTTCCTTAGTTTTAACAAAGGAAATCAAACCTGCTTTACCGCGGCCTCCAGTTAAAACCTGTGATTTGATCACAAGCGGAAGTCCGATTTGTTCAATCGCTTGAGCAAGTTCATCCTCTTGATGAATCAATATGCTTTTTGGAATCGGAATCCCTGATTCTTTAAAGACTTCTTTAGCTTGATATTCGTAAAGTTTCATGGTTCCTCCTACTTGTTATTTTTTAGGTAAGCTCCAAATATTTCATCATCAGATGGACGTCTTGGAGGAAAATATTCAGACACCCAGGTCACGTTGATGAAATGCTTGTAATTGATATTTTCAGTGGTGACGTTACCGCCCCATGTACCGCAGCCCAAAGAGACCGTGGAAGGCATGCCGTTGAAGAATGCTCCGCCGTTTGCTGGAGCTTGAGCTTGGTTGACCATGATGCGGCTTGACTTCATGTTGGCTCCGAGATGCTCGATATAAGCTTGATTGAAGGTATGGATGCCGCAGGAGTGTCCTGTACCGTAGTTGTCTGTCAGACGGACAAGCTTCTTATAGCCTTCTTCAAATGTCTTATATTTGAATACAGTTAAAACTGGAGAAAGTTTTTCTTGTGAGTAGAAATCTTTTTCAATGTCTTCAGCGCCTTCAACAAGAAGAACCTTGACACTTTCAGGTGCTTCGATGCCGGCTTCTTTAGCGATTTTAGCTGCAGATTGAGCAACGATCTTTCCATTGATGGAGCGATATCCCTTACTATTGACAGGCCACATGTAGTGTTCAAGCTTGTTTCTTTGTTCACCCTTCACGAAATGACTGCCCAGCTTGATGAACTCTTCAATCATTTGATCGTAGATGGATTCATGAATGATGACAGAGTTTTCACTGGAACAGGATGTCGCATAATCAAAAGCTTTGCTCATGATGATTTTTGCTGCTGCATCTTTGACATTTGCATCCTCTGCAACGATTTGAACTGAGTTTCCGGGACCAACGCCATAAGCGGGACGACCAGATGAATAAGCTGCCTTCACCATCGCACCGCCTCCTGTTGCAAGAACAACATCGACTTGTTTCATCAGTTCATTTGTAAGTTCGATCGATGGCTCTTCAATAATTTGAATCAAATCTAAAGGAGCTCCGACTTTGCGTAATCCATCACGCATGAAATCGACAGCCATTTTAGAGGATAGTTTTGATTTAGGATGTGGAGCGAAGATGACAGCGTTCCGACCTTTTAAAATTGTCACTGCATTACTTGCCGGTGTTGCGGTTGGATTGGTCACAGGAGTTAATGCACCGATGACACCTACAGGCTTCGCATATTTCTTGATTTTCTTTTCTTCATCCACTTCAATCAAACCAACAGATTTAGCACCTTTAATATCCTTCAAGACACCTAAAACCTTGTTTTTATGCTTGATGATTTTATCAGCGACATTACCCATTCCGGTATCTTCAACAGCTTTTTCAGCCAATAGTTTGATGTTTTCATCATTATAAACTTCCCAACCGATGGCAACGCATACCAAATCGATTTGTTCTTGCGTATAGTTGTTGATCTCTTTTTGAGCAATGCGCGCCTTGCTTATATAATCTTGTATGATTTTTACATGGTCATCCATTTTTGTGATTCCTCCTTATAAGAATAAATCAAGTGCATTCATCAATCCCAAAAGGATTGCAACAAATAGAAGAGAACAGAATGCCATGATGAATAAATTTTTAAATAATTTTTTCTTGTCTAAATGATCCGGAGCGCTTGCCATCGCAAGTGCACCCATGGTTGAAAATGGACTCATGGTCACGATATGTGATGCAACTGCAATCGTAATGGTTAAGACTGTTGGCGTTACTACATTACCTAAATCGGTTGCAAGATTCACGGTGGTTGGAATTAAGGTTGGCATGACGACACCGACAGCCGATGAGAAGATGGACATGACACCAGCGAGAATTGCCATGATGGGTATTGCTGTTTGTTTATTCATCAGGCTTGCTAAAAAGGTCGTGAGTAAATCAACTCCACCCAGTGCAGAAACGACACTGATTAAGACTGCAGTACCACAAATCAATAGAATTGTGGACCATGGTACGTTGGAAATCGCTTCATTTTGATTGGCTGCTTTGAAAAGAAACAGGATGACAGATAAGGAGAACGCTGCAAAACCAACATTCACTTTTCCAATCATAACCCAAGCAATCAGAATTAAGATGGTAATCATCGTAATAATTTGAATACGATTGAATTTCCCAGGTTTTTCTATCTCAACACTTTTCCCGCGTAACTTAATGCCTCCTAAAACAATGAATACCAATGCTGAAAATAAGGTCATGACCAAAACGTTGTTGAAATAAATGTGAAATCCTAAATCACCAACCCCGTTTGCACTCGCTAAACCAAGTGCAACAATTCCATTTGGAGCAAGTGGGGACAATCCTCCTGCAATAGATCCTAAAATGATTAGGGAACTCATCATCAATATAGAGATGTTTGCAGAAAAGGCGATTGCAAGTCCAATAGGAAGCAGAAGAGCAGATGTTGAGATGTTACCAGGACCGAAAGATGCAATCATCATCGCGAGGAAGTAGAAGAATATTGGAATTAAGACTTTTCTTCCTTTGCTTTGATAAATAATTGTCTTTGAGATCTTTTCCAAGGTTCCATTCAGCTTCGCGATGCTAAAGAGCAAGGTAATTCCAAAGGTCGTAAAAAATAAGTTCAAAGGCCAATATCCGATGATTGTATTGATGGGTATATCGCCGATATAATAACCAAGAAATAATGAAAAAAACAAGGCGATGAGTCCAATATTGATATTTTTCCAGAAGCCAATAATGATGGCAACGACAATAGCGATTAATGAGATGACTTCAATCATGGATAGCTTAGCTCCTTAGGGGTTATTTGTGAAAGCTGGTTTTTTCAATCTCACAGACGGCGACGAAGAACTTTTCGATATTTCTTGCGCGCCAATCTTCAAGATTTTGTGTAAATCCAGTATTTAAGAACGTCTTTGTCATTTCAACGCCCATGATTGGAGCAATGACCCATCCACCCATGCAAAGGACATTCGCATTATTGATGGCTCTCGCTTTTTCCGCAGCGTAAACAGATTCGCAAGCTGAAGCATAAACACCTTCATGCTTGTTTGCGACAATTGACATGCCCATGCCTGTTCCACAGATGAGGATGCCTCTTTCGAATTCTTTATTTTGGATTTTTTTAGAACCGATTTCAGCGACTTGATAGTATGGAAGAGGTTGATCTTCATTCAGAGTTCCAATATCGCTAACGGTATAACCGTTTTCAATTAGGTAAGCTTTAACAGCTTCTTTAAGCAAAAATCCAGACTTATCAGAACCGATAAATATATTTTTCATATGATTATTCTCCTTTGCAGCAACTGCATTTTCTTGCAAGCACTCTATGCGCGGCAGCGACGATATGCTTAGCCTTGAGTCCAAACTTTTCCATTAAAAAATCTTTCTTTCCAACTTCTCCGAAATGATCCAAAACACCGACTCTTTCCATGGGAACTGGACAGTTTTCTGACAAGACTTCAGCCACTGCGCTTCCTAGTCCGTTGATGATGTTGTGGTTTTCAGCTGTGATGACAGCTTTTGTTTTTTGAGCTTCCTTGATGATTGCTTCCTTATCGATTGGCTTCACGGTATGGATGTTGATGACACTTGCTGAAATGCCTTGTTCCTTCAATATCTTTTGTGCATCCAGAGCTTCTTTAACCATGATACCGGTAGCGAATATTGAAATATCAGTGCCTTCAATGATTGGAGTGGCTTTTCCCAATTCGAATGTTTGATCATCAGCGAAAATAGGATCAAATTCCTGACGTAACAAACGAATGTAAACAGGACCGACATGCTTGATGATTTGTGGGAACATTGCTGCAAGCTGAACGCCGTCAACTGGTTCAAAGATTGTCATGGTCGGAAGGGTTCTCATGATGCCCACGTCTTCTAAAGACATATGTGTTCCACCATTGAGTTGCGCCATAATACCTGGATCTGATCCGACCATTTTGACATTCAATTTGGAATAAGCGACGGATAAGGTAACTTGATCAAAAACACGGCGTGTCGCAAATGGTGTAAAGGTATGCGTAAATGGCATTTTGCCCATGTTTGCCAAACCGGCAGCAACACCAATCATATTGGCTTCTGCAACACCGACATTCACGGTGCGGTCAGGAAATTTTTCTTGGAAAAGGGTTGTCTTTAAAGCTTTCATCAAGTCGGCTTCAACGATGACGATTTCAGGATATTCTAAAGCGTATTTGATGAGCAGATCGACATAAATGTCGCGTAATTGTCTATTTCTTAGTTCCATGATTAACCCAGCCTTTCAATGGCTTTTTGCGCCATATCTTTTGAAACGTTCATATTGTGAGATCCTGGTGTTCCTTCACAGAAATCAGCACCCTTGCCTTTAATGGTATTGCAAATGATCATGGAAGGCTTGCCTTTTTGAGCTTTTGCGTTCAAAATCGCTTCACGGATTGCCATGACATCATGGCCGTCAATGACTTGGACATACCAATTGAATGCTTCCCATTTCTTATCTAACGGTTTAACGTCATTCAGATCACCTAAAATGCCATCAATTTGCATCTTGTTATAATCGGTAAACGCGATCAAGTGATCAAGTTTTCTGTTTCCAGCAAACATAGCAGCTTCCCAGATTTGACCTTCTTGTGACTCACCATCGCTAATGATTGCGAAGACTTTAAAAGGAGCTTTATCCATTTGAGCAGCAACCGCCATACCGACAGAAGCAGAGAAGCCTTGTCCTAAGGAACCGGTTGTCATATCAACACCGATTGTCTTATTTTTATCCATATGAGAGGGTAAATCTGTATTGGGTTGATTTAATGTATCGAGTAGGGAGAGAGGAAAATATCCCTTAAGGGCGAGTGTTGCGTATGCAGCTGGTCCAGCATGACCCTTTGACAACACAAAACGATCGCGGTTTGGCATTTTGGGTTGCTTTGGATCGATATTCATTTGATCAAAATAAAGAACGGAAAGGATATCAGCGATTGATAAGCTTCCTCCGATATGTCCGACACCGAGTGTTGCGATACAGTTGATGGTTAATTTTCTAATTTCTTTTGCTTGTGCTTCTAAAAATGTACGTTTGTCCATAAGTCTCCTCCTAATAGTTGACAACTTCGATATTGAGCATCTCTGCTAAAATTGTTAATTCCTGTGAAACGTCTCCATAGAGCACTGCGAAGTGCGGTTCCCAGCCTTCTTTGACCATTTTGGTAATCATCGGGTTGACTTTTTGTTCAACACGAACGACCATGGATGTCCCCAAGAATTGTTTTGGCTTATCTAATATTTCACCGTTGGCGATAAAGAAGCGGAAGCTTCCATTAGGTTTTCTGCCAATCCTGAAGATTGTCGCATGTTCGCTTGGTCTAAGACCGAACTCCATGGTTGGTCCAATCTTTCGATTGGGGTGAACTCCGGTTAAAGCTCCGGTATCCAATCTTGCAAGCGAGCACGCTGAGGTGCCGCAATGCCAGAAGGTGATGGTATTTTCTTCTTCGTTGATGGATACGGGATCTCCAAGATAAGTAGGAGTTTCTGTGAATTGCTGACCTAAGTACATGGATAATGCGCCATAAGCATCAGTTTCACAGGCTGCTGCTATGTTTTGATCGTTTAGCATACCTAAAACGCTGCATACAGGCGTACCATAATCGGTGAAGAAGTCCGGCCAGCAGCGCGAAGCGATGGCTTTGATGTTATTCTTTTCGATGTAATCCTTGTATACCTTATAAAGCTTGACGAAATCATTCTTGTTGGTTGGATTTGTTTTGTCCAGATCAACCATCTTGCTATGTGCTTCATCAGATTCCTTGCCAGCTTCGGAGATGTTCATGTTCTTAGCGATCTGAGTCAATTCTCTAGATTCGATTGCGAGCAAATTGACGCCGAAGGTTTGAGCCATTTCAAGATCTAGTGCGCGTCCGAATCCGAATCCTTGAGGTGTATGACCGATGACAAGGAGGTTCATATCCTTCATGGAATGCTTGATTCTTGCTGCTTTGATGGTTTTTGTGAGCTGGTCGATGATGGGTTGTTCCAAAGGTGAGCCATACATATAGTGCAAATGATCATTTGTCATCGCTTGATGGGCAAATCCTGCTGAAAAAGCTCCAGTTAAAGAGTTCAAACGCAATCTTCCTCCATCAATGACAGGTTCGCGGAGCGTCCAAAGAAGAACTGGTGCATTCAAACGCTTAAACACCTCGGTTGCATATGCGGAATTTGCGAACGTGACATTTTGCAAAACAATCAAATCAGGATTCTTGTTTTCGATGAATGCTTTGAGTAAATCGATGGATAAAAGCATTTGATCGGGGACAATCACGTCTGGCTCAATCTTGCGCAATAAAGAAATAGATTCATCAAAGGCTTTTTGTGCGGACTCGAGATGAAAAGTAGGCACTCCGATGGGTATGTAAATGACTTCGAATTTTTTCATAGATATCTCCTTTTTTATTAAATGGTTTGTTTAATCAGTCACTCTTGGTCTCTTAGACCTGACTAAATAAAGCATTTAATCATCATGATTGAGGTGCTGCTCGATTGAGCAGCACCTGCAATTAGATGGTTGATTCGTTAGTTTTTAAAATTATGCAGTTGGAGCTACAGCCTTAAGTGCAGTTTCCAAATCTGTCAATAATTCTAATGCAGTCTTCGTTCTGTCTGGATTTGCTAAATTTTCAACGAAAGTGTTGATGATTGGATACATGCCTGGAATCATAACTTGTGCTAGCCAGTCATCAACACTTTCAGCATCTGTTGCAGCGATTTCGCTTAGGAACACTTCGTATTGATCAGCAAATGTACCATAATCAACTTCAGCGCCTAGTCTTGGAGTCAAATAAGGAACACCACCAGTGTATGCATCGTGTTGTTCGCCTTCTGCCATCCATTCAATGAACTTCTTGGAAGCCTTGACAACGCCGTCTTCATTTTGGAATGCAGCGAGTGACTTACCGCCAAGGATTGTAGCGCGTTCAGTGCCTTGTGGCATTGGAACGACTGTCCAGTCGAATTCTAGATTTTGGTAACCGGATACGTTCCAGTTTCCTGACATATGGAAACCATAACCGCCAGCTCTGAATAATGAAGCTGAATTCTTAGTGACATAAGTTTGTTCACCCAAGAAACCTTCATCATAGAAGTCCATCATCATTTGAACAACTGCAACTGCCTGAGTTGACTTAAGGTTGCTAACTGTGTATGGAGTATCCCATAGATCAATACCGTGTTGATAGAACAATGGCATAAAACGGTGACCCTGATGGTCGAATAAGCCTGGAGCAATAACATCATCATCTAAACCTGCATTCAACTTGCTCATTTCTGTTTCGAATTCTGCCCAAGTCCAAACATCAGTCAATGTAGGTAAATTTACATTGTACTTTTCAGTTAGATCAAGATTGACGAACAAACCGTTAGCGGTAATGTCCATTGGTAGTGAAATAACGTCGCCGTCTGCATTATAGAATAAGTTAGTGAAACCTTCAGTGTCATAAACATCATCAAGTCCAACGATTTGAGCCTTGAAGTTGTTGAGATGACCTTCAGTCACACGTGCCAAAGCAGGAGCTTCGCCACCACTGATCATGGTTGCTAAACGTGTTTCATAGTCAGCATAAGGAACTGTAACCAATTCAATGGTAACGCCAGTTTCTTCAAAATACTGGTCAAGTAATGTTTGCATTACTGTACCCTCTGTTCCATCGCTCCACCATAACATTTGGAGTTCTTTCACTTCGTCTTCAGCACAACCGACAAGAATGAACATTGTCATTAAGACAAAAGCTAAACCTAATACTTTCTTCATAATTTCCTCCTATTTTTATAATTTCTGTGTCTTAAGCACAGTTTTTACCCTTTCATACCAGAATCCATTGTTCCTTGGACGAATTGTCTTTGGAAGATGATGAAAACAATCAACATCGGAATCATCGATACAGCTGAGATGGCCAATACGGAATTATAATCAGTTCCAAATTCACCCGTCAAGTTTGCGATTGCAAGTTGAAGCGTATACTTTTTGGGATCACTGATTGCAATGAGCGGCCATACATAGTCATTCCATCTCCACATGAAGGAGAAGATGGCAAGTGTTGCGATTGCCGGTTTTGCATTCGGCAAAATAATTTTTGTAAATATTTTCCATTCAGAAGCTCCATCGATGCGCGCTGACTGAATGATTTCATCTGGGATTGTCAATAAATACTGCCGCATCAAGAATATTCCTGTCGGAGTTGCCGCAGGCGGAATAATCAATGCCCATAATGAGTTATAAAGACCGAAGAATTTCAATACCTGGAAGATTGGAACCATGATGATTTCAAGTGGAAGCATGATGGTGGATAGAATCATGATCATAATGACGGTATCGCCTTTAAATCTAAATTTAGCAAGCGCATATCCGCTCATCGTGTTGATGATGACAGCCAAGAACGTCGAAGTAATAGCAACAATGAATGAGTTGAAAATATATTTTGTGAAGTTACCGGTTGCTAATGCGCCTCTATAATTGTCAAACGTCCATTTTCTTGGAAAAAATGCTGGGGTGTTGGTGAATAATTCATTGATTGGTTTAAACGATGAAAGCAAAATATAAATAACTGGAACTAGGAAAACAACAACGAGAAGTGCGGCGATGAGATAATTGGTCCAAATGTTTTTCTTCATTTGTTTTCACCTCGTCTCGACATAAAGAAGTTGAAACCGGTGAATAATGTCACAATCAGAAGCATCACGACAGACATCGCACTCGCTAATCCGATATTATAACGTTGGAATGCTGTTTCATAAATATGCTGAACTGTAAATTCTGTGGCATCAAACGGACCGCCGCCTGTCAATGTCACAACCAGTGGATAAATCTTGAAGATTTCCATAGTGACTAGTATGAAGACCATGAGTCTAGCTGCACGCAGTGATGGATAAGTGATGAAGCAAAATTTCTGAAACTTATTTGCTCCATCCATTTCAGCAGCTTCATAAAGCGTTTCAGGAATGGAAAGGAGTGCTCCAACGAAGATAATCATGTAATAGCCTGTTCTAGACCAGACGATAGCGAATACGACTGACCACCAGGCAAATGTAGGATTGATGAATGTACGTATCGGATCAAATCCCAATCCTGTTAAAATAGCATTGAACAATCCGAAATCTTGTGAAAGAATCCATTGCCAGATGATACCGACGACAATGGCTGAAATCATGACTGGCCAATAGTAGATTGCACGGAAGAAGCCTTTCGCCTTGATGGGTTGAACAAGAAGGGTTGCAACCAAGAGGGAACTTGCAAACATGAGGGGTACTGTAACAAGAACAAGCTTGATGGTGTTCCATAGCGCCGCCTTGAATTCCTCGTTGCTCCATAATGCGCGGTAATTGTCAAAGCCTATGATATCAGGTGTTCCAAAGGTAAATAAGGACATGTTGGTAAACGAGTAGTAGATACCAATGAACGCAGGCAATATGATGAAGATGGAAAAGATGATGAGGTTCGGCGTCAAAAACAGATATGGCACTATTTTCTGTTTAAGTAGATACGACCTGTAGGTTTGTGATTTCACAGACATTAGACTCTCCCTTTAAATCTGGTATTTTTTCGTGATCTCTTCGAATAATGCGCTAAATTTTGAGTCTTTCCGATAAAAGACTGGTGGATATCCGATAGGACAGTCAACGGTGATCGTTTGTTCACCATTCACATGAAGTCCTGTCCATAAGTGGACCCATCGATCCTTGGGTAAATACATTTCTTGTTTAAGTTGTCCAGGTTGAACAACAGGTTTGATTAGCAAGTCAGAACCAAATAGATATTCATACTGCAAGTCGTAAACAAGTTGATCTTCTTCATAATGGAGGAAAATCGGACGTTGCACTGGATAACCTTGTTGAATCGCTTCATCCATCAAATGTTCGAGATAAGGCTTTAAATCAAGGCGGATGGATGTCATTCTCGCCATCAATTTCAAGGTGTCATCATCGTTATAAAATTGGAAATTGGTGGTTGGTCTGTTTCCTTCATGAGAACGCATATAAGATGTGAACACATTCATTTCCAACCAACGATCAAATAATTCCTTGGTGCGGATATTTCCATGCAAGCTCGTATAACCGCCGATATCGCTATGGGTGAATAAGTTACCGATGATTCCTGTGGATAATGCAGATGGAATCACTGAAGCGATGCCGTCATGGAGTTCCCAATTCACGGATTGATCGCCTGCCCACATGGATGTAGAATATTTTTGAGATCCATGTGCACCAGCACGCATGAAGTAGAAGACCTTGCCGAGATTTCCGGTTTCTTCAATCGCTTCATAATTGCATTTCGCCCAAAGAACTGGCCATTCATTGTGCATCAATTTCGCATCGATGCCATTATGAAGAATACAATCGATTGGAAGATATTCGCCGAAATCCGCCATCCAGCCTCTGATGCCTAAATCGATCAGATTATGCTTGATGACATTCTTATACCATTCGAAGGCTTTTGGATTCGTCAAATCGACGATTCCGCAGTTGAACTCACCGAAATCTTCTTTATAGACGAAACCTGATTTGTTCATTGCAAGATAGCCATGAGATTGAGCTTCATTGAATAAGGATTCGTTTTCAAGTAAGAATGGACAGATGTAGGTTAAGAATGCTACGTTTTCACCATTCAGTTTTTTAATCTCTTCTTTTAGGTTAGGATAAACATTTTCATTCAACTTCCAGTTCCAATAAAGTCTTTTGCCGAATGACGTATAATTATGTCCAGCCCAGTCTTGGCACCACAGTCCGGAAACCTTGACACCAGCATCTTGAGCCTGTCTCAAATATTTCATGACCTGGTTCAATCCGCCTTGAACACCGAGCACCATGCCGTCGAGTAAAAACTCTGGAAGCTTTGGTGGACGGCCTGTGAAGGTTGTCAAATCAGTTAATATGTCTAAATATGTATTTTTGAAGGAAAGGATCATTTCTTTTGGTGTTTCCCAAAAGAAAAGCTCATGGAAATCGTTATGTTTGAAATTGAAATCAGCATATGCAAATGAATCCACATGAAGCCAATATTTGCGTGTCGATACGTAAGTAGGCTCAGGGTAGTATGTCGTATAGTAATCTCCGCCTGCTCTATCCTTTAAATCAGCGTAGAAGGTCGTGAGTGATTTTTTATCTCTGCCAACACCAGGTTCTGATGTCCATAATGGATAATTGCGTTTGCGGAGATTGAAGTAAGAAGCTTGTTCGCCGCAACCATATACTTTTTCGTTTTCTGTAGCGTACATGCGCATCCAAAATCTATTTACTTTTGGATTGGAACGGAACGAAACATGCAGACGATCATTTTTTTCGGTGAAGTTCAGACTTAACGATAAGTCTTCATTTGAAAAGATGAGCGCATGATTCAGAATTTCTACTTTCTTCAATGGAATTCTTGATTCAATGTAATCCTCAATTTTATAATTTCCTCGGTAGCTGTCAATGGTTTCAGAACCATTACCCAAATAGAACGCCGGTTTGGAGCTCGTATGTTCGATAATGATTTGGTTTTGATAAATAATCTGGATGCCATCAGCTATCTTTTTAAAAGTGATCATAAGAACCTCTTTATTCATATTTGATTTCAATGTTTGGTCCGATAATTCCGATATGTGCGCCTAAACTGATCATTTTCTGATGTTCAGGATGAACGAGAATCCACTTATTTGTCTTGAACAGCAACTGATTTTCTTCAATATCGAGTGAATTCGGTTTAACAAAATCCATATTTGTTCCAAAAGGGAGAATGACACCGCACTTAAACCCTGCAGGCTGTACTTTGCAAGGAGAAAAGTGCAGTGTCAATGAATGAAGTTCTATCACTGTACGCTTCGGGATAAAGAATGCAGCGATATGATTCGTATTTAAAGTATTATTTGTGATATCCTCAGTTCTTGCAAGCATCAAAACGCATGGTGATAAGCAAATGTTCAGTTCAGATGACTTATGATATTCTAAGGCGTTGAGCTTTGAGTTGTTGCCGTTGACATATCCGAATTCAACCGGCATATTTGCAAACACATGAAAAATTCCATCTAAATGCTTCACTGCCTTCTCCATCAAAGGATCATGAGCGATGTAATAGTTGTCTTTTTCAGGAACTGTCGTTTGATTTTCAAGATAGTCAAAAAACTCTGTAAAGTCCTCAGATTTCAAAACCCTGGCGAATCTTTTGAATGCAGGGTCGTTAATTGGTTTGATTTTTATGTGTGTATTGAGTTGAATCAGTTTTTCAATCATAGTCTCTCCCGATGATGTAAACGCTTACTTTGAAAATGTATAAAAAAATAAAGTAACAATCTTAATTGATGTTCTTTGATTCGCTCTCTGGTCTCTTTTTTTGATTAACTTGTAATTGCCTGTCTTACATTTATCTTAACACTTGATTTTTGATTTTTCAATAGCAAAATGATATTATTATGCATAAATATATATCTTTTTATAAAATACGAGCGTTTTCTTAATATATGTTGTTTTTTAGACGAATTCCATCAAAACCATAAGATTTTTGGTTTTTTATAATGATCATATAAATTGCTTTACATTCGATTATTCGATTGTAGAGGTGTTTAATTTACTAAACATAAATTCAAAACAAAAATCTACACAAGAGAGTCTTGAATTCTTGTGAGGAATACATATATATAATGATACACACACGTAAGAAGATATCTGCGACAGATCAAAATATCATTAGACTATACAAATATCGAACTATACTTTATAATAAAGATAGTTTTATTCGAGGAGACTAACTATATGAACTATTTGTTGATAATCAATGAAGGACCTTATGGAAACGAAAAGCCGTACAATGCATTAAGATTAGCAATGACACTTCAAAAAGAGCATCAAGCTGAAATTCGGATTTTTTTAATGGGTGATGCCGTTGTTAATGCGATGACAGGTCAGAAAACACCTGATGGTTACTATAACATGGAAAGAATGCTCAAGGGTGTGCTTGTCAAGGGTGGTATTGTCAAACTATGTGGAACATGCATGGAAGCAAGAGGCATTTCAGAAGAAATGATTGTAAAAGGCTGCCAAAGAAGCACGATGATTGAGTTGGCGGGGTTGACAAATCAAGCAGATCAGGTTCTTGTTTTCTAATGATTTGAATGAGGGTGAGCACACATGCATGACCTGTTTGAATTTCTTAAACGTAAAGAGCCCAGCCGGATGTATCCGACTACATACAAAAAAAACCTTGAAAACGGAAAACCCATGATTCTTCTTGATGTACGTACAAAAGAAGAATATGAGGATCGACATATCAAAGGTTCTATTCTGTTGCCGATTCATCGGATTGAGTTGGAAATAACCTCTATTTTTCCTGATAAAAATCTAACCTATGTCATTTATTGCAGAAGCGGAGTCAGAAGCTACAATGCGCTTCTTTTGATGAAACAGCTTGGATACCTGTCGGTATACGATATGGGAGGAATTATTGATTGGCCATATGAGATTGTTGAAAGCGACTAAAAAAAAAGCGGATCCGCTTTTTTTATTTAATTCGACACCCACGCCTCTTTGTCTATATAATATTGGTCTATTCTGCTTTCAATGTCATCATTTACTAAAATATAGTGTTTTCCTGTTCTTCGGTCGGTTGTGATGAAATGTGCGTTGATTGCTGTGAAGAATTGATCATAGCTGAATTCTATACCATCGACATCCTGATAGAGATAGATGAATTGTGAATCCTCATTATCCATGTATCTGACACTAATGGTTTCTATCTCCTCATCGGGATTGACATAATGGAAAAGTATTTCTCCCACGATAATGATATGCACTTGATAGTAATCATTATGAAGATCTTTGCAACCGCCAAATAGAAATCCTGTCAATACTAACAGGATGATTAAAAATCCTTTTTTATACATACGATCACCTCAACATATAGGTTCATTATAAAGCAGTCTGAAAAAATTATCAACCGACTAATGAAAATCATCCTACAAATGATGTTAAAAGATAATAATATATTGATAAACGATATATTAGGTGTTAAAATATCATTAGTTATTTCTTGCGAGGTGCTCAACATGAAGCGTGAAACATTATTTTTAAAGATTGCTCTATTCCTTATCGCAGTTCCTGCGATAGTCATATCTATTATGTGGTTGCCATGGACTGCAGGAATCGCTGAAAACATCGGTTCAGAACTTGCATTTCTACAGTATTTATCGTATCTTTTTATTTTGGTGGCAGTTACCCCTTATTTATTTTCCATCTATCAAACGTTTCTTATTTTAGGATTCATTGATCGTAATCTTGCATTTTCAGATCAATCAGTCAAAGCACTTAAAAAGATTAAATATAGTGCGATGTTTTTAGGTATCCAGTTTATGGTTGCCCTACCTTTCTTATTTTATATCGCTGAAGTCGATGACGCACCAGGATTGGCAGCTATAGGTTTGATTATCACATTGGCTTCCATTGTGATTTCTGTATTCGCTGCAGTTCTAGAAAAACTTCTGAAGCACGCGATGGATATAAAATCTGAAAACGACTTAACCATTTGAGGTGAACGATATGGCAATCATTATCAATATTGACGTCATGCTTGCAAAAAGAAAAATGAGCGTTACAGAATTAGCTGATAAAGTGGGCATCACCATGGCAAATCTTTCCATTTTGAAAAATGGCAAGGCGAAAGCGATTCGCTTTTCAACTCTTGAAGCGATTTGCATGGCATTGGACTGCCAGCCAGGAGATATCCTCGAGTATAGAGAAAAATGAATTGAATGTCGAATTGCCTGACTATCCATCATTTTTTTCGTAATTTACCTTAACAATGAGGTTTTTGTTATATAATATATGTATAGAAATAATGATAGGAGAAAAAAATATGAACATTACATCCTTTCTAAAATCATTTTATGATGTCACCTTGGTATACGATAATCAGAATTTAAATGATGCGCTGGCGACGATGACAAAGCATCGCTACACCTCGATTCCTGTTATCAATAGGGAACAAAAATACATTGGAACCTTAACCGAAGGCGATATTTTACAATTTTTACTTAAGAATAATGATTGTTTCAGTCAAGAAAATTTAAACAAATATGTGGTTGCTGATGTAAAAAGACATCGCGATTATGAGCCTATTGGGGTAGATGCTTTAATGCCGACTTTGCTTTCGAAGGCATCGAATGAAAATTTCGTTCCAATTGTCGATCAAAACGATAAGTTTATCGGTATCGTCACAAGAAAGACGCTTTTAGATTATTTCTTTGAGCATAACTTCATGATTTTATAATCATTGATTTATACAAACATTATTGTGTTGTAATGGGATTTATTCCGGGGGTGGAGCAGATGGTGTTAGAAAGAAGCAAGCGATTTTTGACCATGATATTTTTATCGTGGTTTTTTTTTATCTTTGTTATTTTACTTAATTTATTACCGAGTTATGAGTCGTTTTATTTTCCTGGATTTGACTGGAGCCGCTCAATTGAAGTAGATTCAACAATAGTCTTTAAGCAACAATGGGCTTTAGATTATGAGTATGACTTGACGAAGTTGGATAATGACAAATATCTTTTATCTTTGACAAATAATCAAATAAGTTGTACATCATGGGGAGAAACATGTCAATTATCAACCTATAGAGCAGGTTCGATTCAACTTCTGGATTCGGATTTTCAAACAATATGGCAGACAGGAGACGCCAATTCTGCTCATCCAGGCATCGAAATTGATAATATTGAATTCACTCCATTTGGAGCGGACCAATTGACTGATGGTTCCATCGTTTCGATTGGAGAATCAATTGATACAATAACAGCTAATTTCAATGTGACTTTGTTTTTTTTTGATGAAAGTGGGAATCCAACAAGTTATCAGCACATCAATTTGAAGGGAAAGGGAATCATCAATAAAGGACATGCCCAATTGGAAGTTTTACATACTGAAAATGGTGGATTTACCGTTCAAATCAGTGGTACGCGCAGTGGTTCTGTCATCATCCATTACAACGCTAGTGGTGTAGAAGAATGGCAAACAATTGTTGGTGAATCTAATTTTGTTAATACGAATGATCCCCTTGTAAATATCTACTATGTAGATTTCACCTATTATTCTTTATATGGAAACAGCATCACCGCCATTCATAGCGATGGGTCATTCAAATGGAGTAAAAATTATGAATTTGATATTACTGGCTTTGATTTAACTGATGATGGGGAAATTGTTTTGTCTGGTTCTTCGAAAGAATCATTTCTCATCATGGTTTATTACTTAGGAACAAACTATCATGAACTTAATGCGTTGATTTATCATGTTGGCATTCTCAATAAGGAGGATGGAACTTTTAACTGGAAGAACGAGTTTCAAACAATTTATTACACATCTGAAAATGCGTATGCTCGTCACACCGTTACAGACATCGAAGGCAATTATTACATGTTGGTACAATCAATCAGAGATATAGAGATACATTATGCTATTTTAAAATACAATTCAATTGGAGAATACATAGGACAAACCACATTTGTAGCTTATTTTCCTTATAATATGACAAGTGATTGGTTTCAATCTTATAACAATAAGATAGATGTTGTTTTCAATCAGGATACGCTGAACATTTTGATGCCTGATCGTAAGATGATGACGAGCTTGGATTTGGCAGAAGTAGAATGGAATCCTACTTTACCTATTTCGCTCGATCTTAATTTAATTAATCAAATCACTTATGTTAGAGTCTGGACAAACCGAGTCCTTCTGATTATTCTAATCTCAGGAATCAGCTATTTCTTCATACATGCGTTAGTAAAAAAAGAAAAACCAGTTGACTATTGTGAACACCCTGTGAACGAACATGAGTAGTTATAAATTAGATGATGCATATGATAGCATCAATATAAAAAACAGGGTTTTGTAGCAACTAGTCATAATTTCACAATGAGAAATCTTTCTTGTGCTATAATAATGTCAATAAAGATAAATGGCCTTGTAATCTTATAAATAACTAAATCTTGACTCGTTTTAGCAGTTTTACGCAAGAAATTGTTTATATTCAAAGGGGTGGGTCGTATGAATTTCAGAAAAAGGAAACTTTACTTAACTCTTAGTATTATATTAGGCGGTCTTTTTATTGTAGCTATAGGAATCAATTTGTTTCCTATGTACAATTTTCAATCCATCACAAGCCAGGAACTTGAAGCAACACCAGTGGATTCCAGCCTTGTATTTGATTATCAATATTTTTCTGATTACTATTACGATTTAACAAAAGTTGAAGGTGGAAAATATTTGTTATCTACGACAAACAAAAGTTTGTATTGTTATCAATGGGGAGAATTTTGCCAATATTATGCAGATTCATACATTAGAGGATCTCTCCAATTTCTGGATTCCGATTTTAGTACGCAATGGACAGCTGGAGGCTATGATTCTGTAAATCCAGGCATTGTATATGATGGAATTGGATTCATCCCTTATAGCGCTGATCTTTTAACAGATGAAACAGTGGTAGCAATCGGCAAGTCAGTAGATAAAACAACACATATCTTTAATATTACATTGTTATTTTTGGATATAAATGGAAATCCTTTAAGTTATCAACATATCGATTTAAAAGGAATGGGGTATATCAATACAGGACATGTGAAGTTTGAAGTTCTCCATTCAGATGATGGAGGATTTGCTGTTCAAATCACAGAAATACGTGAAGGCACGGTCATCATTCGATATAATTCCTCTTATACTGAAGAGTGGCATATCACACTTGATGATTCAAGTTTGAATGGTACTGATGAGTACCTTCAAAGCATTTATTGTATCGATGGGAACTATTATGTTTTAATCGAAAATACTGTCACAGCAATCTCTAATGATGGTAGTTTGATATGGAGCAGGACCTATGATTTTGATATCACAGGATTCGACTTAACAAATGATGAAAAGATTGTAATCACTGGGAATTCACAGATACCCAAAAGGACGATGACATCTCTCATTGACATGACATCTTACAATTCTTACGTTTTAACACATGAGGTTGGCGTCATTCATTTATCTGATGGTTCCTTCGAATGGAAAAGTTCGTATCAAAGATTGCGTGATACCTCATGGTTTTACAGCCTTGCAAGACATACCGTGTTTGACGCTTTAGGCAATGCCTATACGTTGATTCAAGTTATAGAACAAGATGCCTTCGATTTTATGTATGTTTTAATCAAGCACAGTCCGTCTGGGGAATACTTGGGACAAAGCGCATTCTCGGATTCATTTTCAGGTTATTTTGAAAGAGATGCATTTCGGCCACAATTTTACAAGATTGATGTTGAAATGGAAGACCAGCAAATTTCTATCTTAATGCCTAACTTTCTCAAAGTGAAATACATTGATTTAACCGACGTGGAATGGGATTCCTCATCACCTGTTCCATATAGTATTCCGATTTATAACGCAATTATCTTCACAAGAGTTTGGATCAACAGACTCATTCTTGGTTTGGTGACAGCAGGTGTAATTTATGTCATCATTGTGCTCATTAAAAAGGAAGACAAAGCATTCAATTATTGTGATGATCCTGAGGAGGAAAATCAGTAGTTGTGAATCTTCAGGTGGTTTAATTTATGCAAAACCAGAATATTTTTAGCAAAAATATAAATAAATCTATAAAATGTTGATTTCATTAGTTTGGAATCAACTTTATTTTTTTGAATAAATTAAGAATCTATAAATTTTATTAAGATTTTCTTAAGTTTCGACTTGCAGTGGATAGAGTCATGTATAATAATCTTGTGAATAAGTCAGTTATTTTTTTATTTATATTGAAATGCAAATGGATAAAAAATGCATAAATCGAGGTAAATGATGCGCTTAAGAGAAGGCTTTGATTTAGAACGCGAACAAGTTTTTCTACAATCCAAACAATTCACTGATCCCCTATATATTCGAGGAGTTTTTATTGTATTTATTCTACTATACGGTTTGTTCGGTTTACTTGATTTAGTATATTTTCCTGAGATTCTCAATCAACTTATTATCATTCGCTTTGCAATTATCATACCACTGCTCAGTTTAAGCGTTATTTTGACCTACACGAAATATTTCTATAGATTTAGTCAGTTTGTGAATGCATTCTGCTTCTTTGTCGGTGGTATTGGCATTGCTTATATGCTCATTCTCAAACCGGAAAATATTGTTTACTATGGTGGTCTTTTCATGGTAATATTTTCTGGTTTTTTACTGATTAAATTAAGATTTATCTATGCATCGATTACAGGTTGGGCTGTTTTATGGGTATATTTCATTGGCTTTGTCTTAATTAACAAAGAAATCACAGAATTATTACTATATAGCACTCTATTTTTTGCTGGGGCTATCGTGATTGGCATGGCTGGTGCATTTAATATTGAGAAAATGAACCGCAAGCAATTTCTGCACTCAATCAAGATTACAAATATCAATGATTCTTTGAAGAACCAATTTGAAGAGAAGAACAGTCAGTTTGAACGTCTAGAACAATCGATTAAAGAAAATAAAATACTGCAGCAAATGAATTTGGAAAAAGATCGTCTAGCGCAATCACTTAGAGAAAGTGAAGAGCAGAATCGGTTATTGACTTCTGAAATGAGACTAGGTCTAGCTCTTCATGAAGTCATTTGTGATGAAAATGGAAAACCTGTTGATTACAGGTTTATCAGTGTGAATGAAAGTTATGAAAAATTGACTGGACTTAAAAAAGAAGATATTTTGGGAAAGACAATATTAGAAGTCATGCCGAATGTTGAAAAGTATTGGATTGATAAATTTGGTGAAGTTGCATTAAGCGGAAAATCCACTCAGTATGAAAATTATGTGATGGAGATAGGGAAATATTACGGTACATCCGTGTATTCACCCAAAAAAGGTCAATTTGCAGTGATTGTTGATGATATTACAGAACGTAAGCAACTTGAAAACGAGCAACAGCAAAGAGAAAAAGACCTGCTTACATCACAAAAAATTGCACATTTGGGAACATGGCGACTGAATGTGAAAACCAATGAGGTAGTTTGGTCGGATGAGTTATATAAAATGTATGGCTTTGATCCAACACTCCCACCTCCACCCTACTCTGAGCATAGCAAGTTATTTACAAAACCCAGTTGGGAAATGCTTTCTACAGCGCTTTCAAGAACAATGTCAGATGGCACTCCTTATGAATTAGAGCTTGAGATGGTTCATACAGATGGTTCAAATGGCTGGATGTGGGTAAGAGGCGAAGTGGAGAGAGACCAAGATGGCATGATATCTACCATTTCTGGTGCTGCTCAAGATATTACACAAAGAAAACATCTTGAACAAGATTTATATGAAAGCAATCAAAAATTTATCGCCATTTTTGAGAAATCTCCAGTACCCATCGAATTTTTTGATGCCAATGGGAAACATACTTACGCAAACAATGCAGCGAATGAATTGTTTGGCGTTGTTGATCCAAAAGAGATTAATGGATTAAGATTGTTTGATAATCCAAATTTGAATCCAGAAATGGCAAAAAAACTGGAAAACCTTGAAGATATCAACATGGAAGTCGAGTATGATTTTGATAAGGTCAGACAAAGCAAATTCTTTCAAACTAAAAAGTCAGGGAAACGCATATTGAATCTATCCATTACACCTTTATTTCAAGAGCGTCAGCTTAATGGCTATATTTTGCACTCCAAAGATATCACTGTGGAAAGACAGAAACAAAAAGAAATCGAATATATAAGCTATCATGATTACTTGACGGATTTATATAATCGCAGGTATTTTGTTTATTCCTACCATCGGTTTATTTCACAAAGAAGTTTCCCTTTAGGTATCATGATGATTGATATCAATGGTTTAAAAATCATCAATGATGCATATGGACACTCCCAAGGCGATATGACGATTAGACTTGTTTCAAGGTTGTTTATGAAGGTATTTGATATGGAAGATGTTGTCGCACGCATTGGCGGAGATGAATTTGCTATACTATCACCAAACAAGAATTCTGAACAAATGCAAGCATACAAAGAAAAAATCATTGAACTCGTTAAGGAAATCAATGTAGGCAACATTGAGATCTCGCTTGCGATCGGTTATGAAGTTGTTGCCGATTCCAATCAGGATATCGATGAACTTTTAAGCGCAGCAGAAAACCACTTATACCGCCATAAAGTGACTGTTGGAACAAGTATTAGAAATCATGCCATTAAGGCGATTCTCAATACCTTGACTGATAAATATGTCGAAGAGAAAATCCATTCAGAGCGTGTCAGCACATTCTGTAAGAAGATTGGAATTGAACTCGGAATCAGCAAGGAAGAAGTTGATCTGCTTGAACTTGCAGGAATGTATCATGATATCGGAAAAATATCAATCCCTGATGCAATCTTGAATAAACCTGGCAAGTTGACCAATGAAGAATTTGAAATCATTAAGACGCATACTCAAGTAGGATATCAGATTCTTAAAGCCGCTGATGAGTATTCAGGACTTGCAGAATATGCCTTATCTCATCATGAGCGCTGGGATGGAAGAGGTTATCCTAGAGGTTTGAAAGGAACAGAAATCCCCTTATTCTCTAGAATTATCTGTGTAGCGGATTCCTTTGAAGCCATGACAGCAGACAGGCCATACCGAAAGGGCATGTGCGTTGAAGATGCCATTATTGAATTGAAGAGATGTTCAGGAAGTCAATTTGATCCAGATATCACAGTAAAATTCATCGATAAAGTATTAAGTCAAAAACTATAAGAAGGATAAAGGAAACGTGCAAATCTGCACGTTTTTTTTGATTATCATTTGTTCCTTCTATATCTTTGCTTTATGATATAATTAAAGATATTTTGATGTTCAAGGAGATGCGATGCAACAACAAAAACATGCATTGATGATTTTATCTTCCATACTGATGATGTTAATGATGGGAACTGTATATGCGTACAGTGTGTTTCGTTATTACATTGAAACAGAATACCAGATAGGTACGTTTTTAAGTGGTTTTCCATACATGACATCCTTATTCTTTTATGCATTGTCAATGATGGTATCCGGCCGTTTGCTGAAACCTTCAAGATTAAGAGGATTTGTATTTTTCGGAACACTTTTAATTTCCATTGGCTGGTTCATTTCAGGTCTATCTGATAGCTATCTATTACTTGTTGTTTCTTATGGTGTTTTAATCGGTATTGGGGTTGGAATGGTTTATGGCGTCCCCATATATATGGTTCAAAAGCTATACCCGAAAAAGAGCGGTTTGATGACTGGTTTTATTTTGCTGGGGTTTGGCATGTCGCCATTGCTGACTGCTCCGCTTGCCATCACCTTGATTCAAAATACAAGCCTTAATCAGACATTTTTGATTTTCGGGATGTTATTTCTGATCATTCAATTGCCGCTATCGTTTTTGTTTATCCTTAAAGAACAGAAAGATTTTAAATCTATAAAACCCGATTTAGTCGTGACTGAAAAGCTTAAGCCCTTCAAACGCATTTATGGACTCTTCGTCATCGCAACGACCATTGGTCTGATGATGATTGGATTATCCTATCAAGTCGGTGTTGTCTATTATGCATTTGATGCAAGAGAAGTAACCTTATCCTTGTCGTTTTTCGCACTCATGAACGGTGTTGCAAGACCAATTTTTGGTAGATTGATGGATCGAAAAGGGTTTAAATTCTCTGTTTTGTTAAGTCTTTTTCTGATTTTCTTTGCATCCGTTATTGGTTTGGTGAATCAAGGACAGCATCTCATTCTTTATGTGATTTCCTTTGGACTATTTTGGTTCAATTTAGGAGCTTGGCTTGCGATTGTGCCTGCCACGATTAAAGAATTCTACGGAATCAAGCAGTATTCAAGAAAATATGGTGTGATGTTTACAGCTTACGGCATCGGTTCTATCCTTGGAACATCCATTTCTGGAACCATTATGGATCTATTTGGAGGGACAGCTTATCTCTATATCATGATACTGATCTTCCTGGGTATCTCGATTTTCATTCTAAAAACAATCGAATGATGTTACAATAAGCATGTGAGATTACACACTTTTAAGGAGTGATTTGGATTGAGTGCGCATACGAAGCCTAAAAAAGATTTTTTAACAGAACTTTATCCCGGATTCAAGGGGTTAACAAACGCAGAAATATCTGCAAGTTTGGAAAAATATGGAAAAAATGAGTTAAAAGCAACCAAAGGAAAATCAATTCTAAGAATGATCTTTGAAGAATTGAAACAGTTTTTGAATATTCTTTTGATTGTTGCAGGGATTATCAGTATCGTAGCGAGCGGCCATATCACAGATGGTATTTTTATCTTTGTGATTGTCATCCTCAATACGACGCTCAGTATTGTTCAAGCTAGAAAAGCGAACAATGCAGTTGAAGCATTAAAATCGATGAGCAGACCGCATGCGAAGGTCTGGAGAAATAATAAGCTTTCCACAATTGAAATTACCGACCTTGTCGTTGGTGATTTGGTTTCTATTGAAGCAGGAGATTATATTCCTGCTGACTTAAGACTTGTTGAAACGATTAATTTGAAAATTGATGAATCCACATTAACGGGTGAATCGGTTGCAGTCTTAAAGGATTGTGACAAAATACTTCCCTTGAATACTTCGATCGGTGATATGGTGAATCTAGCATTTTCTTCGACAGTCGTCAATTATGGAAGAGGGTTAGGTGTTGTAGTAAAGGTTGGTATGGAAACTGAAATCGGAAAGATTGCGACGATGTTGAATGAAGTGGATGATGCGCTCACCCCGCTTCAAATTAAAATTGATAAATTAGGAAAGATGCTTGGCATCGTCTCTGTTGTCGTTGTAGCATTAATCTTTGTTGTAGGTTTAATCTATGGATTTGACCCGTTAGAACTCTTCATTATCAGCGTCAGCTTGGCAGTAGCTGCGATTCCAGAAGGACTTCCTACCGTCATTACCGTCGTATTGGCATTAGGTATGAGAAAGATGGCGAGCAAGAAAGCCATTGTTAAAGCATTATCAGCAGTAGAAACCTTGGGCAGTGTCACAGTCATTTCAACCGATAAAACAGGAACACTGACACAAAATAAGATGGTTGTAACAAAGATTTATGATTTAAAAAATATGGTTGGTGTCACTGGAAACGGTTATTCCTTCGAAGGTGAAATCAGTGAAAAGAATCACACGATTGACTTGCTGACGGAAATCGGTGTGTTGTGCAACGATAGTTCTATAGAAGATAACAATTTGATCGGAGACCCTACAGAACTCGCTTTGGTGACGCTTGCTGAAAAAAATGGTATAAGTCATCAAGAGTTTAGAAAGTTGCATCCTAGACTCGATGAGTATCCATTTGACTCTGTCAGAAAATCAATGAGCACGCTTCATCAATTCGATGACGGTAAGAGATTATTGACCAAAGGCGCTCTTAATCAGGTTTTATCCATATCGACACATTATATGGATCATGGTGTTGTTACACCGATTGATGATCAATTTGTTAAAAATATCGAATCTCAAAATGAAGCGTTGGCATCTAAAGCGCTTCGCGTACTCGCATTCGCAATGAAACCTATCAGTGCATATAAAAATATCCTGCATGAAGAAAAAGGGATGATTTTCGTCGGTTTAGTCGGAATCATTGATCCTCCTAGAGAAGAAGTGAAACCTGCAATCGCTTTATGCCATAAGGCAGGCATCCGTGTCGTGATGATTACAGGAGATCATAAGCTGACCGCTTCTGCGATTGGAAAATCTTTAGGGATCTTAAAAGATGGAGAAATCGCGTTAAGCGGAGAAGAACTTGATTTAATGACAGATGATGACTTAAATGATGCAGTGAAGCACACTTCCATTTTTGCGAGAGTATCTCCTACACATAAGGTCAGAATCGTTAAGGCTTTTCAAGCCAATGGACAAATTACATCCATGACCGGAGATGGAGTCAATGATGCGCCTGCTTTGAAACAAGCAAACATCGGAGTTGCCATGGGGATTACCGGTACGGACGTTTCAAAAGAAGCCTCAGATATGGTTTTAATGGATGATAATTTTACTACCATCGTCGATGCTATTGAAGAAGGTCGTGTGATTTACGCAAATATTAGAAAGTTTGTCGGATATTTGGTTTCCTGCAATGTCGGAGAAGTCTTGCTTATTTTTGTTGCGATGCTCCTTGGCTGGGGATCTCCTTTACTTGCTATTCAAATCTTATGGATTAATTTAGTCACAGATAGTCTGCCTGCATTCGCGCTCGGTCTTGAACAAAAGGAAACAGATGTCATGAACCAGCCGCCGAATGATCCGAACGCGACGATTGTTGATAAATTTATGGGGATTACCATCGGATTCCAGAGCGTTTTCTTAGCAGTTGCAGTCTTGATCAGTTATTATATTGGAACGTATGTCATGAGTGGACCTGAAACACTTGGAGAAACCTTCGCATTCATCACCATCATTACTGGAGAATTGCTTCGTACATTCTCAGCAAGAAGTGAAACAAGATCTATTTTCAAGATGAATCCATTTTCGAATAAGTATGTGAATTACGCGTTTTTATTCGGATTCGGATTACTTTTCGTTGTGATTTTCGTTCCAGGCATCAATGCAGTCTTTAAGACGAATGTTGATCTGACTTTGATTCAGTTCATGTTTGCAGCAGTGCTAGGAATTATACCGCTGTTGGGTGGAGAACTAGCGAAGTTGTTTAAAAGATTTAAGTAGTCATCTGTTTGAAAATCACTTAGTCTAACCATGTACGGTCTTTATTCCTCATGAAATTGTGATCTTTTACTATAATAAAAACACAGGTGGCATTTAGGTAACAGTAATCTATCGAGTGAAACTAAGGGGGTATTTAATTATGGATAAATATGACTCTAAAGCATGTAATCCAATGAAAGTCAGTACAGTTGTTTTAGTTACATACAGTGCAATAATTGGATTTATACATGGAATTGGAGAAATACTTCAAGCTGGAAGTAAATCAAACTCATATTTAATTTATGCTATAGATGTCGCTGACCCTGATAAAATTTGGCATGCAGGTTTGCCGGCATTTTCCATAATACCTGATTTTTTAATTACAGGAATCATAACCGTTTTGATAAGTATTGTAATACTTATTCTTGCAAATTTGTTGATTGAGAGTTATTATTTTAAAATTTTCCCACTCTTTTTTATTCTTTTATTTCTTTTTGGTGGCGGGTTTGTTCCTCCATTTATTGGCATTATATCAAGTACTTATTATGTAATCAAAAGAAAATCAAAAATGAATATTAAGCAACCATCGTTTTTAAGAAAGTTAATTGCAAAATCATGGATTTACTTGATATCAGTTCTTATATTGTGGTTTCCTTCAAGCTGGATAACTGGATGGATTTTCCCTGCGTTTAGGCTTCAAATAAGTTCTGCAACATTTATTATGCTTGATATTATCCTACCAATTTTAATATTAGTAGCTGCCAATTTAAAATTTGGTATTGTGGATTGGTATGAACAAGAACGATTAGAACCATCTATTTAAAAATCACTTGATCTAATGAGTTACAGATAGAATAGAAGGTGAAATTAATGAGAATATATCGCTTTAGAAAGGCATCGCTTATACTTTAATTGATTATTGTTTTTACTGTCTTTTATTTTTGAAAAATGAAACAACTACACAATTTTCAAAAACATCTTTTGCATAAAAAAAGGAAAACTGAAATGAAAGAAAAAACTGATGCTCAAAAGTTAATCAAAAGTTTAAGAAAGGCAAATAAAGCGAGTTTATTTCTACCAATATTTTATTCGTTTGTGTTTGGTTTCGTCATAGTTTCAGTATTTATATTGCCTGCAGGCGAAATAAAAAATAGAGTATTGATGCTTATTGTTTCTCTTTTTGTTATTATTCTTAGCTGGATTTTATATGTATTTGGAAAGAAAAATGAAAAAGAACAAAAAGGAGTAATTGATAAATTAGAAGCGGATTTAGAAAGTGAAAATTTAGAAAGTGAAAATGATGAAACTCTTTCTGAAGAACAAGCTGATATAATTGAAGAAAAAGTAAATGTAATCAAAAACAAAATTCTTATAATTATTAGATTTGAGATATATTTAATTATTTTTTTTCTATTTTTAGGTTTATTGTTAATATTTCACAATACTCTTGACTTACCTCAATGGGTATTATTTACACTGCTTGCTACATTAGTTTCTGGTATCCTATTTTTTTCAATTGATTTAATAATCAAATACTACCAATTATACAACTATAGTAAGCAAAACTTTAAAGAATAATAGAATTTTTCAATTATGTAGTCGAATATAGAAAATATTTCGGGACCTCATCAATTATTTAAAAATGTAAGCATGAAAAATAGATTTACTCATGAACTATGTTTCCGACATACATGAAAAAGTATATTTTCTATACATTAGCGTAACTTCACAGACTAAGTATTTGATAACAAAAAAAGACTCAGTACACTAGATTTACTAGTATTCTCTGAATCTTTTTTTATAAATCGCTGGATATAATCAAAATTTGTCTTGTCATACCCAAGGTGCTGTGTCATTATTGTGAAAAGTGTCGTTTTTTAAGGACTATATACCATCATTTATATTGTTTTCTTTAGTTTTACAGATGAAACATCTATGAAATTGAAAAAATAAAATCCTTACACCATGTATTTTGAGTTTGAATAAACTATCATAATTGAGGGGATTTAAACCGAACTTTCGAATAACAGAAGATTGTAATTGTTAACCAAGTTATTCAATTTGATTACTATAATGATATAATCGAAATAGTTATTCATATTCATAGATGTGGGATACATAATAAATTGAAAAGTGACACAACAATAACGATTACAACTCAATAATCTCAAAATAACATTTGGTTTACAGTCTTTAAAATGGTTATAAAAAAATATAAAATGGGGGAACATAAAATGCCTAAAAATATGTTTCCAACACACAATATTTATGGCTTATATAGTTGACAATAAATATAATTGCAAGAGAAAGGGTGATTCCTGTGGTCTACACATTTTATAAAAATAGTACGATTTTGCGTACTACATTGTTCAGTATTGCAATCGCAAATATATCTATATTGACTTTTGTTCTATTTATGGGGAATCGAGTAGTTATTGTTCTTGTACCAATTGGGATTGTCGATCTATCTATGGGTTTACTGTTATTTTTCGCTCAAAAAGCATTTTTTACAAAAGTTAATGTTTCTAATAATGGGATATATCTGAGCTTAGGAAAAACGATTATGGAAAAATTCGATTGGGAAGATTTCATTGATGCATATATCATTATTAAATATAATTCGCGATATATTCAGTTTGACACCAACAAGTCTGGAATAAAATTATATTTGAATATTAGTAGTGAACGATTAACGTATTTAAAAAATAGTTGCACTATTACAGAGTTGAAAAATAAATTAAATAGTATACAACTTTCAGTATTTCATCAAAAATTAGGACCAATATAGATCTTAATTGCTTTTGGATTGGTATGAATATGAACGATTAGAACCATCTGTTTATAAATCACTTAGTCCAATCTCAATGTAGTTTAAATAATGAAAAATAAGGAGATCTTATCTATGAATATTTTAGATTTTACATCAGATGTTTCGATAGAAGCAAAAATAATAAAACAACTAGAAATTATTAGGAAAATCGCCGGAAGAGAAAACTATAATAGAGATTATTTCATTAAACAAATTGGGACTCCAGACACATCTTTGCTTGGTAGTTTTCAGTCAATCAAATTTATTGATGTTTATTGCAAAAACATGAAAGAAATTTACGATATTATTAAAGAAATAGCAAAAGATAATATTATGATAATTACAGAGTGGACTTTTATGCTTTTTAATTCAGATAAAGAGGATTTTAATAAAGATAGTCACGGAGAGATTATACCGGCTTACCCAAATTTGAAAGATGATAGAAATGACAAACCATATTATAAGTATTATTGTTTAATTGATGATAAAAGCTTTCAAACATATGAAGAAATGAATATCTTTTTAGAAAACTGGTTAAGAGGATTTGATTCTTATAGTGGGTATATAATAAAGAAAGATCAAATAGATATTTGTAAAACCTATTTATTTGAAAATAAAAAATCATTACCACTAGAAATGAATTTTAAAAATTCAATTATTGGATTCTTTTCAGGTACTCACGAATGCAATACCTTAGTTGTTATGACTAAATAATACGAACAGAATAATTAGAATTTCAGTATAAAAAACAATAAAGTGGATCTCTGTCAATAAAGTAGACACAACAAGTAGAACATATAATTGGAAAGTCAACAAAAATTGTTCCAACAATAAGAAAAGTCTGGAATGGGGGAACATGAAATGCCTAAAAATATGTTTCCGACACACATTATTTGGCATAATTTCGAGCAATGGGAGTAACTCAACGCACTCAGACTGTCAGAACATAAAAAAGATTCAGAGCACTAGATCTACTAGTAATCTCCGAATCTTTTTCATTTTGAAATTGCTGGATTTAATCAAAAATATCTCCATTACACAGCGTCTTGGGTATGACAAGACAGCAGGCTTGGGTATGACAAGGTATAAAACACAGCACCTTGGTATAATCAACATGGTGGAGATGAGGGGATTTGAACCCCTGTGCAAAACACTTCATAAAGCACTTTCTACATGTTTATTCCATTTATGATCTCGTGCTCGATACTAAATGAACAAAAGTCCAAAGCACTATCCTATGGGGTTCTTTTATTGGTATAGGAATCGCAATAAATATAACTTACTAAAATTGGGCCGCATTAGAACGGTAAGTACATTCAAATTTGGCTCGCACCTTTTCTTAGGCAGCGAAACTAAAAGATTGATTTCCGGTTATTATAACCTCGGCCTTTTTACTTGAGCGACCAAGACATGCTTATACTTTACTCCATGCCGTGACGAATCCAGAACATCCCCAGCGACTATATCTTACCTTAAACACATATCTTTGTAAAGATATTTATGTTTTTTCTTGAAATTAACAATGGTATAATGTTTATTGTAAGAAAGGATGATGAAATGAACAAACTCTATGTGGCAATTATAGGATATGGAATGGCAGGAAGGTTGTTTCACTTACCCCCCTTATTAGGAAATCCAATGTATGTTGTCAAGTACATCATGACGAATAACGAACAAACAATCCAAGAACTTAAATCCAATTATCCATCGATTGAAATCATCCATCAAATTGAAGAAGCGCTCACTGATCAAAAGATTGACTTGATGGTGATTGCTACTCCAAATGATGTTCATTATGCTTATACGGAAATGTCTTTATTGGCAGGGAAGCACGTTGTTTGTGAAAAGCCATTTGTTGAATCGCTTCAGCAAGCGAATTTTTTATTTGAACTTGCTGCCAGACAAAAAAAGATCTTACGCGTTTTTCATAACCGGCAGTATGACGGTGATATATTGACAATCCATGAGTTGATTAAGCAAAATCCCTTTGGAAGAATTTTTTCAATGACTGCCCGATTTGATTTCTATAGTCCTCAAGTTCAACCAAGATGGAGAGAAAGACCAGGTGTCATGCCAGGCAAGTTTTATGACCTTGCTCCCCACTTGATTGATCACGTTATCCGTTTATTTGGTTTGCCTAAATCTTTACAGATGAAAACCTATAAAGACCGTGAAGGTGCTTTAGTTGATGATCATTTTGAAATGGAGATGTATTATGAGGGACTGACCTGTTATTTAGGTGCTGGACAATTGTTTAGGAACCCATTACCTAGATTTCAAATTGATGGCACGAATGCGTCTTATTATAAATACGGTTTTGACCAGCCAGATGTCAATTATCTAGATATCGGTGACTCCTATCAGTCTTCTGGACTCAGAAGCGAACTCTACACTTCACAACATGAAAAAGTAAATATTCCGATTTTAATCGGCAAGCATTATCTCTTTTATGACAAGCTTGCCAAGGATATTCAAAATAATATTACACAGGATTCAGACAAATCCTATGCCTTGAAGGTTGTTGGTTTGATGGAAATCGCTAAAAAGAGCGATCAGATAAACCAAATCATCGAAATACCTCAATCCTTTCAGAAGCTTTAACACATAACTTACATGTTTTTAACTTCATCATGCAATTGAATCATGCTATAATTAAAAAAACTAACGTTAGGGGACAACTTATGATTAAAGGAATAATATTTGACATGGATGGAACGATACTCAATACCATCGATGACATCACCGATAGTGTGAACTATGCTCTGGCTTCGATGGAGTATCCGCTTCAAACGGTTCACCAAGTCAAAATGGCGGTAGGCAGCGGAGCGATTCAACTCATTGAAAGAGTACTCCCTGCTCTATCATCAAAAGAGCTTGTTATGAAGGTCTTTAAGATCTATCAAGCCCATTATGATCAAAATAATTCGAACAAGACTGGTCCTTATGAAGGTATCATGCTCTTGCTCAACCAATTACGTACACAAGGATTTAAACTTTCAGTTGTTTCAAATAAGTATGATCATTTGGTGCAGGAACTGAATGAAAAGATATTTAATAAATATTTTGATGTTTCCATCGGAGAAATCAAAGGCATACCAATCAAACCTGCTCCAGATATGATTGATAAAGCTCTAAAATTATTAGATTTGAAAAAAGACGAAGTTTTATTTGTGGGAGACTCAGAAATTGATATGCTGACTGCGACGAATGCGAAGCTTAAAAGTGTCGGTGTGACCTGGGGTTTCAGGGATCAATCGGTTTTAGAAGCGCATCACGCAGACTTTATTATTCATAAGCCTGAGGAATTATTTAATGTGATTGAAAGGATGAACAGACCATGAGCATGATCAGACTGGAAAATGTATCGAAATATTACAAATCAGAGGAAACTGTTTCTGTCGGGATGAAGAAAATCAACCTAGAATTCAATTTAGGTGAATTTGTTGCTGTAACCGGTGAATCCGGTTCAGGTAAATCCACACTCCTAAACGTCATTAGCGGACTGGACGGTTATGAAGACGGAGAATTATATTTATTTGGTGAAGAAACATCACATTATACGATTGCAGATTGGGAAAAATACAGAGGAACTTATATCGGGTTCGTTTTTCAAAACTATAACATCATTGATTCCTATACAGTTCTTCAAAATGTTATGCTCGCCCTCGAAATTCAAGGCTATGACCCTAAAAAAAGAAGAGCGCGTGCGCTTGAACTGATTGACAAGGTCGGATTGACATCTCATAAAAATCATAAAGCTTCCAAGCTTTCAGGCGGACAGAAACAAAGAGCGGTCATCGCGAGAGCATTGGCGAAGGATTGCCCGATCATTGTTGCTGATGAGCCAACCGGAAACCTAGATAGCGCATCTGGTGCTCAGGTTATCAAGCTATTGCATGAAATCAGCAAGGACAAGCTCATTGTCGTTGTCACGCATGACTATGAACAGATTCAAGACTACGCAACCAGAAAAATCAAAATGCATGACGGCGAAGTGATCGAAGATAAGAAAATCAAGAATTATGAAGAAGCAGTATTGGCAGAAGTTCCTAAACCCAAGCGCATGCATTTTTTAACGCTTCTCAGATTTGCATTAAGAAATATGTTTGCGACACCTCGCAAACTCATTTTCGTGATGCTGATGCAAATCATCGTCATCGCTGTTTTTACTTTAGTCTATACGAATCAAATCAGCGGAATCCGCGAGGTTGGTCTTCAACAATCTCAATCTTTCCCAAGTGTTCCTGAAACTAGGCTTCTTGTAGAAAAAAGAGATGGAACCGAATTTACTGAAGACGAGCTTGATTATTTCAATGATTTGAGGCGTGTCAATTATGTTTACGAACACGCAATGAACTTTTATAATGAAACTCAGTTAACCATTCAAAGCACGAACGGATGGGGAAATGGGTATCTTGAAGGCACAGATGCAGCAAAAACCTTATCACCGAAAGATGTTGAGGGTAGATTGCCGCTTGCAGCCAATGAAGTTGTGATCAGCGCACATTGGGGATCATTTAGTGTTGGTGATTCAATCAATTTATACAGCGGATATTATTATGGTAATAGTATGGATCCTCTTGCAACATTCATGGTCGTTGGAATTGATAAACAGGATCGTAACATCATCTATTTATCAGATGCATTTTTAAATACTCCTGTCGTCATGGAGGATGTAGTCGATCAAGGTGTTTACATGCAAATCAGAGACCAGTTGATGTATTCGATGACTTTTCAGTTATCAGGTAAACGCGTCTATGTCTATCCAACAAATTTAGATCATGGAGTTGATATTTGGATAAATGGTAACGGTGCAGCAACAACAGTCTTTAATAATCAGACAGTCACCATTTCTTCGACAACACCAAAGGGTGTCACCCTTTCAACAACTATTCCCGGATTATCGATTGAAATACCGGATAATTTGGATTCTGATTTCAATGTTGCCGAAATGAAGGAAACCTTGGCTATTAGCATCATTGAAGCATGGATGCTTGAAGTGGAAGATGAGTACACGATATCAGCAAGAAACATCATTTCACTTAGTATTGATGGTTACTATGCTGGAAATCGTTTGCTTGATGAGATTAATTTATCTGTCTATAAGGTTTATTATCCGAATAACATCTCAAGCTTCATGCGTGAATTCATGGTATTCTTCCTTGGGTTAATCGCTTTGGTATTCTTGAGTTTGTTTGGTATGTTCTTATATTCCATCGTTCATGCCGTCACACGCAACGTGATGAATGCTAGAAAGAAAGATTTCGCGATTTACCGCTCGATTGGAGCAAACAAAGCCTCGTTGGCCAGACTTGTGGTACTAGAGCAAGTCATCATGTCAACTGTAGGATTCATCATCACCATTATCTTATTGAACGTTTTAAGCAACAACATCAATTTCATCAAGCTTGCGATCCAATACATGGAAGTCAGAGATTATGCTATTTTACTCACCGCATTCATGCTGCTTGGCGCATGGCTGGGCTTAAGATTCAATAAGAAGGTATTCAAGCAATCTGTCATTGAAACCTTAACAGCAAGCAAAGGGGGAGAATAAACCATGATCAAAGTCAATCACTTAGATAAATATTTTAATCGAAGACAAAAGAACGAGATTCATGTTTTAAATGATATCAACCTTGATTTTCCTGAAAAGGGTCTGGTTGTTTTGCTAGGAGCTTCAGGTTCCGGTAAGACGACTTTGCTGAACGTTATCGGCGGATTGGATAAGGTGCAGTCAGGCAGTATTGAATTTGGAGATAAGATCATTGAAGATTATGACGCATCCACTTGGGATAAGATCAGAAATGAAAGCGTAGGTTATATTTTTCAAAACTACAATCTCTTACCTGAGTTATCCGTATTTGATAACATCGGATTTGTCTTGAAGATGATTGGTATCAATGATCCTGAATTGATTGAAACAAGAGTCAATTATATTTTAAGAGCTGTCAACATGTATCCATTCAGAAAGAAGAAAGCTCTGCAGTTATCAGGCGGACAGCAACAGCGTGTCGCCATTGCCCGCGCGCTCGTTAAAAATCCAAAAGTCATCATCGCTGATGAACCGACAGGTAATCTAGACAGCAAGAACACGATGGACATCATGAACATCATCAAGCAGATTTCTTTAGATAAGCTGGTTGTTTTAGTTACGCACGAAAGGGATATCGCCAAGTTTTATGGAGACCGCATCATTGAAATCAAGGATGGACAGGTTATCAATGATTATAACAATGCTGAGACTGAAACTCAAAAAATCGGCAAGGATGACACGATTTACTTAAAGGACTTAAAGTCTGTTTCCAATACAGGTAATGATCAACTGAAAATGGCTTTATATAGCGACCATGAAGAAACATCGGAACCTATTAGCATTCGCTTGATTGTTAAAAATAAGACGTTGTATCTCGATGTTGATTCTACTTTTGATAAGATAAAATTTGTCGATAATTCAACTGGAGTTGTCATTAAAGATGAGCACTATGTTCAAAAAACAAGACAAGAACTGATTGAAACTTCATTCAATCTTGAAGTGCTGGAAAACAAAGATGTTGACAGAGAATCTAAAGCGATTGTATCGATCAAGCAAACATTCTTGATGGCGCTTAGAAAGATACTCCTCACAAGCCGCAAGGGAAAATTGATGTTGTTCTCATTCCTTGTTGCAGGTATTGTCATCGCCTTTACGATTGCCACCTTGGCTTCTGTCGTAATTGTTCGACCAGAACCTTATATGTCCATCAGCAAGAATTATGTTGGAATATATGAATCAGGCATTTCATCAGATTTACCAGATTATGACGATCTCATTGCATATGGTTTGGGTGATGAAGACTATTACATCAATACATTTGAAAACCTAAATCTTCAATTTATCAGTCCGAATGGAGATAACTCAGGTGTAGGTGTTTCCGCGCAGATAGATCTTGTTGATCACACCAGCAGAAGTAAGCTTGTGTCTGGCAGAATGCCTGCAAACGATTTTGAAATATTAGTTTCCAAGAAGATTGCCGATAACATCGTAGAGACAAGTTATGGTCAAGAACAAGGTATTTGGAGTTATCAGCATCTCTATTTTGAAAGAATGGAAATAGCTGGAAATGATATCCACATTGTCGGTGTTGTAGATACTGATATCAGTTTGGTTTATATGTCTAGGGATCTCGCTAATCTTTATAGATCGGCGGATACAACGGCTATACCTTACGTGTTTGCTGATGAAGACTCTTTAGTTGCAGGTGAAATGCCTTTAGTCGGAGAAGTCGTTTTGACAGAAGATATGTACTTAACTTTATTCGGCAATAACGATTATACTGGAGCTTGGCCAAAGTCAATTATTGGTTTTGATTATGAAATCAGCGGAGTTTATGAAAGCATTGATCAAGTCATGCTGATGCAGTCAGAGGATTTGGAAAAGTTGAGATATGCTGATTTAAGTCAAGTTTACATTTATAGCAGCAATGCTGCAGAGCTTGCTGAAGAATTGGATTTATTACCAGGAATCACCGTGACTGATGTTTATCAAGAGGCTTATAACAGTGCGAAATCGCAACAGCAGATTGTGTTGCTTTCGACATTGGGAACCAGTGCGTTATTGATTGGATTTGCGATGGTTGGATTCTATTTCGTCATTCGCTCATCCCTCATTTCACGTATTTATGAAGTAAGTGTCTATCGTGCGCTTGGTGTGAAGAAAAGTGAAATATTCATCTCCTTCATCATCGAAATATTTGTGTTAACCACGATATCAACCATGGTAGGTTATATCTTAGGTACGATGGCTTTATCAAGGCTTCAAGGTGGGCTATTGGGAGACTTTAATTTCTTCTTAGTCACTCCTGTTACCATTGTTGCAGGCATCGTGATTGCCTATGTGATCAACATGCTGGCAGGACTATTCCCTGTTTACATGCTGCTTAGAAAAACACCTGCTCAAATTCTTTCTCAGTACGATATTTAATTTGATTCATGAAATAAAAAAACCTGTAAGCCAAACTCCTTGGGAGTTAAAGTTTACAGGTTTTTATTTACATCCAATATGCAATATCTTCGATGTCAAGCCGGACTGAAGGATGACCTTCTTCAGCAGCTTTCCCGATGGATACAATCATGACTGGCTTATATCTTTTTGAATCAATACCCAAGGCATCAGCAATCAATTCATGCTTAAAGCCTCCGATGGAGCAGGTATCGTAGCCATGCTCTCTAGCGATATGCATGAGCTGCATCGCAACCAATCCGCCATCCAGCTTGCCATCCATTTCAACCTGGTGTTCATCCAATGTATGAATCATGTTGCTGATATTTCTGAGTTGTTTTTCTCTCACCTCTTCAGGCATTAATCCAGATTCAACAGCCTTATCATATATCTTTTCCGCATAATCATATTTCTTCAGATCTGTGAAGATCAGAATCATCGCTGCCGAGGTATCCAGCTGTAAATGATTGCCGTATAAAACAGGTCTTAGCTTTTCTTTCGCTTCTTTGGATTCAACAATGAAAAATCTCCAAGGCTGCATATTCATCGAGGATGGAGCGCGTGTAGCCTCCTCTAAAATGATTGACATTTCTTCTTTATCTATTTTTACTGTGGAATCATATTTTCTTATGGATCTTCTTTGTGTTAGTTTTGACATCTTGTCCTCCTTAAACCTTTTATAGTATAACATTTATAAAAGTCTCGCGTACTGAAAATGCTTTATGGAATATGCTATAATGTAAAAAGAGGTGAATCAAAACATGAGTACAGAAATCATACTAATCAGGCACGGAGAACCACGCTACGATGAAGTCTTAGCCAGGAATTATTTTGGAATGGGCTACGATTTAGGGAAATTGACCGATAGAGGCGTTGAACAAGCAGAACAACGTGCATTAGATCCCATTTTAAAAGGTGCAGAACTCATCGTTTCATCACCTTATACGAGAGCTTTACAGACAGCAGCAATCATTTCTAGAGCAACTGGCATTAAGCTCACAGTGGAAAATGATCTACATGAGTGGATGCCGGATGTGACATTCAAGTTCGAAATGATGGGCAATGGTCCATATGAAGAATATATGAGCGCCAAGGGTGTCCGTACGAAAGATCATATGTATCATTGGGAAGAATATGAAGTTCTAAAAAATAGAGTGAGAAACGCATTGGAAAAATACAAGCATTATCAGAAGATTATTGTCGTTTGTCACGGCATCGTGATGTCGACGATGACCAAGATTGATGATATGATTGAACATTGCGGAGTCAGGGTGACAGCACTTTAATGGATATCAAAAAACTGGAAGCTTGGTATTTGAAGAATCATAGAAAACTGAGCTTCAGAGATACATTGAATCCCTATTACATATGGGTGAGTGAAATCATGCTTCAACAGACACAAGTTGAGGCTGTTTTGCCATATTTTAATAAATTTATTCAAAAATACCCGACTGTGGAAGACTTATCGAAGACAACTGAAGACATTTTACATAAGGATGTCGAAGGTCTTGGATACTACCGAAGATTCAGAAATATGCTGAAAGCAGCAATCATCATTACAGAAAAACATCATGGCAAGTTTCCTGAAACTTATCAAGAAGTTATTGATCTTCCAGGAATCGGCAAGTATACCGCTGGCGCTATTCTTTCCATCGCTTATAACAAGCCTTATAGCGCTCTAGATGGCAATGTGATCCGCGTATTGTCCAGATATTTGGGTAATGATCAAGACATGAGGATTGAAAAAAATAAGAGGGTTTTAGATCAAGCCAATCAGTCCTACATAGAACAATCAACACCACGTATTTATACACAAGCGATGATGGAGTTGGGAGCGACAGTCTGCAGACCTAAAAATCCGAAGTGCGAACAATGCCCTCTAGCTGAACATTGCTTTGCATATAACAACAACTCAACAGAGCAATACCCTGTTTTATCCAAACTGAAAGATAAAACAGAAATTGAATATGTAACATTGATTATCCATGATTTTGACGGTATTTATTTAAGAAAAAGAACAGAAGATTTATTGTTTGGAATGTATGAGTATCCTCAGTATGAATCATCAAGCATTCAACAGGTGCTCACCTCTCTTGAAGATCAGGGAATTATGCTAGACATCATCAGTGATGAAGAAAGCTACAAGCATGTTTTCACACATATGATTTGGATGATGAAAGTTTATCATGCGAGGCTGATTAAAAAGGGTGTCAATGATTGGCAATTCATTCATGAATCAGAGATCAATCATGTTCCTATGGCCATCGCACATCGTAAAATTATAATAAAATTGTAAGAATTCTAAAAAAAACTAAAAATCCCTTGACAAGCCCTACAACAACGTTATACACTGGAGAAAAGTCACATGTGAATCGTGAATAAAAGGGAAAATAAGATGAAAAAGAATCTTGCATTTATTGTTATATTTTTAATGCTTTTTTTTGTTGTTGTAGGTTGTGATGACGGGGAAGAAAGCATATTGAATGGTGTTGAAATTGAAGCAGTTGATCAATATAATGTCCCTGCAGGAACTTACCAAATACCATATACGATTGATGATTTGAGCAATATGCTCAAAACATATTCCGCTGTTTTATCATTTACTGTATTGAATCAAAACAATGAAGCGGTTGTTGTTTCTGGTGAAACCATAGTTGTTGAGCCTAACATGATCTATACCGTACATATCAAACTGATGGTTGAAGAAGAATTTATCGAAAAAACAATCACAATCACTGCGATTACCCAAGTACAGGTTTTCTATACCGTCGTCTTCCACTTGAATGGTGGAGTCGGTACATTTGAAAACCAATCGGTTTCATCAGGAAGCGTCGCCAACCTACCTGAAACAGAACCAACAAAGGAAGGCTTTACCTTCACCGGATGGTACAGTGATCCTGAATTGCTCCATTTCTTTGATTTTGGCGATGCGGTTACAGGTGATTTGGATCTGTATGCTGGTTTTGAACAAAATTTAGTAGTAACCTCTGTTGTCCATTTTGATCTCATGGGTGGAACAGGCACAGTAGATGACCAGCACATCGTTTTGGGCGGATATGCGGTAATCCCTTCAGTTACTCCAGATAAAGAAGGATTTACATTCGGTGGTTGGTATAGTGATGTTGAGTGTTTATCACCGTTCTTATTTGATTTAACGATGATTTATTCCCAAACAACCGTTTATGCGAAATGGGATGCAATTATTGTAGTTGTCACCTATACAGTCAATTATGATTTCAATGGTGCTGTGCAGCTGGAAGCTGTCAGTGAAACCGTTGAAGAAAATGAGCTAGCTTTAGGTTTATCTCAAAATCCAATATACACAAATTACACATTATATGGCTGGGCATTGGATGCTGAAGGACTAGACATGTGGAATTTTTTAGAAGATGTTGTCGTTTCCGACATTACACTATTCGCGATTTGGCGATTCACCTATACAGAAATTGATGCTTTCAATCATTTTGAAGATCCAATCATCTTAGATCAATCGATCATCAATAATTATGAAATTGAACAAATCATGGGGCATCATGTTGTTTTTCTTGGTGATAACTTAGATGATGATTATCCCAATCTTGGTAAGCTAGAAGCGGTTGGCATGCTTTATTCGCTCACTGTTCTAAATCCAAAATATTACAGTGAAAATACAATCAAAGTTGAACAAACTGGAATTTATGACACGATAGAAAGTTGGATTGCTGTCATTTATGATATCAATACTCTTCCATTAATTGAGGATACGACATATCATGTTGTATATTTTGCCCGCTTTGAATCCAGCATTGTTTATAGCGAGATAACTTCATTCGAAACTATCAATGTAGTTCCAACTGGTACAGTCATCGGTGCTGAGTATCTATTAAGCGGAGGATATTACAAAAAAGACAATGGATCTGCATCAACAAGACCTTATATGATGTTTGAAATTTTGAACGGATTTGAGGCTACGCATGAAAATACTCCATATAACAGTTACCAATTTGTTTATAAATCGGGTTTTAATTCTTTAATCACAAGAGATATTTCGACGGGTGAAAAGTATTTGCATGTTTACCATGTTGAGTTTGCTAAACCTTTTGTAAATACGAACTATATTTTCAAAACTTCTGATGCATCAAGTATGAAATTATCTTATGAATTCACATTCGCTCAACTTGAATTCATTACCTATAACATTTCAGAAGCTGGCGTTCTGTTATCCCATGATCATCCGTTCTTGCAGATAGGTTATCCTGGAGTTACTAAGGTTACTGGTATTATCAACCCAGCTCAAACAGAGTTTCAAATGAGTCAGGATTACTTATATCCAGGCGGGCATGAAACAGTTTATGCAAGAGGGTATGTGGTGATTGATGGAATTGTTCACTATTCAACAAAAATCGATCAATTTTCTTATTACACCAATGGACAAACCTATATTTCTGCTGGATCTCTTTCTGTCAATCATATTGAAACAACGACCTATAGCGGACATGATGTATATAAAGGAGCAGCTGTGGAATTCAACGTATATCAAAAGCTCGAATCATCATATGATATGAAAACTTACACCAATACAACGCATTTCGGAACTGCAGGGTCTTATTTCATCTATCAGCAAGGCTATAGCGTCGTAGAAGAAATCTTTGTTACGGATCAATATCCAATCCTCACAGGTGTTGTAGATGATGGAATATATCCAGGCGGAGTCGTCATTGAAAATGATATGTTTAATCCCTACTGGTATTATCAGAAGGATGGGGGAGATTTTATTTACCTTCCAACATCCATCAAGTTGGTTGAACCAGGGTTCTATGATGTGTATGTCCAAGGACCGAACGGCATGCAATCGATATCCTTCACAATTACAGAATAGACATAAAAAAGTGGTGCGCAGGCATCACTTTTTTGATACAAAAATAAAAAAAGGCTGATATCAGCCTTTAAAGAATTCAATGAAGTTTTTATTTTCCTTGAGCGTCCAATAAATGGAAAGCCCCAATACATACATCACAGCGAATTCACCGATGAACACAGAAGGTGCAGTAAGCCAAATGGGTCCGAGCGCATATCCATAAGTTAAAATCAATCCGACAATGATACCATTAGTAACAGCAGGCCAAATCATGGCGACCACAGGTTTGTTTCTAGTGAAGTACATCAGAAATCCCGCTATGGTTGTCGCAAGCGTACCGAAGATGACATCAATCAAAATGGCACCGCCCAAGAGGTTCGCCAAGAAGCAGCCGATTGTTAATCCGATGATGCTTTTCTTGTCAAACAAGATAAAAATCATGAGCAATTCCGCGATTCTGAACTGAATGAGTCCAAAACTCGCAAACTGGAAAATATAGACTAAAACCACATAAATAGCAGCAAGCATGGCTTGCTTTAAAACATCCAATAAAATCAGATTTTTCATTTTTCAATCTCCCTGTTTTTTTTAGCTGGTTTCCTAGGGTACAGCTAATAATACTTAGTTATTTTAACAAAGTTATGCTATAATTACAAGGTAAAGGATGATTATATGAGTATAAAATTCGAAGTACTGCATGTTTGTAAACAAAGCGGAGCACGTTTAGGCAGATTGACCACACCGCACGGTGTTTTTGAAACGCCTTTTTTTATGCCTGTCGGAACACAGGCTACTGTCAAAACACTGACAGTTGAAGAAGTCAAAGAAGTATCAGATGGAATGATTTTAGGAAATACCTATCACTTATGGCTCCAGCCAGGTGAAGACATTGTGAAAGAGCACGGCGGTATCAGAGGATTCATGCAATGGGATGGCGCACTTTTGACAGATAGTGGCGGATATCAGGTGTTTTCTTTAACAGATATGCGTAAAATAACGGAAGAGGGAGTACATTTCAAGCATCATAAAAATGGCTCTTCACTCTTCATGTCACCAGAAAATTCGATTAAAATCCAAGAGTCTTTAGGAGCTGACATCATCATGAGTTTCGATGAATGCCCACCCCCATATGAGACCGATGAATACATGAAAACCTCAGTTGATCGCACACTGCGTTGGGCAAAAAGAGGTAAAGATGTCTTATCTACAGATCAAGCCTTATTCGGTATCGTTCAAGGTGGATTAAACAAGGAAATCAGAAAATATTGCACAGAAGAACTTATAAAAATGGATTTTCCAGGATACTCCATCGGCGGTCTTTCCGTTGGTGAAACCAAGCATGAAATGTATGAAATGACTAAGTATTTAAACCCGATTCTACCCTTCGACAAACCACGTTATTTAATGGGTGTCGGATCACCTGACGACCTTGTTGAAAATGTCATCAACGGCATCGACATGTTCGACTGCGTCTTGCCGACAAGAATCGCACGTCATGGATCCGCTCTGACAACCGAAGGAAAAATAGTGATTAAAAATCAGACATATGAGCGTGATTTCAAGCCCTTGGACCCCAATCTTCAAACTCCGGTTTCCAAGTATACGAGATCCTATATCAGACATCTTTTCAAAGGTGAGGAAATGCTCGGGATGAGACTTGTCACGTATCAAAATTTGGCTTACTTAAAACATTTGATGAAGGAAATCAGACAAGCGATCCTCGAAGACCGACTATTGGACTACAAGGATGAAATGAAGAAAAAAACGAATTATTTCAAATCGCATTGATTATTCTTTATTTTAATTTGATTATCATGTAAAATAGAAATAGTGCTAGGAGGGATACCTATGGTATTTGGCGACTCAGATGTATTTAATCAAAAACCTGTCATAAAAGTAATTGGTGTTGGCGGAGGTGGCGGAAACGCAATCAACCGTATGATCGAAAACGATGTCAAAGGCGTTGTTTTTGTTGCTATGAACACCGATGCACAAGTCCTTAAAGTATCAAAAGCAGAAACGAGAGTCCAGCTTGGCAAATATTTGACAAGAGGTCTTGGCGCTGGCGCTAAATCAGAGGTAGGCAAACAAGCTGCATTAGAATCTATTGAGGAAATCACTGAAGTCTTGAAGGATGCCGACATGGTGTTCATCACTGCAGGCATGGGTGGAGGAACCGGTACAGGTGCTGCCCCAATCATTGCACAAAAAGCTAAAGAAATGGGTTGTTTGACGATTGGCATCGTCACCAAGCCATTCTCATTCGAAGGACCTGCACGCATGCAGGCTGCAATCTACGGACTTGAAGCGTTGAAGCCTCATGTCGATACATTGATTGTCATCCCAAATGAAAGATTGCTCGCAATCTCAGGACCAACTACACAGCTCTTAGACGCATTTAGAGAATCTGACAATGTCTTAAGACAAGGTGTTCAAGGCATCGCGGAAATCATTGCAATCCCAGGATTGATCAACGTTGACTTTGCGGATGTCAGAACCGTAATGGAAAATAAAGGTACCGCATTGATGGGTATCGGTATCGCATCCGGTGAAGATCGTGCGATTGAAGCAGCAAGAAAAGCGATTCACTCCAAATTATTGGAAGTTTCAATTGATGGCGCAACAGATGCGATTGTCAATATCACATCAGGAACCAATATCACATTGTTTGAAACTGAACAAGCTTTATCAGAAATCAGAAATTCAACTGACCGCGATTTGAATATCATTTACGGTACGACAGTCAATCAAGATTTAGATGATGAGCTGATTGTTACGGTTATCGCAACAGGATATGAACTTAAAGCGAAAGACAGCACAGTTGAAAATCTAGCAAGTGAAATATTCAAGAAGACTTCAGACGATCAAATGCAATTGACAAAGTCTGGATTAAAAAATAAAGATGATTTAGACGTGCATGGGGAAGAAGACAATAAGCCTTCTCAAGGTAGCAAGCGCAATCTGCCCTCATGGCTCGCTAAAAAAGGAAAATTTTAAAAGGCGCAAGCCTTTTTTACTGGAAGGAAGTTAAATATGCTAAAAGCAGGAATTATCGGCTTGCCGAATGTTGGAAAATCCACACTCTTCAATGCCATCACCAAAGCGGAAGCACTCGCTGCGAACTATCCGTTTGCAACGATTGAACCGAATGTCGGTGTAGTTTATGTACAAGACGACAGATTGAATGTTCTAGAAAAAATATATAAGCCAAAGAAGGTTGTTCCAACCGCTTATGAATTCATTGATATCGCAGGTCTTGTCAGAGGTGCATCCAACGGCGAAGGCTTGGGTAACAAGTTTTTGAGTCATATTCGTGAAGTGGATGCGATCTGTCAGGTTGTCCGCTGTTTTGAAGATACCAATATCATCCACGTTGAAGGCAGTATCAGCCCGATCAGAGATATCGAAACCATCAAGATTGAATTGGGGTTGGCGGATTTGGAATTGATTCAAGGAAGAATCGGACGCTTGGAAAAAAAGGCGAAGGCTAAGCTCAAAGATGCGATGGAAGAGCTTGAAATCATGAATAAGATTAAAGATGCTTTAGACCAAAATATCAGTCCACGAACGCTAGGACTCACTGAAGATGAACTTAAGGTTGTGAAAAGCTTCAATCTGTTGACCTTGATGCCGATGATTTATATCGCGAATGTTTCCGAGGAAGATCTTCATCATCCGATGGCAAACAAGCATTATGTCGATTTGTTAGAGTTCGCCAAGAAAGAACATACGGAAGTCATTTTGATTTCTGCTCAGGTGGAATGTGAAATCGCATCCCTTGAACCAGAAGAACAATTGACATTCCTTGAAGCATACGGACTGAAGAAATCTGGTTTGAATGAAGTGATTGAAAAGAGTTATTATCTCTTAGGTTTAAAGACTTATTTTACTGCCGGTGAACCGGAAGTAAGAGCTTGGACCTTTAAAAACGGTATGAAAGCTCCTCAATGCGCAGGTATTATCCATACTGATTTTGAACGGGGATTTATCAAGGCTGAAACACTCTCTTATTCTGACTTGCTTAAATATGGAACACCTCAGGCTGCTAAAGAAAACGGTCGTGTCAGACTGGAAGGAAAAGACTATGTCGTCCAAGACGGAGACATCATGCTTTTCAGGTTCAATGTCTAATGATCAAAGATTTTAAAGGAACTGTTGTCTGCGCATCTAAATACTTTACAGATTTGGAAATGAGAAAGCTTTATCAACAAGGCGTTTTTCATTATGGCGAAAACAGAGTTCAAGATTTTCTAGCTAAAAAAACAAAACTTATGGATTTAAACATCACCTGGCACTTTATCGGTCATCTTCAAACAAACAAGGTTAAGGAAATGATCAATGAAATCACGTATTTGCATACGCTGGACAGGTTGAATCTCGCAGATCAGATTATGAAATATGCGAATCACAAGATAAAGTGTTTTGTTCAAGTCAATTTAACGGCTGAAGATCAAAAAAGTGGTATTTTACCCGAGAATTTGGACCAATTTCTTTTAGAAATTAAAAAATATGATAAAATAGAGATAATCGGTTTGATGACTATCGGCAAGGATTTGGATATGGTTGCTACAGAAAAAGCATTTATGATGCTCGACCTCCTGGCAAGCAAGTATCAGCTTCCCTACCGCTCGATGGGCATGTCAGACGATTACGAACTCGCAATCAAACATCATGCGACGCACTTAAGAATCGGTAGAAAATTCAAAGAACTTATGGATTAGGAGGCATCATGGGACTATTTAGTGTTGGAAAGAAAAAGAAGAAAGATTCATCCGTCATTGAAAACAAGACTGTCAAGTCCGATCAAATCATTTTTGAAAAGTTATTGTCTGATGAGGATAAATACTTAACAGGCTTGACTGATAAAATGTTAGCTGGAAATCCATTGATTTTAAGTTTTGAAACCTTGGATATCGATCAAGCGAACAAAGTAATCGCATTCTTGTCCGGTGTGATTTACGCTATTGAAGGTGAAATCGTCAACGTGAAGGAAAGAGTCTTCATGTTTGCTACCAAGGATGTTTATGATGATGGTTCGATGGATGAGTTTTTAAAGGAAATTGTTGAATAGAATATTGCGATGAGAAGAACACGCTGATTAAATGATTGTTTAAAGCGAGCCGGTGATGATGGAAGACCGGTAACATGAATTAATCAACATCACCTTCGAGCAAAAAAAGAACGAAGTGCTAGTGCTTTTGACTAGAACTAAGGTGGTACCGCGGAATATTATTTCGTCCTTAGATTGTTAAGGGCGATTTTATTTTTTATTGAATCAAAGGAGAAAAAAGATGGAATACAAAGATACGTTATTAATGCCGAAGACTGAATTTCAGATGAGAGGAAATCTTGGCGTCAGAGAATTGGAATTTCAACAAAGATGGAAGGATATCAATCTTTATCAAAAGGTTTTAGAACTGAATAAGGAATCGATTCCGTTCATTCTTCATGACGGACCTCCATATGCCAATGGCGATATCCATATCGGGCATGCCTTAAATAAGATCTTAAAGGATTTTGTTTTGCGTTATCAGACCATGAAGGGCAGATTTGTCCCTTATGTTCCAGGTTGGGCCACTCACGGTCTGCCGATTGAAACAGCAGTCACTAAAAAGGGCATCAACCGTAAGGAAATGTCTTTAGTTGATTATAGAAAGCTTTGCAGAGCATATGCAGTCGAACAGGTTGAAAAACAGAAAGTCCAATTTGAACGATTGGGCATTTTAGGCGATTGGGACAACCCATATATCACCTTAACTAATGATTTTGAAGCTGAGCAGGTCAAGGTTTTTGCAAAAATGGTGAAGAGAGGTTTGATCTATAAAGGGCTGAAGCCCGTTTATTGGTCTCCATCCTCAGAAACAGCCTTGGCAGAAGCTGAAATCGAATACGCCGATAAGCAATCAACGTCTGTTTATGTTGCATTTCCTGCAACAGATAAAGAAGGTTTATTGAAGGATGCTTCCTATATCATCTGGACCACAACTCCATGGACTTTACCAGCAAACTTAGCAATCAGCGTGCATCCACGCTTCAATTATAGCGTTGTTTTAACCGGAGGCAAGAAGTACGTTGTCGGTGAAACATTGGTTGAATCGCTTGCAAAAACTCTTCATTGGTCAACCTATGAGGTTTTAGGCGCATTTAAAGGTCAAGAACTTGAATTGAAAACTTATAAACATCCATTATACGATCGTGTTTCACCCATCATTTTAGGCGAACACGTCACTGATACTGATGGTACCGGACTTGTGCACACCGCTCCGGGACACGGCGAAGATGACTACCGAGTTGGAAAAACATATGGATTAGATATTTTATGTCCTGTCGATGACAAGGGTTATATGACTGAAGAAGCTGGACAGTTCAGCGGTTTATATTATGAAGTCGCGAATGAAGAAATCGTGAAAGCCTTGGAAGATGCTCAGGTGCTTCTTCGAAAAGATAGATTCACACATTCTTATCCTCATGACTGGAGAACAAAAAAACCAGTTATTTTCAGAGCGACTCCTCAATGGTTCGCCAGCATTGAAATGCTTAAAAATGAGCTTTTGGATGAAGTGAAGAAGGTCGAATGGCTTCCTTTATGGGGAGAATTGCGCATATCCAATATGATCACCGGAAGAGAAGACTGGTGTATCTCGAGACAAAGAGCCTGGGGTGTTCCAATTCCAGCGTTTTATGCTGAAAATGGAGATTCAATTCTCGATCAGGAAGTCTTATCTCACGTTTCAGATTTATTCAGAGAATTCGGATCTGATATTTGGTACGAAAGAGAAGCCAAGGATCTTCTACCAAAGGGGTATACCCACAAGGGAAGTCCTAAGGGAACATTCAAGAAGGAAACAGATATCATGGATGTCTGGTTTGATTCCGGTACGTCTTATAGCGTGTTAACGTCTAGAGGATTGCCATTTCCTGCTGACTTATACCTAGAAGGTTCAGATCAATATAGAGGTTGGTTCAACTCTTCATTAATCACCAGTGTCGCCGCATACGGGCATGCTCCATATAAGAAAGTTGTTTCTCATGGATTCGTCCTTGACGGACAAGGCAGAAAGATGAGCAAATCCTTAGGAAATACTGTTGATCCATTGATTGTCATGAAGCAGCAAGGCGCAGATTTATTAAGACTTTGGGTTGCAACAGTGGATTATCAAAGCGATGTCAGAATCAGCAATGATACGATGGTTCAAATCGCTGAAGGATATAGAAAGATCAGAAATACATTCAAGTTCATGCTAGGAAATCTTGATGGGTTCAACCCGGAAAAGGATTACATCGGTTACTCGATGAGAGGACAGCTGAACAGATTGATGACACTTAAATATCAAGAGCTAGTGAATCAGGTCGTTGAAGCATATGAAAATTATCAGTTTGACCGTGTTTACCGCTATGTTGTGCCATTTATGACCAATGTGTTATCCGCATTTTACTTAGATTATACGAAGGATATCCTTTATATAGAAAAGGAAAATGATTTTGAAAGAAAGGCTGTTCAGTCAACCTTATATCAAATCACATTAGGTATTTTGAAGCTGCTCACGCCAGTGATTCCGCATACGACATCAGAAGCCTATCAGCTCTTGCCATTTGAACATTTAGAAGATGTTTACTTAGAAAAAATGCCAGAAATTGATAAGGACATGGATGAAGAATTATTAAAAGCTTTCAGTATTTTTGAAGAAGTCAGAAATGTCGTCTTGAAGAAACTTGAAGATGCAAGAGAACAAAAAATATTTGGTAAATCCTTATCAGCACAAGTCAATCTTGTGGTGACAAAAGAACAGATGCAAGCCATCAAAAAGCTTGATATGAAGATTCATCAGGTATTAATCGTTTCTAAGGTTAACTTATCGATTGGAAATGAATTAAATGTCACTGTGGCTCCTGCAGAAGGCATCACATGTGACAGATGCTGGAATGTTGTTGATCACGTACATGAAAACGGTCTATGTGACAGATGCAATACTGTACTCGGAGGCAAATAAATAATGAATATATTGGTAGTCAATGATGATGGATATCAAGCAGAGGGATTAAGTATTTTGGTGCGTGCGCTTTCGCCATTCGGAAACGTCTATGTTTCTGCGCCAAAGGATCACCAAAGTGCGAAAAGCCACGCAATTACGATTAGAAGCAGAATTGAAACATTCTTAACTGAACCTATTTTCGGTTCTTCAGCAACTCTGGTTGTCGATGGATCTCCAGCAGATGCGACGCGTCTTGGTCTGAAGGTATTCAATATCGATTTTGATTTGGTGGTTTCAGGAATAAATTATGGCCCAAACATTGCTAAGGATATTTTATATTCCGGTACCGTCGCGGCAGCGATGGAAGCGAAAATACTCGGTGTGGATGCAATCGCTATTTCTGCTCCGCATACCAAGCTTGCTTATCTTTATGATGAAACCATCAAATTGATGGATGAAATCATGGAAACCAAGCTTTACGAATTTGACGGTATTTTAAATATTAACTTTCCAAAGGAATCCTATACAAGACCCAAGGGAGTGAAAATTACTTCGATGGGACTCAGATTGCAGCATGCTGAATTTGTGAAGAGTGAACGTCCAGACATTTTCCATATCAAATCCTCAATCATCAGCTATCAAGAAGATGTCGAATCGGATGTTTTAGCTTATGAAGATGGTTATATATCCATCACACCGCTCGCAATCGATCGTACGGATTACAAGAGGATCAAGGAAATCATGAACACATAGAATGTGTGTGTTTGTTTTATTGTGGTAAAATAAGAGCATAGTGGGGTGAAATCGTGGCTCAATTCAATATACATTTCTTTAAAGAAAAAAGCAGAAAGATCGATTTAGAACAAATGATCGCCTTTTTTGAACAAATTGAAGGCATTACTGTAGAAATGGATGAAAAAAGCGTCCGTTTTAGGTATTTGCATCCAAGACTGAGCAATGAAGCGCTTTTCATCATCACACCTAAATCCCAAGTACCAGATATTTACCGGCTTAGCCCCAAGTTTTTAGATTTGAATTTCCATCTGGAAATGAATTTATTAACTCCTGACTATGTTGCCAAGCATTTGTTTGAGCTGGTCAAGAAAATTTGTGAATTATATGATTTTCATATTTACAATGAAATGTTTGAAGATGTTCTGCCATTTAAGATGGATGTTGTCTTAAAGGTATTTAATATGCTTAAGGAAGCTTATATTACGAAGAACCCAGTGCTATTGGGCGATTACCATGTGCTTCCCAAGGAAAAACTTCATGCTATTTTAAGATATATGGATGATATCGTTGAACTCCAACATTATTATAAGGAATTGGAAACCTATGTTCCAAAATACCATTTTCTGAGTACGGAGAAGAAAGAATTAGTTGTTGGCATTGAATGGAAGGAACATACATTGACAGTATTTCCTCCATATCTTGATTTCTTGTTTTATAGAGTAAGCACTGAGATCAGAGTTATATCATTTACTGAAGTGCTCCCCCTCATTACGAAGCATTTGCAGGATGTTCCCGGTTTTATCAAGGGAACCAAGGTTATACCGAAGAAGACATCAAAGAAGGTGTTTTCAGTCATGAAGAAAACGAAGTTTAATAAGATCAATCATACCTTTACCAAGGAAAACATCAAGAAATTGCTGGATTAGAAGGAGTATTATGCTGTTTAAGAAATACATTGTTCATATTTTTGGGTTTTTCCTGGTTGCATTTGGAGTTGTAGGAGTCATCTATGCTGGACGCGGAGCCGCACCAGTCGATGCATTCAATTATTTTGTTTGGACGCTCACCCCTCTGTCACTCGGGACAATCGCAGTGATCACAGGGTTAACAGTCGCATTGATAGCTTTTATGTTTGATCAGAATAAAAGCATGATCTTGAGTATCTTATTTTTGTTCTCGATTGGAATTTTCATCGATGGATGGAAACTGGTCTATGAATTATTGCCGTTAGGTACGTTTGATAGTGATTTTGTGAGTTATCCGTTTGCGCTCTTTTGCATCGTTATCATTGCGATGGGGACATCAATTACCATCACAACCGGACTTCCCAGTTCGCCATTCGAACGCTTGATGCTGGTTCTTGATCGCAAAGTGCATTCGATCCAGTATTCAAAAATGATTATTGAAGGCATGTTTTTCCTTCTTGCAATCATCTTAGGGCTGATTACGAACCTCTTGTTTGAACAGGTCAACGTGGTCACCATTCTGCTCACATTATTGAATGGACCGCTCGTCGGTTTATTCTCAAGCATCATCATGAAAGAAAAAAATAAAAAAGGAGTGAATATATATGCAATTGAATAAAATGATTGATCACACCAAATTAGGTGCGAGTATCAACAAGGAACAAATCGATAAATTGATCGGTGAAGCAAAGGAATTTGATTTTAAAAGCGTTTGCGTCAATCCAGTATGGGTTAAATATGCTAAGCATCAACTGAAGAAAACGGATGTTTTGGTTTGTACGGTTATTGGTTTTCCTCATGGAACTCATCAGCCGCAGGTTAAAGCTTTTGAAGCTGAAGTCGCTGTGAAGGATGGAGCTGATGAACTGGATATGGTCATTAATGTCAATGCATTGAAGTCCAAGGATTATCATACGATTTTAGCGGAAATCAAAGGTGTTGTCGCAAAAGGTGAAGGAAGAACCGTCAAGGTGATTCTTGAAACTTGCTACTTGACACCGGAAGAAATCGTTAAAGCATCTGAACTTGCCGTAGAGGCAGGTGCGCATTTCGTCAAGACTTCGACAGGATTTGGAGCATCAGGCGCGAAAATCGAAGATGTTCAGCTGATGAAGAAGACAGTTGGAAATCGTGCAGAAGTGAAAGCATCAGGCGGAGTCAGAACCTATGAAGATGCAGTGAAGATGGTTGAAGCTGGTGCGACACGCATTGGTACGTCGAACGGCGTCGATATTGTACAAAAAGGGAGAACGACAAATGATACCAACACCTCATATTGATTTAGATAATCCAGAATTAATCGCTAAAACTGTATTGATGCCTGGAGATCCGCTCAGAGCTAAATACATCGCAGATACTTTCTTAACTAATGTTGTTCAAATTAACCAAACGAGAAACATGTGGGGATATACGGGCAATTTCGGAAAGAAAAAAGTGACGGTCATGGGCTCAGGCATGGGGATGGCTTCCATTGGCATTTATTCCTATGAACTCTTTGCTTTTTACGGTGTAGAAAATATCATCCGTATCGGATCCTGCGGTTCATACACAGAAGATTTAAATGTTTATGATGTAGTCTTAGTTGAAAAGGCATGGTCTGAATCAAGCTACGCCAAGACAATGGGTGTTACCAATTCAAAAACAATAACACCATCAAAATCACTGAATAACCGTTTAATCAAATCAGCAGCAAAATTAAACATTAAGATTCATCCAAGCACTATCCATTCCTCAGATGTCTTTTATCGTTTGAAATCTGAACAATACAAAGAAATCCAAGCGAAATACGGGGTTTCAGCTGTAGAAATGGAATCGTTCGCTTTGTTTGCGAATGCCAAAGCATTAAATAAGAAAGCTGCTTGCCTTCTTACAGTTTCCGACTCATTGGTGAAACAAGAGGCAACGTCCGCCAAAGAACGACAGGAAGCTTTTACAAAAATGATGGAAATCGCGTTACATAGCATCTAATGTTACTGATCCAAAATGATTTTAAAACGATTCAATTCGCAGTATACTTTACTGACTTGGATGAAGAACATACGCGTGTGTATCGTTTTTTGTTGCCTAAGCTTTTAACATCACATACCAATAAACTCGCAACGAAGACAATGTTTAGCGAGAAATTGGAAGATTTATACGGGGCATATTTTAAGACGAAGGTGGAACGTGTCGGGAATTTAAGCGTCGTCAGTATCATCTTAACGATTGTCGACCCTAAAATTGTTGAAGACGAACAGCTTCTTGATCAAGCACTCTCATTGCTCAATGATGTGCTTTTTGAGCATACTTTATTCAACCCTGAGATTTTTAATGAAGAAAAACGCATGATTATCGAACAGTGGGAAACTCTCGCTGATAAGAAAAGACTCTATGCACAAACCAAATTCTACGAACATTTTTTCAAGGGAGATGCCTATGGATATCCAATGAGCGGAACCTTGGAGGATACGAAGAAACTAACCTTGGAAAAGATGCAAGATTATTATAAGAATGTATTTTTGAACAATACGAAAAAATTTGTTGTGAACGGCAGAATTGAAAATAATGATCTAAAGAAAATAGAAAATATTTTAATTCAAGAGACACAACTTTCCATACCATTTTCCACAACATTCAGAGACCCAAGACCATTGGTCATCATCGAAGAAAAAACAGATATGCAGCAGGCGATTATCAAACTGGGCTATCATTTTCCTATTTTTAGAAATGATTCCCTTTATAATACTGCGGTTCTTATCGATACGGTTTTAGGCGGATATGCGGAAAGCAGATTATTTAAAGAAATCAGAGAAAAAGAAGGACTATGCTACGATGTCTCTTCGAGTTATGATTATTATAAAGGTGTTTTAACCATCAGCAGCGGTGTCGACTTGAAACAAAAAGACCGCGCGCTCGAAGCCATTAGAAAGCTTGTTCAAGTCATGGTTGCTCAAGGCATTACAGAAGATGAGCTCAAGCATGCAAAATCATATTATGCGCACCAAGTCAAAAGCAGTCTGGACAGTCAGTCTGTGTTGACGAAAAGAGCATTCATCAGAGATCTCTTGAATCATCATGAAACCTTTGAAGAAAAACTTCTAGCAATCAAGAATGTCACCATGGATGATTTTAATAAAGCACTGCATTTACTGACCTTGGATACGATTTATATTCTTTATGGAGGCGAAAATGATAAAAAAGATATATGATCGCTTCAATGAAAATGTATATATAATAAAATTAAAAAATGGCATGCAGGTTCACATCCTTCCTAAAGACGATCCTTATTTTACGACCTATGTTGAATTAAGCGTCCCTTATGGTGCGCTCGATCTAAACTATAAGAAGAATTTGGAAACAATCATCACCCCATATGGGTCTGCACATTTTTTCGAACATAAGATATTCGCGATGCCGGATGGCGATGCGTTTGCAAAGTTTTCGATGCTTGGTGCGGATGCGAATGCCATGACCTCTTACAATCAAACCTCATATTTGTTTGTAGCAACCGAAAATGTGATGGAATCCCTAGCCCATTTGATGGATATGATGGATACGCCATTTTTCACGCTTGACAATGTGAATCAAGAAAAAAATATCATCGCCGAAGAACTGAAAATGTATTTGGATGATCCCAATGTCGTGATGCAAAATAAATTGATGGAAATGATGTATCATGTTCATCCGATCCGTTATGATATCGGTGGAACTCTGGATTCGATTATGGATGTCACGCCTGAAGTGATCGGAGGTATTTATGATACCTTCTATAATCCTTCCAACCGCTTGATCGTGATTGCCGGCAAGGTCGATTTGAATCAGATTAAAGCTTTCTTTAAAGATTACGACCAAAAATATCCAATAAAGTATAAAAAACCAAAAACCCAATATCCGAAGGAACCCAAAAAGCTTGTTCAAAAAAACATTATTGAAAAAATGAATGTCGGAATCGACAAGCTGATGATTGGTGTCAAACTGGTTCCGAAGCGGTTATCAAGCAAGGAACAAATCAAAAAAGAGATGGCGATGTCCATGTTGATGAATATCCTGTTAGGAAATTCATCAAGGGTTTATGCTAAACTTCTTGAGGATAAACTCATCAATCAAAGTTTCTTTGTCAATGTCACGTATGAAAAAAACGCCGAAAACATCATGATTTACGCAGAAAGCAAACACGTGAGAAGATTGAAGAAAGTTTTAATCGAGCTTCTGACGGAAACTGCGAAAAACGAGCTTACCGAGTCCGCATTCCTGCGCTACAAGAAAGTATATCTTGGTCAATTCATTTTCGCTTTGAACAACCTGGAAACGAAAGCATATCTTTACGGGAAGTACCATCAAATGGGATCCTCGCTCTTTGAAGTGGTTGACCTGCTTCAAGATATAACCTACCAGGACGTGCTCTTTGCCTTGGGTTTGATTGAAAAAAAATATATTGCGACACTGATTCACAAAAAGGCCTGATTCAGGTCTTTTTTTATGCAATTCAGATGAATGTACCAAATCATTCATTCTTACCTATCCATTCATCATAAAATCAAAAAATACGGAATCGTTTTAACATTCTAAAAACCAATTGGCAATTATGTTATCTCCCCTGCGCATGTGTATACTATAATAAAAAAGGAGGAATCATGCTTAATCAATTGATTTTAGTAGGTCGCTTGACTCACGATCCGGAAACAAAGATTTTAGATGATGGAAGAAAGGTAGCGGATATCACGCTTGCAGTACAACGCACCTTCAAAAACATGGAAGGAACCTATGATACGGATTTTATCAAGGTGACTGTTTGGGAGGGATTGGCGACAGCGATTGAATCTTACTGCGCCAAGGGGGTTTTGGTTGCCGTCAAGGCACGGATACAAAGCTGGAAATATGATTTAAGCGATGATCGAAAGCTCAATATGCTCGAGGTGATTGCTGAAAGAATCAGCTATTTATCGTCTCCAAATAAGGGTGAATTTAAGACGTCTGAAGAAAGTTCTGAAAAATGAACTTTTTTTATTGACATCTTATACTATGCAATGTATAATATAAGGCGTAAGATAGCATTGAGGTGAAATATGAAACAGCAAGTTAAAAAAGGTGTTCTGGAAATATTCGTTTTGGCCATGCTGATGCGCGGTGATTCCTACGGTTATAAAATCGTTAGTGACTTGACACAGTACATCGATATGACGGAATCGACATTGTATCCGATTTTGAGAAGATTGGAAAAAGCGGACGAGCTTTCGACGTACAATGTACTGTTTCAAGGAAGAAACAGAAAGTATTACCAAATAACCTCGATAGGCAAGAAGCATATCGATGAGTTCCTTGAGGAATGGGAAGACATTCGAAAGATTTACGATATATTAATGAAGTGAGGAAGCCATGAAAACCTGGTTAAGAGAATTAGAAAGAGAATTGAAGAGAAGATTTTATGATGAAGAGGTCAAAGATGTTCTTTCCTACTATGAAGAGATGATTCAAGAACGTCTTTCATCAGGGGAACAGCTTGATGATATTTTGGAAAGTTATAATATTCGTGACATTGCGAAATCAATCACGCCTGAAGTCATCATGAAGAGAACCAATGATACATATAAAAAGGCAGTTAAGAGCACGAAGCAGCTTGTAGCTGTCTTGTTATCAACACCATTGTTGATTCCGCTTGGTGTCCTATATTTATCATTACTGATCTTTGCAGTATCGATGATGATTGCGAGCGGAGCTGTTATTCTGTCCAGTATCGTGGGTGGAATCGCATTCTTAGCGGATCTATCACAATCCAATTTAGGGACCAATGAAGTGATGGGCTTGATCGGCATGCTTCTGATGACATTCAGCTTGATGATTTTGTTTTCATTATGGATGTTCAGATGGATTCAGATTTTAACAAAAAAACTATTATATATATTCAGCAAATTAGCTAGAAATAAAGGTGAGAAGAATGAAAGCATTAACTAAACTATTATTATTGATTTTTGTAGTCGGACTTGTTTTATCGGTCGTTGCGTTTTTTGGAGGATTGGACGTTATAGGATTGAGAGATTTCTTTAATGATGCTGAATCCTATGGAGATCAGATTACTTATACTGAAAATGCTGAGATCACAACGATCAATATCGATGTGGAAACCAGAAATATCAATATCATACCGACAGCATCAGCAGAACTCCTGGTGATGTATCATGTCCATGAGAAGGACGATTGGATTGTTGAAGAAAATAATGGAATCTTAACGATTTATCAGAATAAAGAACTCGAAGTCTTCAACTGGTTCAACTTCAAATTCGTTCCTGCAGATATCATTACCGTTTATATCGAAATACCTGATGCTTGGGTTGTTGATTTGGATATTAACAGTGATGTCGGCAATGTCACGATTGAATATGGTGAGCTTTCCATGTCAGATGTCAATATCAATTCAGCGACAGGAAATGTGAATTTATCTGATTTAGATACCGATATGCTGAATATAGATTTGAATACTGGCAATGTGCACCTGGACCGAGTCAATGTTTCTGATGATTTATTTGTCAGTACCGATACAGGAAGAGTTTCTTTAGATACAGTCACTGCACTCAACGTAATTTTGGAATCAAATACTGGGTCAGTCATTGTGGATGAACTGACTGGCACTGCACTCACAGCAACCTCAGACACAGGAACGATAGAAGTGAAGAATTCTGAAATCACCAATCAGGTGGATTTGGATACGGATACTGGTGCAGTCAAAGTGTATCTCACAACTGGATCTGGTTATGATTTATCCTCTTCAACCGGATCTGTTACTGTTACTTTAACCAGTCTTGCTGATCTCAGATATGATTTACAGACGAGTACTGGAGATATTGATATTGATGGAGATGATCAAGGTAACAGACATTCAACATCAACAGGCTCAATCCTCTTGAAAGTACGTGTTTCGACAGGTAACATTTCAATACGGGTACTGGACTAAAATCCAGTACTTTTTTTATGTGAAAAATCTTTAAAAGTTGTGTCTTCTTTATAAGAAGCATTTTTTATGTTACAATGAAAAAAGGAGATGATAACAATGTCAATTAATTTTAGAGATGAAGTTTTAAAAAGAAAAGATCAACTGCTTCAGGATTTGACGAAGATTATTCAAATCAATTCAGAGATGACAACTTTTGATCCAAAAAGAAAAAACGCACCATTTGGTGAAGGATTGAAGGAAGCTTTAGATTTCATGCTCGCATTAGGCAAGCGTGACGGATTTGAAACAGTCAATGTTGATGGTTATGCGGGTCATATCGAATTTGGGAACCAAAAGGATTTTGTCGGCATCATCGGCCACTTGGACGTCGTTCCAGCGGGCAATGACTGGACATATGCTCCATATGGCGCAGAAATCCATGACGGTAAAATGTATGGTCGTGGAACCGAAGATGACAAGGGACCAACCATCGCTGCTTACTATGCAATGAAAATACTTAAAGAACTTAATGTTCCTCTATCCAAGAGAGTGAAACTGATTGTTGGTAATGATGAAGAAACAGCTTGGCGCTGCGTCCGTCATTATTTCAGCGTTTATCCAGAATCACCAGTTTCAGGATTCATTCCTGATGCTGATTTCCCACTCATTTATGCTGAAAAAGGTATTTCACGCATCATGGTTGAAGGTAAAATCGACTCTAAAGACATCGTATCCATCGATGGCGGATTCAGAGACAACATGGTCCCAGATTACGCAACTGCAGTTTTAAATCCTACGAAAGACTTTAAGTCATTATTTTCTAAGTTCCTCAAAGATAAGAAGTATGAAGGAACAACCAAAGAAAATAACGGTTTGATCGTTCTGACCGTTGTAGGAAAGAGCGCGCATGGATCAACTCCACAATTTGGTGAAAATGCGATTGACAGAATGTTTGAATTCTTCATTCAAGCAGGAATCAATGACAAAATGGTCAAGATGGTAGAAGCGCTTTTACTCAATGATACGCTTGGCAAGAAGCTTGGAGTTTCTTATCATGATCAAGAAATGGGTGACTTAACCAATAATTTCGGTGTCATTAAGACCAATGGAAAAAAATATGAAATAGCTTTAAATCTGAGATATCCAAACGGAGTCAGCTTTGATGAAGTTGTATTAAAGCTTAAGAAGGAATTCGCTTTATTTGGTGCGACTGTTACAGTCGACAAGCATCAGCTGTTGCTCTATAAGGATCCAAACTCTGACCTTGTTAAAAAGTTGATGGGTGTTTATGTCAAGCACACTGGAGATACCAAAGCGAAGCCAATCAATATCGGAGGCGGTACGTTCGCCAGAGCAATGCCAAACTGCGTTGCCTTCGGACCTCACTTTTTAGATAAGCCGACATTCATCCATCAAAAGAATGAATTCATCGGCATTGATGATTTAATTCTCGCTACCATCATTTACACAGAAGCACTATACGAACTCGCAAAATAACTACTAACTAGGGAGGCCTCATGAAGCCATATCTTGATTTATGTCGTCATGTGCTAGAACATGGCAGCTTTAAAAGTGATAGAACAGGAACAGGAACTAAAAGTGTTTTCGGTTATCAGATGCGCTTCGATTTATCCGAAGGGTTTCCGCTTTTAACAACTAAAAAAGTACACTTAAAGTCTATCATCCATGAGCTTTTATGGTTTATTAATGGCGATACGAATATCAAATATTTAGTCGATCATGATGTTAAAATATGGAATGCATGGCCTTATGAAGCTTTTAAGAAGAGTGAAGACTATCAAAATGAATCGATGGAAGAATACATCGAAAAAATAAAGACTGATTTTGAATTTGCGAAGAAGCATGGAGATTTAGGACCTGTTTACGGTGCGCAATGGAGAAACTTCAACGGGGTCGATCAACTGCAGTACATTTTAGATGAAATCAAAAACAATCCTGACTCCAGAAGAATGATGCTATCTGCATGGAATCCTGCAGAAATAAAAAACATGGCGCTTCCGCCATGCCACACGTTAATTCAATTCTATGTCCGAGATGGAAAGCTTTCCCTTCAACTATATCAACGGAGCGCCGATATTTTCTTAGGTGTTCCATTCAATATCGCATCTTATGCATTATTGTTGATGATGGTTGCCCAAGTCACCAATCTCAAAGTTGGTGAATTCGTGCATACGTTGGGTGACGCTCATATTTATTCGAATCACATAGAACAAATAGAACTGCAGCTTACCCGTACACCGAGATCAAGACCAGTCATGAAGATTAATCCGAATGTCTTTTCGCTATTCGATTTTAAATTTGAAGATTTTGAACTGACAAACTATGATCCGTATCCTGCGATCAAAGGCAAGGTGGCAGTATGATATCGATGATTTGGGCAATGGATGAAAATTGGTTGATCGGCAAGGATAATCTTTTACCATGGCATTATCCCAAGGATTTGCAATATTTCAAGGACCATACAAAAAATGCTACCGTTTTAATGGGCGATATGACCTATCAGTCCTTAAAAACCTATTATAAAACCAAACCTCTGCCATTTAAAAAGTCATATGTGGCTAATATCAATGAGGCTCATTATATTGACGCAATTCATGTCAAGGACTTATTCAACTTTTTAAAAACGACTGAAGAAGATATCGTGGTTATCGGAGGAAAGACTATTTATCAGCTATCTCTTCCCTATGCTGACCGTCTTTACATCACTTATGTGCTGAAAAGACATGAAGGCAATGTTTATTTTCCATCTTTTGATCTGTCACAGTTCAAACTGATTGAAAAAATCATGGAAGATGGACTGATCTTCGCAGTTTATGAAAGGAAGACATCATGGTTATAGCTGTATTTCTATTAAGCTGGTTCGCATTTGTCTACGGATTTGCGATCCTGTTTGAAAATATGTATTTGATTCCACTATGGATTGTTGTAGGTCCGATTCCAGCTCTCTTTTTTGTTTTATTCTTTTTACTTTTGAATTTTCCAATCCTCAAGTATACGAAATTTACAAATTCTTACAAAAGGTATCTCACAAGCAGTACAGCAGCTTTTGCAAATCACATCGCCTTGAGATTAAAAATTGATGTTGAAGGATATGAGAACGTCCCTAAAGATGGAATACTCACATTGTTTGCTAATCATAAATCCTATGCAGATCCTTTCATCATGATGGAAGTCATCAAAAGACCGCTCACCTTTACACCAAAGATGGGTGTGTATAAGCTTCCTCTGATTGGATTATGGCTCAAATATTTAGGAGCATTCCCGATTGACCGTACAAGTGACCGCAATACAGCGAAAGCGATGGTTGAAGCGATCAAGGTCGTGAAAGAAGGCATGGCGATGCTGATTTTTCCAGAAGGTGGAATCAAGGATCGAAATGACATCAAGATGGTTGCCATGCGTGCCGGTGCATATCGTGTCGCGATGAAAGCTGGCGCGGATGTTCTTCCAATCAGCATTCAAGGAACGACTGATGTGAAGCATCGCGCTCCATGGAGGGTGACCAGGATTAAAGTAATCATTCATCCTTTGAAGAAGTATGAAGATATCAAGCATCTTTCAACTGCTGAGCTTGCCGATGAAATGTTCACCATCATCAATAATCATTTATAAAAAAAAGGCGTTTGCCTTTTTTATTTGATCAATCGTATAGACTTTTCAGAAACATCGAAATATAATACTTCCGCATTGTTGATGACGGTTGCGAAATTATAAAAATCAGGGTTCACATGAACTAATAATGCTTTGATGACATGGGAATGAGCGACAAATAAAATACGTCCTTCAGGATATCTTTGACTAAGTTTATAGCATGCCTGAGTAACTCTCTTGATCAAAAGCTTATCATTTTCGTATCCATCATACTCATAATTTTTTTGTCTGATCAAATGTTTGACATCTTCGACATGCTTGCCATCTAGATGATAGAAATCTCTTTCCGTGAACTGATGGTCGACAAGAATCTGTTTGTTGATATTAAGCTTCAGTGAAAGAAGATAAGCTGTTTCCAAAGCTCTAGAAAGCGGAGATGAGGCGATGAAGTCAAAATGTTCATGCTTCTCCAGCAAGGCTTCAGCAAGCTGTTCAGCTTGTTTTCTACCGATATCATTTAATGGGTTATTCATTCTGCCTTGGATGATTCCTTGTGCATTAAAATTGGTTTGTCCGTGGCGTACCATAGCTAAAATCATATAATCCCTCATTTCACCTTCCTCATTATAACATAATGAGCGCTTTTTATGATAAAATAAGTGTTAAGGAGACGTGATCTTTATGCATATGATTGATATTATCGCCAAAAAAAGAGATGGCAACGTACTAACAAAAGAAGAAATAAGTTTTTTAATTGAAGGATATACCAAAGGCAGAATTCCTGACTATCAAATGAGCGCATTTTTGATGGCAGTTTATTTTCAAAACATGAATGATGAGGAAGCGACATATTTGGCGCTTGCCATGCGTGATTCAGGTGATTCTATTGATTTATCACCGATTAAAGGCATCAAAGTAGATAAACATTCCACAGGTGGAGTAGGTGACAAGGTCACCTTGATTCTGGGCCCTCTTTTAGCGAGTCTAGGCGTTAAGTTCGCCAAAATGAGCGGTAGAGGACTAGGACATACCGGTGGCACGATTGATAAGCTTGAAAGTATTCCCGGATATCGAGTAGAGCTCGCTGTTGAAGAGTTCATCAAGCAGGTTCAAGATATAGGAATCGCGATTGTCGGACAGAGCGGCGATGTCGCTCCTGCTGATAAGAAACTATATGCGCTTCGTGATGTGACGGCGACCGTAGATATTATCCCGCTCATTGCATCTTCAATCATGTCTAAAAAACTCGCAAGCGGAGCTGATGCGATTGTTTTAGATGTCAAGGTCGGTCATGGAGCTTTCATGAAGAGTGAAGAAGACGCAGTAAAACTTGCAGAACTCATGGTTGGAATCGGCAGATTGTCAGGTAAAAAAATGACAGCTATTTTAACCGGAATGGATGAACCTCTTGGACATAAAATCGGTAATGCGCTTGAAGTTTATGAAGCCATTGAAACACTGAATGGTGAAGGTCCTAAGGATCTTGTTGAAGTCACTATCGAAATAGGTGCTCATTTACTCCTTGACTCTGGTCTGGAAAATGATTTTGATAAAGCAAAAATCAGATTGCATGAAGCACTTCAAAACGGTACAGCCTATCAGAAGTTCCTTGATTTGGTTGAAGCGCAAGGCGGAGATTTGAAGAGCTTGGACAATCCAGCATTATTATTGTCAAAGAAGACTGTTCCAGTTGTCTCGACAAAAGAAGGCTATATCATGGATATCAACGCACTGGATATCGGCAGAGCTGCAATGCGTTTAGGCGCAGGCAGGGAAACTAAGGAAGACAAGGTTTACCTGGATGTAGGTCTTGATTTGCATAAAAAAATTGGATATTATGTCAAAAAAGGCGATGTAATTGCAACCTTGTATGTCAGAGAAAAAGGTATTGAAGAAGCAAAAAACCTCATTTTGAATGCAATAACATTTGGAAAAGAAAAGAAGCATGTCGTTTTGATTAAAAAAACAATTAAGTAGAGGTGCATGATGATCCTTTATCCGGATTACGATCATTCCATTTTGAATGTGGCAGCAACACTCCTCAAACACTACAAGGCACCAACCAAATATAAAAGCATACCCGTTTTAGAAGATGCATTGACGCATGATTATAACCATGTCATTTTGATGCTTCTTGATGGAATGGGCATCAACATTGTCAAAGAGCATTTAAAGGAATCAGATTTTCTAAGAAGAAACGTGAAGGATGTCATCACGTCTGTGTTTCCACCGACAACCGTCGCTGCAACCAATGCCGTGCTTTCAGGACTTCCACCGCTTGCTAGCGGTTATCTCGGATGGGTTCAATACTTTAAAAAAGAAAATTCAAACTGCGTCGTCTTTTTGAATGTGGACTATTATGATAAGACAAGAAAATTTGATGAAGTGCTTAGAGATAAATATCTGACTTATCCAACGATTTATACGCAGATTGAAAAGAATTCACCAGAAGTGAAAACCTATGAACTATTTCCCAGCTTCAGAGCCAATGGCTTTGAAACCTTTCAAAGACAGGTCAGTTACGCGATTGAATTGACGCAAAAACCTGAAAAGAATTTTACTTATGTATATTGGACAGATCCTGATTTAACGGAGCACACCAATGGAATACACGGCAAAGAAACCATTCGTGTTTTAAATGAACTGAACACGCAAGTAGAGTACCTCGCAGGCCAAATGCATGAGGATACACTTCTGATTGTCATCGCAGATCATGGCTTGACAGATGTGAAAGGTATTGATCTATATAAGGATACAGAACTGATCGGGATGCTGAAGAGAATGCCGTCCATGGAACCCCGCGCATCTAATTTCTTTGTGAAAAGAGGCATGAAGCGCGCATTCAAAAAGATGTTCAATGAAAAATATAGCCAACATTTTATGCTGCTAACAAAAAAAGAACTTCTAAAAATCAAGCTCTTAGGGAATGGTGAACCCCATCATCTTCTTCACGATTTTCTTGGAGACTATCTCGCGATATCAACATCTGAGTACATGTTCAAGATGAATAGCGATAAAAGTTTTCTCGCTCACCATGCAGGGCTGACCCAAGAAGAAATGGAAGTCCCGCTCATTATTTATCATCAATAATTGATACTGGGTTTCGGTGGCTTTTTCGTTTAATTATCAAACCTTCTTGGCAGGATCAAAGGTTTACAAGTCTCAAATTAAAAAAATAAACCCATCTTATGATGGGCTGTTTTTTTACATTTTAGAGTAAGGAGATATCAATTCAATAATGAAAATAAAAAGAATAGTATTGCAAGAAAAATAACAATTGTGAGTATGAATGAGAAATTGCCTGTTTTAAATGTAGGTTTTCTTCTGTATCGTGGATTAAGATTTATTGTTTTACCAAATTTATCAGCCTTGACATGTGAATATGAGTTTTGATTTTTATCTTGCATACTCTTTGATCTCCTTTGTTTAATGTAATTGTATCATAACTGGAGTACTTTAATCGGTTTTTTTTTAATTGATATACACATTTTTAATAGAAATCTTGTCCACGCGACTACTTATGAGTTTTTTTGTCAAAAACAGGATTTAGCGAGTGCTAAATCCTGTTTTCTATATTACTTAACTGCTTTCTTTTCTTCTCTAGCAAATTCTGCAGCCATCATGACTGTTGATGCTAAATCGGTAATGTTTGTTGGAACAACAATCTTCGTAGCCTGGCCGTTTGCAACATGCACTAAAGCTTCTAGTGATTTGAGTGTCAATACTGCCTGGTCTGCTCCAGCATCCTTAATCAACTTGATACCAAGTGCTTCAGCTTCTTTAATCTTGAAAATAGATGCTGCTTCACCTTCAGCTTGCAGGATCTTTTGTTTCTTGTTGGCTTCAGCACGTAGCAATACAGCTTCAGCTTCCCCTTCGGCTTCTAGAATCTTAGAACGCTTTTCCCCTTCAGCAATCAAGATGGTCTGGCGCTTTTCACGTTCAGCACGCATTTGCTTTTCCATGGAGTCTCTGATGTCTTTTGGTGGAACGATGTTCTTAACTTCAACACGGCTAACCTTGATACCCCATGCGTCAGTCGCTTCATCAAGGATGATGCGCATCTTGGAGTTGATCAAATCTCTTGAAGTGAGTGTTTCATCCAAGTCTAGATCACCAATGATGTTACGCAATGTGGTTGCTGAAATGTTTTCAATGGCGTTCATTGGATTTTCAGTACCATAAGTGTACGCTTTTGGATCTGTGATGGATAAGAAGATGACAGTATCGATCTGCATCGTTACATTATCCTTCGTAATAACTGCCTGTGGTTCAAAGTCTTTGACTTGTTCCTTTAGGGAAACCGTCTTAACGACTCTGTCGATGATTGGTACTAGGAAATGGATACCAACGCCCCAGGTTGTGTAGTAACCGCCAAGACGTTCAATAATAACCTTCTTGGTTTGTGTTACCAGTCTGAAACTTGCTGCTGCTACAATTAAAATGATGATAGCAATAACAATCAGTGTGATTTCCAGTGCTCCGAGTGCAGCAACAGGACTCAACAAACTACTTAAAAATTTCATTTTCTATTTCCTCTTTTCTTTTTTTATATCTTTTCAACAATCAACTTGACGCCTTCGACATCAAGAATGCGAACCTTTTCCCCAACTTCTATGGTCTGATGAGAAATCGCAGACCAATCCGTACTTCTGATTTTAACCAATCCAATCGTGTCAGGAGTAATTTTAGCAATTACTGTTGCCGTCGTTCCAATCACAGCATCCACATTGGTTTTGATTTCATTCGTTTTGAAATATTTCATCACAACAGGTCTTGTCAATACAAGAAGAAGGATAGCGACAACAACGAATAAAATGATCTGAACAACTACATGAACATTAAGTAAAGCAAGTATAAAGCTTGGAACTGCCGCAAGAGCAAACCAAATGCTCACCATATCGGATGTAGCAAACTCAAGAAATAAAGCGACAATGAAAATTCCTAACCATATCCACATCAACCATTCCATACTATAATTCCTCCTTCAAATCCACAATCAGGATTTGTTCCTTGCTATCCCATGTTGCTTTATATTTATGGGTTTCAATTTCTAGATTCAGTTTGGATAAGTCACTGATCTCTTCCATAAATGCCTTGTTCGTGACGCGGCTATATGACGTACGAACCGTAATTCTGTACTTTTTGTTGTCTGCGATGTCATGACGGATGGCATCAGATTTGCTGAGCGGCTTGATAACGATCAGTTTATTTGACTTATCAATTCCAAGCATGACAGAGTAGGCAGTTTCAAAGTATGTTGTTGCTGGTTTATTCAAGGTGAGACTACCAGCAGCCAGTGTTACTACACAATCCTTTGGCTTTTCGTTAAACCAAGTAATTTCCATATTTAATCACTCCTTACACTTTAAATTATACTACCAATTATTTAAAATGCAAGAGAAATTACAAAAAATTATTATTTGTTATTAAATATCTATGCTGATGAGTTCAATTCCAAGCTGAATTGCGTATTCTATCGCGTTTTCCTCGAAAATTCTCGTATCCTCACGGTCAATCAAGTAAGTATTCCTCATGTGGGTCATCAATTCTTTTTCAGAATCTAATGCAGCGTAGACAAATAGTTTTGGATTTTTGACCTTATAGGTGAACGGAATGATGATTTCCTCTGAGTTTTCCTTAATGATCAGTTTTTTGTAAACTGGATTTAAGGAAACGACTTGTGGAACACGTTCAAAAAGTGGAATGAGTATATGAACGCCTGGCTTCGTGATGATTCGGTGGAAGAAGCCTAACCGTTCAATGATCATGACGCTATTGGGTGACAATATCTTGATATTTGGAATGAGTACTAAAATGACTAAGAGAACAAGGACTAGAATAGCGATTAAAATATCTGACATGGCAAAACCTCTTTTCTGTTCGTTACATTTGATATTTTACTGCATTAGTGATAGAATATGAATGATCACTACGGGGAGCTTATTTAAGCTGAGAGGACATACGTCGACCCGCGAACCTGATCTGGATCATACCAGCGGAGGGATAGTCGATATGTAACCATATCATTTACTATCAATTTCTTTGGATATCCATAGGAATTTTTTATTTTCTAAGGAGGAAGAGAAATGGAAAGAAAGTTAGAGATTCAAAAGGTGACGTTTACATCCGTCATGGCAGCGTTGGCTGTTGTATTTGGTATTATTAATAAATATGTGCCGGGTCTCAATCTAGAGATGCCTCAGGGTGGATCGATTTTCGGTTTTCCGATGATACCGCTCATCTTTATCGGTTTGATTCTAGGAGTTAGATTTGGAGTAATCGGAGGCATGATTTATGGTTTAACTAGCTTGATTTTAGATGGCGGGTTATATCATTGGGCATCATTCTTTACCGATTACTTGATAGCATTTGGTGTTTTAGGTGTTGCAGGTTTCTTTAAAAAAGGATTGTATGACTGGAAAGTGATGATTTTAGCTGTTTTCACAGCAGGCTTCTTAAGATATTTATCGCATGCGATTGGTGGAGCGATTATATTTGCAGAGTTTGCTCCTGAAGGGATGAATCCTTGGTTCTACTCCTTCATTATCTATAATGCGCCTTATATGCTGACCAGCACAGTTATTACAGCAGGAATCAGTTTCATGCTGCTTCCCGTGATGAGACGGCTAGCAATCGATCATTTATTGGTACAACCCGTGATTAATAATGATCTTTGATGACTTTCAAATAGTCAAGTCTGGGTTGGAAACCAAAAGGAATTAAATAAGCTTTATCTAAAAATGCAGAATAAGGGATGGATTTTCGTCCCTTTTCTTCATCATCTTGACTATCCCAATAAGAGAATAAAACTTCAGCAGGTAAAAAGAAGTATTGATTGAACTTTTTAAAGTGCACAATCAAAAAAGCAATTCCGCCATGCTTAACGACACCTCTTAAATGATCAATCTGATGAGGATGTACATTTTTCAAAGGCATCGATGTTGCAGAATTGGTTTCTTTCGCATCGAAATCGATATATTTTCCCTGATAAACACCGTTAAAATCGGTAGTAGAAGGGGTTTTATAATAAGCTTCTGTTATTTTTGCCTTATTTCTGGCAGGATAACTGACGTTGACAACCTGTACCGGAGTCGGCTTTTTATGGATGACAGCAACCCCGTGATTTAGATAAAAGAGATTGGTTGCTTCAATATCTGATTCGAGTGTCATCCCCAAATTGGCATAACTGGTTGTTTTCACTTGTGCTTTTCTTTTGATCGGATAATTTATCATATAGTTTCACCCAATACAATGATAACATAGATGCGAAACAAAATCATTGTGCTATTTGAAAAATATGGTATAATTATCATAGTAAAAAACGTTACTAAAGGAAGTGTTAATTTGAGTCAAATTCGTTTTTTTGCTTTAGGTGGACTCGGAGAAAACGGCAAGAACATGTATGTTATCGAAGTTGATAAGCAATTGTTCATTTTAGATGCCGGTATTAAGTATCCAAGTGCAGAGTTATACGGGGTTGATGAAATCATTCCTGACTATCGTGTTTTAATTAGAGCCAAGGATCGGATTCGTGGTATCTTTTTGTCGCATGCCCATGAAGATCACATTGCAGCTCTTCCACATATCTTAAAGGATTTGAATGTTCCTGTTTACGCAACAAACTTCACGATGCAGATCGTTACAGACATGCTGAAGGATGAAGGCTTTAAGCTTGAAGATTTAACACTCAATACGATTTCACAAAATAGCATCATCAAATTTGGAAACGTCAGAGTCACATTTTTCAATACAACGCATTCCATTCCAGAATCCGTTGGAATTGCAGTGCATACCATCGACGGTGTGATTGTTTATACCAGTGATTTCACATTTGAACAAAGCGGAGACGTAAGATATCAGACAGATTTCAGGAAGATCAACGAGCTATCTGAAAAGAATGTTTTGGCTTTACTTACGGAATCTTTAGGCTCGACCCTCGAATTGATGGGTGGAGTCAGTTCCAATTTGAATCACAGGCTCAACAGCATCTATACGAATGCGGACGGAAGAATCATCGTTTCACTCTTCTCATCTGACTTGAGAAAGATTCAACGCATTATCGATATTTCACTCGCTCACAACAAAAAAATCGCAATCATCGGCAGACGCGCACAGCGCATTGTTGATATCGCGATTGAAAATGGGTATTTAGATATTCCAGCTGAATCCCTGATCAGTTTGAGATATATTGATGATAAGAACAAAAATGATGGCAGCGATATTGTTGCCTTAGTGACAGGAAACCGCCATGAACCCTTCTTCATGCTTCAAAGAATGTGCAAGAAAGCGGATCGCTTGATTCACATTTCTGAAAAAGATACAGTCATTCTCATGACCGCACCGGTTCCAGGCACAGAAAAGATGGCAGCTCGAACATTGGACATTCTTTATCGAAGCGATGCGATGGTCAAAGTAATTGACAAGAGATTGTTGTCAGCTGCGCACGCAACCGCAGAAGAATTGAAGATGATGATGAATTTGCTGAAGCCAAAGTATATTATTCCGACAATCGGCGAATACAGACACCAATATGGATTGAAGAAGCTCGCTCAAGAAATCGGTTATGATGAAAAAAATATTTTCGTATTGGATAACGGCGACGTTCTCACCATGGAAAATAATGATGCTTACGTCTCCAGAGCGGATATCAACACAGGTGAAATCCTGATTGACGGCACTGCAGTAGGCGATGTCAACGACTTTGTCATGAAGGATAGAGAATTGCTTGCTGAAGATGGCGCATTGCTCCTTGTGGCACATGTCAGCCCGAAAACGAAGCAAATACTTGGTGAAGTGCAAATCGTCACCAGAGGATTTGTCTACATTCAAGAATCTGAAGAAATACTCAACAAGGTCAAGGAATTATTTTTGACTGTCAGCAAAAAACATTTGGAAGGCAAATATATCAACTGGAATGACTACAAAAAGGATGTTAGAAATGAAGTGAACCGTTTCATTTATCAGGAGATCAGAAGATCACCGATTACCATCCCGGTCATTATTTCAACTGAAGGATAACAAAAAATAAGGAACGCGCGCATGACATTTCATGCGCGCGTATTTTTATCTTTTCTTCATTTTGATCTTATCTATTTGTTTTAAGCGTTCTGCGAGCGCTTTTTCATAGCTGGATTCTGTTTTAGGATGATAATATGCTTTATCCTTGATCAGATCTGGCAGATAGCTTTGATCATTGATGCTGTCTTTATCGTTATGGGGATAATGATAGATATCCGGGTTTAGTTTTATTTTTCTATTGTTTGCATGATCTGGTATCGTTCCCGTATCGGTTGTTTCATAGTCATTGATCGCTTCATCAATCGCGATAATCGCGGTATTTGATTTTGGTGATAATGCCATATCGATGACGATGGCTGACAAGATGATTCTAGCTTCCGGGAACCCGACTTTAATGGCGCTATCGCAGGCATTCAATACTTTTCCGCCCATTAAGGGATTAGCAAGTCCGATATCTTCATAACTGATGACGATCAAGCGTCTGATGATGGCTTGAAGGTCTCCTAAGGTAATCAGTCTGGCAAGCCAGTGAATGGATGCGTCGACATCTGAACCGCGGATTGATTTTTGAAGTGCGGAAAGCAGTTCATAGAAATGATCTTCGTGATCGTCTAGGTCATGACTCATTTTTCCTGCAACCCGGTAGACTGTTTGAGCGGTGAGCGTATCCCCGTCATTTAAAACAAGGGAGGCGCTTTCTAAGATATTTAATGCTGTTCTCACTTCATGATTGGAATATCTGACAATGGCTGAAACCGCATTTTTCTCTATTTTTATATCGACATCAAGCTCTTTGATGCCGTTCATGACGGCTTTTTCGATGGATTCCTCGTCTAGGTTCTTCACTTCATACAAGTGACATCTGGAACGTATCGCCATGTTGATACTTTGATATGGATTTAACGTTGTTAGTCCGATCACTGTGGCATTTCCATTTTCCATGAAGGGTAGAAGATAATCCTGCACATCGGTTTTCATACGGTGTATTTCATCAACAACAATCAAAATGTCATGATAATTCGTCGTTTCAATGATGTCTTTAAGCTTGGCTTTTGTATCAGTTGAGGCATTGAAAAAATAATAGTCAAGACCAGACCTTTCAGCGAATAATTGAGCAATGGTTGTCTTTCCTGTGCCGGGAGGTCCATAAAGAATAAAGGATAAAAGTTTCTTTTTAGCAAGCATGGACGTTAAAACACCATCCTTGCCTACCAGATGGTCCTGTCCAAATACATCTTCAAATTTTTGAGGTCTCATTCTATACGCCAACGGCTTCATGTTCTCACCCGTTTCTATTATAGCATACTTGCTAAAAAGTAAAAAATGGGTTAAAATAAGACGGTAGAAGAAAGGTCTTTTTTTGTTTAAGGACCGCTTGGAGGAAAATATGAATTTAAAAGATTATATTGCTGATGTACCTGATTTTCCAAAGAAGGGCATATTGTTTCGTGATATTACGCCATTGATGTCGAATGGAAAGGCTTATCACTATGCTGCAGAACAATTTACGAATTTCGCAAAAAAGAAAAATGCAACCTTGATAGTAGGTCCTGAAGCTAGAGGATTCATTTTTGGCTGTCCTGTCGCGACGAATCTTTCCATCGGATTCGCTCCAGTTAGAAAACCAGGAAAGCTTCCAAGAAAATCAATCAGTGTTTCCTATAATCTTGAATATGGTTCCAATGAGCTATGCATGCATGACGATTCTGTTAAAAAAGGCGACAGAGTGATCATCATTGATGACTTATTAGCAACTGGTGGAACGATTCAAGCGACGATTGACTTAGTTGAAAAACTTGGCGGAGAAGTTGTCGGCATTGCGTTTTTAATTGAACTCGCAGATTTGAATGGAAGAGAAAAATTAGGGAAATACGATATATTAACACTCATTACTTACTAAAAGGGATGTGCTTTCATGTCTGATCCATTGTTTGAATCCTTAGCCCAATCGTTTGACTCCTATATCAAGAGAGAGTCTGATATCAAGCTTATTGAAAAAGCTTATTTTTTGGCGAAGGAAAAGCATGAAGGTCAGATGCGCAAGAGCGGTGAGCCATATATCACCCATCCAATCGCAGTCGCTAAGATTTTAGCTGAATTAAGAGGCGGACCAGCGACTTTGATTTCCGCTTTGCTCCATGATACGGTAGAAGATACGTCATTGACACTTAAAGAAGTGGAAACGATGTTTGGATCCGATATCGCGCAACTGGTCGACGGAGTGACAAAAATAGGCAAACTGTCATTCAACACCAAGGCATCTGCTGCAGATAATCATCAAAAAATGCTTTTAGCGATGGCTAAAGATATCCGTGTCATCTTGATTAAGATCGCTGACCGTTTGCATAATGTCAGAACTCTTGAATCCATGAGTCCGGAAAAACAATATAAAATCGCCAGTGAAACATTGGAAATCTATGCTCCTCTAGCACATCGACTTGGTATCTTTAGAATCAAGGCAGAATTAGAAGACAGATCGCTCAGATATACGGATCCCCCAATGTATTACCGCGTTTCAAACATGATTCAAACCAAGAAAAATGAACGCGAATCCTCCATCAATCAAGTGATTGAAGATATCAAGGAGATGTTTACGACCAGTGAACTGCGTGATTTTGAAATCAAAGGCAGAATTAAAAATATTTACAGCATCTATAAAAAAATGACGAGGGACAGCCGTTCCTTTGAAGATATTTATGATTTATTGGCAGTCAGAATCATTGTTGACCGCATTGAAACCTGTTATCAAGCACTCGGCATCATCCATGCGAACTTCACTCCTATTCCTAGAAGGTTCAAGGATTATATCGCAGTACCTAAGCCAAATATGTACCAATCTCTGCATACCACTGTTTTATCGGAAGATGGAACGCTTTTTGAGGTTCAGATCAGAACCAATGAAATGGATCAGATTGCTGAATATGGGGTTGCTGCACACTGGGCATATAAAGAAAATAAGACATACTCTAAAGAAAGAGAGCAGTTTGAAATTGCTCAAAAACTGAAGTGGTATGGAGAACTTCTCAAGATGAGTGAAGATACGGATGAAACCGAGGGCGGAGCAGAAGAATTCGTCGGAACAATCAAAGGTGATATTCTAGATGCCAATGTCTATGTTTTCACTCCCAAAGGTGAAGTCATCGAACTGCCTAAGGGATCAACTCCCATCGATTTTGCTTACCGGATCCACACGGATGTCGGGAACAAAATGGTTGGAGCGCTCGTCAATAACAGAATCGTCACCTTGGATTATGAACTGAATACAGGCGATATCGTCAGCGTTAAAATCAATAAGAATTCAGCAGGTCCGAGCGATGACTGGTTAAAAATCGCCAAATCTCAGCATGCTAGACATAAAATCAAAGGTTTCTTGAACAAGAAGAACATCGATTCTATCATTGCCATCGGCAAGGATTTGATGGAACGTGAACTTCAAGGTGTCAAAACAACAGAAACCATTGATGACAAGTTTGTCAAACTCCATTTTGAAAAGAATTTAATCTTTACCGTTTCTGATTTGTATGAAGAAATCGGTAAGGGGAACTTAAGTACAAAAACTGTCATCAGCAAGCTTTTAGGTCAAGATTTCGATCGTGAGCTGCAGTTGCAGAGACAGATGGATAAAGCTGCGAGACAACTTACTACACATAGTGAAACAGGCGTCATTATCGAAGGTCTTTCGAGTCCTCAATTAAAATTGGCGAACTGTTGTCTCCCAATACCGGGAGATCCAATCATTGGGTATGTGAGCAAGCAAAGCGGTATTGTCATTCATACTTCTTTTTGCCCCAATTGCAAGACTTTTGAAGAGAATAGGTTGATTGAAGCATTTTGGTCTACAAATATTACCAGAAAGTATCCAGCTGTCATGAAGATTGTGGGAGGAAACAAGTCTACTTTATTAACTGAAGTGATAAGTGCTGTCAATGCTCAAACGATTTCGATTGCTGAAGTGAACGCGATGACGACAACGAATCTAGAAATGGTCATTAAAATCAAAGTTTCAATCACGAATGCGCAATCTCTGCAAACCTTGATGGTCAATTTAAGAAAAATCAGTGATATCTATACTGTGGAAAGAGATTTCAAATGAGAGTTGTCGTGCAAAGAGTGCTGAAGGCATCCGTTCTAGTCGAAGATGAAATTGTCGGAAAGATAGATAAGGGATACTTGCTTTATATTGGTATTTCTGTAAAAGATGATGAAAAAACAACAATTAAAATGGCCGAAAAAATTCATAATTTACGTGTTTTTGAAGATGAGAACGGGAAAATGAATTTGAACCTGAACCAAGTAAGAGGAAGTATTCTTTCCATCTCCCAATTTACGCTTTATGGAGACACGAAGGGGAACAATCGTCCTTCCTTCATTGAAGCTGCAAGACCGGAGCAAGCCAATCCATTATATGAACTATTGAACAAGGAATTGGAAAAGCATCACCATGTGGAAAAAGGTGTATTTGGAGCACATATGAATATAGATTCCATCAATGATGGTCCGGTTACTATCGTTATTGAAATCTAATTGACTTTTTATCGATTTTAGGTTAATATAATAGTGTAATTCAATCGTCAACGATAAAGGATATTTCATTGTTATAGATATTTACTCCATATAACAATAAATTGTGACACCTTTTGAGACATTTGTCATAATGAGGGCTAGATAATTTTTTTCTAGAACTAAGGTGGTACCGCGTATTCATACGTCCTTAGATATTTTTAAGGACGTTTTATTTTTGTTTATGGAGGTTTTATGAAGAAGCCACATATAAAAATGCCTGTGATACATTTTGGTGATTATATGCTTCGCACAATCAAAAGATCAGATGCGAAGAATATGTTTGAATATGGGAAAGATCCTGAAGTGACCAAATACTTGAATTGGGGTCCGTTCATTCTTCTATCTGAAGCGAAACAGACCATCAAGTTTATTTATTTGCCCCGCATCAAGGAAGAACTACCCATAGGATACGCAATCGTTGATGTAGTCATTAACAAAATGATCGGGACCATTGATTTTCACAGTAAAATCAAAGGAGTCAACGGTATTGAGATTGGGTATGTGCTCCATAGGGATTACTGGAACAAGGGTATCATGTCTCAAGCTCTTAAAGAAATGATTAAAATCGGATTTGATTATTTGAATTATGATGTTCTTAGAATCAAGCACTTGGTAAACAACGAAGCAAGCAAGCATGTGATTCTAAAATCAGGGTTTAAATTCAAAGAACAGATTCCATATACGCACGAAAAACAAAAAACAGTTATAAAAGACGAAATGCTCATCTATGAGCTGCTCAAGGAGGATTATCATGTCAGTCAACAAGGTTAAAGGTACTTACGATGTTTTACCGAACGAGTCATATTTATGGCAAGCTCTGGAACAAAAGATCAGAGATGTTTTAGCACTCTACAACATCAAGGAAATGCGTACGCCAATCATGGAATACAGTGAAGTCTTTCATAGACAGACTGAGCTTTCCGATATGGTGACTAAAGAAACCTATGATTTTGATGACCGTGGAGATAGACGTCTGACGCTTAGACCAGAGGGAACAGCAGGTGTCATTAGAAGTTATGTTGAAAACAAACTCTATGCATCCCAAGAACTCGAAAAGGTTTATTATATCGGACCTAACTTCAGATATGAACGCCCTCAAAAAGGTAGATACCGCCAGTTTTATCAATTTGGCGTGGAAGCCATCGGCGGAGTCGATCCTGCTCTAGATGCTGAACTCATCATTTTAGCCTATGATTTTATCAAAAGATTGGGTTTAAAAGGTGTCAGGGTCAGAGTGAACAGCCTAGGTGACGATATTTCGAGAAAGAATTATCAAGAAGCGTTATTTAACTACTTTACTCCGCATGTTGAATCGTTATGTGAGGATTGCAAAGCGAGAATCAACAAAAATCCACTGCGTATTTTGGATTGCAAGGTGGATCAAAAACATCCAGCAGTCATCAATGCCCCAACGCCTCAGGATTTCTTGACTGAAGAATCAAGACACTATTTTAAAACGGTCCTTGATCATCTTCATGCTGCGGATATCAGCTACGAAATCGCTCCAAAACTCGTCAGAGGCTTGGACTACTATAGTCATACCGTCTTCGAAGTCGAAGCGGATATTGAAGGATTTGGCGCTCAAAACGTCTTAGGTGGCGGAGGACGCTATCAAAAACTCGTTTCAGAGCTCGGCGGACCAGATTTAGGCGGTATCGGATTTGCTTTCGGCATGGAAAGATTGCTGCTTGCCCTGGAGGCGGAAAGCGTCGATTTTGCAAAGGAAAGAACTTTGGACGCATTCGTGATTGTGTTCAATCCGGAATTAAAAACAGTAGCAACCAAAATTCTTTATCAGCTGAGACAAGCTGGCCTGGTTGTTGACACGAATTTTACTCAAAAGGCATTTAAAGGACAGCTTAAACAAGCACTCAGACTCGAAGCCAAGTATTTAATCATCTTGGGCGAGGAAGAGTTTAAAAAAGGCGTTGTAGCTGTAAAAGATACCAAAACAGAAATACAAGAAGAAGTTCTCATTACCAAGGTTAAAAAATATCTATCAGAAAAATTGGTGAAATAACATGAAATATACGCATCATAACAATGAATTGAATATAAAAAATATCGGTCAGGAAGTTTATTTGAAGGGTTGGGCTGCAAAGGTTAGAAATCTAGGCGGACTCATTTTCATCGATTTGAGAGACCGTTTTGGCTTGACGCAGCTGGTTGTCAAACCTGAGAATCCTTTTTATGACATTGCTTTAAAAATCAGAAATGAGTTTGTGTTAGAAGCTCAAGGCAAGGTTATTGAAAGAGAAAATAAGAATAAGAATATCAATACAGGCGAGATTGAAGTTGAGGTTTCTAAACTCACAATTTTAAACACGGCTGAAAATCCACCCATCATCGTTTCTGATGATACGGATGCTCTTGAGGATACAAGACTGAAATATCGTTATCTGGACTTGAGAAGACCAGTGATGCAAAATTTCTTAATTAAAAGACATCAAATCACACAAGCCATCAGAAGCGTACTCGTTGATGAAGGATTCTATGAACTAGAAACCCCTATTTTAGGTAAGTCGACACCGGAAGGCGCGAGAGACTATCTCGTCCCATCCAGAATATTTCCAGGGACCTTTTATGCGCTTCCTCAGTCACCTCAAATCTACAAGCAGCTCTTCATGGTTGCAGGCATGGAAAAATACTTCCAGGTTGCACGCTGCTTCAGAGATGAAGACTTAAGAGCGGACAGACAACCTGAATTCACACAAATCGATATTGAGCAATCCTTCGTCGATCAGGAAGATATTATTCCATTGGTTGAAAAAGTATTAGTTAAAACTTTCAAAAAGGTATTGAATGTGGATGTTCCTCAACCATTCGCACGCATGAGTTACCAAAAAGCTTTAGAACTCTATGGATCTGATAAACCGGATATGCGTTATGAAATGCTGATTTCAGATTATACATATTTGAATCAGATTGAACTTCCATTATTCAACGGTAAAGATGCAATTCGCGGGATTACCTTGGAAAATGGTTCAACGATTACCAGAAAACGGATTGACCAGCTCGCACTTTTAGTTAAGAAGAATCATGGTGAAGCGCTCGCTTATATTAAATATAGTGAAAATCAATATACAGGTAGCGTTGCGAAATTCTTATCTGAAGAACAACTTAACAGTTTGAAATTGAAGGAAAACAATATGTTATTCATAGTTCCAGGACAATTTAGCAATGTTTCATCTGCGCTTGGCGCACTTAGAATCGAGTTAGCCAATGAATTTAAGATGATTCAAGATCAGGTTTACAAATTCCTTTGGGTTGTAGACTGGCCGCTTCTTGAGTATAATGAAGAAGAAAACAGTTTTAGCGCAATGCATCATCCTTTTACATCTCCTGTAGATGCTGAAGTACTCAGAAATAACCCTAAAGATGCCATGGCGAAGGCTTATGACATCGTATTGAACGGTTATGAAATCGGTGGTGGCTCTATTCGTATTCACAACCAAGAAGTGCAACGCTTGATGTTTGATACGCTCGGTTTGACTGAAGCTGATATTACCAATAGATTCGGATTCTTTGTCGATGCATTGAAGTATGGAACACCTCCGCACGGAGGATTGGCATTAGGATTGGACAGAGTTGTCATGCTGATGACTGGAACAACCAACATCAAGGACGTCGTCGCATTCCCTAAGACGCAAAGCGCGAAGGATATGATGATGCAAGCTCCAAGTGATGTTGATCAAAAGCAATTGGATGAATTGAACATAAAGGTGGGAAAATAATGAAGAGCATTGTACTTGCTGGGGGTTGTTTTTGGGGTGTGGAAGCCTATTTTAATCAACTTAAAGGCGTTGTTGACACGTCAGTAGGATATGTTGACGGCAATATGAAAAAACCAACATATCGCCAAGTTTGTGACGGTTATGCGACACATACAGAAGCTTGCCAGGTTTTCTTTGACGAAGCAGAAATTACTCTAGATCAGGTTTTGGAACATTTCTTCAGAATCATCAATCCATTTTCTATCAATCGCCAGGGTCATGATATCGGAAGACAGTACAGAAGCGGTATCTATCTAGATGATATGCTGGATGAATCTCATGTACTCAAATTCATGAAGAATTATTTCGGTGATGATTTTAGCAAGGTCGCTACAAAAATCAGACCAAATTTGGATTATGATCTCGCTGAAGAATATCATCAGGATTATTTAAAGAAAAATCCAGGCGGTTATTGCCATGTGAATTTAGGGCTAGCCAAGAAGGATGAGGTCAAATGATGCGAAAAGATTATATCTCTTGGGATGAATACTTCATGGGAGTTGCCAAGCTGTCCGCACTCAGAAGCAAGGATCCAAGCACTCAGGTTGGAGCATGCATCATCAATCCGGATCAAAGGATTGTAGGTATCGGTTATAACGGATTGCCGCAAGGCTGCAAAGATCAGGATTTTCCTTGGAATAATGAAGGGGATTTTGTGAACACAAAGTATCCTTATGTTGTCCATGCAGAAGCGAATGCAATCTTGAATGCGACGACAAATTTAAAGGGGTCATCGATTTATGTGACTCTTTTTCCGTGCAATGAATGTGCAAAGCTGATTATTCAAAGCGGTATCAAGGAAATCGTGTATCAATCCAACAAATATCAAGATTCTAAGGAGCATGCAGCAGCGATTAAGATGCTTAAAGCATCTGGCGTCAACTATCGTCAAATCGAGGTAGGGGAACTAAGCTATGTTAAAATTACTTAAACAATACAAAAAAATACTGATTATCCTCTCATTTCCTTACATTTACATGATGCTGGTGCTGACTGCTCCTACGGAACTTTCTGTAACGGCACCTGGAGGACTTAATCAGGTAGATGATCAAATCGTTCTTGAAGGCATCGAAATGAGCGACAATTTTAATACGGTCTATGTCTATTCGTACTATCCGCTCACCCCTTTTCAGTCCTGGCTGCTTGCAGGAGATGAAACGATGGATATCAATTTGATGACGGAAAGACAAAAGGATACCTCAATGAGGGATGATTATCTTCAGGGGCAGGTCTCTAAGTATGTCTCATTGAAGACTGCATTGATCAAAGCATATGAACTCGCGAGTTTAGAAGATGATTCAATTGAGATCGATTACCATTATGCAGGGTTATATGTATACTATCGTCCAAGCAGGATCACCGAATTGGAAATTGGCGATGAAATCGTTGAAATCAATGGTGAGAGTTATTTGGATTATGCGCATGAAGACTTTATCATGCTTGCTTATCAGGATGAAGTCAGCTTTACAATCAAAAGAACTCATAATGAAGAGATCAGCTATGTGACTGTTGACTATACTTATGTCGATAGTGATTCCAGGATGATTTTTTATCCCAATTATACGATTGTGAGTGCCGTTCCATCCTATACGTTCCCGGGTTTGGATAGTGTTGTTGGTGGTCCTTCAGGAGGGCTTGTTAACACCCTTACAATTTATGTAAGTTTACTTGGACTAAACATTGGAGATTTGGTTTTAGCTGGAACAGGAACGATAGAAATGGACGGAACCATCGGTAGAATCGGTGGTATCACACAAAAAATATACACTGCAATCTATGAAAATGTCGACATTTTCTTCATTCCGGAATCACATTTTTCCGAAATTTCAAGCATTGACTACCCCTATGAAATTGTACGTGTAGAGACTATAGAACAGGCGGTATTATGGCTCAATGAACGTTTTAATTGATAAAGTATTTGTCTTCTTCAGACGCTTCAAAAAACTAATTAAGCTGATTGATAAAAAGACATCCGTCAAGTCGGTTGTAAAGTCAGTTGCCGGTGCGCTCCTTTTATCGATTTTAATCATCGCGATTCCTGTGTTGGTCATCATCAACATGTTTATATATGCTAAACTCACGTTTCTATTATCGGTATTTTTAGTCATTATCGTCATGGGTTGGAGTTTCCTATATTATTTCTTCTACTACAAACTTCTTAAGAACTACCATGAAGAATTATCAGAGATTAATACGAAAATTCCGCAACTTGTCGAAAGTTCAATTGTTGCCACATTTTTCTTTTTCATTGGAATCATCGTTTTGGCAACTATTTTTTAGGAGGAAACCATGCTCATTGGAATGATTATCATCATACTTGCCGTCGTGATCGATCAAGTGACAAAACATACTGCTCAAGCGTTTATTTCTGGTGGTGACAGCATCATTGTTATACCAAACCTGCTTGAATTTCATTATTTTGAGAATACTGGCGCCTCTGGAGGCATGCTTGAAGGACAGCATTTGCTGTTCATGCTGGTGACCGTGGTCGCACTTGGAATATTTGGCTATTTATTTACCGAAGCTGATTTCAAACATAAGAAGGTTTACAGCATCGCCATCACCATGTTTATCGCTGGCACCCTCGGCAATGCGATCGATCGATCATTTTTGAGAAATCTTCAGGGTGATCCCTATGTCATTGACTTCTTACATTACCCGTTTTTAACACCGATTTTGAATTTGGTCGGACTCAACAATTTCTATAATAATTTAGCAGATATGTACTTAAGTCTTGCAATCGTGTTATTTGCGATTGATTTATTCATTTTTGAACCGAAGAGAAAAAAGAAGGAGCTACCCAATGCCCAAAACAACGCTTAGCGTTACATCTGAATTTGCAGGAACCCGTCTTGACCTATTCCTGCTGGACCAGCATTATGCCAATCAAAGCAGAAGCTATGTGCAGCATGCCATTAAGGAAGGTTATGCACGTGTGAATGGAGAACAGGTGAAAACAGGTCACAACCTGAAGTTAAATGATATTGTCACCATCGAAGATATCGAAAATAAGAGTTTAGACATCACAGGAGTCGATTTACATCTTGATATTGTCTATGAAGATGATGATATTGTAGTCATCAATAAACCTGAAGGCATGGTTGTACATCCTGCATCAAGTTATCACGAACCTACATTAGTCCACGGATTAATTCATCAAATTGATGAATTAAGCTCTATTAACGGCGTTGTACGTCCCGGTATCGTGCATCGTATTGATAAAGATACATCTGGATTGCTCGTTGTAGCAAAAAACGACATCGCCCATCAGGCTTTGTCGCTGGATTTAGCTGAACATGATATTGAAAGAGAATATGTCGCTTTAGTTTATGGACGATTTTCTGAAACCGAAGGCGTCATTGACGCTCCGATTCAAAGACATCCTAAAAACAGACTCAAAATGGCCGTCATCGCTGGTGGAAAGTCCGCCAGAACCCATTTCAAAGTGATTGAAAGATTTGAAAAATATACATTGATCCAATGCGTATTGGAAACGGGAAGAACCCATCAGATCAGAGTTCATTTATCCTATATAGGTCATCCGGTAGTCGGAGATCCGATCTATGGTCCGAAGGAAGCTATTGGCTCTACGGGGCAGTTTTTACATGCTCGGAAGCTAACCCTCATGCACCCGACAAAAAAGGAGCTTATGACATTTACTGCCGATATGCCCCAATCATTTAAAGATTTACTTTCAGTACTCAGGCAAGATTCTGCTTCGTAACATTTTTAAAATTCATTTTAGCGACTAGACCGAGTGTGTGTTTGCCCTTTTGTTCATGAACAAGTTTGACTTGCTCATCAACATCCTTGCTAGCACCCTTGAGCAATTCAATGCCTAGCTTCTCGCTATAGTCCTTCATTTTAACCAAGAAGGCATATCTGGCGATGATAGAAGCGGCAGCAACGCTTAAATGTACTTGTTCTGCGCGAACATGAAAATCAATATCGCGGAAAATTAGTGTTTCATCTTTAATATAATTAAAGTATAATTGAGGTGTGCAGAATTGATCAAGAATCACGGGAACTGTTTCTTCCAGCTTGGAAGACGTCTTGATGATGGCTTGATTATGAAGCAATGCCTTTATTTTATTTAGGTTATAACCTTGTCCGACCAACTCGTTATATTTCTCAGGTGGAAGGATGAGTAAAGAATGAATTATTTTTTTTGCTATTTTTGGAGCGATCGCGATGATGGATTTATCATCCATATTCTTTGAGTCGCGAACGTTCAAACTTTCGAGATATTCAATGTCTGAAGTTGTTGCATAAAGCGCACAAACAACAATAGGACCAAATACATCGCCTGTTCCCACTTCGTCTGAACCGATTGCTGCATAATCTTCACGATTTAAATGCTTTTTGATGGAAACCAGTTCATGTGTGACTTCCTTGCCTTGAAGAAGTACTTTACCAGTCTTATAGGCGAGAATATCGATACCGTTGTGTTCAGCATGAAAAAGCAAATAGGGGTTTTTATCCTCTACTTGGTGAAATTGATATACACGATTTAATTTTTCTAGCTCGACATCGTTAACTGATATTGTGTAGTGTTTCATCGGAATTCTCCTAATATTCATAATTATACCACAAATTTGCGAAAAAAGGTGCCTCTAATGAGATTTATGTCAAAAGCCTTGGAATTAAATCAAATCCTCGACAAGATTTCCAAATACGCAAAATCGGACACCATCAGGGATGAAATTATCAACCTTGAACCGATGACAGATCAGGACTCGATTGAGTCCGCGCTGACCGAAACTTTAGACATGACGACATTGATTGTCAGATCTGGTGTCATGCCGTTTCTTGAGGATTATGATATCCATGAATTGCTTAAATATGCGAGCTTGGATCGTTCTTTTTCCATTCAGGAACTTCTATATGTCAGACTGTTTTTATTGATGGAACGAGATATTATCAAATACAATAGAGAACTTGAACGCATAAAAATAAGCACGCTTTCTTTAACGAGATACTTTCAAGCCATCCATTCACATGCGAGCCTGCTTGAATACATTCAATCAAAAATGGATGAAGACGGGCAAATTTTAGATAGCGCAACACCTGAGTTGATGCATATCCGCAAGGATTTATCACGTTTTGATAAACAATTGCAGGATAAATTGCAGAAACTGTTGGTTGACTATAGCCCCTATTTAAATGAATCTGTCATCGTCATCAGAAATGATCGTTTTTGCCTTCCGGTCAAGGATGCTTTCAAAAATAAATTCAAAGGCATTGTTCATGACATGTCTGCAAGCAAGCAAACTGTCTATATCGAGCCAGAAGCGACCCGTCAGATTACTGCTCAAATCGAGCAGTTGAAGGTACAGGAAGAAAAAGAAATTCAAAAAATTGTTTCTTTGATGAGTGAAGAAGTGCATCATGCATACGCTTCTTTAAAGGATAATCTTGACTTGTTTTTAACTTTAGATTTTATTCAATCCAAAGCCTTATATGCAAGAACTATCAATGCGAATAAGCCTTCAACCAATACAAAAGGCACTATTTTGCTGATGAAAGCGAAGCATCCGCTTTTAGATCAAGCAACTGCAGTTCCAATCAGCTTGGAATTGAATGAAGAGATGAAAACATTATTGATTACCGGACCGAACACCGGAGGTAAGACAGTAGCGCTAAAAACAGTGGGATTGCTCACCCTCATGACACAATGCGGGCTATTGATTCCAGCCAATGAAACCTCAAATATCGCAATCTTTGATCAGATATTCGCGGATATCGGTGATGAGCAATCCATTATGCAGTCTCTCTCGACCTTCTCATCTCATTTGAACAAAATCATCAATATGATTGAAAATGTTAAAAACAATACATTGGTTCTATTAGATGAACTTGGAAGCGGAACAGATCCGAATGAAGGGGTTTCCCTTGCCATCGCAATCTTGAACCACTTTAAGAAATTCGATATTAGAATGATGGTCACCACCCACTATTCAGAACTGAAAAGCTATGCTTATGAGCAATCTAATATGATTACCGCATCGGTTGCTTTCGATAAAAAGACATTGAAGCCGCTCTATTACCTTCAAATGGGTACGACGGGTTCATCACATGCTTTCTTGATTGCAAGGCGTCTGGGGCTCAAAGAAGAAGTTGTAGCGGATGCTGAAGTCATCTACCAGGGCAGACAAACAGATTTGGCCAAGGTCATGGAAAAACTGAATGACGAGATGCTTTATCTGGAACGTCAAAAAGAAAAACTCGCACTTGAAATTCAAGAAAACCGAAGGGCGAAAAAGGAACTTCAAGAAACAAAAGACAAACTTCTGAATGAACAAGATCAAATCATCGAATCCATCAAGCAAAAAGAAGAAAAACAATGGAATCAGCTTAAAGATGAAGTGAGAACCATCATCTCAGATCTTCAAAAGAAAAAAGAACTGACAAACCCTGAAATCGCATCCATCAAATTCTTATTGAATCAACGTGCCGATAATGAAAAAATATTGAGATTCACAGATGAACTGATCATTGGTGACCAGGTCTATATCATTCCGTATCAGCAGTATGGTAAGATAGAAGGTATTAAGAACGACGAGTTCCGCGTCGTCTTTGGAAAGTTTGATCTTTATTTCAAATCAACCGACTTGAGAAAAGACCAAGAAAAAAAAGAAATCAAGAAAACTATCCGTCAGGAAAAGCCAAATATTGGTCAAACTCCTGAAAAAAAGGCAACATTTGAACTTGATTTGCGCGGTTATCGTTTTGAAGAAGTTAAGGATGCGATGGATCAAGCGATCGATCGTGCGTTATTATCTGGTCTTGCATCCATGAGAATTATCCATGGGTTTGGCTCAGGTGCGGTCAGGAAGGCAGTATATGACTACATCAGAACATCTCCGTATATAAAAACATCACGTTTCGGTGTTGAGGGTGAAGGTTTGAACGGTGTGACAATTATCACTTTAAAATAGTGCTTATACCTTGAAAAGATGGTATATTTAGCATATAATAAGAAGTGAAAATTATAAAGAAATGAGGAAAATTTAATGATTGATTATCAAGGACAGGCTTATCAAGAAGTAGTAGGACAACAAGGTTTAGTTGTTGTACAGTATTTTGCAACTTGGTGTGGACCATGCAAAATGCTCAAGCCAGTGTTAGAAGCATTAAGCACAGAATTAACAGACGTCAAGTTTTATCGTGTAGACATTGACTTATTTAGAGCACAAGCTATTGAAGCAGGAATTCGCAGTGTTCCAACAGTTGTACTATACAAAGACGGTGAAGAAGTAGATCGTCAGAGCGGTTACCAACCAAAAGAACGCGTTGGAGCTTGGATGAACCAACACAAATAATTAAAGCACGCAAGTGCTTTTTTTATTGACAAAAAAGCGGTATAATATAGGTGGTGATATCATGGATGGATTTCTTTTGATCAACAAACCAAAAGGCTGGACATCGCATGATGTCGTTCATAAGGTACAGAAAAAACTAAATGTTGAAAAAATAGGTCACACGGGTACTTTGGATCCATTCGCAAGTGGTCTTTTAATTCTCTGCCTGGGTAAGGCGACGAAACTTGCGAGTTTGTTTTCCAATCTTGACAAGGTTTATGAAGGTACGATTGTTTTCGACAAGCATTATGATACGTACGATACAACTGGAAAAATTACCAATGAAAAAGAGACCATCATTGATATTCAATCCCTTCAGGAAGCTATTTTATCGCTGAATGGCACTTATGAACAAATTCCTCCAATGTATTCTGCCATAAAGGTAGACGGCAGAAAACTTTATGAAATGGCTAGAAAAGGCATTGAGATTGAACGTGAAAGTAGATCTGTGACAATCTATGATTTTCACATGACACGAATGATTGATCACAATCGATTTGATTTTTATGCATCTGTTTCCAAGGGGACATATATTAGAAGTCTTGCAGTCGATTTAGCTCAGAAACTCGAAACTTATGGCGCACTTGATGCACTGAGAAGGATCTCAGTAGGAAAGTATGATGTAGCAAATTCTAAAAGTATTGAAGATGTCAGTGAAGGGGATCTTATTTCATTAGATTCCTATTTTGAATCCTATCCAACGCTCTCTTTAAACGACTATATGGTCAGACTTGTTCGAAATGGCGTGTATTTGGATGAAAGACAAACAAAAACAAAGGAACCTTTTATCGTTTTAGATGAAAAAGGGGAAAAAATAGCGTATTATGAGGTCATTGGGGAGAATCAATATAAGCCAGTACTCATCTTTTAGGAGCTTCTCATGAAAATTATCAACACAACATTTAATTTAATCCAGAATAGTGAACCAATCACCCTCACCATGGGCAATTTTGATGGTTTGCACCTCGGACATCAGCAGTTGATCGAACGCGTACTATCCTATGATGACACGAAACATGCCATCTTGACATTTGATCCGCATCCGTCATCCGTTTTACGCAAGCAACCCTTCAATACACTCACGCAAAAATCTGATAAAATCGAATTGTTTTCTAGATTCTCCTTAGATTACGCTTTTATTGTTGACTTTGATCTTGCATTTTCTCAGTTAAGCATTCAAGAATTCATCGATTTTTTAAGACAAATCTCTGTCAAAAGACTTGTGATCGGACGCGATGCGCGCTTCGCATATCGCGGAGAGGGAACAATTACTGATTTAAAGAAATACTTTATTGTCGATATCGTCGATGATATGCTCTATAACCACACCAGAGTTTCGACAACTTATATCAAGGACTTCTTAGGCAACGGTGATTTAGGTTCAGCCAGAAAACTTCTCAACAGACACTATAGCATCAAAGGATCTGTCATCCATGGAAACCACATCGGGCACAAGCTTGGATTTCCAACCGCGAATATTGATTATGATCATTACTTTTTACCTCAAAACGGGGTATATTATGTCAGAGTTTTCGTAGATGGTCTCTGGTATCATGGAATGGCGAACATCGGTAACAATCCGACCTTGAATTACAGCTTTGAAAAACGTTTTGAGATTCACATCCTTGATTTCAAGCAAGACATCTATGGAAAGAAGATCGATATCGTGTTTTTCCACTACCTAAGACATGAACTCAAGTTCAAAAACAAGAAAGAATTGATTGAACAGCTTAAAAAAGATGAACTTGCAGTAAGAAAACTAATAATTTAAAAAAAATATGTTATAATGAACACATGAGGTGGTTATTATGAAATTGATACTTGCTATTGTATCGAATGATGATGCGAACAAAGTTCAAAAAGCATTGGTTAAAGACAGATTTTTTTCAACTCGTTTAGCAACCACTGGTGGTTTCCTAAGAGCTGGTAACGTCACTTTTCTCATTGGGGTCAATGATGAAAAAGTCCCTCAAGCTTTAGAGATCATCGAAGCGCACAGCAAGAAGCGTACAAAACTTGTACCAAACACAATTGTCAATGAATTTGGTTCATTCTCAGCCCTTCCTATAGAAGTTGAAGTCGGTGGAGCAACCGTATTCGTGGTCAATGTTGACCAATTTGTAAAAATTTAATAGATATATTTGCATTTTATAAAATAAATGCTAAAATATAAAAGGCGGTAACAAGGAATAGGGAACGCCAACCCATTCTTTAGTTATACGAGAAAGGACATACACATGGCACTATTACAGGCAAAAAAGACTGAAATCATCAAGGAGTTTGCTACAAAAGAAGGGGACACTGGTTCACCAGAAGTTCAAATCGCTGTTTTATCAGCTCAAATCAATCAGCTGAACGAACATTTGCAAAAGCATATTCATGACTTTCATTCTCGCCGCGGTCTATACATGATGATCGGGCAAAGACGCCGTTTGTTGAGCTATTTACGTTCAAACAACGTAGAACGCTACCAAGCATTGATTCAAAAACTTGGATTACGTCGGTAAAAAGGTTGCTTCGGCAATCTTTTTTATTTATTATCACACATTCTTTATACAAAAGCAGTGTTTTTATGGTAATATAAATAAGGCTATAGAATAAGAAAATAGACATATAAAATGAAGGAGATTTTATATCATGGAAAAAAGGATTTACGAAACAACGTTAGGTGGTAGAGTACTACACGTTGAGATTGGAGAAATAGCAAAACAAGCAGCAGGCGCTGCAATGGTTTTCTATGGAGATTCTACAGTATTAAGTGTTGTAACCGCGAGAAATGAAGCTTCCGAACAGGATTTCTTCCCATTAATGGTAATTTATCAGGAAAAGCTTTACGCAGCAGGAAAAATCCCAGGAGGATTTTTAAGAAGAGAAGGAAGACCATCAGAACATGAAACGTTAACCTCTAGATTGATTGACAGACCACTTCGTCCATTATTCCCAGAAGGATTCAAGAATGAAGTTCAAGTCATCAATACAGTTTTATCAAGTGACCCAGAATGCACCACTGAAATGGCTTCATTATTTGGTTCATCCCTAGTTTTAGGCATCTCTAACATTCCTTTCAACGGACCAGTTGCAGGCGTTCAAGTTGGACGTGTGAACAATGAATTCATCATCAATCCAACACCAGAACAGCTTCTTGTCAGCGACATCGATTTGATTGTTGCAGGAACCAAGAAAGCGATCAACATGGTTGAAGCCGGCGCTAAGCAGGTTTCTGAAGACATTATGCTCCAAGCGATTATGTTCGGACATAAGGCGATTCAGGAATTGGTTGCTTTTCAAGAATTGATTCAAAAGGATTATCCAACTGAAAAAATGGATTTTGATGATTTCGCAATCGATCAGAATCTTAAAAAAGAAGTTTATGCATATGCTTATGATCGCATGATCAAAGCTGTATCACTCTTTGACAAGTTAGAAAGATATCATGCAATTGACGCAATCACTGCAGAAACTGTTGAAGTTTTCTCTAAGAAGTCGTTCTTTAAGAATATCGACGGAGTCAAGGTTTTTGATGAAAAAGAACAAAAGAAGTATCTCGAAATGGTTAAACAAATCGTTAACGGCATCGTAACAGGTGAAGTCAGACGTTTAATCACACAAGATAAGGTTAGACCAGATGGCCGTAAGGTTGATGAAATCAGACCTTTGAATTCAAGAGTTGACGTTCTTCCAAGAACACACGGGTCCGCTTTATTTACCAGAGGTCAAACTCAGGCATTAGGCGTTGTCACACTTGGAGCACTCCGTGAAAATCAGATTATCGACGGTCTTGGCATCGAAGATACAAAGAGATTCATGCTACATTATAACTTCCCACCATTCTCAGTCGGTGAAACAGGACGTTACGGCAACCCAGGTCGACGTGAAGTCGGACATGGAGCATTAGGAGAACGCGCATTGTTGCAAGTTCTTCCAAATGAAGAAGAATTCCCATACACTATTCGTGTCGTCTCTGAAATTCTTGAATCCAACGGTTCAAGCTCACAAGCAACAATCTGTGCTGGTTCTATGGCATTGATGGCTGCAGGTGTTCCACTCAAAGCTCCAGTTGCAGGTATTGCGATGGGTTTGATCATGGAAGGTGAGTATTACACCGTCTTATCAGACATCCAAGGTATGGAAGATCACGAAGGCGATATGGATTTCAAGGTTGCTGGAACTAACACCGGCATTACCGCTTTACAAATGGATATCAAGATTTCTGGAATCACTGAAGAAATCCTCAAGGAAGCTTTAGAACAAGCTCGTTTGGGTAGACTTCATATTCTTGAACATATGAATGAAACAGTTCCAGCAGTACGTAAGGAAATGTCTAAGTATGCTCCAAAGGTCAAGATGATCAGAATCAATCCTGATAAGATTAGAGAAGTTATCGGTTCAGGTGGAAAGATTATCACTCAAATCATTGAAGATAATAATAATGTCAAGATCGATATCGAACAAGATGGCCGCGTATTCTTGATGCATTATGATATGAAGTGGATTGATCGTGCTGCAGAAAAGATTTTATCCTTAGTGAAGGAAGCTGAAGTCGGAAAGATTTATGAAGGTAAAGTAACGCGTATTGAAAAATTCGGTTGCTTCGTAGAACTATGGCCAGGTGCTGAAGGTCTCGTTCATATTTCAAGACTTGCTAAAGAAAGAGTTGAAAAGGTTGAAGATATTGTCAAACTTGGAGATATCATCTTGGTTAAGTGCATTGGAATCGATGAAAAAGGCAGAGTCGATCTTTCTAGAAAAGACGCTTTAGTCAAGGCATAATAAAGATTAAATCATGAAAATGAAGTTCATTCGAGCTTCATTTTTTTTTATTCTTACCAAAAGAAAGCATTCGACATCGCTCTATATACCTTATATCGAATAAGTGGTATAATAGTTATGCATTTGAAAGGAAATAAAAAAATGAAATTAACTGTGAGAACTGAATCACTTCGTGAGGTTAGAAAAGCTTTGATGGTCCCAGGCGTTATCTATGGTAAATCGATTAATTCGATTTCCGTACAAGCCAATGACAAAGAATTCAAAGAAGCTTTAAAGACATTTGGTAAGAGTATGACCTTTAAGGCTGAATTGGATGGAACTTCTCATTTCGTCTATATTAAAAAGGTTTCAACAAATATATTACGGCCACAGGAAATCATCCATTTTGAACTACATGCAGTAGCAGCAAAAGAAATGATGTCCGCATCTATTCCAGTTGTACTGATTGGTAAAGAAGAATTCCAGACTGGAACAACTTATGTCCAGCAGGAACTAGATTTCATCCATTGCGAATTCCTTCCAGGAGAAGGCTTGAGCAAGATTGAAGTCAAAGTTTCAGGTTTAAAGAGAGGCGCGCAGATTCTAGTCAAGGATTTGAATGTCGGACACGGTATCGTGATCAAGGACAATCCGGATACAGTTATCGTCATGATTAGAGAACATGTCATCGTTGAAGAAGCTCCAGCAGTGAAAGTTGCTCCAGTTGTCAACGTTGAACCAGCAGCTGCTAAACCTTCAGACAGAAAAGAAAAAGAAACAAGAAAGTGATTCTTGTCATTACGTCAAGTATATGATATAATCCCTTTGTCAATGTTAGGTGATCGAGCCTGTTTATTCAGGTTAGGAAAGTCCATGCTAGCACATCCTGCAATGGATGTAGTGTTTGTGCCTAAGGAAACAATAACTTAGGGTACGAGAAATCGTAACGGCGGCTGATGGTCTAAAGGAAACTATGATCTAGGCTTAACGTGCCACAGAAACGAGTTACTTAGAAATAAGTAAATGAAACGCGGTAAACCCCTCAAGCTAGCAACCCAAATTTGGTAGGGGCACGTATAGAGATCAAAGAAAATCAATATACGCTACTTATGTAGAGATAAATGGTCACACCCGTAAAAGGGAACAGAACATGGCTTATGCGCATTGGCATATTAAGGTCCCCCGGGACCTTTTTGTTTAAGGAGAAATATGAAAATCGAAATCAACGGAATTCATTTGAATTATGAAAAGATAGGAATAGGGAAACCACTTATATTCATTCATGGGAATGGTGAAAACCATCATACTTTTGATGTCTTGGCGGAATCTTTAAAAAATGAGTTCACCATGTATTTGATTGATAGCAGAAATCATGGGGAAAGCAGCATGACCGATTCGTTTCACTATATGGATATGGCAAACGATGTTGTCAGTTTTATTAAGGCATTGAATTTGGTTGATGTTTCACTATTTGGATTCAGTGATGGAGGGATTGTCGGCTTGATGATGGCCTCATTCTATCCCGGATCCATCAGTAAACTGGTTGTCGCAGGAGCGAATTTGTTTCCTTCTGGATTAAAGAAAAATGAGCTGAATCTGATGATTAAAGAGTATGAAAAAACAAAAAATCCTTATCTCAAGATGATGATTGATGAACCTGATCTCTTAGATAAAGATTTGCATAACATCAAGATTCCTACACTCGTTTTAGCGGGTGAATTTGATGTAATCAGACGTAATCACACCATGAAGATACACCGTCAGATTAAGCATTCAAAAGTTCAAATAATTCCCTTGATGAATCATGACAATTACATCTCGAACACAACATATTTAAAATCGATTCTCATTGCATTTTGTAAATGAAAAATACCCCTTCGACATGAAGGGGTATTTGAATTTTTATAACATGCCTAAAGCTCTAAGGATGATATATGCAATGTAAGTGACATACATGACGACCAATATCCAACCTTCAATTTTCGATATCTTCTGACCCGTTATGGAGAAGATTACCGCAGTAATGGTGATTCCAATTAACAAGACTGTATCAATCAACACATCGTTATTGATTCCAAGCGGAGTGACAACACCGGATAGCCCAAGAATGAATAAGATATTGAAGACGTTAGATCCGACGACATTACCGAGTGCGATTTCATTTTCACCCTTCTTGGCAGCCATGACGGATGTCACAAGTTCTGGTAGCGAAGTACCTAGAGCAACAACGCTTAATCCGACTAGGGTTACTGCTTTACTTGTTCCTACGCCAAAGCCATTGACGAGCAGTTCAATCGCTAGGTATTCTGCACCTGATGTGACGAGATATCCGCCGATGGAAACACCTGCAATACCAATGATGAGCAGAATAACAGCCTTCTTGATATCTACTAGGTGAATATCTTCAGAGATATCAGCATTCTTTTGACTGGCAATCATCAAATACATATAGAATGCAAAGAACATTAAAAGTACGATTGCTTCCCAACGTGCGATTTGCGCATCTCTTTGAAAGAAGATTGCTAGGATTGAGATAAGTACAGTAATACCGATTAAAAATGGGAATTCTCGTTTATTCATTGATTTCTTAACAAGAACAGGCATAACTACAGCACTGAGTCCTAAAATCAATGTAATATTGACAATATTAGATCCTATAACGTTTCCCATTGCAATATCTGCTGTAGCACCAGGAGCGACTGTGAGTGAAGCTGCAAAACTGACAGCAAGCTCAGGTAAAGATGTTCCAAACGCAACGAGTGTTAATCCGATAATTAATGGAGAAACATTGAATTTGCGTGCGATGGAGCTGGAAGATACGATGAAATAATCAGCGCCTTTGATTAAGAAAACGAAACCAAAAATCAAGAATAAAAAATTAATGAATATCTGCATATTTTTTCCCTTTCTATTGTTGACTGAATGCTGAACAGGGTTTCTTTTTAGTTTTATGAAAAAAGAAAAACCATCAAGACAAAAAACAGTCTTGAAGGTCTCGTTACAAGTAAACTTGAAATTAACCGGGTTGTTTAGGCCGTACTGACGATTAATTTAGGGCTAACTACTCCCCTTCATGCATCTATTGTATCACATAAAAATCGTTCGTTCAAGAGATAAAGAACCAAAGATAGTTATTATATAAATCACCCGTTATATTGACTTTTCAGCGAAAAAATAGTATGATTAATAGGTAAACAACTATGGAGGACACATTAGTTATTATGGAAGATTGCAGTAGTAGGGTCGACGATCCAACATATCCGGAGAACAAAGATACCAAGCACTATCTTTTTTTTGGTGTCTTTTTTTGTTTAGAAAGTGAGGAAATAACATGTTAATTTCTATTTTAACGATGCTGTTTCTGATCATTTTATCAGCAATATTTGCTGCAAGCGAAGTTGCTTTAATTGTCATTAGCGACAGTAAAGTTGACGATGATGCTGAAAAAGGAAACAAAAAAGCAATACGGATTCAAAAATATACAGATTCACCAAAATTCTATGTGGCTACGCTTCAGATGCTGATCACTTTGATTGCGATTATCAACGGCGCAATCGCCTTATCAACATTCAAGAGCGAGGTTGTCCTGTGGTTCAATTCTTCATTTTCTTTAATAGAACCAGTCGTTTTGGCAGTGATAGCAGTTTTATTACTGGTATTTCATGTTGTTTTTGCACAACTCATTCCAAGACGTTTAGCAAATAAATATCCCAGCCAAATCGCGTACGCAACTATAAATCTTGTAACATTGATGTCAAAAATCATGTATCCTCTAGTTTGGATTCTTATTCAACTCTCTTCGTTAATCGGAAGGTTGTTTGGACTTGATCCGAATGAAGGCGAACGCAAGATGACCGAAGAAGAAATCAGAGACATCGTTGAAGAAAGTAGCAAGACTGGAAACATTGATGAAGAAGAAAGTGAAATGATTCAAAATATCTTCGATTTCAGTGATACAACAGTTGAAGAAATCATGACACATCGCACTGAAATTTCGGCATTGAATGTCAAATCTAACAAGAGCAAAGTCATTGAGTATGTCAGAAGTGAACAATTTACGAGATTCCCAGTCTATGAAGGCGATATTGACCATATTATTGGAACCCTTCATGTCAAGGATCTTCTAAAATATCTTGATAATCCAGAAGAAACTTTTTCTGTCAAAGCACTTTTAAGACCACCATATTTCATTCCAGATTCCAAAAAAACAAGTGAATTATTTAAAGAAATGCAGAAACAGAAAAACCATTTGGCTGTAGTTCTTGACGAATACGGCGGAACTGCAGGGATTGTTACCATTGAAGATTTGATTGAAGAAATCGTTGGAAACATATTCGACGAATATGATGAGTTCGAGGAAGAAATCAAGCAAATCAATGACAACGTTTTTGAAATTGACGGTTTGATCAGTATTGGAGATGTCGAAGATGCCATTGAGGCTGATTTGCCCGTCGAAGATTATGATACGATTAGTGGGTTCATCTTGGGACAATTAGGTCGTTTTCCAAAAGAAAATGAACATGTAATCATTGAATACAATGGGTTCACCTTTGAAGTCCTTCACACAGCTGATAAAGTCATTACCAAGGTCAGAATCACTAGACCTGAAAAGATACAAGATACATCTGACGGAGAATAGAGCGGGGTATTATGGGTCAACAGGAAATCATTCAAATCATTATTATCGGCATATTAATTTTAATGTCAGCTTTTTTCTCTGCATCTGAGATTGCTTTCTCATCACTTAACCAGATTAAGATCAAACATATGATTTTAAATGGCAATAAGAGGGCGAAAACTACATTAAAGTATGCTGAAAATTTTGAAAAAATATTAACAACATTATTAATTGGAAACAATATCGTCAATATAGCATCTGCATCACTTGCTACCGTTCTTTTCGTAAAGCACTGGGAAAATGCAGGTGTAACGATTTCAACTGCGGTCATGACGGTTCTGGTTTTAATTTTCGGTGAAATCACACCAAAATCAATAGCAAAAAAAATACCCGAACGGTGGGCATTGGCGGTTACTCCGACACTGACTCTATTTGTGTGGGTTCTTTATCCATTCAGCATTATTTTTGGTTATTGGCAGAAACTCATGGGTCATATTTTCAAGTTTGAAAAGGAATCTTCCATCACTGAAGAAGAACTGCTTACCTATGTTAGCGAAGTTCAACAAGAGGGCGGAATCAACGAAAATGAGGGTGAGCTGATCAGAAGCGTCATCGACTTTGATGACTTGAAGGTTGAAGAAATACTTACACCCCGCGTTCAAGTTATCGCCATTTCAGAGACTGACGATTTAAAGAAAATCACACATGCTTTTAAACATACTGGATACTCCAGATTGCCTGTCTTTGATACGAGTATTGACCATATTATTGGCATCATCAATCATAAGGATTTTTATAACCTGGTTCTATTAGAAAAACAGCCATTAAATACGATTATAAAGCCGCCTGTATTCGTTACAGAATATATGAAGGTCTCGCATTTGCTAGCGCTTCTAAAAGAAAATAAAGCACATATGGCAATCGTGAAAGATGAGTTCGGCGGTACCTTGGGTATTGTGACCATGGAAGATATTCTAGAAGAAATTGTTGGCGATATTTGGGATGAACATGATGAGATAATTGAACAAATCGCGAAAATAAATGATACCACATTCAGAGTTAAAGGCAATGCAGATCTTGAAGATATATTTGAAGCTTTGGATATGGAAGAGGAACCCGACTTTGCTACAGTCAATGGATGGGTTATGGAAGAACTTGGCAGGATACCAGTTGTCGGAGATGAGTTCACTTTCAAAAATTTGAAGGTCAGCGTGACGAGTGCGGATACAAAGCGTGTCATGGAAGTCATCATCCAGGTTTTACCAGTCGAATCAAGAGAAGATGAAGAGTAGAAAATTCTACTCTTTTTTTATTTTAATGCACAAAAAAAGGACCAATTAGATTGATCCTTTTCAGTGTTTGTTAACGATTAAGCCTTAGTAGCTAATGCGTTGTTATAAGCAACTTGTGCAAGCATGTAGTAATCAACGAAGTCAGAAAGAGTAGCACCAGTAACGATTGTTCCGATTGACCAAGTGGTAGTCTTAACTAAATCAGCTTCAACAGCACCCATCTTTGTACCAACTAATGCTTCAGTGATTGCCAACATGTTTCCGCCCCATCCTAGTGGATAAGAAGCAGGATTTGTCCAATAACCAGTAGCAGACTTAGTGGCACCGATCTTAGCGCTTGCATTTCCTTTTGGATATGCATTAGCAACACCTGATGCGTTACAATTGAATACTAGACCAGCTTCAACAGCTTCAACATATGCTTTAGCATTTGCTTCTGTTTCAACCCAAGTTTCGATATTAGCGATTCCTGAAGCTGAGAATACAAATGTCTGTGAAGGTTCAGTGTTTTCTAATGTTGGAACATTACCACTTACAGCGATTGTGAATAAAACACCATTAACACTAACATATTTCGAATAGTATGAAGTAGATACTGTTCTAACATCGTTAGTTGTTCTTGTGGTAACAACTGTAACAACATCTGCAGGAACTGCTAATTTCTGTTCGTCAGTCAATGTAACCTGAGCAGTATTGTATGGAAGGTAATATTCATCGAATTGTACGTTCACAACAACATCATCAGCATCAACAACTACCTTGGCAACTCCAACATAATGACTGTGTACCAAACCATAACTAACACCGTAACCATTAGAATAAGATGGTTCGTCTTCAGTGCATGCAACTAAACCTAGTGCAAATAACACAACAAAAAACATTAAAATTAACTTCTTCACTATTAAATTCCTCCTATGAATTGTTTTTTCATACACACTAATTATACTAAAAAGTCAACCTTTTTGCAATGCAGTTTTTAGACTTAATTTATAAAAACGTTTTACTACTTAAAATATGCTTTAAAGTAAACAATTAAAGTATTATACGCTTCCATAATATAGATAAAAATGATACAATAATGAAGCGGAAAGGTTTGTGTTTAAATGAATAAAGCAGCTTTGAATGAAAGACAAAAGAATATAAGAAACTTTTCGATCATTGCCCACATCGATCATGGCAAGTCAACATTAGCGGATCGTCTACTCAATATTACCAATACGGTGAGCGATCGTGAAATGAAAGAGCAACTTCTTGACTCAATGGACCTCGAAAGAGAACGTGGTATTACGATTAAGCTAAATGCTGTCGAAATGCTATATAAAGCCAAGGATGGTAAGGAATATATCATGCATTTGATTGATACTCCAGGCCATGTTGACTTTACTTATGAAGTTTCAAGATCACTGGCTGCCTGTGAAGGCGCTATTTTAGTCGTGGATGCTGTCCAAGGCATTGAGGCTCAGACACTTGCGAATGTTTACTTGGCGATTGATAATGATTTAGAGATCATACCAGTCATCAATAAGATTGATTTACCAAGTGCTGAACCGCAAAAAGTCATTAAAGCTATAGAAGATATTATTGGAATTCCTGCTCAAGATGCTGTTCTAGCTTCAGCAAAACTAGGTATTGGTATTGAAGAAATTCTTGAAAAGATAGTTAAGGATATTCCAGCACCAACTGGTGATGCCAGAGAACCACTACAAGCACTTGTTTTTGACTCTATTTTTGATGCTTATAAGGGAGTTATTCCTTACATTAGAGTTGTCAATGGAATGATTCAAAAAGGAGACATGATTGAATTCATGGCCTCTGGAGCAAGATACGAAGTACTAGAAGTTGGAGTCCATACACCAAAAATTGTGAAGCGTGATATTTTAGGACCTGGCGACGTTGGATATCTGACTGCGCAAATCAGAGATATTGGTACAGTGCGCGTAGGCGACACAATTACCTATGCGAACAATCGTGCAAAAACTGCACTTCCAGGTTATAGAACAATGAATTCTGTCGTGTTCTGCGGACTATATCCGATTGAAAGCGATAAGTTCAATGATCTTAAAGATGCACTGGAAAAACTGAAATTGAACGATGCATCTCTTCTTTATGAGCCAGAAACCTCACAAGCGCTGGGATTTGGGTTCAGAACGGGATTTCTCGGACTTCTTCATATGGAGATTGTCCAGGAAAGAATCAGAAGAGAATTCAATATTGATCTCATTGCAACCGCTCCATCTGTTGTGTTCCATATTCACTTGACAGACGGTACGATGATGATTATTGATAATCCATCGAAGCTTCCAGAGCCTCAGCGTATTGATTACATTCAAGAGCCTTATGTTAAAGCATCTATCATGTCACCGAAGGAATATGTTGGTGCGATTATGGATATTTCACAGAGAAAACGTGGGATATTTATTGAAATGAAGTATGTGGATGCGAACCGCGTACATATCTATTACGAGCTCCCTTTATCTGAAATCGTTTATGATTTCTTTGATAAATTGAAATCTTCAACCAAAGGTTATGCATCATTTGATTATGAAATGTCGGGATACAAAACATCAAATCTTCAAAAGATGGATATCATGCTGAATGGTGAAGTTGTAGATGCTTTATCGACAATCGTCCATAGGGATTTCGCCTATAACAGAGGTAAAGTCATCTGTGAGAAAATGGTAGAACTTATACCAAGACAAATGTTTGAAATTCCTGTTCAAGCTGCTTTAGGAACAAAGATTATTGCGCGTTCCACAATCAAGGCGATGCGAAAAGACGTTCTTGCAAAGTGCTATGGCGGGGATATCAGCAGAAAGAAAAAACTATTATCTAAACAAAAAGAAGGCAAGAAAAAGATGAAATCCATAGGGCGTGTAGACGTACCTCAGGAAGCATTTATGGCCATTTTATCCAACAGTGACGATTAACTCTCGTCACTTTTTATTTTATTATGTAAACCATTTGGGGTATAATAGATATAAGGGAGTGATTATGTATGAAGGGTCTTTACGTCCATATTCCGTTTTGTGAACACATATGTCACTACTGTGATTTTGTGAAAAGAGTTCCGAAAAATAAAGAAATGATTGATACATATTTGACTGCTCTTCAAAACGAAATCGAGAGTTATCAGGATCATTTTCAATCGATTGAAACCATCTATATCGGCGGTGGAACACCTAGCATGCTTGATGTCCATCAGCTTGAACATCTTTTTGAAGTCTTAAAAAACATTCATCCTTCAGAGTATACGATTGAGGTAAATCCAGAGTCATATTCTATTGAGAAGGGTGAACTATTTAAAAAGTATGGAATCAATCGCATCAGTCTCGGAGTCCAGACTTTCAATGATCAATTACTAAATTATCTGAATCGCAAACATACAAAACAACTTGTTTTTGATGTTGTCGCTCACTTAAAAAGTATTGGATTTTCAAGAATCAGTATTGATTTAATCTATGCGATACCCGGTCAAACATTAGAGGATTTATACCAGGATTTACAATATATTAAGGATTTAGATATTACTCATGTATCCTGCTATTCCTTGATTTTAGAAGAAAAGACTTACTTTTATCATCAGTATTTACGAGGAAAGTTTGAGCAGATGGATGAAGATACAGAAGCTAAAATGTATGAAATTGTCATGGAAGAATTGAAAAAACAAGGCTTTGAACATTATGAAATTTCAAATTATGCGAAGAAGGAAAATTACTCAAAACATAATTTAATCTACTGGACTTTAGGAGAATATATCGGTGCTGGGTTAGGCGCTCATGGCTTTGTTAATGGCTACAGAACACAAAATCATCGCGCACTCCCACAGTATTTAAAAAATCCAATCGAAGAGAAAAAGTTTCAAGAAGTTGATGTTTTGCTTCAGGATGAACTCATCTTTGGACTCAGAAAAATCGATGGGGTTTCACTCAGCATGATACATGAGAAATATGGGATTGATGTATTTCAAAAATATCCCCAACTTCAAGAAAAAATTGAACTTGGTCTGATCAAAATAGAAAACGATTATCTGAAACTTACTGAAAAGGGTCTATTCCTTGGTAACCAGGTTTTCATGGTGTTCATATGAAATATTTGTTGAAAGATTTTGAGTATTATCTAAAAAAAGAAAAGGGATCCAGTCAAAATACAATTGCTGCCTACCTCACAGATTTGAATCAATATACACTTTTTCTAGAGAAATATCACGAGATTACAAAACCTAAATTCATCGAAAAAAAGCACATTGAAGGATTCCTTAAAAGTATGAAACGACAGGTTTCCACCAAGAGTCTCGCAAGAAAACTTACTGCAATCAAGGGGTTCCATCATTTTTTAATGATTGAAAAAGAAGTTGATGCAGATGTTGCTAAAGCATTTTCTGCTCCAAAAGTCGAGAAATCTTTACCACAAGTTCTATCCATTGATGAGGTTGTTTCCATCTTAGAACAGGTTGATAAAACGAAACCATTAGGCTTAAGAAATATGGCATTACTTGAACTTATTTACGGATCTGGGCTGAGAGTCAGTGAACTTTTAGATATTCAAATGGAGGATATTCATCTCAACCAAGGGTATGTTATTGTCAAAGGCAAGGGAAACAAAGAGCGTATGGTTCCGATTTCTGATATGTCCATTATCGCACTTAGGAATTATATTGTGAAGTCAAGAGAGTATTTATTGGGAGATTTAAAAGTCAACTTTCTCTTCGTAAATCAAAATGGAAACAGGCTGTCTAGACAAGGATTCTTTAAAATATTAAAAAAATTATCTACAGATGCAGGAGTAAAAACAGAGTGTTCACCACATACTTTAAGACATTCCTTTGCCACTCATCTATTAGAAAACGGTATGGATTTAAGAACGCTTCAAACTTTATTAGGGCATGAAGATATCTCAACTACTCAGATTTACACACACATTAGTCAAAAAAGAATTAAGGAAATATATAAGGACGCGCATCCGCGCGCAAAGGAGGTTTTGTAATGTATCAAAGAATATTTTTAATTGTCTTGGATTCACTTGGAATCGGAGAAGCTCCAGATGCAAAGGACTATAATGACCTTGGTTCCAACACCATCGGGCACATTGCTGAAAGTATGGATTTAAATCTACCCAATCTAAAATCCCTGGGATATGGTAACATAGCACCTATAAAAAATGTCGAAGCTGTTGAAAATCCTAAGGCGTTTTTCACCAAGATTCAAGAAGCATCTCTTGGAAAAGACACTATGACTGGACATTGGGAAATGATGGGAATGTATATTACAAAACCTTTCAAAACATTTACTGATACTGGATTTCCTAAGGAGTTGCTCGATGAACTTTCAGAAAGAGCAGGTCGAAAAATAGTTGGGAACATGTCGGCATCCGGTACTGAAATACTTAAGGATCTAGGCGAACACCATATGAAAACTGGTGATTTGATAGTCTATACATCAGCGGATTCTGTGCTTCAAATCGCGATGCATGAAGGAATAATCCCAATCAAAGAGCAATACAAAATTTGTGAAATTGCAAGAGAAATCACGATGAAACCTGAATGGAAAGTTGGGCGTGTAATCGCAAGACCATTCATTGGAACGAATAAAGATAACTTTGCAAGAACTTCGAATCGTCATGATTATGCATTAAAACCACATGAAAAAACCAGTTTGAATTACCTAAAAGAGGCTGGATATGAAGTGAATGCATTAGGAAAAATCGTTGATATTTTTGATGGTTATGGTATCACATCATATAGTAAGACGAAGTCAAATGATGATGGAATGGACCAGATTATTGCGAAAGCGAAGGAAAACTTCACCGGATTGTGTTTTTTAAATCTTGTTGATTTTGATGCATTATATGGTCATAGAAGAGATCCGATTGGCTATGGAAAAGCGATTGAACAATTCGATCGTCAACTTCCCTTGTTAATCAAAGAATTAAGTGAAGATGATTTGTTGATCTTGACTGCAGATCACGGTAATGATCCAATTCATCACGGTACTGATCATACGAGGGAATATGTACCATTATTAGTCTATTCCAAACGGTTTTTATCAGGTAAGAAGATGCCAGTCCTAAGGACATTTGCTGATATCGGATATACAATTAATGATAATTTTGGAACAGAAAAACCTAAACACGGATCATCATTTCTTAAACATATAGGGGGAAAATAAGTATGTTAGAATGGATTAAAAATCTAGAACCCGAATTTTTGATTCTCATTTTCGGGGTAGTCTTTGTAGCATTTTTATCACTCATCAGCATCGCAAAAGCACAACGCACTTTAGATCTTATCGGCAAGCGTGCACTTGATTTAAGAGAAGATTTGATGAAACGTGATGGTGTCGAAATCGTTGATATCGTGATTGCAAATACGAGTTATGTCAATGTCGAAGTGGTTGCTGCTGGTCTGATTTACAAGAGAACTTTGTTGCCGCTTAAAGAAGAAAGTGTCATGATTCTTGCTAGAGATTCTCATAAAATATCTATACCTCTTGATGCGCTTCGTGCGTATGTGATTGGTAGCAAGTTAAGGATGAAGAGACTGTATGTTTATGTAGAAGATGCTCTTGGGAGACGCATTAAAAAGAGAGCAAAAAACAGCGTAAGAGTGCTTAAAAAAGTGCTGAAGAATGATAGAAAAGCTTTGAGAATCGATCAAAAGAAGCAAAGATTTGCTACTGGAAATTATAGATTTTTCGAACGAACTGGCCTGGTTTTTGAAGTCATTTTCAGTCCGTTTACTAAGCTTGCTAGAACCATGAAAAACAATTTAAATCGTAAATTGCGCAACCGGGAAGTCAATATTGAAATTCTAAATATTGAGAAAAAACACAAGCAGGAAATGCAAGATATGTTCGATGAAGCACGTCGAGAAAATCAAAAATTAGAAACTGAAAAGAAGATTCTTGAGCAAGAAAAGGAAGCTGTTGCTCAAGCTAAATTAGCTGCTGCAAAGCGTCGCGAAGAATTTAAACGGGTTGCTACTGAAATCAAAAAGAATGAAGAAGAACGTAAAAGAATCGAACTAGAACTTCAAAATAGCAAGGTGGAATTTGAGGAAGACTCAGCAGAAGTAAAAAATGAAAAAGTAGGAAAACCAACGGAAGTTAAAGCTGATGTTGAAAATTCTGAAGTACAAACAGTCATTAAACAAGCACCTAAAAAACGTAAAAAAGTAGAAGAAAAAGTAGAAGAAACAAAAGAAGAAAAACAAGAATAAGAAGAAATAGGACCTACTCAGATGAGTAAGGTCCTATATTTTTTATGTTTGCTTCTTCTATCTTGTGTTTAAAAAAATTGAGAAGGAATGTCACAAACAATGCAGAAATTCCAAGAACAACAAAAGTGATTGCCATCGTTCCTTTTGGATAGGATGTATAAGATCCAGGATCTAGAAATGGATAAACGTATCTTGAACCGTCGAAGTCATTGAATGCATGAACCATGTAATTTCCAAAAAACGGTTCAATCCAAGTATATACAGAGACGATATAAATGAGTGGATATATGATGCCAATATAGAAATATTTGAAATTGATTTTAGAGGGCATAAATATGTAATAGAGAATAATATATAATATTGGATTGATGGTATGAAGGACATATTGTATCAAATCAAGGTGTTCCATGAA
>Ga0209212_1000084_pt1 | contig 189702 bp, 175 predicted proteins | sample RifGroC2_FD_183996 | JGI IMG/M metagenome (GOLD analysis project Ga0209212, IMG submission 183996) | Groundwater microbial communities from Rifle, Colorado, USA - Groundwater C2 (SPAdes) (version 2) | ecosystem: Environmental > Aquatic > Deep subsurface > Groundwater | place: Rifle, Colorado...
CAAAACCGTCGCGAGGCCGAGGCTTGCGTAGCGCCGAGGCCGAGTGTCGAGTGAGCGCACGGTGTGCGCGAACGCGTTTTGCGGTCCTGCCCCTGCGGTAGGCCGCCCGAACTCAGGTTGCTAGTTCGCCAGGTTCTTGATTATGTTGCCACGCGTGACAGGGCTGATGACGCCTTTTTCGGTGATGAGGGCGGTGATGAGGCCGGCCGGGGTGACGTCGAAGGCGGGATGGCGCACGCGCACGCCTTTGGGGGCGATGCGCTTGCCTTTGACGAAAGTGACTTCCTCGCAGGAACGCTCTTCGATGATGATGGCGTCGCCGTCGCGGGCCTTCATGTCGATGGTGGGCGTGGGGGCCGCCACGTAGAACGGGACCTTGTGGTGCTTGGCGATGACCGCGAGGCCGTAGGTGCCTATCTTGTTGGCGGTGTCGCCGTTGGAGGCTATGCGGTCCGCGCCGACGACGATGGCGTTGACGCCGCAGGTCTTGATGATGTGGGCGGCCATGTTGTCGGTCAGGAGTTCCGACGGCACGCCCTCGCGCATGAGCTCCCAGATGGTGAGGCGGGCGCCCTGCAGGTAGGGGCGGGTCTCGCACGAGTAGGCGTGCTTTATTTTTCCCTTCTTGTGGGCCGCCGTGATGACGCCCACGGCGGTGCCTATGCCCATGGTGGCGAGCGCCCCGGCGTTGCAATGCGTCATGATCACGCAGTTCTTCGGCAGCAGGGCGGCGCCGTAATTGCCCATGTCCAGGCAGGCTTTCTCGTCTTCGGTGGTGACGAGGCGGGCTTCTTTGTCTACGGCGGAGAGCAATCCCTTCAGCGCGGCCGGGGCGTACTTGCCGGGGTGGGCGGCCGCGAACTTCCTGGCGAAGGCCTCCATGCGGTCGGCGGCGTAGAACAGCGCGACGGCCGTGGGCCGCGCGGCCTTCAGCAGGTCGGCGGTCTTCCCGGCTATCTTCTCAAGGTCTCCGGCGGAGCGGGGCTTCAGGCGGCGCAGTTCCAGCGCGAAGCCGAAGGCCGCGGCGCAGCCGATGAGCGGGGCGCCGCGCAGGGCCATGTCCTTGGTGGCCTTGGCCGTGCCGGCCGCGTCCTTAACCGTTATAAATTTCACCTGGTCCGGCAGCAGGCGCTGGTCCAGGATCTTCATGCTGCCGGTCTTGAATATAAGTCGCGGAGGTATCATGTATTTCCCCTTAAAAGTAAGGGCCCGCGCTTTCGCGGGCCCGGCGTAAACCCCTCAGGGTCTACGGTATGGAATCGAGCACGTTCTTGAGCTCTTCCTCGGTCTTGCCGGTTATTTCCACGGTCTTTTCGCGGCCCTTGGCGCCGCGGATGATGTTGACCATCCTGCAGGGCACCTCGAAGAACTCTGAAAGGTAGTCCCTGAGCAGCAGGTTTATTTTCAGGTCGGCGGCGGCGGCGCACACTTTTACGCGCAGTACGCTGCCTATGCGGGAAACCACTTCGTTGTCTTCGCAGTTCGGTATTACTCTGACTTTTACGATCATGTTCCCTACCTCCACACTGTTGCGCGTCCTGTGGGCTGCGCGCTAACGTATTCCGCTCTAAGCGAAAAGAGAACTGCCGATGCGCGGCAGATCCGAGCCGGCTTCCACGGCCAGCTCGTAATCCCCGCTCATGCCGAGCGACAAATAATTGCCGGGGCCGGGGAAGTCCCTGTCGAAAATCTTCTTGGCGGCGGCGAAGGCGGCGCGCAGCTGCTCAGGCGTGCCTTCCGCGGGGGCGATGCCCAGGTAGCCGCGAGGGGCCAGGTGCTTGAGCTGCCGCACCTGCGCCAGCAGTTCCCCCGCCTGTTCCGGGGCTACCCCGCTCTGGGTGGGCGAGCTGTTGAGCTTGAGCTGCAGCATCACCGGCATGGTCTTGCCGGCGGCCTCGGCGTGGCGGTTCACTTCCGCGGCGATCTTGAGGCTGTCTATGCAGTCTATCCAGTCGAACAGCTCCACGGCGGCCTTGGCCTTGTTGGTCTGCAGGTGGCCTATGAAATGCAGGGTGACGCGCGAGCGCAGCGGCGCCAGGGCGCCCTGGGCCCACTTGGCCTTGGCATCCTGCACCTTGTTCTCTCCGGCGAGTTTTATGGCGCCCGCCTCTATAAGGTCTTTAACGTCCTCATCGGCGGCGTACTTGGTGACGGCTATGAAAGAGGGTTCCCGGGCGGGAAGCCCCGCCTGCTGCCGGGCCGCGGAGATGCGGCTGTTGATGTTCTGGAAATTGGAAAGTAGGGCGCCCTTGCGTGTTATTTCAGCGGTCGGCATGGTCTGGATATTTATATTTTAGCAAATAATGCCGGTTTTTCATAGGGAAATCGGCGCGCCGCGATTTGAGCGCGTTTTGAGGCGCGGGCGCGCCGTATTTTCTATGATATAGGGATGAGTTTGCCGCCCGGTTTCTGGATACTCGCAGCCGGCGAAGGCCTGCTGACGGCCGGCTACGCCATTTCTTTCCCCTTCCTGGCCGTCTACCTGAGCGGCCACCGCGGCCTGCCCATGGCCTGGGTCGGGGCTTTCCTGGCGGGCTCCATGCTTTTTTCTTCGCTGGCGCAGTTCATCGGCGGCGAGGTCTCCGACGCTATAGGCCGGCGCAAGGTAATGATCTGGTCCATGGCCGCGCGGACGCTGATGATAGCCGTGATAGCCTGGGCCATCTATACCTCCGCCCCGCTGTGGTGGGTGTTCGTCTTTCACCCGGTGGGCATGTTCATCGGGTCTTTCTTCCATCCCGCGGCGCGGTCCTGGGTGGCCGACTTCACGCCGCCCGCCGGGCGCATGAAGGCCTACGGCTTCCTGCGCATGGCCAACAACGCCGGCTGGGCGCTGGGGCCGGCGCTGGGCGGCTTCCTTGCGGAGGGCTCGTACTCGCTGCTGTTCTTCGTCACGGCGCTGGTGTTCGGCATTTGCACGGGCATAGTGGCGCTGGCCGTCACCGACCTGCCCGGCCTGGCCAAAGGGCGCTTCGTCTCGCCCAGCCTGGCCGGCGCGGCGCACGCGCTGAAGGATCGGGTTTTCCTGCGGTTCTGCGTGTTCGGCTTCACCATGAGCGCGGTAATGAGCCAGCTGGTGGTGTCCAGCTCGCTCTATTCCAAGACCTACCTCGGTCTCTCCGAGCGGGAGATCGGCCTGCTGTTCTCTATCAACGGGCTGATGGTGGTGGTGTTCCAGTATTTCGTGACGCGGCTGCTGGAAGGGCGCCGCATCACCGGGGGCCTCGCGGCAGGTGCCCTGTGCTACGCGGCGGGCTATCTCTCTTTCGGCTTTGCGCCGTCTTTCTTCTACGCGGCGGCGGCCATCGTGCTGGTGACTTTCGGCGAGATCGCCGTGTCGCCGGGCATGCAGGCGCTGGGCGCCAACATGGCGCCGCGCGCGGAGAAGGGGCGCTATCTCGGCTTGCAGGGATTGTTCCAGCAGGTGGGTAACTCGACGGGGATATTGATAGGGTCAAACGCTATCGGCCTGCTCAGCCCGGTTTACCAGCAGGCCCCGTGGTTCATCATCGCGGCCATCGCCGTGATCTCGTCGCTGGGATTCCTTTCGCTGGGCCGGCGCCTGACGCCGGAGCAGAACGGCCTGCGCGCGGCGCCGCCGCCCCCCGCCCCCGAGCAGGCCACGGAACCGGCTTAGATCCGCTATTGTTCGCGGCCGGCGTAGAAGGCGCCGAAGGCCAGCAGGAAGAAGACTATGGGGACCAGCACCCCCGGCGCCCCGGCCAGGCCCAGGCTGGACTCGCCGTGGTTCTCCGGGTTGTAGTAGACGTCTATGCTTTTGCCTTCCGCGAAGTTGTCCTTGAGGTCTTCCCAGGCCCCGTCCTCGCTGAAATAGAGTTTGTGTTTGTAGAGCTCTACCGGCCCGGCGCCGTAGAGGGTGCCGGCGGCGTTGTAGTTGTAGCTGATGTAGCTGCTGTAGGACGTGCTGCGGCGGCTGCGGCGTACCGTCACTTTGTTCTCCGTCACGCGGCCCGCCGCCTCGGTCCAGCGCCGCTGGGCCGCCAGGGCGTAGCGGAAGTCGTTGAGGAAGATGAGGCCCATCACTGCGAGGAACAGGGCCGCGAAATAATAACCCCAGGCGTCGCTGCCGCCGCGCCCGCTTCTCGCGGGGCGTGGCTCGTAATAAGTTGTTCCGCCTTGTCCTGCCGGCATAGTGAAACCATATATAAAAACCGCCCGCTCCCGCAAACCTCCGCGTGAGCGTAAGCAAAAAAAGAACCCCGCGCTTTCACGCGGGGTTCTCTCCGCTCAAGGAACCTGTCAGCGCACCAGTTTGAAGGCGTTCACCAGGCCGGCGCCCTGCTCGTTAGGCGTGAGGCCGGGCAGGCCGGAGGCCGCGCCCTTGAGGGCCGCGCGGACCTGGTCCGGGCCGGCGGCGCCGGCGCCTATGGCTATGGCGGCCAGGCCGGCCACATGCGGGCAGGCCATGGAGGTGCCCGACAGCGCGCCGTAGCCGCCGCCCTTCAGCGTGGAGTTAATCTTCACGCCGGGGGCTATGACGGCCAGCTCGGGGCCGCGCGACGAGAAGGACGCTATCTTGTCGGCCGAGTCCGAGGCCGAGACCGCTATGGCCTGCGGATACTTGGCGGGGTAGTTGACCGGGCCGGCGTCGTTGCCGGCGGCGCAGACCACGGTGACGCCGGCCTCGCCGGCTTTCTCCATGACCAGCCGCAGCGCCTCGTTGCCGGCGCCGCCGCCCAGGCTCATGTTTATGACCTGCATGCGGTGCTCTATGGCCCACTCAATGCCCGCTATGATCCAGGAGTACTGGCCGGAGCCGTTCTTGTCCAGCACTTTCACGGCGTAGAGGTCCGCGCCGGGCGCTACGCCGGCCACGCCTTTGCCGTCCTTTACGGCGGCTATGGTGCCGGCCACGTGGGTGCCGTGGCCCTGGTCGTCGAGCGGGGCCGCGGCGGGGTCTACGGCGTTGTAGCCGCCTTTATAGTTGGGGGCCAGGTCGGGATGGTTGAAGTCCACGCCGGTGTCTATGACGGCCACTTTTACGCCGCGGCCCGCTGTGTAGTCCCAGGCGGCCGGGGCGTTGACGCGTGCTATGCCCCAGGGGATCTCGGCTGAGGGCGCGGCGTCGGCTTTGGGCTCGGGGAGTCCCGGCAGGTCAGTTGCCTCGCGGATGGTCCTGAGGGCGCTGTCGAGCGAGGGCAGCGGGACCGCCTGCAGGGAGGCCGGGGCGGCCTCTATCCAGCGCCGGTAGGTGTCGTCGGAGACGTCTTTTACGCCTTCCACTGTATAGATGCTTGCGTCTTTCACGTGGTCGGGGAGGTCCGCCACCACGGCGTTGACGTATTTGAACTCGCGCACTACGCTGCCGCCCAGCCACTTGATGGCCGCTTTCACGCCGGGCTTGAAGGACTGGTCGTAGGTGATTATCTTCTGGGCCGCCTGCGCGCTGACCGAGGCCGCCAGTATTACCGCCGCCGCCATGATAAGTTTTTTCATCGGTATCCTGCCTCCATCCCGTGGGTGTTCTGACAGGTATATAATACAGTGCAATACACTGTTTTTCAAGGCCAAAGGGCCCAGGGCACAATAGGCCCTTTGGTCTAATCTGGAATTTTGGGTGTGGCCGCGGCTTTAGGCGGCGGCAGGGCGAGTACGGCTTCGCGCAGTTCGGCCAGCCGGTCGTTATTGCGGCGGGTGGGTTCCAGCTCGCAGACTTTGGTAAAAAGCTCCAGGGCGCCGCGCAGGTCCCCCCGCTTTACCTTGAGCTCCGACAGGCGCTCCCAGGCGGCGGCGTTGGCGGGGTCGCGCTGGGCGGTCTGACTGGCCTGTTCTTCTTCCTCGGTGAGCAGGGCCTCCCACATTTCTTTGGTGGCTTTCTCGCGCTTGATGCGCCAGGCGTAGAGTGAGCCCAGGACCACGCTGATGAGGGAGGCGAAGATCACCAGCGGCGCCAGTGTGCCGGTGAAGGCGAAGACGGCGAAGCCGCCGCCCAGGACAGCTAGTATGCCGCCGGAAAGTGCGAGGGCGTTGTTGGTAACATGCGGCAACTGGTTCTTTTTGCCGGCTTTGCCCAGCTGCTCCGCGGCCAGCGCCACTGCGATCGCGACGGCGGCGAAGGCCAGTATATAGGTAAGTACGGCTTTCATGGCGGAGGTCAGAGGGGCCGGCGGTAGAGGTCGCAGGTCTTGCCTTTGTACTGGACGCCCTCTTTGTCGAGGGCGAAGCCGTTGCGCTCCAGCACGCGGATGGACCTGTCGTTGTGGGGCACGACATAGGCGAAAAAGGATTTGTAGCCCGCCGTCCTCGCCAGGCCGCAGACCGCCTCGAGGGCCGGGGTGATGATGCCGGCGTGGGCGGCGGCGGCCCAGTAGCCTATCTCCGCGCCTTCGAGGTCCGGCGCCTTGATATCCACGTTGCCGCAGATGCCGCCGGCGGCGTCGAGTATGAGGAAGATGAAATGGGTGCGCTCGCGCCAGCCCTGGGCGGCCCAGTTCAGGAAGCCGGCCGCGGCCTCGGCGGTATAGGGTTTGCCGCCGAAGATATGGCTGAACAGTATGTCGTAGACGGGGCCTTCGTTGCAGATGGCGCGGACCTGCTCTATGCGCTCAGGGCTGGGCGCTACGGCGTCAGCCCTGACCAGGCGGTAGGCGAGGCTGGTCTTCTGGTTGGTGAAGGCGGCTTCCTTGAAAGCGTCCAGCGGGTGCGACCAATGTGTCTGCATGCCCGTAGTCTACCAAACCGAATTCCGGGGACACAATACTTAATTCCCGGGCTCGGCGGGCTGTTTGATAAAATAACACTATGCCCATGGCCGCAGACTGGAAGCCGCTGGAGGCCGGAGATATGCCGGCCGTGCTCGCTATCGCCGGGCGGCTGCACCCCGGGCTGCCCGAGCGGGCGGAGGTGTTCGCCGAGAAGCTGCGGCTTTTCCCCGACGGCTGCCGCAAGCTTGTCTCCGACGGCAAACTGACCGGTTACGGCCTGGCCCACCCGTGGCTGCTGAGCTCCGCTCCCAAGCTGGACGCTTTCCTGGAGGCGCTGCCGGCCTCGCCCGACTGCCTCTACCTGCACGACGCCGCCGTACTGCCCGAAGGCCGCGGCCGCGGCGCCGCCCGCGCTTATGTGCAATACCTGGAAGCCCTCGCCCGCAGCCTTGGCCTGGGCCGCCTTGCGCTGGTGTCGGTCTACGGCACGGTCCCGCTCTGGGAAAAGCTCGGCTTTACCGTGGTCTCCGCCGGCGCTCCCCCTACCCCCTCCTACGGCCCCTCCGCCGCCTACATGATTAAAGGGATCACCGTTTCATAGGTCGGGGCGGCCGGGGGTTTGGCCCTCGAACCCGGACTGCAGGGAACCGTTGGCCGTCTGATGAGCATAGCTCTTGATACGGCACGGGCATAGCCCAGCGCGGTTCCCCCCGCCCAGGGAATTTATGGCGGGGCCCCCCTCCCCAACGGGTTCTCGAACCAAACCCCCGTCCACCCCTCTGCCCCCCAAAAACAAAACCGACTGGCATTTCGGTGGCGGATATCGGCTTACTGAACGCGGCTGCCGGGGATCCCGGTTCGCAAATGGAAGTGTTACAATTGCGTCCGGGGGTGATCATGAAACCAGGGCATATTTACGCGCTGGCGGCCGCTGCGGCGGTGGCCGCCGTTTTTTCGCAGCCTTGGCTGACGAACGGCCGGATGGGGAGGCGGCAGGCAATGCCTGAAGCGGAGGACAGTTTTAAAAGCACCAGGGAGGACATGGTGTCGTCCCAGGTAGAGGCCCGGGGCGTGCTGGACCCGCGCGTGCTGAAGGCCATGCGGGCGGTGCCGCGCCATGAATTCGTTCCGCCCGGCCTTCTGGGCGAGGCTTACAACGACGGGCCGCTGCCCATAGGCCAGGGCCAGACCATCAGCCAGCCCTATATTGTGGCTTTTATGACCGAGGCCCTGGGGTTGAAGCCGGGCGACAAGGTGCTCGAGGTCGGCACCGGCTCCGGCTACCAGGCGGCGGTGCTGGCGGCTATTACGCCCAATGTGTATTCAGTCGAGATAGTGTGCGAGCTGGAGCGCGCGGCGCGGGAGCGGCTGAACCGGCTGGGCTATGGCTCGGTGAAGACCCGCTGCGCCGACGGCTACGCCGGCTGGCCTGAAGAGGCTCCTTTCGACGCTATTATTCTGACGGCGGCGCCGGAGGATATCCCCCGGCCGCTGCTGGAGCAGCTGGCCGAAGGCGGCAGGCTGGTGGCCCCGGTGGGCGGCAGGGGCTACCAGGAGCTGGTGCGCGTGCGCCGCAAGGGCCGCGAGTTCCTCACTGAGCGCCTGCTTGGCGTCGCCTTCGTCCCCATGACCGGCGAAGCCCAGAGGAAGTAATTCCCCGCCGCTAAGGCAAAACCGCCGGGTTCCCTCGACGGCGCAGTCTGGAAGATAGGAAGCAGCGTCCCCTATGAAGTAAAAACCCCCGGGCTTTTGAGGCCCGGGGGTCTTTATTGTTATGCGCTGACGTTAGTACATGTCGGCGCCGGGGGGCATGCCGCCCATGCCGCCGCCGGCCATGGCGGGAGCCTTCTTCTCGGGGAGGTCGGCCACCAGGCAGTCCGTGTTGAGCAGGGTGCTCGCGATGGACGCCGCGTTCTCGAGGGCGGAGCGGGTCACTTTGCAGGGATCCACGATGCCGGCCTTGAGCATGTCGACGTATTCCAGGGTGTCGGCGTCGAAGCCGATCTCCGTGGTGGAGTTCTTGATCCTGTCCACCACTATGGAGCCGTCGGCGCCGGCGTTCTCGGCGATGATCCGGAGCGGGGCGAAGAGCGCGCGGCGGACTATGTTCACGCCGGTCTTCTCGTCCTCGTGGTCGGTCTTCACCTTGTCGAGCACCTTGGAGGCGCGTATGAGGGCCACGCCGCCGCCGGGCAGCAGGCCTTCCTGCACGCCGGCCTTGGTGGCGTTCTTGGCGTCTTCGATCTTGGACTTCTTGGCCTTCATCTCGGTCTCGGTGGCCGCGCCCACGCGGATCACGGCTACACCGCCGGACAGCTTGGCCAGGCGCTCTTCCAGCTTTTCCTTGTCGTAGTCGCTGGTGGAGTCTTCCATCTGCTTGCGGATCTGGGCGGTGCGGGACTTGATCTCGCCCTTGTCGCCGCCGCCGTCGACGATGGTGGTGTTCTCCTTGTCGATGACGATGCGCTTGGCCTTGCCGAGCTGCTTGATGTCGGCTTTGTCGAGCTTCATGCCGCGCTCTTCGCTGATGACTTCGCCGCCGGTGAGGATCGCGATGTCTTCCAGCATTTCCTTGCGGCGGTCGCCGAAGCCGGGGGCCTTGACGGCAGCGCCCTTGAGGGTGCCGCGCAGCTTGTTGACCACCAGGGTGGCCAGGGCTTCGCCTTCCAGGTCCTCGGCGAGGATGAGGAACTGCTTGCCGGTCTGCACGATCTTCTCGAGCACGGGCAGCAGGTCGCTCATGGCGGAGATCTTCTTGTCGGTGATGAGGATGACGGCGTCTTCCAGCACGCACTCCATCTTCTCCGAGTCGGTCACGAAGTAGGGGCTCACGTAGCCGCGGTCGAACTGCATGCCTTCCACGACGTCGAGTTCGGTCTTGGAGGACTTGCCCTCTTCGACGGTGATCACGCCCTCGTGGCCCACTTTCTCCATGGCGTTCGCTATGAGCTCGCCGACCTCGCGGTCGTTGGCGGAGATGGTGGCGATCTGGGTCTTCTCTTCCTTGGTCTTCACGGGCTTGGCCATCTTCTTCAGCTCTTCAACAAGAGCGGCGACGGCCTTGTCTATGCCCTTCTTGATGTAGGTGGAGTTGGCGCCGGCGGTGATGTTCTTGAGGCCCTCGGTGAAGATGGCCTGGGTGAGCACGGTGGCGGTGGTGGTGCCGTCGCCCGCGTCGTCGTTGGTCTTGGAGGCGGCTTCGCGCACGAGCTGCGCGCCCATGTCCTCGAAATGGTCCTCGAGCTCGATCTCCTTGGCGATGGTCACGCCGTCGTCGATGATGGTCGGGGAGCCGAACTTCTTGGAGAGGATGACGGCGCGGCCTTTCGGGCCGAGGGTCACCTTCACCGCGTTGGCCAGCTTGTCCACGCCGGCCTTCAAGCGCATCCTGCCTTCTTCGGAATAAATTATCTGTTTAGCCATGTTCTTTGTCCTTCCTTATATAGTTACTTAACGATGCCGAGGACGTCTTCCTCGCGCATGATGAGGTATTCCTCATCGTTGATCTTGATCTCGGTGCCGGAGTATTTCCCGTAGAGCACGGTGTCGCCGGTCTTTATTTCCATGGGGATGAGCTTGCCGTCTTCGGTGGTTTTGCCTTTGCCCACGGCCACGACCAGGCCTTCCTGCGGCTTCTCTTTGGCGGTCTCGGGGATAATGATCCCGCTCTTCTTGATCTCCTTGGCTTCGGCGGCCTTTATGATGAGCCTGTCGCCGAGGGGCTGTATCTTTATCTTGGTTGCGGTGTCTGCCATGTTACTGCCTCCTGTTGTTTTCGGTTGATCTTGTCCCGCGGTAGGCGGGATTCAAATTTAGCACTTCAGCTTCTTTACTGCTAGTTTATCAAACCCCGGAAAGCATGTCAAGCACTCTTTGCCATAGACTGCTAAAAAAGAAAAACCGCCGGCTTCGGCGGTCTTTCTCCGGGGCGCTGGCCTCGCTTACTTGCGCAGGAAGAAGCGGAAGCGCGTGGCGCCCACTTCTATGGTGTCGTCGTCCTGCAGCGCCACCTTCTCCTTCAGGGGGTTGCCGTTGTACTTGGCGTAGTCTTCCTTGATGGGGTTGAGGTAGTAGCCCTCGGGGCGCATGGTGATGACCACGGCGAGCTCCGGCCCTCCGCCGAACAGCCCCCCCGCCTTGTACGGGATGGCGGCCTGGGCGGATTTGCCGATGTAGGTGGACAGGCCCGTCAGCTCGAATTCCTTGCGGGCGTCGCCGGGGTTCTCCAGCACTTCCAGCGCGCCCTGGGGCGTTTTCTGGCGCTGCTGCGGCAGCGGGGCTTCGGCCGGGGCCTTGGCCGCCGACGTTACGCTCTCGTCGGCGAAGACCAGCGAGTACTTGACCAGCGTGATCGTGTCGCCGGGCTTCAGGCCGCACTTGAGGGTCTTCTTGCCGTTGACGAAGGTGCCGTTGGTGGAGTTGAGGTCCTCGACGAACCAGGTGCCGCCGGACTCGTACATTTTGGCGTGGTGGCCCGAGACGGCGGCGTTGTCCAGCACGATGTCATTGTCCGGCTTCCTGCCCAGCGAGAAGGCGGGTTTGTCCAACTTTATCTCTTTGATAAAGGCCGCTTCGAATTTGAGCAAAAGTTTAGGCATATGATTTTTTGAACATGTCCTTTAGGTTTTCTTTGAGCGTCTTCTTCTTGACGGTGCCGAGGATAACGGTGATGTTGTCGGGGCCGCCGTTGGCGTTGGCCGCGGCCAGCAGCTCCGCGCAGGCTTTCTGGTTGTCGGGCTGTATGCGCAGCAGCTCCTGCAGGCTGCCTTCCTTGACGGCCTTGAAGAGGCCGTCGGTGCAGAACAGCAGGCGGTCCCCCTCCTCCAGCTCCGTCTCCACCAGGTCCACGGCGGGGGTCTTCTGCGTGCCCAGCGCGCGGGTCAGGATATTCTGCAGCGGCGAGACGTCCGCCTGCTCGCGCGTCAGCAGGCCCTTCTTGACGTGCTCCATCACCAGCGAGTGGTCCTCGGTCAGCTGCTGCATGACGTTCTGGCGCAGCAGGTAGATGCGGGAGTCGCCGATGTGGGCGATGGAAAGTTTTGACTTGTTGAGCAGCGCGGCGCTGAGCGTGGTGCCCATGCCCTTGTTCTCGGGCCCGGCCGTGCCGGCCTCGTAGATGACCGAGTTGGCCAGCTGCACCGCGAACCCGAGCTGGTTGGCCTCGAGGGTGAACTTGTCGTTGAAGGGCGTGGGCTTCATGCCGGTCAGCTTCATCGACTCGTACTTGTCGCGGGTGACCTTGACGGCGAGCTGGCTGGCCACCTCGCCGGAGTTGTGCCCGCCCATGCCGTCGGCCACTATGGCCAGTTCCAGGCCGGGGTCGAGCAGAAAACTGTCTTCGTTGTTCTTGCGGACCTTGCCTACGTCGGAGGCGCCCGCGAAGTCTATTTTAAATGTCATTTTTTACCTTCTTCCGGAAAGATGACGGGGAAACTGCTGTCGAGGCCGGTCGCTGCCGGTCTAGGGGCCGCCGCCGGCGCAGGCTTGGGCGCCGGGGCCGGAGCGGGCGCCGGGGCAGTGGAATTCATGTTGCCCGCCTTCGGGGCGAGCTCCAGGCCGGACGGGGGCACGGTGGCAGCGGGCTTCGCGGCCGGGGCCGCGGCGGGCTTTGGCGCCGGCGCGGGTGTCGACGCGGCAGCGGGCGCCGGGGCCGGCTTCGGAGCGGGAGTCGTCGCTGCAGCGGGCGCTGGGGCCGGTTTCGGGGCGGCAGCCGGGGCCGGAGCGGCCGCCGGTTTGGGGGCCGCGGCTGGCGCGGCCGCGGGAGCCGCCGGGGTATTGAGCTGCGGCGTTTTGCCGGCCAGAACGTCGCGCAGGGCGGCCGCCATCTCGCCGCCTGACTGGAAGCGCTCCTCGGGGTTCTTCTTGAGGGCCTTGTCTATCACGGCGAGTATGCCCGTCGGCAGGTCCTTGCGGATCACCATCGGGTCCGGGTAAGGGTCGCTGGTGATCTGGAACAGCAGCGTGCCTATGGACTCGCCGCCCTTCCACGGGCGCTCGCCGGTCAGCATCTCGTAGAGCGTAACGCCCAGAGAGAAGAGGTCGGCGCGGCCGTCCACTTTCTTGCCGGCTATCTGCTCGGGGCTCATGTAATACGGCGTGCCGAGCACCGTGCCGGTGGCTGTCTTGGAGGATTCCGTCAGGCGGGCTATGCCGAAGTCGCAGACGCGCAGCGAGCCGTCGTCGAGCAGCATGATGTTGGCCGGCTTGATGTCGCGGTGCACGATGCCGTTCTTGTGCGCGTAGCCCAGCGCGTCGGCGGAGAGCGCTATGTACTCCAGCACCTTGGGCACGGGCAGCAGGGTGGCCTTGGTGGCCCACTTCTTCAGGTCGTCGCCCTTGAGCAGTTCCATGGCTATGTAGGCTATGTCCTGCTCCTCGCCGGCGTCGAAGATCTTGACGATGTTCGGGTGCTGCAGGTTGCCGGCCGCCTGGGCCTCGCGGAAGAAGCGGTCCTTGAGCTCCTTCATCTGACCCTCTTCCAGGCCTTCCTCGAAGCGCATGGTCTTGATGGCCACGGAGCGGTTGATCTTGGGGTCCACGCCGAGATAGACGATGCCCATGGCGCCCTTGCCCAGCTCCTTCTTGATCTCGTAGCGGCCCAGCATCGGGGTCGCCGACGAGCCGGCCATCATCATGGTGGCCTCGGCGCCGCCGCCCTTGCCGCCCACGCCGCCGAACACCGCGCCGTCGGCGGCCTTCTTGAGCATGTCGATCTTGGGCTTGATATCCTTGAACTCCGGGTCCACGCCGGAGATGTGCTCGTAGACGGCCACGGCCTTGTTGTACTGGCGCTTGCGCTCGAAGTCCAGCGCCAGGTTGTAGAGCGTGTCCTTCATGTTGTCGTCGAGCGGGCACAGGCGGAACTTCTCGAAGGCGAGGTCCAGCATTCCCTGGCCCTGGAACGACAGCCCCAGCATCTTGTTGGTCTCTATCTGCGAGACCTCTATCAGCTCCTTCTTCTTCTCGGTCAGGAAGAAGCGTTTGCTGATGACGAAGATGTAGCCGGCCACCAGTACGGCGACGGGGTACATGGTCTTGAGCCACAGGCCCTTGGAGAACATCACGAAGCCGGCGGTCACCAGGGCGGCCAGCAGCACGCCGGCCAGGATGGCGCCGGTGCCGGCCTTGAGGCGCGGCAGCAGGAAGGCCGTGAAGACCCAGGCGATGAAGATAAAGGCCAGCTCGGCGGGAAAGGCCCAGCCGGGGCGCGAGATGAAGCGCCCGGAGAGGATGTTGTCCACCACGTTGGCGGTGAAGTCCGGGGTGGTCATGGCGCTGTCGGTCGGGGTCACGTACAGGCTGCCCACGCCCTGCGCGGTCAGGCCGATGAGGACGATCTTGTCCTTGAAGGCTTCCGGCACCACCTTGCCGTTCATTACGTCGTAGAAGGAATAATATTTAAAGGCCTTGGTGCGGTTGTAGGCGATCAGGGCCGAGGAGGCCTCGTCCAGCGCCATCACGCTCTTGCCGAAGACGGCCGAGTCTCCGGGCGAGACCGTCACCTGGTCGGGCGCGAGCCCCAGGCTCACGCGCACTATCTCCGCCGCGAACGACGGGTAGAAGGCCTGGCCGCCGTAAGGGATGAAAGGGTATTCCTTGCGCACCGTGCCGTCCAGATCGCTGAAAACGTTCACGTGTCCCGCGCCGGCCGCTGACGAGGCCAGCACGTCGATGGGCGCGGTGATGCCCGAGCCCTCTATCCCCCCGCCTTCCGGCACGGTCTTGTGCGAGACCGAGGCCGCGAGGCGCTTCATCCACTCCGGCTCCGGCTTGAGCTTGGAGACCGGCGCGCCCGTGTCGAAGACGAGCGGCAATACCACGTTGCCGGCGGCGGCTACGGCGCCTGCCAGTTTGGCGTCGCTGTCCATCTCGTGGCGCTCCGCCTCCAGGGCCTTCAAAAATTCGGATTCCTTGCCGGTCTCACGGATCTTTTTTTCCGCGAGGAGCGCGGTATATTTTTCCTTCAGCACGTCGGCCAGTTGCGTGCCGCCGTTCTTCTCCGGCTCGGAGAAGAGGATGTTGAGGCCTATGACCGAGGGCTTGGCTGTCTCTGACGAAAGCCAGACCAGCATGTCGGCGATCCTGGTCCGCGACCACGGCCAGCGGCCTATCTTGGAGATGCTCTCGTCGTTGATCTCGATGACGGCGATGTCGCTGCGCTCGGGGGCCCCGGCGTTCATGCTGGCGCGCACGTCGTAGAACTTGAGCTCGGCGGTCTCCAGGCCGGTCTGGGTGAAATAGAAGAAGAGGGCGGCCAGCGCCAGCATCGTTCCCCAGAGAATGTCGGACAGTATGAATTTGCGCACCGTGCCTCCGCTACGTTAGAAAAGTTCCTGCTGCCTGAAAGATTCCACGAGTTCCTCGATGAAGTAGGCGTTGGCCAGCAGCGCCAGGAAAAACGCGATGAAGATGATGCCGGCCGATCCCGCCAGCGCGCCGCTGATGCGCGCGCTCAGCGCTTTGTAGTATTCCAGGCGCGCCGCGTTCTGCAGCTTGCCGCGGGCCTGCGGCAGCACCTCGGCGGGCCTTGCCGGCAGGTGCGGCTGCAGCGGGCGGCCCTCGTCGTCGTAGGCCACCTCGGCCTGCGCGGCCAGCATTTCCTGCTGCCAGGCCGCCAGGTTGGCGCGGTTGGTCTGCTGGGCCGCCGCGGCCTCCGCCTGCTCTTTCTGCGCCGTGATGGCCTCAACCTGCGGGTTGGTGAACATCGCGAACATGGCCAGGTTGGCCGCCAGGAAGAAGAGCTGCGGGCTGAAGAAGAGCGAGAAGGACTTCTGGGTGAGCGACGCCACCAGGCCTACCAGGGCCAGCAGCCCGCCCACGGACAGCCAGATCTTCTCCGGGGTCACGTCTGCCCCGGCCTTGAAGTAGAGGTAGGTGAAGCCGAGGCCAGCCAGGTAGGCGGCGGCCGCGCCGGCCTTGAAGCCCCAGCCCTTGAAGACCACCTTCGAAGCCGCCAGGTAGAAGAACAGCGAGTAAACTATCAGGTTGGCGGGAGAGAACATGTTGGAGAAGCCCAGCTGCACCGCCAGCATCCCCTTGGCGACTATGTCCGCGCCCGGCGCGGCCGGCAGGTAGGCGCCGCCAGAATAGGCGGCCGCCGCGGCGGCCATCGCGCAGAACGTGTAGGCCATCGTGAACTTGTAGGGTTTCTGCCACAGCGCCCAGCCGTACAGGGCGGCGCCCGCCCCGGCGAGGAAGCCTGCGGTGACCGGGTTGGAGACGAACGGCGAGGCCAGCACTCCCGTCGCGGTACCGGAGGCTCCCGCCAGGACGAAGGCCGCCGTGCCGGCCATCGTCAGCGCGAAATGGACGGCGATCTTGAGGCCGTTGTGCAGGGCGGCCAGCTGCAGCGCGGGTTTGGCGCCGGGGAACATCTGCGGCGGGGCGTTGGGCGGCGGCGGGGGCGGCGGGGCCGCCCGCTGGGTCTGGGCCTGTTGCTCCGGCGGCTTGGGGGCCGAGCTTTCAAGCGAGGCCTGCGGCCGCTGGGCGGCCTGTAGGCGGGCCGTCACCTCGGGGATGTCGAAAGTGCTTTCGGCGGAGACCGGCACCGTGTTGGTGTCCTCCCCGACGTGCTTCGTGAAGACCTCTATGACCTCGGCCGCGCTCTGGTAGCGGTCCTCCGGCTTCTTGCGCATCAGCTGGTCTATCACGCGCGACGCCCACAGCGGCACGTCGGGGTTGATGAGCATGATGTTGGGAACGGGCTCGCCGATGTGCTTGTGGATCACCTCGATGGAGCTCTTGCCGTCGAAAGGGTATTTGCCGGTGAGGATGTAGTAGAAGGTCGCGCCCGCGGCGTAAAGGTCGGCCCGGGCGTCGACCTTGCCGGCCAGGCCCTGCTCCGGCGACATGAAGTAGGCGGTCCCCACCATTTCCCCCGCCATGGTCAGCTGCTTCTCTTCGCTGATGCTGCGCGCGAGCCCGAAGTCCACGATGCGGGGCACGTTGTCGGTGCCTACGAGGATGTTGGCCGGCTTGATGTCGCGGTGGATGACGGACTTGGAGTGGGCGTGGGACAGGCCGTGCAGCACGCCGGTCATGATCTCTGCGGCCTGCCCTATCGGCAGCGCGCCCTTCTCGTTGACCAGGTCCTGCAGGCTCTTGCCCTCAACGTAGGACATCACTATGAAATAGGCGTTGTTCTCCTGGCCGAAGTTGTAGACGTGGACGATGTTGGGGTGCTCGAGCTTGGCCGCCGAGCGGGCCTCGCGCAGGAAGAACTCTATGTTGCGCTGCTCGCGGGCCAGCTCCGGCGCCAGCAGCTTAACGCAGACGTATTTGTCGAGGGCTTCGTGGTGGGCCTTGTAGACCGAGCCCATGCCGCCCTGGCCTATCTTGTCGATGATCTTGCAGCCGGCGAACACCGTACCTGCTATGTTGGGTTCTGTTTCCATCGTAGAAGCCTTAGATTCTCCGGTCCCTTACGTAAATGCTGCCGCGCCGGGTGGACAGCTCCTTAGCGTAGCGCTTCAGCTCCGCGGCGCTCTCTACTATCTTGGCGTAGTGGCGCTGGGAGCGCGGGGCCACTATGGCCACGGTCAGCGACATCAGCGGGAAATCCCTGGTCTGGTTCTTGCGGTCCATCGTGGTGATGAAGCCGCGGTCCCGGTCGGCCTCGCTGTAGAACTCGCCGATGAACCTGTCGAACTCCTCGGTGATGGCCTTGGCCGCGGGCTCGCAGGTCTCGGGGCCGGTGATCAGCACGAAGTCGTCCCCCCCGACGTGCCCGACGAAGTAGTCGTGCCCGGCCACGGCTTTGGCCTTTTCCGCCAGCAGCGTCGCGATGCGTTTGATGACCTCGTCGCCCTTGGCGTAGCCGTAGACGTCGTTGTAAGCCTTGAAATTGTCGGCGTCGACGTAGCAGAAGGCGAAGGGCTTTTCCTCCGCGATGCGGCGCAGCACCTCCTCCTCGATGGCCGGGCTGCCGGGCAGGCGGGTCAGCGGGTTCAGGGCGGTGTCCGCGCTCTTGCGCTTGAGGATGCGGTTGATGCGGGCGCGCAGCTCGCGCACGTCGAAGGGCTTGGTGATGAAATCGTCCGCGCCCAGCTCTATCGTGTTCACCCGGGCGTCCACCTCGGCCACGCCGCTGAGGATGATGACGGGGATGTCGCGCGTGTCCGGGGCCTCGCGGATGCGGCGGCAGAGCGCGTAGCCGTCCAGGCCCGGCATGCGCAGGTCCAGCAGGATCAGGTCCGGCTTGCTGTCTTTCAGGTAGACCAGCACGTCCTCGCCGCGGCTGAAGGTGGCGACGGAGTAGTTGTATTTTTTGAGGACGGCGGAGACGAGCAGGCCCACGTTCGGGTCGTCGTCAACCACCAGTACTTTCTTTCCCAGCAAAAGGCCCCCAAAACCGCGGTTTTAAGTCTGTATTATTATAACAATAATATATTACAAATCAAACGGCCCACGCGCAACAGCCCGGGGGCCTCCGGGCCCGCGGCCGGGCGGTCGTATCCGTTGTTTCCGCAGCAGGGGCTTGCAGTATAACGGATTTATGCTACAATATCAAAAAGGCCAAAACTCGCAAAAATCACAACACTGGAGACGCCGTCTATGAGACAAAATATTTTCAGCACCTTTGAAGTGGCTAAGATGCTTGAGTTATCGCCGGGAACTGTTGCCAACTGGGTGGATGCCGGAAAGCTTAAGGCCTTCACCACGCTCGGCGGACACCGGCGGATAAAGGCGGAGGATTTGAAAACCTTCCTGGAAGAAAACAAGATGCCGGCCCCCAAGGCCCTTTCCGAGCGCATGGAAACGGCGCGGAAAGTGCTGATCGTGGAGGACGACCAGAAGTTCCTGAAGCTGATGGAACGGTATTTCCGCGAGGCGCGCGGGCACTGGGAGGTCTTCGCGGCGGCCGACGGGTTCACCGCGGGCTCGCTGGTGGGCAGTGAAAAACCCGACGTGGTCCTGCTCGACATCATGCTGCCCGACATCAACGGGTTCAAGGTCTGCGAGATCATCAAGGCCAGCGACAAGCGCACGCTGGTGATCGCCGTGACGGGCTACGACTCCGAGGACATCAAGGCCAAGATCCTCTCCGCCGGCGCCGACGACTATTTTGTGAAGCCCTTCAAGTTCGAAAAACTGCTGGCGCGCATCGAGGCCTGGAACGGCGGGCGGCAGGGGCTTTCAGGAGATTAGGGGTAAGGGTAAGGGAGGCGCACTCCCGGAGCCCCGGGCGCAGGCCCGGGGCTCTTTCTTTTTGCTGTCGGGCGTGTGTGACTAAAGTTACACACAGGCTTGACAAAGGTCAGTCGCGGTGTTAGAATATAGGCGTCAGGGCTGCCTCCCTCACCCTACCCCCCAAAAGGCAGCCCTGCCTTTATTTATATCGTTAAAAGCCGGCACATGAGCAGGACTTCCCGGATAATAGTGGCATCAGGAGCGGCGGCAGCGCTGCTCCTGCTCGCCGTATTTTCGGCGCTGGACCGCGCCGAGACCGCCCGCTCCGAGCGCGTGGACTGGCGCGCCGTCAGTTCCCTCTCCGCCTCCCGCGGCTATGCGGCGGCCGCGGCGTACCTGGACTCCCGGCTGGCCGCGCATCCCAACGACGCCCTGCTGCATTATTACCGGGCCAGGCTTTGCTTCGAGGCCGGCCTGGGCCCCGAAGCGCTGGCCGCGGCCGACAAGGCGATAGCGCTGGGTTACGCGCAGGAAATTTCCCACCTGCTCAAGGCGCTGGTCTACGGCAGGCTCTACGGCGACAGGTCGAAGCAGTTCGACCTTGCGTCGAAGGCCCTGGCCTACGACCCTACCTACGACGACGGCTACCTGGTGCGGGCCGAGGCCGGCTACGAGCTGCGGAAATACGGTCCCTGCGCTTCCGACGCGGCGGCTTACACCAGCCTGCGGCCCGGCGAGACCGACGGGCTGGAGCTCAGCCTGCTCTGCCTCGAGGCTCAGGGCGATTCGGCGGGCGCCGAGCGGGCCGGGCTAAAGATCCTGAAGCTAAAGCCGGACAGCCATTCGGCGCTCTGGCGCCTGGGGCGCCTCTACGCCGGGCGCGGCCTGCACCGGCTGGCGGTGAAAAATTTCGGGGAGGCCATCCGCCTCAGCGGCGGTCGCCCGCGCTATTACCTGGACCGCGCGGCCTCCTGCGCCGAGCTCGGCGACCACTCGTGCGCGGCCTGGGACTACGCCTCCGCTACCGACTGGCCGGAGATCTCCGGCTACTCGAGCTATTACTACCTGCTGGGTTCGGCTATGTACCGGGCCGGCGAGCTGGAGCACGCGCTTGGCGCGGCGGGCACGGCCCTGGAGAAGGCGCCGGCCGACGCAGGGAATTACGAGCTGCGCGGGCGCCTGCGCGCCGAGACCGGGGACCTCGCCGGGGCGCGGCGCGACTTCCTGGCTGCGCTGGCGCTGGCCCCGGCCCGGGAGCCGGAACTGCGCCCGCTGCTCGCAGGCGCGGGCGGCCCTGCCCAAGACGGCCAATAACTTATAAAATAACTACCGATGCAAGACCTGAACGCGGCCGAGCCCGGCCTCCTGCGGCGGGAAAATATCTTTGCGGCGCTGCTGCTGGCGGCGCTGGGGCCCCTCTATCTCTACTGCCTGCCGCCGGCCCTGCCGCCTTACCGCGACGCGGGAGAGATGGCGAGCGCGGCGTGGACGCTCGGCGTGGCGCATCAGCCGGGCTATCCCCTCTATATCCTGACGGCCAAGCTGTTCACGCTGCTGCCCCTGGGCAACCCGGCCTGGCGGCTCAACCTCCTCTCGGCGGGCGCCGGCCTGGCCGGGGTGCTGATTTTCTGGCGGGTGGCGGCCTCCGCCTTTTCCCCCGCCGCCGCTTTCCTGGGCGCCATGCTGCTCGGGTTCAATTTCACGCTGCGCACCGTCTCCAGCGTGCCCGAGATGTACTCGCTCAACTTCCTGTTCGCCGCGCTGCTGTTGTATACCGCCTCGTCGGGCGGCAGGCGCGCGGTCATCCTGTCGGCTTTTCTGCTGGGCCTGGGCATGGCTAACCGCATGGACCTGCTGCTCGCGGCCCCGGCCGTCTTCGTGCTGCTTGCCCCCCAGCTGCGCGCCGGCGGCTGGACGGGCCTGCTCAAAGCCTCCGGCTTTTTCTTCCTCGGCTTTTCCCTGTACCTCTACCTGCCCTTCCGCTCGGCGGGCTGGCCTTTGTTCGATTGGAGCCATCCGGCGGACCCGGCCACCTTCTTCGCCGTGATCACGCGCAAGAGCTACGGCTCCACGCTGGACCTGATCTCGCTGAACTACGCGCCGGGCGAGCTCTTCCTGCCTGCCCTGCGCCATTACGCCAGTCACCTGTGGGAGAATTTCAGTTTCGGCCTGGCCTTCGCCGCGGCCGGGCTCTGGGGTGAGTGGCGCCGCGCCCCCCGCCGCCTGCTGGCCTTCGGCGCGCTTTTCTTTTTCTCGGGGCCGGTATTCCTCTACCTGGCCAACATGCCCCCCAACCCGCACGCGCTGGCCATCGTCGAGCCCTACTACCTGCTGCCCGACCTGTGCGCCGCTTTCTGGTGCGCCGCCGGGATATACTCTCTTTCGCAGGTGGTTCCGCGGTCGCGCGCAATTCCCGTCTACGCCCTGGCCGCCGCGGCGGCGCTGCTGGTGTTCCAGGGCGGGTCCTACGGCTCCAACCGCCGCTGGCTCTTCGCCGCGGAGGATTACGCCTCCGACGTGCTGCGCACTGCGCCTCCTGGCGCCGTCGTAGTGGCCAAGAAGGACGTGCAGCTGTTCTCGCTCTGGTACCTGCAGGCGGTCAAGGGGCTGCGCCCGGACCTGCACGTAGTGGCGCAGGGGCTGAGCGCGGCGCCGTGGTACAAGGCCTCCAAGCGGCGCTATGACCCTGGGCTCGCGCTCTACCCGCTCAACCCGGGCACTCCCGCCGACTGGGAGGCGCTGGCCCGAGGCAACCCGGGCGGCGTCTACGCCACGATGGACGTCGAGCTGCCTGCGGGGGCGCCGTCCCTGCCGCATGGCGTCGTGAGCCGCCTGTATCCGCCCGCCGGCGGCCTGTCCCCGCGCCCCTGGCAGTTCTACTCCTTCCCGCGGTTGGACCGCTCATACCGGGATTTTTTCGACCGCGACCTCGGCACGTCCTACGCGCAGGCCCTGCTGTCCGGGGCGGCGCGCCTAAGCGCGGCCGGCGGGCTGGACGCGGATGCGCTGCGCGACCTGCGGGTCGCCTCGCTGCTGGACCCCGACCTGCCCGACGCCCCGCTCTACGAAGGCTTTTATTATTCGGCGCGCTCGGATTGGGCGGCGGCCAAGAGCTGTTTCCGGGCTTCGGCCGACGTTTACGAGCGGCTGCTGCCGCTCGCTTCCCGCTACTACGCGCTGCCGTCGCTCAAAAAAGCGATCTCAGCTTCCAGCGCTTACGCCTGGCTGAATTACGGGGTAGCAGCGGAGAAGATGGGCGACAGGGCCGCCGCCGAGAAGGCCTACGCGCTGGCCGCGGAGCGCAACCCCGGGCTGGCCGACGCTCATTACAATCTGGCCATCCTCTACTGGAACCGCGACTGGGAGCGCGTGCGCGCCGAGCTGCGCGAGACGCTGCGCCTCAACCCCGCCCACGCCACTGCGGCCCGCTACCTGCAGCAGCTTAATTCCAGATAGTCTATCCGCCCTGGCGTCCGCCGGGCGAACCGGAACGCAAAACGCGTTCGCGCACACCGTGCGCTCACTCCTCATTCGGTCCTCGCGCTTACGCAAGCTCGGACCTCACGAGGGTTTTGCTTATCCGCTCCGCCCGTCGGCCGCCAATGGATGTATAGCTAATAAAAAACCGCCTGGCGGCGGTTTTTCGTCTGGGAATAAGGAAATTTACTTCGGGAGGTAGTTGTAGCGGAACTGGAACATGCCCATCAGGTCCCAGCCGCCGTTGAAGGTGAGGTAGGAGAGTTCGAAATTCAGCTTGAGCAGGGTGCCGAGGTGGAGGTTGAAGAGTTTGGGGCTCTGGGGCGCGCCCTGCGGCACCATTATCTCCAGGCCGATCGGGGAATCTTTTTTAGGCAGCCACAGGATTCCGCCGAAGAGCATGCCGGTCGGGATCTGCAGCGCGTCTCCGGAGGGCCGGTCGTTGCTGAGGTTGATGGCTTCTTTGGAGAGGAACTCGGAAAGCCCGTAGATGACCTTGGGCATGTCGCCGTCGGAGTAGCCGGCGTTGACGAGGAACTTGGGGTGCAGGCGCTTGGTCAGTGCCACGTAGGCGTTGGCGTAGCTGTCCGTGTTCTTGGAGTCTATCTTGGTGGAGACGGAGGGCTGGTTCAGCGTCGGCTGGGCCGCGTCGCGGAACTTGAGTATGCCCTGTACCCCGGCAGCCATGGCCGGGCGCCAGCGGCCTTCGGTCTGCACCTGCATCTTGGAATCGGCCGACAGCAGCCAGAGGCCGACGCGGTCCAGGTAATTCTTTTTCTCGACGGTCCAGGCGTAGGAATTCTTGCCGTAGAGGCGGCCTATGTAATACGCGGCGTTGAAATCCAGGCCCAGGCCTATGGCGTTGCGGCCGCGGCCGCGGTAAGCCGTGGGCATCAGTACTATGCCGCTGAGCGGGACTTTCCCCTCGTCGTAGCGGGCCGGCTGGGAAGCTCCCTGCTTGGGGGCCGGAGCGGCCATGCCGGGCAGCGCCAGCGCGGGCGCGGGGGTCGCGGCGTCCTGCTGCGGCGCGGCGGGGGCTGCCGCGGGCGCGGCAGCGGGTACGACGGCGGGAACGATGATGGGGCGGTCTTCGGCGGGCAGCACCACGTTCTGCTGCGCCCCGGAGAGGACGGGCGCGGCCAGCAGGCAGATCAGGAGCAGCGGCGTGGGTCTCATAAGAATATCAGCGCGGCCAGCCTGGCGAGCAGATTCGCTTCCGCTCCGGCGAGCACGTCATCCATAATTATACCAAAACCCCCGTGGAAGGAGGTTTCCAGTTTCTTTATCGGCCAGGGCTTCAAGGTGTCTAGCGCGCGGAAGAAAACGAATGCCGCGGCCAGGTTGAAGACGGTCCGCTCCAGGAACAGCAGCGCGATCCAGTAGCCTATGATCTCGTCGATGACGATGCGGGGGTCGTCGTGGGTGCCGTAGCTTTCCGAGGCGCGGCCGGCGACCCAGACGGAGAAGGGCAGGAAGGCCAGGCAGAAGAGCGCGTAGGCGGCGTTGTCGGCGGGGAGGAAAGGCGCGAGGGCCAAAGCGACCAGGGTGCCGGCCATGCCGGACCCGGTGAACTTTTTGAAACCGGTGAGCTTGGCGGGGATGTAGCTGACGAAGCCGCCGCTGGCCAGGAAACGGAAGATGAAATCCTTGGCGGGCACCGGATTTACTGCCCCTGGCCGCGCTGGCTCCAGGACTTATAGAGGAGCGCGCGGTGGTTGTAGAGGTAGATGGCGCCGCTGATCACGGTGAAGAAAGCCGTAACTACGGTCAGCCACCAGGAGATGGGCTTGGCCAGGCGCACGACCTCGGCCAGCGGGGGCGGCAGCGGGTGTTTGGCGCCCCAGACTATCAGCACCACCAGCACCATGATGGTGAAGGCGGCGATGAGCTGTATCGTGGTCTTGATCTTGCCGGCCGCTTCGGCCTTCATTACGTCGCCGTGCAGCGCTGCCAGGACGCGCAGGGTAGAGATGGTGAGCTCGCGCAGCAGGATCAGGAAAACCGCCCAGAGCGGGACGGCCAGCTCCTTAATGGAGGCGAAGGCGAGGAACACCGCCATCACCAGGATCTTGTCGGCGAAGGGGTCGGCGATGGCCCCGAAGGAGGTGGTGGTCTTGGTGCGGCGCGCGATCGCGCCGTCGATGCCGTCGGAGATGCTCGCCACCGTGAGGAGGAACAGCGCCCCTATCTCCGACCATAAGGTCCTGGAGATGATCAGCACGAAGATCGCGAGGCTCAGGGCCATGCGGCCCATGGTGATGCGGTTGGCGAGTGTCATCGGGCGGTCAGTTGCCGAACTCCAGAGTCTCTACGCCCTTGGGCTTGGTGAATTTGAAGAGCCCCTTGTCCACCGCGGCGTTCTTTTCCACCGAGGTCAGGCGGGTTTTGATGACGGTGGTTTCCACGGTGAGCTCCGCCTCGACGGGGAAGAAGTCCTCCGTCGAGAGGGTCAGCGTCAGCGAGTAGTCCTTGCCCGAGCGGGGTATGAAGGTGATGGTCAGCGGCGCGCCATCCTTCCCCCCCGCCACCCGGGTCTCGTTGCGGGCGGTCAGGGCCGCGTAGTTGCCGAAATCCAGTATGCCGGAAAAGTTCTGGTCCTGGGTGCGGCGCCAGGCCTCCCAGCCGGTGCGCACCACCTGGTTGTCGTCGGGCTTGTAGATCCAGATGTCGGTCTTGTCCGTGACCACCAGCTGCCGCGAGGGCTTCAGGTGCTCGATGCGCAGGAGGTTGGGCTTGACGTAGCGTAGGTTGCCTTCGATGGTCTGCTTGAGGCCCGCCTCCTTGAAGTTAACTTCCTGGGTGAAATCGGCTTTCAGGCTTTCCAGCTTGGCGTCCCAGGCCTTCAGCTTCTCTATGACGGAGGCGGCCGGGTCCTCGGCGGGCGCGGCTGGCTTCGCCTCGGCGGGCTTGGCAGGCGCGGCGGCCGGGGCCGCTTCCTTTTTCTTGGCTGGCTGCTTGGGGGCAGCTTTCTGCTGGGCGGCGGCGCAGAGGGGCAGCGCCAGGAGCAGGGTGAGGGTAAGTATCTTATTCATTCCGGGTGAACTCCTCGCCCGCCGGTTCCTGCGCCGGGGGCTGGGCGGCTATCGCGGCCGCCTGCGAATTTAACTGATTCTCTATCTTGTCGAAGGCGATCTCCCAGCGGTTGGAGCCTTCCGGCTTGTGGATGTAGCCGCTGGTCTCGAGGATGCTGAGGATGTTGGTGGCGCGTGCCGAGGAGCCGAAGTGCGCCTTCAGCAGGTCCTGCGAGACGCGGCGCCGCTCCATTACCAGCCGCAGCGCGGCTATCATCTCTTCTGAGGAGCTGCCCTTGCCGGTGCCGGCGGTTTCCTCGTCGTCCTCCACCAGCGGCATGTACGCCGGGGAGCCCTGGGTTTTGAGATATTCCACCACGCGGCTGATCTCGGCCTCGGAAACGTAGGCGCCCTGTATTCGCAGCGGCTTAGGTGATTCCTTGGTGAGGTACAGCAGGTCGCCCTTGCCTATAAGGGCCTCCGCGCCGCCCTCGCCCAGGATGACGCGGGAATTGGTGGAGGAGGTCACCTTCAGCGCCACGCGCGCCGGCAAGTTGGCCTTGATGACGCCGGTGATGACGTCCACCGACGGCTGCTGGGTGGCCAGCACCAGGTGGATGCCCACGGCGCGGGCCATCTGCGCCAGGCGCTGGATGTTCTCCTCTACGACGTTCTTGGCCTGCACCATCAGGTCGGCCAGCTCGTCGATGACGACGATGATATAGTATTCGCGCGGCTCGTTGTTGGCGTCGGCCCACTTATTGTAGCCGGCTATGTTCTTGACGCGCGCCTTCTCGAACTTCTTGTACCGCTTCATCATCACGCGGGTCAGCGCGGCCAGGGTCTTGGCGGCGTCCTTGGCGTCGGTGATGACCTCCACCCTGTCGGCGGTCACCTTCGGGTCGTAGAGATAGGGTACGCCCTGGTAGGTGCTGAGCTCCAGGCGCTTGGGGTCGATGAAGACGAACTTCACCTCGTCCGGAGTGCGGCGGTACATGATGGAAAGGATCAACGACTGGAGGAAGACGCTCTTGCCCGAGCCCGTGGACCCGGCCACCAGCAGGTGGGGCATGTCCTCCAGGTCGGCCATGGCCATGGAGCCCTCGGAGTGGCGGCCGATGGCGAACATCAGCGGCTCCTTCCTGGCGGTGAAGGCCTGGCTCTCCAGCACCTCGCGCAGGCCCACCTTGGCGCGCTTCTGGTTGGGGATCTCGAAGCCGATGGCGGACTTGCCGGGGATATGGCCCGTCACGCGGATGCCGACGGCCTTCATGGCCAGGGCCACGTCGTTGCCCAGCGAGACGATGGAGCTGATCTTGACGCCGGGGGCGGGGGTCACCTCGTAGCGCGTGATGACGGGGCCCGGGTAGATGTCCGCCACGTAAGCGGCTATCTCGAAACTCTTGAGCGTCTCTTCCAGCTTCTGCTTGGAGGCGGCCATTTCGGCGTCGCTGGGGCCGCCGAAGCCGGTCTCGGCAGAGGCGGAGAGCAGGTCGGTGGACGGAAACTTGAAATCCCTGAAAACGGGGCCGGCGTATTTCTTGGCGGGTTCTTTCTCCCCCGCGGCTTCGCCCTTTTCAGGCGCGGCGGACTTCCGGGCTTCCGGCGGCGTTTCCCTGGCCATGTCCGGGCGCACTATCTGCGTCTTGGGCGGCACGAAGCTCAGGGCCGCTTCCTTTTCAGGGGCGGGCTTGAGGGCGGCGGCTTCGGGGATAGGCTTGGCCTCGTAGACCGGGCCTTCCGCTTTTTCCTTATCAGAGATGATCTTGAGCTTGGCGTTCAGTTCGCGCTTGGCGTTGATCCAGTTGCGGTAATCGTCCGCGGCCGTGGAGGCGAGGGCTTTGAGCACCTTGCGCCAGGAGATGTTGAAAAGTATCTGCACCCCTGCGAACAGGATGAAGGCGGACAGCAGGCCCGCGCCCACCCCGCCGACCATGCTGAACAGCACCTGGTCGATGAAGCCGCCCAGCATGCCGCCGGCCGGGTCCCACGGGCCGAAATGCGTGTTGAGCCGTTCGATGATGGCCGACAGCGCCCCTAATATAAGGAATATGCCGGAGGTGAGCGTGATCAGCCCCTGCAGCGGTTTCTTGAGGTTGAGGAGCAGCGCGACCAGGCCGTAGAGGAAGATGAAAGGGAACAGGTAGGCCGTGTTTCCCAGGAACCCCATGAAGGCCCAATTCACTTTCTCGCCGATGATCCCGCGCTGGCCGGAGTTGAACAGCAGCACCCAGATCAGCCAGATGTTGAAGGCGAAGGCCCCCAGCCAATAGAGGGCGTAAGAAAGCGCCGAGGGTTTCTTTTTCCCCTGGGCCTGTGCTCTGTTTCTAGCTAAGTCGCGCATGGTTGTCGCGCGCGCCGGGCGGCGTGCGCTATTTTTCGGTCAGTACTACCCTGAAATTGAGGTCCTTGGGATAAAGCGCCACTTTGCCCTGCGCCGCCAGCCAGCCGAGGGCCAGGTAGAGCGACGAACTGGAAAGGTGCAGCTTCAGCTTCAGGTCCCAGGACGAGGCGTCGCCGCCGGCCGCCTTGAGGGTCTCAAGGAGGTTCCCGGCGGTCTGCGCCAGCGTGTCGGTGAATTTGGCGGCGTCCTGCATGTTACCTCTTCACCCGGAACATGTCGGCGTTGGGCTCGAGCGCCTTGCCGTTCTCCTGGATAACTTTTTCAATGACGCAGTTGAACTCGGCCTTGATCTCGTTGAAGACCTTCATGGCTTCGATCACACAGATGACCTGGCCTTCCTTTATGGCGTCGCCCTCGCGGACGTAGGGCGGGCTGGACGGGCTGGGCGAGCGGTAGAAAATACCGGACATGGGGGCCTTGATGGTTTCCCCCGCCACGGCCGGGGCCTGCTGGCTGGCGGACGCGGAGGAGGGCTTGGCGGCCGGCTGCTGTATGGCGCCGGGCGCGAAAACGGGGATCTGGTGCACGGCGTTGTTGTGCTTGCGCACCAGCTTGATGTAGGTGCTGTCCTTGGAAAACTCGATGACCTCCAATTTGTTGGAGTTCATGAACTGGTAGAACTTCTGAACCTGGTCGAAAGCGGTTTCCTGGGTCTTGGTGGTTTTTTTCATTGGCTGCTCTCCGGGATAGGGATTCCGGCCCCCGCGACTGGCGCGGGGGCCGGATCTTACTTACTTCCTTACGGGCTGTACGGGCTGGCCGGGCTGCTGCAGGAGCACGCGGCGGGAGAGGCGGTACTTGCCGTTGTTCTCCTCTATGCACTTTACCTCTATAACCTGGCCCATCTTCAGGACGTCTTCCACGCGGTTGATGCGCTTCACGTCGATCTCGGAGATGTGCAGGAGGCCTTCCTTGCCGGGCAGCACTTCGACGAAGGCGCCGAAGTCCACGATGGACACTACGGTGCCCTTGTAGACCTTGCCCACTTCGACTTCCATGCTGAACTGCTCGACGAAGGTCTTGGCCGCTTCGAGGCTGGCCTTGTCGCAGCTCGAGATGAACACTGAACCATCGTCCTCTACGGCGATCTCGGCGCCCGTGCGCTCCTGGATGCCGCGGATGTTCTTGCCGCCGGGCCCGATGAAGGCGCCGATCTTGTCGCGCGGGATCATCAGCTTCACGATGCGCGGGGCGAACTCGGAGATGTCGGCCCTGGGGGCCGGCAGGACTTTCTCCATGATGTCCAGGATGTGGTTGCGGCCGCGGTTGGCCTGCTCGATGGCCTGCTTCATGATGTCCATCGGGATGCCGGTCGCGAGCTTAACGTCCATCTGGAGCGCGGTCACGCCTTTGCGCGTGCCGGTGATCTTGAAGTCCATGTCGCCGAAGTGGTCTTCCAGGCCCGCGATGTCCGAGAGGACCGCGAACTTGGCGCCGTCGGTGATCAGGCCCATCGCTATGCCGGAGCAGGCGGCCTTCAGGGGCACGCCGGCGTCGAACATGGCGAGGGAGCCGCCGCATACGGTGGCCATCGACGAGGAGCCGTTGGACTCCAGGATGTCGGACACCAGGCGGATGGTATACGGGAAGACTTCTTCGGTGGGCAGCAGCGGCAGCAGCGCGCGCTTGGCCAGGTGGCCATGGCCTATTTCGCGGCGGCCGGGACCCCTGTCAGGCTTCACTTCGCCTACCGAGTAGCTCGGGAAGTTGTAGTGGAGCATGAAGCGGTCGAAGGTCTTGCCTTCCAGCGCGTCGAGCATCTGCTTGTCGTCGGAGGTGCCCAGGGTGGCGGTCACCAGCGCCTGGGTCTGGCCGCGGGTGAACACGGCGGAGCCGTGGGTGCGGGGCAGGAAGCCGGGGTCGATGTTGATCTCGCGGATCTCGTCGGTCTTGCGGCCGTCGGTGCGGATCATGGTGGACAGCGTTATGCGGCGCCAGACTTCGTACTTCACGTCTTCCACCACGGTCTTGGTCTGGTAGGAGGCGGTGAGGTCCGCCGGGTACTTGGCGGTCATTTCTTTCACCGCGTTGGCGGTGACCGCGTCGAGGGCGCGCTCCATGGCGTGCTTCTCGGGCTTGGAGGAGAGGATCTTCTCGATCTCGGGGCGGGCCATGGCTTCCACGGCGGCCTTGAGTTCGGGCTTGATCTCGGGGGTGGCGATGGGCGTCTTAACCTTGCCCACCTGCTCCTTCATCTTGATCTGCAGTTTGCAGAGCTTCTCGAGTTCGGGCTTGGCGGTTTCAAGGGCGCCGATGAGGTCGGAGCTGGGCAGCTCGTGGCCGCCGCCTTCCACCATCAGGATGCCCTGCAGCGTGCCGCAGATCACCATCTCCATTTCGGAGACGGCGCGCTGCTCGTTGGTGGGGTTCATGATGAACTTGCCGTCGATCTTGCCCATGCGCAGCGCGGCCACGGGGCCGTTCCACGGGATGTCGGAGATCATCAGCGCGGCCGAGGCCGAGTTGATGGCGATCACGTCGGCGTCGTTGACGCCGTCGAAGGACATCACCATGTTGACCACCTGGGTCTCGGTGTTGAAGTAATCCGGGAACAGGGGGCGCACGGCGCGGTCGGTCAGGCGGGACGCCAGGACTTCCTTCTCGCGGGCTTTGCCCTCGCGCTTGAAGAAGCCGCCGGGGATCTTGCCGGCCGCGTAGGTGCGCTCTTTGTAGTCGCAGCTGAGCGGGACGAACGCCGGGGGCGTGTCCTTGGGCTTGTTGGCCTGCTGCGCGGTGGAGAGCACCACGGTGTCCCCGATGCGTATGATCACGGCGCCGCCGGCCTGCTTGGCGATGGCTCCGGTCTCGAACGAAATGGACTTATCCCCCACCTGTTCTTCCAGGCGGAGCGGTTTAGGGTAATTTGTCATTTGTTATTTCCTCAAGCCTAAAGCTTTGATGACCTTCTTGTACTCTTCCCGGTTGTTGGCTTCCAGGTAGGACAGAAGGCGCTTGCGCTGCGAGACCAGCTTGGACAGTCCCCGCTTGGAGGCGTGGTCCTTGGGGCTGGCGATGAGGTGCTTGGAAAGATACTGGATGCGCTCGGTCACCAGTGCGACCTGCACGGAGGCGGAGCCGGTATCGTTGGGTTTAGCGGAGAACTTCTCCGTGATCTCTCTGGTCTTGTTCTTGGTTAATGCCATTGTATATACACTCTCTTTGTTGTAGGTTATGTTCCTTATTGTCGTTTCCTATTATATTAATTACTTATCTCTCCAGTCAACGAAATGCCCCCCGCTTCCGGGGGGCTGCCGCGTGAAAAAACCTTGTTTCCCCGCTATTTTATCTCCCAGTAGCCCCCGGACTCGGTCTTTTTGATCCTGGCTGAGTTCCCCTCCACCGTCACCGTCTCGTAAACGGAGGAATTCTCCTCCCGCCTGATGTTCTTCTGGTAGATGCGGCTCTTTATGGCCATGCTGTAGGAGGCCGCGTAGCTGCCGGGCGAGTTGTTCACCACCTGCAGGCCGGTGATAGAGACCGTTATCTCGTCATAGATCCGGAAGATGTTGCGGAACTGCTCCTCCAGGTCTGTTGCCGTGGTGCCGTCCCCGGCGGTCCAGTCCGGGGCTATGAACTGCATGACCTTGGCCGCGTTGCGGCCCTGGTAGGCCCGCGCGAAATCCTCGTACATCTTTCTCACCACGGCCAGGCCGGGGTCGCTGCGGTGCTGCGCGGCCTGCACCTCCGCTCCCCGCCGGGCATCGGAGATCGCCTTGCCTTTAGGCCCCCCCCAGAAAGCCCCGGTAAGTTTTTCCAGCTCGTCGCGCTTGGCCCCGGCCTGCACGGTCCAGAAGCCGGTGCGCTCCAGCAGCGCGTGGCCGAAGAGTTCCGCCTTGCGCGTCTCTTCTATGATCCGGGCCTGCTCCTGTTCCGCTTTCTGCACCGGTTCGAACAGCTTCTCCACTGCCTTGCCGTACTCCTCGTCTGGCAGCGAGCCCAGTCGCGCGAGGTCGCCGGCGGTGTTGGCTTTGAAGGCCGAGATCGCCCGCGTATAAACCGCCACCAGCCTGGTCTCCTGCGCCCTCAGGTATTTCAGCGCGGCCTCCGCGGCGAAGATCTGCTCGGCGCCGGCGCCGCCGGAGAAATGCGTGCCGTCGGCGCCGTTGAGGCTGGGCGAGTGGCCCTCCAGCTTTTTCAGCGCGGCGGCCATCTCGTCCTTGTGCGCCTTGTTGGCGGCCATGCCGGCGATGCTGCCGGCCTCGCTCCTGGCCGGCGAGGCGTCCAGGCGCTGCAGTTCGTCGTACCGGGCGTACAGGTCGCTGTAGACCAGCGCGCCGGCAGCGTAGAGCCGCTGCGCTTCGGCGAAGGCCGGCTTGGCCGCCGCCACCCGGGCTTCCAGGTTGGCCAGGTCGTATTTTCCGTCGTAGGAGAATTCCATGACAAAGTTGTGCCCCAGCGTGTTCAGGATCTCGAAGTGCTTGGCCGCCTCGGCGGTGAGTTTCTCCATGCGGGCCGCGGCCTGCGGCCTATGCTCTTTGAACGCCTGGTGCCTGGCCGCGAGCGCGGCCATGAATTCTTTTGTCTCGGAGTAGATGGCGTCCTTCTGCGCCCGCGCCTTGGCGGCTACGGCCGCGAACTTGCCCTCCAGCCCCTCGGTGCCCTGCAGGTAGGTCTCGGCGTATTTCAGCGGGAGCTCGTAGTAGGAGTTCCAGAGCGTCATGTTCTTTAGATCGTCTGGTTCCGGCACATGATACCCCAGCGGCTTGTAGGCGTTGTAGGCCGAGCGCCACTGGCCAAGACTGCCGGCTATGCCGGTTATGAACGGCTCGATCCTGGCCTTGATGTCGGCGCGCTGCGTTTCCAGCCCCGCGCGGCAGGCAGCTATGCTCCTGGCCGCGCTGTCCGCCGAGTATTCTACGGACTCCATCCGCATATAGGTGCGCTCACCTCCGAGATTTTCCTCCTGGTAGGCCAGTCCGGCGTAGAGGTCCTGCAACTCGTCGCCGGCCTGGAAGCGGACGTTCCCCTTGGGCCGGCTTACGCCCGGCCAGGCCTCGTCGGCGGCTTTCTTGGCGCGGTTTATAGCTGCGCTGAGGGAAGCTATATATTTATCAATGGCCGCCTGCATCTTGCGGCGCTTTTCTTCCGGCGTGTCCTGCGGGCCGGCCTGCGGCGCGGGCACCTCAGCGGGGCGCGAGACTTCCGTGTTCACGAGGCCGGCCGGTCTGGCTTTCTTCGCCTCCTCGTAGGCTTTCTCGGCCGCTTTCTGTTCCTTGTCCTTTAACAGGGCGCCCTCTGCCGCAAGTTTCCTGGCTTCCGCCAGCGCGTCGTCGATAAGTTTGTCGGCGGCCTTGATCTTCGTTGCCGTAGCCTCGACCTCGCTTTCCATGTCCAGTATCATCTGGCGCAGTTCGGGCAGCTTGTCCTGGAGCGTCCTGCCGTCGCCGTCGTTCTCGAGCAGCTGCTTGGCCTTGAGGAGCGCGGCCACGTTGTCGCGCGAGAGCTGGCCCTTGAGCTCGTTCTCGTCGAACTTGTTAAAGACGAAGACGCCGGCCTTGGCCGCGTCGCTCCAGCCCGGCACGCCGAGGGCTTCTTTGCCGGCCTCTACCGCGCCTTTCTGGGCGATGTACTTGCCGGCTACCTTTATCCCCTCCCTGGAGAGCACGCTGAGCCCCTGCGTGGTGGCCAGGGCCACGCCGCCGGCGCCGACTGTGGCTACCGTAAAGCCTACCTCGGCCACCTTGCAGGCCTTGGCGAAATTGTCCCGGCGTATCATGTCTTCCACCACTATCTTGGTCTGGTTCAGGCGGTTCAGGGTTTCCAGGTTGGAACTCTGCTGCTTTATGGATTCTCCGAGCGTCTTGCGGTGGAATGCGACGGAGTGTGAGAGCCAGCCGAGGTCGTTCTGCGCGTCGGCATAGGTCTTGGGCGCGGCCGCGGCCGGCAGGCTGCCGGCCAGGAGCGTCAGGGAGAGGAGAAGTGTTTTCATATTTATCGGATAAAGCGGCGGCGCCGGTACTGCACGGCGCCGCGCTGCTTTGTGCTTTAGAACTGCTTTACCTTGAACGCGGCAAGAGGATTGCCTGACGTCGGTATCGTTACCGGTTCCAAACAGTAGAAACTTCCACTGAGCTCGAAGCAATACGCGAGACCGGTCGAAATGCCGGTAACATTGCCCGCCGCGGTGTATCCGGCAAGGTCACGCACTTCCGCCGCAGTAAGGGAGGCCAGGGATCTGGAGAAGCTCTTGTGCTGAGTGGCTCCGCCGTAGCCGATGTTGTTCGCCCAATCGTAGAACCAGATGTCCGCGCCGCCGCCGCCGGTGTCGCAGGCCTGCGCTTCGGACGCGAACGTGTATTTCATTACTGTCCACGAGGCACCGCGGCAGTCTATCGTCACAAGTTCCCCGCCGCCCAGATTGCCGCTCTCGTCGAGCACCAGGGTAGAGCCGGTATTGCCCAGCACCTCGCCGGTGGCCACGCCCTCGGCGTCCGAGAGGCCGAAGATCAGGGGCTGCTTCATGCTGTAGAGCGAGAGCCCGCCTTCGGAGGAACCGAAGACGAATTCGGTGGAGCCGCTGTCCGTGCTGGTCTGGCCGCTTTTATTGACGAAGACCAGGCGGTTGAAGGTCAGCGAGACGAAGACGCGGCCCTGCGCTCCGGCGGCCACGTTGTTGAGCGTGTAGCGCAGGCTGATGCTGCTCAGCGCGTCGAAGTCGCGCTTCACGGCGCGCTCGAGTATGGCCTTGTCCCCGGCGAAGTCTTCGCCGACGCCTCCCATGAACTTCTGCAGGTTCTCGGCGGCGTAGGCCGCGAACAGAGCGTCCAGGGCCTCTTTAACCTTGGCCTGTATGTTCTCTTCCGACAGCGAGATCTCCTTGCGGGTGTCCTCGGGCTTGTTGGTCCTGCCCGCAGTGTCGGTGACCTCTATCAGCATCGCGTAGGTCCTGCCGGGCTCCGGCTTGAAGGAATGCTCGAAGGTGCCGTTGTCGGAGAACTTGACGTCAACCCAGGTGGCCTTGTCGTCGAGGGTGATGCGCACGGCGCCGGTCTTGCCGCCGGAGGCGCGGCCGGTTATCTTTACCAGCCCGCCCGCCCCCAGCATTTCGCGGAACAGCTTGACCTTGGGGCCGGTCTCGTCGGCCGAGAGCTTGTTTATAAAGAGATATTTGAGCCCCACCTCGGCTTTGGACTTGCCGAAGATCCACCATTTAGCGTCGGCGGACCCCGCCATCACCAGCACCGCCGCAGCCAGCATCAGAAGTTTTTTCATATTGTCTCCGGTATCAGAAAGAAACGTTAAGCCCGACCGTCACGGTCTTTTCGCGGAAATTATTGGCCGCGGTGGTGAAGTCGTAGCTGTTGTAGCCCGCGCGCAGGAAAAGCGTGGACTCGTTGAGTTTAGCGAGCATCCTGGGGCGCCAGTATGCCGACAGCGCGGCGAAGAACTTGTCAGAATCCTCCCCGGCCTCCTTGCGCAGCAGGTTCTGCCCCGCGCGCAGGTCCGCCGTCAGGTTCGCGCCCGGGGCTTCCAAGCCCAGCCCCAGCGAGTATTCGTAGAGCTTATCGGCGGTGTCGGCCAGCTCGTCCCGGGAGTACCAGGTGCCTAGATGAGCCGCCGGCTTCAACACCACGGCTCCGGCCTCGTGCCGGGAGCTGAGCGCCGTGTTGAACGTCACCTCGCTGGCGTCGCGTACGGCTGTCTTGGTCCTGTAGAGCGTGTAGCCTATGTTCGTGTCGGAGTCCAGCTCGCCGAAGCGGTCGCGGTAATTGGCGTTCAGGTAATGGTCCGCCCCGCTGCTGCCGGCGCCGTATTTGCGGTCGAAACGGTAAGAGAGGTCGGCGGATGAGTAGGGCCGGGCGGCGAAAGGCCGTTTGACGGCGACGGCGGCTTCCGGCTTCCAGTTGCGGGTGGTGCCGGCCAATTGGCCGTCGAGGTTGTTGCGGTACCAGAGCAGGCCGGAGGTAACCGTTACCCGCGGGGAGTATTTGTAGCGCCATTTAGCCTTCGCCTTGCGTCGGTCCGGCGAAGCCGAGCCCAGCGGCGACAGGAAGTCCGGTTCCACGTTCTCGTATTCCAGGGTGACGCGGCTTGGGTCGGCGTCGCCCGTCAGCTCCAGGCGCGCCGCGCTGCCCCGCTCCGAGGCGCCGGAGGTGGCTTCGTCGTGATCCGAGGCCGAATACTCTCCGGCGGCCGTAAGGCCGGGGATGGGGTTGTAGCCGAAGTCGAACGTGTAGTTCCTGGCGTCGTAGAGCGCGTCCGCCGGGTTGATCCGGCCGGTGTCCTTCGTGCCCACGTAGCTGCCGGCGGCCCAGAGGTCGGGGGTCAGTTCCTGCTTCACCCTCAGGCCGGCGGCCTGGCGGGTAACGGAGCGGGTTCGCGGTTCCTGCCAGACCGAGTCCCAGCGCGGGTACGCCCAGCCGAAAACGCCGGTGACCTCCGGCAGCCGCGTCCCTTCCTTATTGAAGCGGTAGGAGCCGCCTTTCAGCGAGGTGGCCAGCGAGTACTGGGAGAAAGATTCGAACACGTCGCCGGCGGTCAGCGTGTGTACCTTGTTGGTGGCGCGGCCCTGCAGGTTGGTGAGAGAGACTTTTTTTGCGTCGTTGCGCTCGTCATCGGTGGCCTTGGCCCCGGCCGTGTAGCTGTAGTCCCACGCGCCGCGACTGCCGCTGCCGTAGAGGTTGAGCGTTTCCAGGAAATTAAGGCCTCGCGTGAGCGAAGCGGCTGCTTTGCCGGGGCCCGCGGTTTCGTTATAAGTGGCCGAGAGTTCGTTAGTGGCGTGGAATTCCGTTTCAGCCCGGGCGGGCCCGGCTAAAAGGAGCAGCAGCGCCGCCGCTGTGGTTTTCATAATATCCCCAAACCTGACACTTAATGCGTTCCTGAAAAGATTACCAAAAAAAGAGCCGCCAGTTAAACTTCCTGTTGGATTTTTAATTTGTTAATATTTCTCCTATTACGAGCTCCGGAGGCAGATATGCAGAAGAACAAGATCTACGCCAACAAGATAGCCGCTTTCCTCGACAAGGAGCCGCGCGATTTCACCCGCCCCGACCTGGTCCGCTTCATCAAGGCCCACGGCATAAAGATGGTCAATTTCCGTTACGCCGCCGGGGACGGACGCCTGAAGACCCTCAATTTCATCATCAACGACGAGCGCTACCTGGACCGCATCCTGTCCGCCGGCGAGCGCGTCGATGGCTCCAGCCTGTTCAAGGGTATGATAGACGCCGGCTCCAGCGACCTCTACGTGGTGCCGCGCTACCGCACCGCTTTCGTTAACCCGTTCTCTCAGGTCCCGGCCGTGGACATCCTCTGCTCCTTCTACACCGCCGACGGCAAGCCTTTCGCCGGCGCCCCCGCCGAGGTGCTGCGCCGTTCGGAAGCCGAGTTCCGCAAGGTCTCCGGCCACGAGTTCCACGCGCTGGGCGAGCTGGAGTATTACGTCATCTCCCCCAAGAACCCGCTGTACCCGACCGGCACGCAGAAGGGCTACCACGAGTCCTTCCCGTTCGCCAAGTGGGAGGGCCTGCGCGCCGAGGCCATGGCCGCCATCGCCGAAGCCGGCGGCCGCATCAAGTACGGCCACGCCGAGGTGGGCTTCATCCGCACCGAGGACTCGGAGATGGCGCAGCAGGAAATAGAGTTCCTGCCCGTGCCCGCCTCCGAAGCCGCGGACCAGTTGGCCGTGGCCAAATGGATCATTAACGGCATAGGTCACAAGTACGGCGTCGTGGTCTCTTTCGCCCCCAAGATCTCTATCGGCCACGCAGGCTCCGGTCTCCACGTGCATACCTGCCTCTACAAGAACGGCAGGAACGCGATGATAGACAAAGGCGTCCTCTCCGCGCCGGCCCGCAAGACCATAGCCGGCTTCATGGAGCTGGCCGCCCCGATGACGGCCTTCGGCAACACCGTGCCCACCTCTTACTTCCGCCTGGTACCGCATCAGGAGGCGCCCATCAACGTTTGCTGGGCCTACCGCAACCGCTCGGCGCTGGTGCGCATCCCGCTGGGCTGGCTGAACGCCTCCTCGATGGTGAAGGACGCCAACCCCGGCTCCGCGGCTCCCGTGGTGGACCACACCCAGACGGTGGAGTTCCGCTCCGCAGACGGCTCGGCCAACCTGCATTTCCTGATGGCCGGCCTCTGCGTGGCCGCCCGCCGCGGCTTCGAGCGCAAGGACGCGCTGGCCTACGCCGACAAGTTCTTCGTGGACAAGAACGTCAGCGACAAGGCTCATGCCGGCCTGCTGGAGAAACTGCCAAAGCTGCCGGCCTCATGCTGGGCTTCGGCCGAGTCCCTCGAGAAGCACCGCGACGCCTTCGAGGCCCGCGACGTCTTCCCCCGGCAGGTAATAGACGGCACTATAAAGCGCCTCAAAAGCTACGACGACCGCAGCCTCAGCGAGCGCCTCTACGGCAAGGAAGAGGAGATCAAGAACCTGGTGGAAGAGTACCTCTACTGCTGACGCCCGGGCCGCGCGATGCAACTCCAGAGCGAAAGATCCAAGTGGTACCTGCTGAGCGGCGCCTGTGCGGCGCTGCTCCTGGCCGCCGGCCTTTATTTCTCACGGCCCTGGGAGCTGGCGCTCCCCGACGAGCCGGAGCTGCGGGTTTCGAGCGGCACCTTCACGGGCAGCCTGGATTCCGTGCTGAAAGCCGAAGGGCTCGACGAGGCCGAGCGCTACGAGGTCTCGTCGGTGCTCTCGGGAAAGCTCAACCTGCGCCGGCTCCGGCCGGAGGATTCCTACGAGCTGACCTTCTCCACTTCGGGCTCGCTCTCCGCCCTTTCCATCACCCAGGCTCTGCGCTACTACGAGCTCTCCGTCTCCGAGACCGGGGAGTACGGTGTGACTGTGCGTGACGTGGAACTGAAGGAAGCCTCCGGCAAGCTCGCCGGCACGATCAAGTCTTCGCTGTGGGAATCCATGAGCGCGGCGGGCGTGCCCGCGGCCGCGATCCTGGACTACGCCGACATCTTTTCCTGGTCGGTGGACTTCCTGACCGAGGTGCGCGAAGGGGACCGCTGGGCGCTGGCCTGGGATTATAAGACCGACCCGGCCGGCAAGGTGATCTCGCAGAAGATACGGGCGGCCGTCTACGACGGGGCCGAAACCGGGCGGAAGGCCGCCGCCGCATGGCAGGGGTCCTACTACGACGAAAAGGGCGAGTCGCTGCGCAGCATGTTCCTCCGCGCGCCGCTGCATTACCGCCGCATCTCCTCCTACTTCACCAACCGCCGCTTCCACCCCGTGCTTAAATATTACCGGCCGCACCAGGGCATAGACTACGCCGCCCCGTCGGGCACGCCGGTCTCCGCCGTGGCCGACGGGACCGTGACCTACGCCGGGTGGAAAGGCGGCAACGGCAGGCTGATCGTCCTGCGGCACGGCGCGGGCTACGAATCCACTTACGGGCATTTGTCCCGCTTCGCCAAAAGCCTGCGGTCCGGGCGCCGGGTCTCGCAGGGCGACGTGATCGGCTACGTGGGCTCCACCGGCCTCTCCAGCGGGCCCCACCTGGACTTCCGCCTCAAGCTCAACGGCAAGCCCCTCAATTTCCTGAAAATAAAATACCGCTCAAGCTCCGGCGTGAGCGGCAAGGCGCGCGAGACGGTCGCGGCGGCTATCAGGGCGCTGGACTAGGGAGCGGTCAGTACCGCTGCAGGAACTTCCACAGGTCCACCATCATCGGTATCATTTCAACCGCGATCAGCAGGATTATTATTATTTCCAGCCAGTGGCTGCGGCGGGTGTTCACCTCGCCGTGCAGGATCTGGCTGATCTGCGCCAGCGTCTCCATCTTGCGGGAGATGCTCTTGCGCCAGTCGTCGAAGTGGAACTCCAGCGCCGAGGCCCTGAACACTACGGCCAGGTAGGGGTCGCCCACCGTCTTCAGGGAGTTCTCCACGCGGCCTAGGAACTCGGAGAATTCCATGTACTTCCGGCTGGCGTCCTCGGCGATATCCGAATAGAAATTGCGGAAAATGTGCACCACGCTTTCCTGCTTGGTCTCCATGGTGTCATAGAGCTCTTCCAGCTTGCGCCCCAGCATGTCGTCGTAATAGCGGAACTCCAGCAGGTGGGTCAGCGAGAATTCGATCACGTCGGCAGCGTCGCGCTCGCCGTCGGGCTCTATCAGCAGGGCGGAGTTCCAGTCTATGATGGCCAGGTCGGAGGTGGAATACTGGATCGCGCTGTCGATGATGAAGTTCCGGGATTCTTCTCCCAGCCGCTCCTTGTCCTCCGCCAGGATCAGCGCCGCCACGTCCACCTTGCGGATGAAGTCTTTGGGGTCCTCGAGGCCGTCGGCCTTCTCGATGATGTAGGTGATGTAGTCTTCGTTGATCTCCCACTCCGCGGGGTTCACCAGGGCCGGCAGGAGGCGCTTTTTCATGGCGTCCTTGCGCGAGATGGCCAGCAGGTCTATCTCTTCGGACTTCTCCAGCTCGGCGGCCATCTTGATCAGCCGCTCCCAGGGTGTGCCGGGCGGGATGGCCAGCTCGGTGGTTATGGAAATGACGCCGTAGTTCCAGACGCGCGCGAAGATGCGGATGGGATATTTGCCGGAGGGCAGGTCCAGGACTTCCTCGCCGAGGTCCGCCTTCAGCGGGGACTCCTTCATGATGATGGCTTTGCGGGTGTCGGTGGCGAACCTGAGGCGCGGGCCCTTGTCGGCGCTGAGCAGCTGTTCCGCGCGGCCGAGGACTATTTCCCCGGCTATGTCGAAAACCCGGTGCACCAGGATGGTGCCTTTATGTATAGCCGCGCCCATAGTCTCCCCCTTTTCAGCCCTTCGGTCTATTTCTTCGCCAGCAGCGTTTCCACGGCCTTGGTGATGGGGGCGTCGTACTGCGGGTCGTAGCCTTCCCAGACGTCGTAGATCTCGTGATCGGAGGTAAGCAGGTAGATGTACGGCACGCCCTGCGTTCTGTAGTTGCGGGCGATTTCCTTGCCTTTGTAGGCCAGCGGGAAGGTGACGCCGAAATCCGCGGCGAAGTTATTGGCGGCCTGCGCGCTGTCCTGCACGCAGATGCCTACCGTGGCCAGGCCTTTGGGGGCGTAGGCCGAGGCGACCTTCTGGATGAAGGGGGCGGCTTTGCGGCAGTAGGGGCAGGTCTCGGTGAAGAACATAACCAGCACCGGCTTGCCGGCATAGGAGGCCAGGTCCACTTCTCCTCCGGCGGCGCCGGGCAGGCGGAAATAGGTGATCTTCTTGACGTAAGAGGCGGTCTGCACCGCGGCGGGCTCTTTCACTTCCGGCGCGGGCGCTGGCTGGTCCTTCTTCCCGCCGCAGGCGGTGAGCAGCAGGGCTGCGGCCGCGGTCAAAATAAGTCTGTTGGTCATCGTGGTCTCCTTCGTCGCTGTTCCCTCTATTTTAATATTTTTCTCAGCTCGTCCAATACGCAGTTGGCCGCGCCGTCCCGAACCTGCGCGCGGCCGCCGCGGAACTGCCTGCTGAAAACTTTCACGCCGCCCGGCGCGGCCAGGGCGAACCAGACCAGCCCCGCCGGCTTGCCCGGCGTGGCCCCGCCTGGACCGGCTATGCCGGTGGTGGAGAAGGCGTAATCGGAGCCGAAGGCCCGGCGCGCGCCCGCCGCCATCTCCCGAGCGGTCTGAGCCGACACCGCGCCGTACTTTTTGAGCGTGGCCGCCCCGACGCCCAGCAGCCGCGCCTTGGCGGCGTTGGAATAGGACACGGCACCGCCCAGGAACCAGTCCGAGCTGCCGGGGATATCCGTGATCAGTTTGGCGGCCAGGCCGCCGGTGCAGGATTCCGCGCAGGCCACGGTTTTGCCGGCGGCCTTCAGCTTCTCCCCCACCGCCGCGGCGAGCGTGGTTTCCCCCTCGCCGTACAGGGCCTGGCCGAGCAGCTTGCGGCAGGCCGCCGCCGCCCTGGCCACGGCGCCGCGGGAATCGTCTCCGGAAATCAGGAAGTCCACGGTGCCGGGGCCGGCCAGGATGGTGAACGCCAGGCCGGGGAAGCGGCGCATGGCCGGGCGCAGCATCTTTTCGGCGCGTGTTTCCCAGAGGCCGGCGGCGCGCAGCTTTATCTGCGCGGAGGGCGGCAGGCGAAAGGCGGAGGAGATCTCCGAATCGAGGAAGTTGGCGAACATCGGTTCCCATTCCTGGCGGGGGCCCGGCAGCAGCGCGAGCATTTTGCCGCCGCGCCTGAGTACCTGGCCGAAGGCCGTGCCGTTGGAGTTCTCGAGCGGCTTTGCGCCCTCCAGGAGCAGGCACTGGTTCTTGAAATTAGGGGGCAGCTTCTTCAGGCCGTAGTTGAAGGCGAGGATGCGCGCGCAATCTTTTGAGTAGATCAGCCGCAGGCCGAGGGCCGCCGCGGCCGCCTGGCGGGTGAGGTCGTCGAAGGTGGGGCCCAGCCCGCCGCAGACCAGCACCAGGACGGAGCGTTTCAGCGCGCCTTTCACGGCGTCGGCTATCTCTTCCAGGCTGTCGCCGCAGGACTGCTCGCGCCCGAGGGCGAAGCCCAGCGGGGCCAGGCGCTCCGCGAACAGCGGGGCGTAAAGGTTCAGCTTGCCGCCCAGCAGCTCCGAGCCGGTACAGATCAGTTCAGCCCTGCCATCCTTCATAAAGAAAGGTTAGCATATCCCCCGCGCGCGGCAAAACCCCCCCCCGCGAAGTTGACACCCGGGGGCGGATTTGGTAGTTTTGAGTTTCAAGCCTGGAGGCAAAGTGATAAAAGATACCCTTTCCAAGATAGAGTCCGCCATCGCCAAGATAAACGCCGGCGCTTCGTCCGACAAAACGGAGCTGGTGGCGCTGCTCGGCAAGCTGAAGGCCGAGCTGGCCGAGCTTCCCGAGTCCCGCATGGACGAGGCGCGCAGCATCGGCTACTTCACCGAGGCCGCGGCGCACGAGGTGACGCGCGCCGACGCCAGCATGCAGCTGAAGAACCTTTCCATCTCCGGCATCTCCTACGCCGTGAAAGGCTTCGAGGTGTCCCACCCGCAGATAGTCGCCGTCGCCAACGAGATCTGTATGATACTGGCCCGCATGGGCATCTGAGCGGCGTTCCGAAAAATAGAGACGGGGGGCGCATGAACTACGTTCTGCTCGCTGGGTTCGTCCTTACTGCTATGACTGCCATTAACTTCGCGGCGGAGCCGCCGCGGGCCGCGAAAATACCCTACAAGCTGGAGAAGCACGGGCATGTCCGGACGGACGACTATTACTGGCTGAAGGACCGCAAGACCCCGGAGGTCCTGGCGTACCTGACGGCGGAGAACGCCTACGCCGCGGCCGCCATGAAGCACACCGAAAAGCTGCAGGAAAAGCTCTTCGCGGAGATGAAGGGCCGCATCAAGCAGGACGATTCCACCGTGCCGTTCAAGTACGGGGACTATTACTATTATAAGACCTATAAGACGGGGAGCGAGTATCCCGTCTTCGCCCGCAAGAAGGGCTCGCCTACGGGCAGGGAGGAGGTCCTCCTCGACGTGAACGCGCTGGCCAAGGGCAAGGCTTTTTGTTCCGTACAGTTCCCCGAGGTGCGGCCGGACCACAAGATGATCGCGTACGCTATGGACACCGGCGGCCGCCGCTTCTACGACATCTATTTCAAGGACCTGGAAACCGGCAAAACGCTGAAGGAAAGGATAGCGAAGACCGCCGGCGACATGACCTGGGCCAACGACAATAAAACCCTGGTCTACGTGAAGCAGAACCCGGAGACGCTGCGCTGGGAGCGGGTCCTGGCGCACGAGCTGGGCGCCGCGGCCGACCGCGAAGTGTATTTTGAGGCCGACGAGACGTTCGAGGTGGGCGTCTCCAAGTCCAATACCGACAGGTACATCTTCCTGCGCTCCGGCTCGACCCTGTCGACCGAGTACCGCCTGATCGACGCGGACGCCCCGGCGGCGGCGCCGGTAGTTTTCCAGGCGCGGCGGCCCGGGCTGGAATACGACGTGGAGGACGGCGGCGGCAAGTTTTACGTCCTCAACAACGACCGCGCCCGCAACTTTAAAGTTTCGGTCTGTTTCTCGTCCGCCACCGGCAGCGAGGCCTGGGTGGATATCGTCCCCCACCGCGAGGACACGCTGGTGGAGTATATCGACGTGTTCGAGGACTGGCTGGTGCTGAAGGAGCGGGCCAACGCGCTGGGCCGCTTTCATATTTTCAGCCGGGCCGACGGCGCGGAGAGCTGGATAGACTTCGACGAGCCCGCCTACATGACGGAGCTGGGCGATAACCTGGAATACAAGACCGGCACGCTGCGCGTGACCTACGAGTCGCTGACCACGCCGGATTCGGTCTACGACATCGACCTGGCCACCAGGGCGAAGAAGCTGCTGAAGCGGCAGGAAGTGCTGGGCGGCTTCAAGCCGGAGGAGTACGCGGCGGAGCGGCTGTGGGTACAGGCCCGCGACGGGGAGCGGGTGCCGGTTTCCTTAGTCTACAAGAGGACCCTTGACCTGAAGAGCGGCCGCAACCCGCTGCATATCTATTCCTACGGTTCCTACGGCTACAGCTCCGACCCCTATTTCAGCTCGCTGCGGCTTTCGCTGCTGGACCGCGGCTTCATCTGCGCGATCCCTCACATCCGCGGCGGCTCGGAGATGGGCCGGCGCTGGTACGAGGACGGCCGGCAGCTGAAGAAGAAAAACACCTTTTACGATTTCATCGACGCGACGAAGTTCCTGATAGAGCGGGGCTACACTTCGCCGGAACATGTCTACGCCGAGGGCGGCTCCGCCGGCGGGCTGCTGGTGGGCGCGGTGGCCAACCTGGCCCCGGAGCTGTACCACGGCATACTGGCCGGGGTGCCTTTCGTCGACGTGGTCACGACGATGCTGGACCCGGACATCCCGCTGACCACGGGCGAGTACGACGAGTGGGGCAACCCGAACGTCAAAGAGAATTACGACTACATCCTGTCGTATTCCCCCTACGACAACGTGGAGCGGAAGGCTTACCCGAACCTGCTCATCACGACGGGGCTGAACGATTCGCAGGTGCAGTACTGGGAGCCGGCCAAGTGGGCGGCCAAGCTGCGGGACCTCAAGACGGATAAGAACCTGGTGCTGCTGAAGACGGACATGGACACGGGGCACGGCGGCAAATCGGGCCGTTTCGAGTCGCTGAAGCTGGCGGCGCTGGAATACGCTTTCATGCTGGACCTGGAAGGGATCAGGGAGTGAAGCTTTCCGAAGTAAAGAAGCGCAACCGGATACTCGGCATCATCGGGGCGGCGCTGCTCTTCCAGGCGGGCGGCCTTGACCCCTGGCTGCGCAGCGTCGGCGGCACCGCGTTCTCCTTCGCGGTCCTGATAGTCCTCTTCGTCCTGGCCCCCCTCCTCATCGAATTCCTCGAGCGCAAGTTCACGAAATAACCGCAGGCACATTCCCCGCTCGCTCATAAGCGGGCGCGGCAGAAGAGGGCCTGCGGACCTCCGCCGGCTCAGAACGAAGACCTGTCGCTTCGCTCCATCCGTCGCGCACACAGTGCGCTCCTCAAACAGTCTTCGCCGCCGCCTTAATGATAGGCGGTCCGCTCCGGTCCTTGGCCCTGCGCCCTAAAATCGCTCGCGGAGAATGTGCCTGCGGCTGCGCCCTCCCCAAAGTCGCACGGAACCCCTCCCCGGCTATGCCCTGGAAAGTACTGCTGACGAAGAAAATTTCCTACTTGAACAGTTTACCGGAGAGGGCGAAGATCTCGGGCGGGACGCCGAGGTGCTGTTTGAGGAGCACGTCGCGGTCGAGCGGGTTGCGGGTGAAGATTATTTTCAGCAGCGTCCGCGGCGGGACGCGCCGGTAGTAACGGGCCGGGGAGATGAGCGGGGTGTTGATGAGCGGGAAATCGGAGCCGTACATGAGGCGGCCGGAGAATTCGGGGCGCGTCAGGGCCTCTTCGAGGTAGCGGGGTTTGTTGGCCTGGGTCAGGGAGGAGATGTCGGAGTAAAGGTCGGGGAATTCCTTCATCAGGCGCGCCAGGCGGTCGGTGCTCCGCTCTCCGTCGTAAACCCCGGTGGAGGCGATATGCGGCGCGATGACGGTCACGCCGAGCTTGAGCGGCAGGCGCAGGCGCTCCGGGTCGCCCAGTTCGTCGCGCGCGGCGGAGAAAGAGCGCTCCTGCCCCGCGTGCGTCAGCAGCGGCAGGCCGAGGCGTACCAGTTCTTTGTAGAAGGGCGCGAGGGCAGGGTCGGCCGGGTCTATCCCCATTATGGAGGGGATCCATTTTAGCAGGACCGCGCCTTGCTCTTTCGCGCGGCGGAGCCTCGCCAGCGCGTCTTTACGGTAGGGATTTACGGACGCGCCGAACAGGAGGTTCGGGTGGCGGGCCGCGGCGGCCGCTGCGAACTCGTTGGGCACGTAAACTTCGGTGCGGGCAGCGTCCAGCTCGCCGCCCGGGCCTATCGCCCCGTCCAGCGCCAGGATGACCACTTTATTCACGAAGCGGCTTCTTTCCGCCATTTCCGAAATGCGGGCCGGGAGGAGGTCGTCCCCGTGCTTTTCCAGTTCCGCGGCTGTCACCCCGAAAGCGCGCAGGTACAGGGCGAAGCGCGGGCCGCGGCGCAGCCGTTCTGAGACCAGGGCGCCGCTGCCGCCGGCGCCTATCCCCGCTACGTGGCAATGCATATCCGTAATGCCGGCCGGCGCTTCTCTCACGGGAAGGTAAGGGCCAAGGTAAGCCGCGGCGTAAGCGGCCGCCAGCAGGGCGGCGGAGAGCGCGGCGGCGGTGAAAAGGGTCTTTTTGGAAGCGGTGAGTCGCATAAGCCGGGCAAGCCCCCGCTTGTAAGGCTTCAGGGGGGCGGCGGATAGTATACCTAAATCCGCGGCAGCGGTTTTTGGGGGCGTTCCGGGGCGCTTTTAATTCATTGCCCACGCCCCCCCCCATTTTGTATTATTAAGGAAAGCCCCCCCAAAGGGTTTCCGCCCGCACCCGCGGGCCAGATGGTAAACGACAACAGGAGCTCAAGATTATGCCCAAGACGGCTGTTAAATCCAAAGCGAAGTCCACGAATCCCGCGAAAATTTCCAAGAAGATGATCTACTTCTTCGGCGGCGGCAAAGCCGACGGCAAGGAGTCCATGAAGAACCTGCTCGGCGGCAAGGGCGCAAACCTCGCCGAGATGGCCGGACACCCCTCCCTGCGCCTGCCCGTTCCCCCGGGCTTCACGCTGACCACCGAGATCTGCACCTACTACTGGGGCAACAAGCGCTCCTACCCGAAGGGCCTCACCCAGGAAGTGGAAAAGAACATCCGCAAGGTGGAAGAGCTGACCGGCAAAAAGTTCGGCGACGCGAAGAACCCCCTGCTGCTGTCCATCCGCTCCGGCGCCCGCAAGTCCATGCCGGGCATGATGGAAACCATCCTTAACTGCGGCCTGACCTCCGCCACGATCCCGGGCCTTATCGAACTCACCAAGAACCCCCGCTTCGTATACGACTCCTACCGCCGCCTGATCATGATGTACGCCGACGTCGTCATGGAGAAGGCCGCCGGCATCGAAGTGGAAGACAACCGCGGCGTGCGCAAGCAGCTCGAGCACCTCATGGAGACCATGAAGAAGGCCCGCGGCGCCAAGTCCGACACCGACCTGAGCGCGGACGACCTGAAGACCCTGGCCGAGCAGTTCAAGGCCAAGGTGAAGGAAGTCATCGGCAAAGAATTCCCGGATAACCACATGGACCAGCTGTGGGGCTCCATCGGCGCCGTGTTCGCCTCCTGGATGGGCAACAAGGCCGTGCAGTACCGCAAGATCGAAGGCATCCCCGCCGAGTGGGGCACGGCCGTCAACGTGCAGAGCATGGTGTTCGGCAACATGGGCGACGCTTCCGCCACCGGCGTGGCTTTCACCCGCAACCCCGGCACCGGCGAGAACTACTTCTACGGCGAGTTCCTCGAGAACGCCCAGGGCGAGGACGTCGTGGCCGGCATCCGCACCCCCCACCCCATCAACGAGCCCAGCCGCTCCGACCAGAGCCGCACGCTCAAGAGCATGGAGCAGATGATGCCCGCCTGCTATAAAGAGCTCGCCGGTATCCGCGCCAAGCTCGAGAAGCATTACCGCGACATGCTCGACATTGAATTCACCGTCGAGAACGGCAAGCTGTACATGCTGCAGTGCCGCGTGGGCAAGCGCAACGGCCCCGCCGCCGTGCGCATGGCCATAGACATGCACAAGGAACGCCTGGCGACCAAGGAAGAGGTCGTGATGCGCGTCACCCCCTCCCAGCTCGACGAGCTGCTGCACCCCATCATCGACCCCAAGGCCGAAGGCAAGATCAAGCCCATCGGCAAGGGTCTGCCCGCCGGCCCCGGCGGCGCGCGCGGCCAGATAGTCTTCACCGCGGCCGACGCCGTTAAGTGGCAGAAGGACGGCAAGAAAGTTATCCTGGTCCGCGAAGAGACCAACCCCGAGGACGTCGAGGGTATGCGCGCGGCCGAGGCTATCCTCACAGCCCGCGGCGGCATGACCTCCCACGCGGCCCTCGTGGCCCGCGGCTGGGGCAAGTGCTGCGTCGTCGGCTGCGCCGGCGTCGAGATCGAGCACGGCTCCAAGGTCCTGCACCTCGGCGGCGAGACGCTCAAGGAAGGCGACTGGATCTCCCTGAACGGCTCCAAGGGCCTCGTGTACAAGGGCCAGATGGACATGATCGACGCCAGCGAGTCCCTCGGGACCCTCGGCGAATTCCTGAAGCTCTGCAACTCCGTTCGCGCCCTCAAGGTGTGGACGAACGCCGACACGCCCGCGGACTCCACCGTGGCCCGCAAGTTCGGCGCGGAAGGCATCGGCCTGTTCCGCATCGAGCACATGTTCTACGGCAAGGGCTCCGACCAGGCGCTCTTCCAGCTGCGCAAGATGATCATGTCGAAGACCCTCGAGGAGCGCAAGGCCGCGCTCAACGACCTGTTCCCCTTCATGAAGAACGACCTGAAGGCCACCTTCAAGGTTATGGAGGGCATGCACGTGACCGTGCGCCTGATGGATCCCCCGCTGCACGAGTTCGTGCCGCACCAGAAGGAGAAGCTCGAGGAGCTGGGCAAGTCCCTGGGTATTTCCTTCGACGAACTGGAAGCCCGCGCCACCGCGCTGCGCGAATCCAACCCCATGATGGGCCACCGCGGCGTGCGCCTCGGCGTGACCTACCCGGAGATCACCGAGATGCAGGCCCGCGCCATCTTCGAAGCCGCCGCCGAGCTGCACAAGGAAGGCGTGAAGGTGTACCCGGACATCATGATCCCCGTGGTCTCCCTCGAGAACGAGGTGAAGCACCAGACCGAGCTCATCCACAAGGTCTACTCCGAGGTCTCCAAGGCCAAGGGCGTTAAGCTGACCTACATGGTGGGCACGATGATAGAGATCCCCCGCGCCTGCCTCATCGCCGGGAAGCTGGCCGAGACCATGCAGTTCTTCTCGTTCGGCACCAACGACCTGACGCAGATGACCTTCGGCTACTCCCGCGACGACTCTGGTTACTTCCTTAAAGAGTACACGGACAAGGGAATCATCCCCGTGGACCCCTTCCAGACCATAGACCAGACCGGCGTGGGCGAGCTGATCAAGATTACCGTCGAGCGCGGCCGCAAGACCCGCAAAGACCTGAAGATCGGCATCTGCGGCGAGCAGGGCGGCGAGCCGGCCAGCGTAGAGTTCTGCCACAAGGCCGGGCTCAACTACGTGAGCTGCTCCCCGTTCCGCGTGCCGATAGCCATCCTCTCGGCCGCACAGTCTCAGATCCGGGCGCCGCGCAAGAACAAGTAAGTGTCCCGCCGCAGGTTCAAGTACTTCCCGATGGTACTTTCCGCCCCCTCAGGGGGCGGAAAGACCGTCGTGCGTTCCGGCCTGCTCAAGCTGGATAAAAAGTTCTCGTTCAGCGTCACCTGCACCACCCGGCCCCGGCGCCCCGGCGAGGTGGACGGAGTAGATTATTATTTCGTGACGGCGCCGCAGTTCCTGAAGCTGAGGAAAGAGGGCAAGCTGCTGGAGTGGGCCAAGGTCCACGGCAACTATTACGGCACGCCGGTCAAGTCGGTGATGGAGGTCCTGGAAAAGGGCCGCATCCCCGTGATGACCATCGACGTTAAAGGCGCCCGCTCGGTGAAGCGCCTGTTCCCGGAAGCCGTCACGGTGTTCCTGCTGCCGCCGGACCTCAAGACCCTGGTGCAGCGCCTGCGGGGCAGGGGCGAGCCGCCCGCCAACGTGGCGGTGCGCCTGGAAACGGCCCGGGCCGAGCTCCGGGTAGCGTCCGCCTTCGACTACCTGGTCATCAACGACAAGCTGGCCGAGACCATCCGCGAAGTGGCGGCGATAGCCGGGCTGGAGGCGCTGAAGACGGCGCGCAACCTGGAAAAAGTAAGATCGTTCAGCAGCCAGCTTTCCAAGAAAGCCGGCAGACAACGGAGGACCCAATGACTACCCACACTAAGACCGAGAAGAAGGCCGACCTCGAGCAGCTGATCTCCGATTACGGCTCGCTGGCCCCGGGCAAAGAGGAGAAGACCTCCAAGGACGAACTCAAGTACCGCGACATCGTGCGCGCCATGCAGTGGGCCCGCCACCTGCGCCGCCAGGAAGATGCCCGCACCATGACGATGGCCGAGCTCATCGACAAGGCCCTCTTCGACGTGGTCAACCACGACGTGCTGGTGGACCAGATCGAGGAAGCCGTGAAGAAGGACGCCGAGATCGAGGACAAGCTGTCCACCAAGCGCTCCGACGATTCCAAGCGGATCCGCAAAGAGCCCCGGGACGAGAAGCCGGCCAAAGACGCCGCTTAACCCCGATGAAGCGGGAACTCGCCGAGGCCGCCAGGGACCTGGCCGCCTACATAAGGAATCTGGACGAGAACCTGGCTGAACTCCCGCGCCCGGGCGCCGTGAAGACGGCGCCCGCTGCGCTTCCCAAGGCTAAAGCGCCCCCCGCTCCGGCCGAAGTCCCGCCCCCCACAATTATGACCAAAAAGCCGGCCGACATGGACGCCCTCGCGGCGCAGGTGAAAAGCTGCCGCAAGTGCGGCCTGGGCGACTCGCGCCTGAACGCCGTGTTCGGCGTGGGCACCTACAAGGCCAAGGTGGTCTTCGTCGGCGAGGGCCCCGGCTTCCAGGAGGACCACCTGGGAGAGCCCTTCGTGGGCCGCTCCGGCCAGCTGCTCGACAAGATCCTCGAGACCGTCCTCGGCCTCAAGCGCTCCGAAGTCTACATCGCCAACATCGTGAAGTGCCACCCGATGAAGAACCCGGCCGACCCCGAGTCCCACGGCAACGACCGCCCGCCCACGCCCGACGAGATCGCCGCCTGCCGGCCGTACCTCGACGAGCAGCTGCGCTTCATAAAGCCGGCCTGCATCGTCACCCTCGGCTCCGTGCCCACCAAGGTGCTGCTTAACACGGACAAGGGCATCTCGCTGGTGCGCGGCCGCTCCTACGATTACCCTGTGGAGATAGTCCCGGGCCGCCCTATCAAGGTCATCCCCACCTACCACCCCGCGGCCCTCCTGCGCAACCCAAACCTGAAGCGCGACACCTGGGAAGACATGAAGATGCTCAAGACGTTCCTGGAAACTGGTAAGATCACTTAAGCGCAGCGTTTGCGGCCGCCGTTATGCTGGCTGAACTCTCTTTCCCCATACCGCTGAGGCGGACCTTTTATTACCTGCTGCCCGACGAGCTGGAGCTCCGGGCCGCCCCCGGCCTGCGCGCCGTGGCCCCGCTGGGCAAGCGCGCCGCGGCCGTGGGCATGATCCTGCGCGTGCTGCCCGAGAAGGACGCCGATCTGACCAAATTCAAGGAGCTGAAGTCGGTGACGCGCCTGCTCGACGAGGAGCCGCTGTTCCCGGAGGACGCGCCGGCGCTGGCCGCCTGGATGGCCGCGCGCTGGGGCTCGCCGCGCGGGCTCTGCCTCGGCGCCTTCTACTCGCACGCCCCCCAGGAGGACCCGGTCCTCCCCCCGCCCCCGCAGCCGGGCCTGGCCGCCCCGCTGCCGCAGCTGCCCGAGCTGAAGAAATTCCTGGAGGCCCTCGCCGTGGAGCCCGAGGGCGCCTATTTGCTGCGGCTGGCGCCGCTGGAGCGGCGCGAGGCCGTTTATCCGGCCGTGTTCGCCGCCGCCCTCGCCGGCGAGGCGGCGCAGGGCCTGCTGCTGGTGCCGGACCTGAACTACATCCCCGCCCTGCAGGCCGCGCTCGAACCGGTCTTTCCCGGCCGCGTCGGCAGCTGGCACGCCAGGCTGACTCCCAAGCGGCGGGCCGAAGCCTGGGCGGGCGCCCGCTCCGGCCTGTTCAAGGTCGTCATCGCCACCCGCACCGGAGTCTTTCTGCCCTTCAAAGACCTCTCGCTAGCGCTGCTCGACGGCGAGCACGAGGATGTCTACAGGCAGGAGGAGGCCGAGCCCTTCTACCAGACCCGAGAGGTCCTGCTGCGCCGCGCGCGGGCGCTGGGGGCCCGCGCCGTGCTGGCCAGCCCCTGCCCCACCATAGAGTCCTGGGGCGCCGCCGCCGGCGGCGGCCTGCAGCGCTTCGACGCGGTGCCCGCGGCCCGGCTGGCCGGCCCCGGCCCCGACGTGCGGGTGCTGGACATGACGGAGTATCCCGGAGATATCCTGGCCCGCCCGCTCGCGGACGCCGTCCGCCGCGCCGTGGCCGGCGGCGGCCAGGCGCTGGTGATAGCGGGGCGCAAGGGATACGCCTCCCGCCTTTTCTGCGCCCATTGCGGCTGGATGCCGCGCTGCAAGGAATGCGGCCCCGGCCTCACGCTGCTCAAAACGGCGGCCGCGGCCCCGGTGCTGCTCTGCCGCCGCTGCGGCAAGCGCGAGCCCAAGCCGGAGGTCTGCCCGTCCTGCGGCGGCCGGGTGTTCCGCGACTACGGCGCCGGCACGCAGAAAACCCAGGAGGCCCTTTCCAAACTTCTGCCCGGCACGAAGATAGCGCGCTTCGACGGCGACGTGCTGCGCGGTTCGCTGAAGGCCATGAAGGCAGAGCTCGAAAGCTTTTCCAAGGGCGAGGCCGACGTGCTGGTGGGCACCCGAATAGCGCTGCGCGAACTGGGCGCGCCCCGCCTCAAGCTGGCCGCCTTCATCGACGCGGATGCGGACCTGTCCAGCGCGGACTTCAGGGCCGCGGAGAAGGCCTATCGCTCTTTTTACGGGGCCTGGCGCCTGCTGGGCGCCGCCGGGGAGCTCTTTATCCAGACGCGGGAGGCCGGCCATTACGTCTTCTCCCGCCTTACCGAGATGGATTACCCGTCGTTCGCCGACGGGGAGCTGGCCGCCCGCAGGGACTTCTTCTACCCGCCGTTCTCGCATATCGTCAAAGCGCGCTTCGCCTCCTTCGACCCGCGCGGGGTGGAGTCCGCCGGCGGCGACCTGCTGAAGGCTTTGTCCTTCCTGGGCGCCGACGGGGAGATCCTCGGGCCCGTTACGCCCCCCGGCCAGGAGAAGAAGCGGTTCTTCAGCGAGTATTACCTGGTCAAGGCCGCCTCGGAAAAGACCGCCGCCCGCTGCCTGGCCGCCGCCCAGGCCCTGGTCCAGCGTCCCGGCGTGAAGTATTTCGTCGAGGCCGACCCGCACGGTTTCCAGTAGCGCCGCGCCGGCCCGTCCGGCCGCGGGGCAAACCGCCCTTTAAATTAATATAATTAAGAGCTATGAACACAGACGAGCTCCTGAAGGACATCACGCGCGGCGCGGTGGACGTGGTCAGCCGGGAAGACCTGGCCAAGAAGCTTTCCTCCGGCAAGAAGCTCCGCATAAAGTTCGGGGCTGACCCCTCCAGCCCGGACCTTCACCTCGGGCACAGCGTCGTCATGGGCAAACTGCGCCGCTTCCAGGACCTCGGCCACACCGCCGTCCTCATCATCGGCGATTTCACCGCCCAGGTGGGCGACCCTTCGGGCCGCGACCTGACCCGGCCCGTGCTCGACCACGAGACGGTGGCCAAGAACGCGAAGACGTATACAGAGCAGGCCTTCAAGGTCCTGGATAAGGACAGGACGGAGATCCGCTTCAACAGCGAGTGGCTCAAGCCTTTCTTCGCCAGCCCCGCCGTGGGCGTGTCCGATTTCGTCAACGTAGCCAAGAGCGTCACCATCTCGCGCCTGCTCGAGCGCGAGGATTTCCGCGCCAGGATGAAGGCCGAGACCCCCATCAGCCTGCTGGAGATCCTGTACCCGATCCTGCAGGGCTACGACTCCGTGGCCGTCAAGGCCGACGTGGAGCTGGGCGGCCAGGACCAGATCTTCAACCTGCTGATGGGCCGCGACCTGCAGAAGCTGCACGCCCAGGAGCCGCAGGCCGTGATGACGATGCCGCTGCTGGTGGGCACCGACGGCGAGAAGAAGATGTCCAAGTCCTACGGCAACTACGTGGGCCTCAACGACCTGCCCAACGACATGTTCGGCAAGGTGATGTCCGTCTCCGACGCGCTGATGTATTCCTACTACGAGCTGCTGACAGCCGAGGACCTGCCCGCCGTGAAGGCCGAGCACCCTATGGAGGCCAAGAAGCGGCTGGCGGGCCTGATCACCGCCCGCTTCCACGACGCCGAGCAGGCGGCTGCCGCGCGGGCCCACTTCGAGCAGGTGTTCTCCCGCAAGGAGCTGCCGGCCGACATGGAGACCTACCGCGCCGAGAAGCCAGGCAAGCTCTCGTACCTGCTGGTGGCGGCGGGCCTGGTCAAAGGCATGAACGAAGCCCGGCGCCTCATCGCCCAGGGGGCGGTGCGCCTCGACGGCGAAAAGGTCGCCGAGGATATCCAGTTCGAACCCCGCAACTGCGTGCTCCAGGTCGGGCGCCGGCAGTTCCGGAAAATTGAAAAGTGAGGCCTATGTCGATATTCCCCATACTTGAAGGGCTCCTCCTCAGCCTGCTGCTCTCGGCCCCCGCCGCGGCCCAGGACTACAAGGAAGTTTCCGAGGACGATTACAAGCAGATGATGGAGCAGGCCATGAAGTCCGGCACCTACTCCCAGGCCCAGTCGCAGTCCTGGGACGCCCGCCTGAAGGTCGTCTCCGGCACCGTGCTGGTGAAGACCGTGGACAGCGAAGACTGGATAAAGGTGACCGGAGAGGTCCCCCTGGAGTCGAACGACGGCGTGAAAACTTCGGCGGACGGCCTGGCCGAAGTCTACCTCGACGACAAGGGCGTGATCTCCCTGAACCGCAACACCGAACTGGAGATCTCCTCGCTGGACCAGGAAGACTCGGTGCTTTCGCTGGCGTTCGGCTCGCTGGTGGCCAAGATCAAGCATTTCCTCAACGATAAGCAGAAGTTCCAGGTGCGCACCCCCACCGCGGTCTGCGCTATCCGCGGCACCGAGTTCGCCGTGGAGTATTCCCAGATGAGCAAGGAGTCCGGCGTGGGCGTCTTCGACGAGGGCCGCGTCGCGGTGACCCAGTCCGGCGAGTCGGGGCCCGTAGGACAGGAATATCAGCTCGAGAAGAACAGCGAGGTCATGTTCAATCCCTCGCAGAAGCGCTACCGCAGCGTGCCGCTTTCGCGCATGGGCCGGCACCGCGGCGTGCTGACAGGGGTGCGCAAGCGCCTCCTGGCGCTGAAGGGCTGGAAGCCGCGCTCGGCCTCCCGCCGGTCCGAATTGCGCGCCCTGGCGCTGAAGCGCAAGGTGATGCGCAAGGATCTCGACGACGGCAGGCCCGCGCTTAAGAAGAAGCCGCGCGCCGCCGTTAAAAAGCGCGCCGCAGCCAAGGCAAAGGCCAAGCGGCAGGTGCGCCCCGCCTCCGACGAATGAGGCTGTTCGTAGCATCCTCTTTCGAGCCCGCTTTCACTGCGGGCCTGAAGGCGGCCGCGGAGTATGCGCGGATCGCGGCCCCTAAGGGCGCCGTAAAATGGGTGGAGCCCGGTAATTTTCACCTGACGTACGCCTTCCTCGGCGAGCTGGGCAAGGATGGAGCGGCGGCCGCGAAGAGCGGCATAGAAGCGGGGCTGGCGGGGCTGAAGCCCTTTACGCTGGCGATGGGCGGGTTCGGGGTCTTTCCTTCGGCGCGCCGGCCGCAGGTGCTGTGGGTGGGTATAGGTGAAGGCGCGCCCCAGCTGCGGGAGCTGGCGGCCCGCCTGGGCGCCGGCCTGACGGCGGCGGGGCTGAAGTTCGAGAACCGGTTCGAACCGCACATCACGATAGGCCGGGTGAAGGACAGCCTGCCCGAGAGCTACCTGCGGCGCTTCGCGGATTACGCGCCGCCGCGGCGGACGGTCAGCCGGGTGGCTTCAGTGGAACTTATGGAGAGCGTGCTGACTCCGGAAGGGCCGGTTTACAGGCAGGCAGTTTCCTGCCCCCTCTTATGAGGAAACTTAAAACCATTGCTATAACTTTCGCGCTCATTCTCTGCGCGCTGGCGCTGTATTTCTTCTGGCCCGGCCGCCCGGTGAAGGTCACCATCCCCGAAGGCGCCGGGGCGGGCAAGGTGGCGGCCGCGCTCAAGGCGCAGGACGTCATACTCAGCTCCTCCTGGTTCCGCGTCCTGGTGAAGCTGACCGGCACCGGCAAAAAGCTGATGCCCGGCGAATATGCCCTGCGCGAGCGCATGTCCGCCGAGGAGGCGCTGTGGAAGATGACGCACAGCACCTACGTCAGCAGCATCCGCATCGTCCTGCCCGAGGGCTGGCGCATGGAGCAGGTCGCCGAGCGCCTGGAGGCCAACGGGGTGACGCCGGCGGAGAAGTTCCTGGCGCTGGCGCGCGAGCAGAAACTGGAGGGCTATCTGTTCCCCTCCACCTACAATCTGAAGAAAAATATGCCGCCCCAGGAAGTAATTAATTTGCTAAAATTGGAATTCGACAGGCAGATGCTGCCTTTGTTCTCTAAAGGTTTCCCTGAAAAGCTGGACGCGCGCAAAGCGGTGATCATCGCCTCCATAGTGGAGCGCGAGGCCATGGACGACAGCGAGCGGCCCCTGATAGCGGCGGTTTACATCAACCGCTACCGCAGGGGGATGCCGCTCGAGGCGGACCCGACCACGCAGTACGCCCTGGGCTATAACCAGTCCTACGGCTGGTGGAAGAAGGCCCTGACCTACAAGGACCTGAAGTTCAAGTCGCCGTATAACACCTACGTGGTGGGCGGCTTGCCGCCGGGCCCTATCTGCAATCCGGGCTACAATTCGATAGCCGCGGCACTGGCGCCTGCTAACCTGGACGCGCTGTACTTCGTGGCGGACAGGAAAGGGAAGCACATTTTCAACGCCAACTTCGAAGAGCACAAGAAAGCCAAGCGCCGCGTTGAAGCCTTAGCCAAGCAGAATTCCCAACCCCGGTAAGTTCCGGGAGTGCAGTACACAGCTTTTGGGCGTGTAGCTCAGTTGGGAGAGCGCCCGCAGGGCGCTGGCGGCCAGCAGGCCGCCGAGCCCGAAGTGAGCAACGAGGAGGTCGCAGGTTCGATCCCCTCAAGTCAGGTTACAATAGTTTTTTGGGCGTGTAGCTCAGTTGGGAGAGCGCCTCGTTCGCAACGAGGAGGTCGCAGGTTCGATCCCTGTCACGTCCACCAGATCAAAAAACCCCGAAAGGGGTTTTTTGATTTGGTCATGCTGAAAGGACCGGCCGGTGGCTTGCGTTGCGAACGAGGCGCAGGAGCCAGCAGGCTCCGAGCACGAGTGAGCAACGAGGAGGTCGCAGGTTCGATCCCTGTCACGTCCACCAGATCAAAAAACCCCGCAAGGGGTTTTTTGATTGGTCATGCTGATGAATCAAACCATGGCGCTGACCGGGGTCGCGGGCCTGCCGCGGGACCGGAACGCAAAACGCGCTCGGCCACACCGTGGCCTCGCTCATCATTCGCCCTCCGCGCTATGCAAGCGTCGGGCTCATGAAGGTTTTGCTAACCCGGTCCCGCGGCACCCGCTCCATTTTTTTAGCATCTTCAGCAAGTCAGCCTTTCCCTTGTATTCCCCCCTATAATTTGTAAAAATCTAATAGGTCCCGAAGTAAAAAATACGCCGGCCAGAGGGCAGGAGAATTTATGGCAGATTATTTCCCGCTGAAAGCTCAGACCCGCTACGAATACAAGTTCACCAGCACCGAGTTCGAAGGCGCCGCCAAGGTGTTCATCGACATCCTCGAGGTCAAGAAAAAGGGCGCCAAGACCGTGGCGCAGGCCAGGATGATCTTCGAACTGCGCGATTCCCATACCACCGCGTACACGATCACCCGCGACGCCAAATGGCTTACCACCGCCGACGGCGTCATCATAGGCGGCCGGCGCGAGTTCCCGCTGCCCGCCAAGGAAGGCGCCAAGTGGGACGAGCACCCCGACGCCAGCGAGGTCGTTTCCCTCTCCGACAAGGTTTCCATCAAGGCGGGCAAGTTCGCCAATTGCATGAAGATAGTCACCCTGCTGGCCGGCGGCGACTCCGGCAAGTCCGTGCGCTATTACGCGCCCGGAGTGGGCTACATCCTCGAGGAGTATAACGGCGAGGATAAGACCTGCGAGCTGGAGCTGCTCTCCGTAGGCAAAGTCCCCGAAGAGAAGAAAAAGACCCGCAAATAGGCGGCCCGCTTTACCCGCTTCACAGAGGCTACAATGGCGCTTATCACTATCAAACAACTCCTAGACAGCGCCGCACCCTTCGACGGGGCGGTGGCGCGCGGCTGGATAAAGACCCGGCGCGATTCCAAAGTGATGTCCTTCGCCGAGCTCAATGACGGCTCCTGCCGCGGCAGCCTGCAGGTGGTCTTCGCCCCCGACAAGGGCGACTTCTCCGCCGTGCTGCCCCAACTGGTGACCGGCGCGGCCGTGGAGATCAAGGGGGACCTGGTGGCCTCCCCCGCCGCCGGCCAGAAATACGAGCTGCAGGCCAAGGAAGTGAAGATCTACGGCGGCTGCGACCCGGAGAAATTCCCGATCCAGAAGAAGAAGACCTCCGACGAGTTCCTGCGCACCGTGGCGCACCTCCGCCCCCGCACCAACAAGTACGCGGCCATGCTGCGCATCCGCGCCGAGCTGGCCTACTCCGTCCACAAGTACTTCCACGACAACGGCTTTTTCTACGTCCACACCCCCATCATCACCGCTTCCGACGGCGAAGGCGCCGGGCAGATGTTCACGGCTACCACGCTGGACCTGGCCAAGCCCGAGGCCCTGCCCCGGACCGACAAGGGCGAGGTGGATTTTTCCAAGGAGCTCCTGGGCAAGAAGACCTACCTTACGGTCAGCGGACAGCTGGAAGGCGAAAGCCTGGCCACGGCGCTTGGCAAGATCTATACCTTCGGTCCTACGTTCCGGGCGGAGAACTCCAACACCTACCGCCACGCCTCCGAATTCTGGATGATAGAGCCGGAGATGGCCTTCTACGAACTCGAAGACGACATGGAGCTGGCCGAGGATTTCATCAAGTCCATCACGAAGAGCCTGGTGGAGAAGTGCCCGGCCGATATAGAACTGTTCGCCAAGTTCGTAGAGCCGGCGCTGATGGATAACCTGAAGAACATCACCGAAAACAAGTTCGAGCGCCTCGCTTACACCGACGCCGTCAAGCTGCTCGAGCCCGTCAACGAGCGCTTCGAGGTCAAGGTGAGCTGGGGCGTGGACCTGGCCAGCGAGCACGAGCGCTTCCTGGTTGAGCAGTACTTCAAGAAGCCGGTCATCCTTTACAACAAGCCCAAGGAAGCCGCCGCGTTCTACATGAAGCTCAACGACGACGGCAGGACCGTGCGCGGCATGGACGTGCTGGTGCCCCGCATCGGCGAGGTCATTGGCGGCAGCGAGCGCGAGAACCGGCTGGAGGTGCTTGAGAAGAAGATGGCCGACGCCGGGATCGATCCCCTGCCCTACTGGTGGTACCTCGACCTGCGCCGCTACGGCTCGGTGCCCCACTCCGGCTTCGGCCTGGGCTTCGAGCGGATGATGATGCTGGTGACCGGCATCGCCAACATCCGCGACGTGACCGCCTTCCCCCGGGTGCCCGGCTACGCCGAGTTCTAGGGCTTTAGCGGGCGCAAAAAAAGGCCGGGAGATCCCCGGCCTTTTTCTTTTTCGTTCGCGCGCTAAAGCTGCGTGCCTTTCAGGTGGTCCTCAAGGCCGCGCGCGACCCTGTAGTTCTCCCCGTAATCGCACATCAGCGTGGGCAGCAGCGGGCGTGAAACGATCCGGACCAGCGTAGGCGCGCCTGGTCTTTTCTCCAGGCGCACCGTCACGGAGTTGCCGAAAGTGGTGAAGTTGAATTTCGAGCGCGCCGCGGCCCTGCCGGAGTCCGCATCGTTCTCCGTCAGTTCGAAGCCGCGGACCTTCTGGAGGTAATGGGTAACGGAGGCGAACAGGCGGGAGTATTCCAGCCCGCTCTCGAACTCGCGGACCTGCGTGGTGGAGTACAGGTCGCGGCCCTGCTCGCCGGCGGCCGCCCGGCGGACTTTCAGTATCTGCGCCGTTCCCAGCACGGCGGCCATGGTGAGCCCGAACAGCAGGCCCGAAGAGACCGCGCTGATCAGGGCCTCGCGGAAAGGCATCAGCGTCAGGTCCGAAAAAAGCATGCCGAGGAAGAACAGCCCCCCGGTGACAAAGAATATTTTAAAGTAGGTCTTCAGCATCTTGCCTCCCTGGGTTATTCTATTAAATTAAACGGCGCGCCTGCGCGCGAGCGAAGCCGCCACGCCCAGCGCGGCCAGGGCGGAGAAGAGCCAGACCGCCAGCCCGAAGGCGCGCTCCAGCCCCGCCACGTTACCGGGGCCCAGCTTTACCGGGCCGATGAAGACGGAGAACAGCAGCGTCACCACGGCCATGCTGAACATCTGCCCGGTCACGCGCATCGTGGCCAGCGTCGCCGAGGCCACGCTGTAATACCGCTTTTCCACCGAGCCCATGACGGCGTTGGTGTTGGGCGCGGCGAACAGCGCAAGCCCTAGTCCCAGCAGGGAGAGGCCGGAGATTATGCGCCAGAGCGGCAGTCCGGCCGCGGGCCCGGAGAAGAACAGCAGGGCCGAGGCGGTCAGGGCCATGCCCAGCGAGGCGATTACGCCAGGGTCGCGCCGGTCGGAAAGACGCCCCGCCCATGGCGAGAAGGCCACCATGAAGAGCGGCTGGAAGACCAGCACCAGGCCGGCCCGGCCCGGAGTCAGGCCCCCCGCGTACTGCAGATGCAGGCTCAGCAGGAAGCCGGCCGCGAAGGTGGCGCTGTAGCTCAGGAAAGCGGCGAGGTTGGAGAACGCGAAGACCCTGTTCTCAAGGAACAGCCCGGCGTTCAGCAGCGGGTGAGGGACCCTGGTCTCCCACCGCAGGAAAAGGCCCAGGGCCGCCGCTCCGGCGGCGGCGAAGACCTTCCCGGGGGACGACGCTATCGACGAAAGGCCGTACATCAGGGCGGCCAGCGAGGCCGCGTAAAGAACGGCGCCGGCGGTATCGAACTTTTCCCCCTCCGCTCCCTTCCACTCTGCCCCGGCCAGGCCGCGCCGGACAAGGAACAGCACCAGCACCCCCAGCGGCACGTTCAGCAGGAAGATGACCCGCCACGAAGCGTGCTGCACCAGCAGGCCGCCGAGCGGCGGGCCCAGGGAAAGCCCTGTGTAGACTGCGGCCGAGACCCAACCGAGGGCCTTGCCCCTTTTCTCCGGCGGGAACACTGAGGTCAGTATGGCCACGGAGGTGCCGAAGATCATGGCAGAGCCCACCCCCTGCAGCGCGCGGGCGGCGAGCAACTGCGCCGAGCTGGCCGCCAGGCCGCAGAGCAGCGAGGCGGCGGTAAAGATCATGAAGCCAGCAGTGAAGAGCTTCTTGCGGCCGAAGAGGTCGGCGGCGCGGCCCATCGGCACCAGCAGCGCAGCCGAGGCCAGCAGGAAGGAGAGCGAGACCCAGCCCAGCGCCAGGGCGTCCAGGCCCAGCTCCGGGGCCATGGCCGGCAGGGCCACGTTTATCGACGAGAGGGTGAACGGGGTGGAGAAGGAGGCCAGCACCGTTATCAGCAGCACCGTGTTCGGGTTGACCATGAGTATATTCTATAATTTCTAACCGGAGGTTTTATGGAACGCGAACAAGCCCTGCAGCTGCTGAAAACCCACGTTAAGAACGAGAACATGATTAAGCACTGCCTCGCCTCCGAGGCCGTGATGCGCGCGCTGGCTCCCCGGCTGGGCGGCGACCCTGAGCTCTGGGGCCTGGCCGGCCTGCTGCACGACATCGACGTGGAACTTACCGCCGGGGACCCGGCGCGCCACACCCGCGAGGCGGTGAGCCTGCTGCGGGCGCAGGGCCTGCCGGAAGATCTGATAGAGGCCGTCAGGCTGCACAACGAGGCCGCCCACCCCGGAGAGAAGCGCTCCGGAGTCTACCACCGCGCGCTGGCCGCCGCCGAGACCGTGACCGGGCTCATTACCGCTACCGCGCTGGTCTACCCGGACCGCAAACTGGCCAGCGTGAAGTCCTCCTCCGTGATCAAGCGGATGAAGGACAAGCGCTTCGCCGCCTCGGTGGACCGCGGCATCATCCTGGAATGCGAAGCGATAGGCCTGAAGCTGGAAGAGTTCGTGGACCTGTCCCTGGCGGCTATGCGCGGTATCTCCGGGACGCTGGGCTTGTAACGGTTTCTACTTGCAGACCGGACGCTTCCCAAGGACCTTATTAATTTCTGCCATTAATTTCTGCGCTTCATAGGGTTTGGACACTAGTCCCTCGAGCTCCTCACCCAATTTCCTGCGGTGTATCTCGAAAGAATCCAGCGCTGTGAAGGCGATGATCGGTATGCGCGACGTGCCTTGAACCGACCTGAGGACGTTTATAGTTTCCGCCGGCGTCAGATCGGGCAAAAGCAGGTCGAGCAGGATGAGGTCCGGGGCCTGCTTTGCCACCGCCTCCGCGCCCCCGGCGGCGGTCGGGGACGACTCCACTTCGAACCCCTCCTTTTTAAGCCGCAGTTTAACCAGTTCTACGTGTTCCGGTTCGTCGTCGATTATGAGTATCTTAGTCATGTCGGGCTCCGTGCGCGCTACCGATCTTTTCTGCAAGTCCTTGCTCGTCCGTAAAATCTTCGGGATAGAACAGGCCCGAGATATAGTTTATGCCCTTTCCGGGCGGCAGGCTGAAAAGCTCGCATAGCCCGTGGTCCAGCCTGGCGAACACCTTCGCGTATTCCTTCAAACCGGAATTCGGCAGGAGCAGGACATAATCCCAGCCCATGTTCCTGATGGTGGCGTGGCAGTTGCGCAGGCTGGCCCTCAGGAAAGTTTCAACGGCAGCGCCAGGGGAAGCTTCGCCCGGGGGCGTTGGCAGGTCCCGGGGCAGCGTCAAGCTGAGCACGCAGAATTTGTGTTTGCCGGCCGCCAGGGTTATCTCCCGCCCGACCATCAGGGACAGGGCGTCAGCAAAAGAAAGCTCCGGCAGGAGCACCAGGAACTTGCAGCCCTTGCCCGGTTCGCTTTCGGCCCAGATGCGCCCCCGGTGCATTTCGACTAGCCCCCGGCTTATGGCGAGCCCTAGCCCGGTACCCTTTGCCTTTCCGCTCCCAAGTTGCGCGAACTTGCCGAAAAGCTGGGGCAGGTCTTCAGGGGGTATTCCCGGACCGCTGTTCTCCACACAGAACAGAGCTTCCCCCTCCCACGGTCTGAGCGATAGCTGCACCTGTCCGCCCGGAGGCGTGAACTTGAGGGCATTGGAGACCAGGTTCGTCAGCACTTCGCGCAGCTTGTCCTGGTCGCACCAGGAGAAGATCGGGGAGGGCGGCAGTTCGGCGCTTAGCTGCACTTTGCGCTCGGCGGCCTGGTGAGTATAGTCGGCGGCGGTGGAGGCCAGCGTCTGCCCCAGGTCGGTTTGGGCCATGTACATAGGCATCACCCCGGCCTCTATCTTGGTTATGTCCATTACCGCGTCTATAAGCCGGTTGAGCCGCGCCACATTTTCGAGGCCCATTTTGAGTATTTCTCTCTGCTTCCCGGTAGCCTCTCCCACCGTCCCGTCATAAACCAGCTCGAGGGACTCTTTTACCACGGTAAGCGGAGAGCGGAGCTCGTGCGACACCCTGGAAACCAGCTCGTCCCTGGTCCGCTCCAGCAGCTGCAGGGTCGTCATATCGCGCAGCACTACCAGGCGGCAGTTCTCATTGTCCCAGTTTATCTCTACCGCCCGTATCTCCACCGGTATGGCTTTCCCGCCGAACCCGGGGATCTCGGTCTTCAAGGCCTTCTCCGTGTCGCTCTCTATGTCGAAACGCCGTATCAGGAGTTCCTGCCGGGTGCGCCCAAACAGCAGCTCCGCGCCGCGGTTGACGAAGGCGGTGCTCCCGTCCTTGCGCAATACCAGAAAGGCGTCGGGAATGGTCTCGAGTATGTGCCTCAGCCTGGACTCGCGCCTGCGCATCTGGGCATCGATCCTGGCCCGCTCGATGGAGTATTTCACGGAATAGAACAGCCAGTCCATGTTCAGCTTTCCCTTCACGAGGTAATCCTGCGCGCCCTTCTTTATCAGGTCCACTCCAAGGTGCGCCTCGTAAAAGCCGGTCATCACTATTATAGGCCTGTCCTCGAACAGGGCTTTGGACCTGACCAGCGTGTCGGGCCCGAAGGAGTCCGGGAGGTTAAGGTCCAGCAGCACTACGTCCGCGCGCGCGTCGGCGTCGGCGGCCCCCGCTTTGGCCAGGGTGTCGACCGTCCTCAGCGCGAAGGCGTGCTCCGTCATGCCGCGGAAGAGCTCCGCCACGATCTGCGCGTCGTACTCGTTATCCTCTATCAGGAGGACCTGTATGAGGCCAGCTTGTTCAACCATAGTGAAAAGCCCGCCGGCCGCGCGGTTCTCCGCCGCGGCGCAAATAAAAAATATGAAAAAACCCTTCCCCTGTCATTAGGTTAATAAATAATGCGAGGCTGGTCAACTGCCGCGCTCGAGTACGTAAAAAAAGACCGCCGGTTTCCCGGCGGTCTTTTCGAACGGCGCTGGCTGCCTTACTGGAAGAAGTACATGCCTACGGCATAATTGTAGGTGTGGTCGCCGGCGGTGAAGGGCTTCTCCAGCTTCTCCACGCGCGCGCCGATGAACTCTTTCTTGTTCTCGGCCAGGAACTTCTTGTAGTCCTCGAGCTTGGCCTGTATGCCGGCCTCGTCGGCAGCCAGCTTGGCCTTGTAGCCGAGCAGTTTGCCGATATAGACCATAGAGAAGGAGGCGTCCTTCTCTACCAGCGTGACGCGGCCTTCCACGATATCGAAAGCGATATCGTCGCCGTGCTTCATCTGGCGCAGCTGCACCTCGTGGTCGGCGTTGTCGTTGGCGTCGGTCAGGTAATACACGTTGAAGGTGGGGCGGAAGGCCTCGTGCTTGATCATGAAGCCCGCTATCGGGGTCATGCTCCGCTTCTCCAGGGCCTCGAACAGCATGTGCTGCTCTTTCTTCATGGCTTCGGCGCTGAGCGGGTCGTAGTTCATGTCGTCGGCCAGGAACATGCGGATCACTTTGCCGGCGGCGGACTCGTACTTGAGGATGCCGAGCTCGTACTTGTACTCGGTGGAGAGGACCTTCATCCCGAACTTCTCGAGGATCGGGGTCCAGAACGCGATGAATTCCTTGAATTCGGCTTCGGTCTTGGCGTGGCTGAGCAGCTGGCTCTTGGAGGCGGTGGCGAGGAAGTGAAGCTTGGTGATGTCGCCGGTGACCTGGCCGCACTTGCCGTCTGCGTCCTGCTGCAGTACCGGGGCGGGGAGCTCTATTTTGAGCGCCTGTACGTCGGCGGCGGAAACGGTGTTCAACTCGGCCGCGTTGAGCGCAGAAACGCTGAACAGGGCGGCCGCTGCTAAGGCTAAGTTTTTCATTATTCTTCCTCCAGAATCGCTATAACTACTGTATTGATTTTACATTTTCCCGTCGGAGAACGAAAGGGCGAAAGGCCGGGGCCGGCCTGGGCCATTAGGCCTATGATATTAGTCAACCAGGCCGCGCTTCCACTCCTTCTGCTCCCGCCATTTGCCGAAGGCCTTGCCCCTCGACTCCATGCCGCAGATGAACTTTTCCATGCGGCGGCTGATCGTCGCGCCGGGCTCCGAGGCCAGCGGGGTGCCGGGCAGCGGCATGAAGGCGTGGGTGTGGATCATCGCGCCCTGCGCGGCCAGCCGCTCGATCATGGCCATCGAGGCGTCCTCGTCGTCGGCGTTCTCGCCGGGCAGGCCCAGGATAAAATCCATGTACGGCGTGATCTTGAACTCGCGGCAAAGGCGGGCGGCCTCGAAGATCTCTTCCGGGCCGTGGCCGCGGCGCACCGCCTTGAGCGCGCGCGGGCTGGCGGTCTGGGCGCCTATGACCAGCCGGCGGTTGGCGCCGTAGCGCTTGACCAGCGCCAGGGTTTCCGGGGTCACGTGCTCCGGGCGGACCTCGGACGGGAAGGAGCCGACGTAGATGCGCCCCGCTTTTGCCCTGGCCAGCGCGTCGGCCTCGCGCATGAACTCCTCCAGCGCCGGCAGGTTCAGCGCTTTGCCGTCGCGGGAGCCGTAGGCGAAAGCGTCGGGGGTGATGAAGCGGATCTCTTTCATCCCGCGCGAGAGCATGGCGTCCATCGCGCGCAGAATGCCTGGCAGCGGGCGGTGCCGCGGCTTCGCGCCGAAGATGTAGGAGGTCTGGCAGTAAGTGCAGGCGAAGGGGCAGCCGCGCGTTATCTCTATCGGCCCGAACAGTTCGTAGGCAGCGGAGAAGGGCGGGCAGGCGGCTAGGTCGGCGGGCGCGCCGCGGATGATGCCCCGGCGCGGCGGCCGGCGCTCGTCCAGGGAGCGCAGCAAGGCCAGGAGGGCCACTTCCCCCTCCCCGGTTATCACATAGTCGAAGCCGGCGGCCAGGGTTTCGGCCGGGGCGGCCGTAGGATGGGGGCCGCCCGCGATGAAGACGGTGTCCGGCGAGAGCTTCCGCAGTTTTTCAACCAGCGCGGCCGCGGCGCCCAGCTGGCAGCTGAAGAGGGAAAAAGCCGCGGCGGAGGCGGCCCCGTGGCGGGCGGAGCCGAGGGCGGAGGCCAGCTCTGCCGGCGTGGGCGGGAAGACGGCCCGCAGGCCGGGGCCGTAAGCCTCCAGCGCCCCGGCCAGCACGTTTACGCTCCAGCGGTTCTGCGCCGGGTAGTAGAAGGCCAGGTCAATCATCCGTCGGTTCCGCGGCGGGCGCGGGGGCCGGCGCCGGGGCTGTCAGGAAATTGTAAGCGCGGGCCAGGGCCAGGCTCAGCCAGGGCAGGAAGACCAGGCTTTTCAGCGCGGCTGCCGCCACGGTCCAGGGCTTGAGGTCCAGGGCGGCGGACGGGCTCTTCATGGGGCCCGTGATAACGAAGACGTCGGGCACTATATAGTTTACCAGCCCGGCCAGCAGGAAGACCGGGAAAAGCCGGGTTTTCCAGCCATCGGTGAGGGCGGCGCTGGCCTCGAAAGACTCTTTTATCCCGGCGCGGCGGTCCACTACCACGTACTCGCTGAAAGCGTAGGTCAGGTAGATAACCAGGCCGGGGATTATCAGCAGCAGCGTGCCGGCCGCCGTGCCCAGGCCCAGCAGCAGGCTGACGGCCAGCGCCCGGTGGTAGACCGGGAAAGCGCTGAACAGGTCGGCGAAGCCCGCGCCGCCGCGGACCAGCTTTATGTAGACCAGGTTCGCGCCCAGAGTCAGCGGCGTCGCCACGAGGAACATGTACGGAAGGGCGTAGAGGAAGGAATGCGTGCGGTGAATGATGTAGAAGGACACGGCGGAAACCAGCGCCTGCGCCAGCACTACGGGTATGACCAGCGGCAGGCCGTTGAAATAATCGTCCCACGCCGCCGTGAACCAGCGAAAGGCCGTTTTGTCCTTCTCAAGCTCGTCCACGGGCCTCCTCGTAAAGGGCCTTGGCCCTGTAAGAACTGCGCACCAGCGGGCCGGAGAGCACGGCTTTGAAGCCGGCCGCGCGGGCCTTTTCCGCCCAGCGGGCGAATTCCTCTTCGGTGTAGTACTTCGCCACCGGGCGGTGCTCCTTGGACGGGGCCAGGTACTGGCCCAGCGTCAGCAGATCGCAGCCGGTCGCGGCCAGGTCGCCGAGGGCCCGCTCCAGTTCTTCCGGTTTTTCCCCCAGCCCAAGCATGAGGCCGGACTTGGTAAGGATCTCCGGCCGCAGTTTCTTGGAATTGGAGAGCACTGCCAGAGAGCGGGAGTAATCGGCCCCGGCCCGCGCCCCGGCGTAAAGCCCGGCCGCCATCTCCAGGTTATGGCCGAGCACGTCGGGGGCCGAGGCCAGCACGGCCTCCAGCGCTTTCACGTCGCCCTGCAGGTCCGGGATCAGCGGCTCGGTACGGATGCCGGGCGAAAGCTCCTTGATAAGGCGGTTGGTCTCGGCGAAGTGGGCGGCTCCGCCGTCGGGCAGGTCGTCGCGGGTGGGCGAGGTGAAGACCACGTATTTAAGCTTCCACTTCGCGCAGAGCCCGGCTACGCGGCGCGGCTCGCCGGCGTCGGGCGGCAGGGGCTTGTCTTTTTTTACGGCGCAGAAGCCGCAGCGGCGGGTGCAGATGTCGCCGAGTATGAGGAAGGTGGCTTCACCCTCCGAAAAACATTTTCCCTTGTTGGGGCAGCGTGCTTCGTCGCAGACCGTGTGCAGCGATAGCGCGGCCAGCTGCGCCGCGGTGCCTGCGGCGGCGCTGCCGCGGAGGTCCGCCTTGTTGCGGCGCACCTCCCGCACTATCCAGTCCGGGAAGGAGGCCATTACTCCGTGATCTTCAGGCGCAGCTCTTTGAGCTGGCGGTCGTCTATCTTCGACGGGGCGTCGCTCATCAGGCAGGCGCCGCTGGTGGTCTTCGGGAAAGCGATGACGTCGCGGATGGAATCGGTGCCGCAGATGATGCCGATCAGGCGGTCGTAACCGATGCCGATGCCGCCGTGGGGCGGCGCGCCGAAATCCATGGCGTTGACTATCATGCCGAAGCGGGCCTGTACCTGCTCTTTGTCGTAGCCCATCAGGGCGAAGATCTTCTCCTGCATCGCGCGGCTGTGGTTGCGCACGGAGCCGCTGCCCAGCTCCACGCCGTTGAGGACCAGGTCGTACTGGGCCGAGCGGATATTGCCCGGGTCGGTGTCGAGCTTGTGCGCCTCTTCGGGCAGCGGGGCGGTGAAGGGGTTGTGGGTGAAGGTCCAGGCGCCGCTCTCGGCGTCCTTCTCAAGCAGCGGGAAGTGGCGGACCCACAGGAAAGCGAGCTTCCTGAGCTTGGCGGGCTTGAGGCGGGCTATCAGCTCGTTGCGCAGGCCCCCGAGGCACGGGGCCGCTACGGCGGCCTTGTCCGCGGCGATAAAGACGGCGTCGCCGTCCCTGACTTCCAGGCGTTCCTTCAGGGCGGCCTGCTCTGCGTCGGTGATGAACTTCAGCGTGGGCGACTCCCACTTGCCGTCCTTGAAGCGCAGCCAGACCAGGCCCTTGGCGCCCAGCTTCTTTACCAGCTCGGTCAGCTTGTCCATGTCGCCGCGGCTGAAGACCGCGGCGCCTTCGCCCTTTATCGCGCGGACCACGCCGCCGTCGGCCATGGCGCCGGAGAAGACCTTGAATTCCGAGGCCTTGAAGATATCGGAGCAGTCCCTGATCTCGAGCGCGTAGCGCAGGTCGGGCTTGTCGGAGCCGTACTTCAGCATCACGTCGGAGAATTCCATCTCGGGAAAGGGGCCGGAGACTTCGTCGCCGACGAAGGCGAAGATGTCCTTCATCATGCCTTCTACGACGCGGGCCACATCAACCTCGTCCACGAAGGACATCTCGAGGTCGATCTGGGTGTGTTCGGGCTGGCGGTCGGAGCGGAGCTCCTCGTCGCGGAAGTTGCGGGCGAGCTGGAAGTAGCGGTCCATGCCGCTCATCATAAGCACCTGCTTGAACTGCTGCGGCGACTGGGGCAGGGCGTAGAATTCGCCGGGGTTGTTGCGCGACGGCACCACGAAATCCCGCGCGCCCTCGGGCGTGGAGCGGGTGAGCAGCGGGGTTTCGACTTCGTTGAAGCCGAGGTTGTAGAGGTAGTTGCGGACCACCTGCGAGAGGCGGCTGCGCAGGACCAGGTTGGCGGCCATGCGGGGGCGGCGCAGGTCGAGGAAGCGGTACTTGAGGCGCGTCTCTTCGGTGACGCCCGCGTGCTCGCCGAGGTCGAACGGCAGCGGCAGCGCGGGGTTGAGCAGCTCTATCTCCGTGGCCTCCACTTCTATCTCTCCGGTGGGCATGTTCTTGTTGGCGTTGGCGCCGGGGCGCGGCCTCACCTTGCCGGTGACGCGCAGCACGTATTCGCTCTTGGCCTCTTCGGCGGCTTTAAAGACGGGGCTGTCGGGCGCGGCGACCACCTGGGTGACGCCGTAGAGGTCCCGCAGGTTTATGAAGACGACGCCGCCGTGGTTGCGCTTGCTGTCGTTCCAGCCGGAGAGCGTGACGGTCTGCCCGGAGTGCGAGGCGTTGAGCTCGCCGCAAGTGTGGGTGCGCAGCGCGGTGGCTTTTGAAGTGTTGTTGGTCATAATCAATCCTTGAAAGTCAGAGCAGCCTGGCCGGGGCCCCTTCCCGCGCGATTTTAGGGCGCAGGGCCAAGGTCCGGAGCGGACCGCCTATCATTATGGCGGCGGCGGAGACTGTCTGAGGAGCGCACTGTGTGCGCGACGAGTTCTCCGCCGGCGGAGGACCGCAGGCCCTCTTCTGCCGCGCCCGCTTATGAGCGCGGGAAGGGGCCCCGGCCGGGCTAGCCGGCTGCCAGCGTGGTCAGCAGGGCCGTAACTTCGGTAATCGGGACAATTTTCTGTTCGCCGGGCTGCTTGAGCGGCTTGACGGCGCAGGTGCCCGCTTTCAACTCGTCCTCCCCTATGATCAGCGCGAAAGCGGCGCCGCTCTTGTCGGCGGAGCGCATCTGTGATTTGAGGCTGAGGTCGAAGCTGGAGAAGTCGGCGCTTAGGCCGGCCGCGCGCAGCGCGGTCAGCAGCTCGTAGGCTTTCTGTCCCGCTTCCTTGGCGGCGGCGACCACAAAAGCTTTAGGCGAGCCGTCCGCCGCGGGCCTGTCCTTGAGCAGCATGGCCAGACGGTCCACGCCGAGGGCCCAGCCGATGGCGGGCGCGGCCGGGCCGCCCATGGACTTTACCAGGTCGTCGTAGCGGCCCCCGCCGCAGACCGCATCCTGGCTGCCCAGCGCGGAGGAGCGCACCTCGAAGACGGTGCGGGTGTAATAGTCCAGGCCGCGCACTAGGCCCGGGTTGACGTTATGCTGTATGCCGGAGATCCTGAGGAGCTCCTGGGTGCGGGCGAAATGCTCCGCGCAATCGGGGCAGAGGGTCAGCTTGGGCGCCGAGCCGGCGAGCCAGGGCCCGTCTATCTTGCAGTCCAGCGCGCGCAGCGGGTTGCGCTCTATGCGGCCGCGGCACGGCTCGCAGAGCTTTTCCGCGCAGCCCTGCAGGTAGGCCAACAGCGCCTGGCGGTAAGTCTTGCGGCACTCGGCGCAGCCCAGCGAGTTCAGTTCGACGGAGCAGCCTGGCAGGCCGGCCTTCTCTATCAGGCGCACCAGCATGGTGATGCTTTCCGCGTCGGCGTACGGGGAGGCGTTGCCGATGTATTCCGCGCCGATCTGCTCGAACTCGCGGAAGCGCCCGGCCTGGGGACGCTCGGCCCGGAACATGTTGCCGATGTAGTAGAACTTGCCGTTGCGGCCGCTCTGGCTCAGGTTCTGCTCGATGTAGGCGCGCACCACTCCGGGCGTGCCCTCGGGCCGCATGGCCACTTCGCGGCCGCCGCCGTCGGTGAAGGCGTACATCTCCTTCTCCACGATGTCGGTGGTCTCTCCTGTGGACTTGACGAAAAGTTCCTTGAGCTCCAGCGTGGGGATGCGGAGCTCCTGGTAGCCGTACAGGGCGAAGACCTCGCGCGCCGCCGCCTCGATGGCCGTGAAGCGCGCGGAGTCGGGCGGCAGCAGGTCCCTGAAGCCTCTCAGCGAATGGAGCGCCATCAGTTCCCCGCCATCGACTGCAGGCGGGCCTGGTTGAGTATCACCAGCTCGCCGCGACGGTAGTCGATGATGCCGCCGCGCTTGAGGGTGTTGATGGCGCGGCAGACCGGTACGCGCGTGGTGCCCAGGTACTGGGCCAGCTCGTTCTGGTCTATGGCCATCTTCACCGGCTTGGTATGCTTGTCCTTGGAAAGCTCCAGGATGGCTTCCGCCAGGCGGCCGAGGATGTTGTGGAACAGCATCGACTCGACTTCCTTGTTCGCCTTGTGCAGGCGGTCGGCCAGGGTGTGCAGCAGCTTGAGCGAGAAATCCGGGTTCTCGCAGATCAGGCGCTTGAAGTTCTTCCTGGAAATGACGAACAGTTCGCTCTCCTCCATGGCCTGGGCGGAGGCGGAGCGCACCCGCCCGCCGAGCAGCGACATCTCGCCGAAGAAGTCCCCCTTCTTCAGGTAGGCGAAGGTCTTTTTCTTGCCACCGCCCACCGTAGTGAAGATCTTGATGCGGCCGGTCTTCACTATGAAGAAGTTGTTGCCGAGGTCTTCCTTGGCGAAGACCATCTGGCCCGGCGCGTAGATCTTGATGCCTGCAATGGAGAAGATCTTCCGTATGTCGCCGTTGGAAAGATCCTTGAAGAACGAGACTTGCTTGAGCAGCGAGGTGACCATTTATTTCACTTCCGACATCGGCATCCCGCACTTGGGGCATTTGCCGGGCCTGTCCGACTCCACGCACTTCATGGCGCACATATACTTCTTGGCGGCCTTGGCCTGCTTCTTGGCCTCGGGCTTGGCGTGGGGGCCGGCGTGCTCCTTGGCGGAGGCTTCCTGGATCTGCTTTACGATGCCGGGGGTTTTGCCGGTGATGGTCACCCGGATGCCGTTCTCGATGTTCTCCACCTTGGTCTCGGCGCCGGGCACGGTGGTGGGGCAGCCGGGGCACTTGTCGGCCTTGGGGGTGTAGTGGACCAGGGCGAGTTCCTGTATCTTGGCCACGGTTTCCGCGTCCTTGGCGGTGGTGAGCACTTCCACGCCGCCTTCGATCTTCTTAGAGACGGTCTCTGCGCCGGCGATAGTCTCGGGGCAGGTTACGCCGCCGCACTTTTTGGCCGCGCCCTTCCCGGCATGCTTCTTGTGCATCGGGCAGTCGGCGCAGTCTTTCTTCGCGGGCTTTGCTTCCGCGGCTTTGGCGGAGTCGGCTTTCTTGTCGCCGGGGCAGTTGCCGCAGCTGGCAAAAGCCGCGCCGGCGCCGAGGGCGAGAGCTATGATGGAAAACAGTATGGTCTTTTTCATTGTAATCTCCTGCATTAATGTAAACTCGGACTTAAGTAGTCCGCAGATAATTATATAAATTTTATAAAGCGGCTTGCATGACGAAAAGCGGCGCAACCGGTGCGGCCTGGCCGCCCTGTACTCCCGGCGCAGCGCCTGAACTGGATGCCGCCGCGCCGCGGCTTAGCCTCAGCGGGTATTTAATCTCACGCGCTTTCTCGTGTCACCGCAGCGCCCGCTCAAGTTCGGCGAGCAGGTCTTCTCCGGCCTCAATGCCGGCCGACAGGCGCACCAGCCCGGCGGTGATGCCGCGCTTGAGCCTGTCTTTCTCCGGTATGGACGCGTGCGTCATGACGACCGGGTAGCAGGCCAGCGATTCAACCCCGCCGAGGCTCTCGGCGAGCGAGAAGATCCGTAGTCTTTTGAAGAAGCGGTCCGCCGCGGGCCTGCCGCCCTTCAGCTCGAAGCTGACCATGCCTCCGAAGCCGTGCATCTGTTCCGCGGCCAGGGCGTGGCCGGGATGGCCCTCCAGGCCGGGGTAGAATACTTTGGAGACCGCCGGGTGACGGGCCAGCAGGGCGGCTATCTCAAAGGCGTTGGCCTCGTGCGCCTTCATGCGCACCGACAGCGTCTTGATGCCGCGCAGCGTCAGCCAGGCGTCCCACGGGCCGGGGACCGCGCCAGCGGCGTTCTGATAGAACTTCACGGCCTCGAAAACCGCTTTGTCCTTTACCGCCATCAGGCCGCCGATCACGTCGCTGTGGCCGCCGAGGTACTTGGTGGAGCTGTGCACTACTATGTCCGCCCCAAACTCCGCGGGCCGCTGGAAATACGGCGTGGCGAAGGTGTTGTCCACGGCGAGAAGAGCCTTGCCTTTATGCGCGATCCCGGCCACGGCCGCGATGTCCGTTATATTGAGCAGCGGGTTGCCGGGCGTCTCGGCCCAGACCAGCCGGGTATTGCGGCGCATGGCCTTTTTGAAGGTGCGCGGGTCCTTCGAGTCCGCGTAGGAGATCTCCAGCCCCCACTTCCTGAAAACCCTCTCGAGGAGGCGGTAGGTGCCGCCGTACAGGTCGTCGCCGGCCACCACGTGGTCGCCCTTCTTCAGCAGGCCGCCCAGCACGGCGGTCTCGGCGGCGAGGCCCGAGGCGAAAGCGAGGCCGTAGGGAACGCCTTCCAGCGCCGCGATGCAGTCCTCCAGCGCCTTTCTCGTCGGGTTGCCGGTGCGGGAGTATTCCCAGCCGCGGTCCCGGCCGATGGCGTCCTGCTTGTAGGTGGAGGTCTGGTAGACGGGCACGTTCACCGAGCCGGTAAGCCGGTCCGCCTCCTGCCCCGCGTGTATCAGCGCCGTTTCAAAGGACATCTTTTTCATAGAAAGCCGGTCTCCTTCGTCATATTGTCGTGTTTCATTGCAGGGCTTCTTTCTTCATCTCATGCTGCTTCCACAGGTAGAACACCACCGGGTACACCAGCAGCTCCAGCGCGAAACTGGAGAACAAACCGCCTATCATGGGCGCGGCTATGCGCTTCATCACGTCGGAGCCGGTGCCGAGCGCCCACATGATGGGCACCAGGCCCATGAAGGCCGCGGCGACCGTCATCAGCTTGGGCCGCACGCGCCTGACCGCGCCGTGTACGACGGCCTCTTCCAGGTCTTTAGCCGTTTTCAGCAGGCCCTTCTTCTTCATGTCGTCGTAGGCGAGGTCCAGGTAGAGCAGCATGAACACGCCGGTCTCGGCGTCCAGGCCCATCAGGGCTATCATGCCAACCCAGACCGCTATGGACATGTTGTAGCCGAGCAGGTACACCAGCCACACCGCGCCGATGAGGGAGAAGGGTACGGCAAGCAGCACTATGGAGGTCTTCACCGCGGACTTCGTGTTCATGTAGATGAGCAGGAAGATCAGGAAGGCCGTCAGCGGCAGCACGAGCTTCAGCCGCTCGCGTACGCGCAGCATGTTCTCGTACTGGCCGCTCCACTGCAGCGTATAGCCCGCCGGGAGCTTGAGATGAGAGGCCACCAGTTTCTTGGCCTCCTTGACGTAGGTGCCCACGTCCACGCCGTCGATGTCCACGTAGACGTAGCCCGACAGCAGGCCGTTCTCGTCGCGGATCATGGCCGGGCCCTGCTTGAACTCGATGTCGGCTATCTGCGCCAGCGGCACGTTCACGCCGTTCTCCGCCGTCACCAGCACGCGGCCCAGCTTGTCCACGTCGTCGCGGAAGTCGCGGGCGTAGCGCACGTTGACCGAGTAGCGCTCGCGGCCTTCCACCGTGGTGGTCAGGTTCTGGCCGCCGATGGCGGTCATCAGCGCCATCTGCGCCTCTTTGACCGTCAGGCCGTAGCGGGCCAGCGCCTCGCGCCGCAGGGTGAAGTCGAGGAAGTAGCCGCCGGCCGTGCGCTCGGCGTAGACGCTGCGAGTGCCCTTCACCTGCCGCACCAGCTTCTCCACCTCTATGCCGGTGCGCTCTATGGTCTTGAGGTCGGCGCCGAAGATCTTGATGCCCACCGGCGTGCGCACGCCGGTGGTGAGCATATCTATGCGCGCCTTGATGGGCATGGTCCAGGCGTTGGACACGCCGGGGAACTGCATCTTGGAGTCTATATCGCTGATCAGTTCGTCCCAGGTCAGGCGGTCGTACCAGACGGGGCGGAACACCGGCTGCAGGAACCCGGGCATCCATGACGAGTACCACCGGTCTTTCTTCCTCCACTGGTCCATGGGCTTGAGCACGGCCACGGTCTCCATCATGGAGAAAGGCGCCGGGTCGGTGGAAGTGTCGGCGCGGCCGGCCTTGCCGAAGACGCGCTCCACCTCGGGGATGGACTTGAGGATGCGGTCCTGCGCCTGCATCAGCCGCTGCGCCTCGGTGACCGAGATGCCCGGCAGCGTGGTGGGCATATAGAGTATGGTGCCCTCGTTCAGGGGCGGCATGAACTCGGAGCCGGTCTTCAGGTAGACGGGGATCGTCGTGAGCACCAGGAAAAGAGCGCCGGCTATCACCTTGCGCGGATGCTCCAGCGTCCAGCGGCAGACCGGCTCGTACACCCTGAACAGCCGGCTGGAGATCGGGTGCTTCTCCTCGGGGTAGTATTTACCGACGGTGACGGTGTTGAAGAGGTTGGACAGCCAGGCCGGCTTGAAGTGGCTGTAATCCATGCGCGTGAACATCATGCGCAGCGCCGGGTCCAGCGTGATGGCCAGCAGCGCCGCCACGAACATGGTGAGGTTCTTGGTGTAGGCGAGCGGCTTGAACAGCCGGCCTTCCTGGTCAACCAGCGTGAAGATGGGCATGAAGGCCACGGCTATCACTAGGAGCGAGAAGAACACCGCCGGCCCCACTTCCTGCAGCGCCTCCAGCCGCACGGCGTGGAAATCCCCTTTGCGGCCCCCGGCGTCCCAATGCTCCAGCTTCTTGTAGGCGTTCTCCACCTCCACTATGGCGCCGTCCACCAGCACGCCTATGGAGATGGCTATGCCCGACAGGGACATGATATTGGAAGAGATGCCCATGAAGTACATCGGGATGAAGGCCAGCAGCACCGAGACAGGTATGGTCACTATCGGTATAATGGCCGACGGTAGATGCCAGAGGAAGAGCAGAATGACCAGGCTCACGATTATCATTTCCTCGGTGAGCTGCCGCTTGAGCGTGGCTATGGCCCGCTTGATGAGGTCGGAGCGGTCATAGACGGTGAGTATCTCCATGCCCTCGGGCAGGGAGGCCTTGGCGATCTCCAGCCGCTCTTTCACGCGCTCTATCACGGTCAGCGCGTTCTCGCCGTGGCGCATCACCACTATGCCGCCCACCGCGTCCCCCTCACCGTCCAGGTCGGAGACGCCGCGGCGTATCTCCGGGCCGGAGGTAACGGAGGCCAGGCTTTTGAGCAGCACCGGTGTGCCGCCCGCCCCGCGCGAGACCACTATGTCCTCTATATCCTTTACGGACTTGGCGTAGCCCTTGCCGCGTATCATGTACTCCGCGCCGGAATACTCTATCAGCCTGGCGCCGGCTTCCTCGTTGCCGTCCTGCACGGCCTTGAGCACACGGTCTATGGAAATGCCGTAGGCGGCGAGCGAATTGGGATTGAGGTTCACCTGGTACTGCTTCTGGAAACCGCCGATGGCGGCCACCTCGGCCACGCCGGGCACCGACTGCAATTGGTAGCGCAGGTTCCAGTCCTGGAAGGAGCGCATTTGAGCCAGGTCGTGGCGGCCGGTCTTATCGACGAGGGCGTACTGGTAGATCCAGCCCACGCCGGTGGCGTCGGGGCCGAGCTCGGTCTTCACGCCCTCGGGCAGCTGCGGCAGGATCTTGCTCAGGTATTCCAGCACGCGCGAGCGGGCCCAGTAAATGTCCGTGCCGTCCTCGAAGATGACATAGACGTAGGAGAAGCCGAAATCGGAGAAGCCGCGTATGGTCTTCACCTTGGGCAGGCCGAGCAGCGCGGTGATGACCGGGTAGGTGACCTGGTCCTCGACGATGTCGGGCGAGCGGTCCCACTTGGAATAGACTATCACCTGCGTGTCGGACAGGTCCGGGATGGCGTCGAGGTTTACGTTCTTTACGGCGTACCAGCCGCCGGCGCAGGCGGCCAGCGCCAGCAGCAGCACCAGCGCCTTGTTATGCGCCGAAAAAGCGATGATGTTCTTTATCATAAAGCCGCCACTGCGGTCAGTTCCCCAGCGCCGCTTTCATGCGCGATTCCGAATCTATCATGAAGTTGGCCGAAGTCACCACCTTCTCCCCCTTCTTCAGGCCGGAAATTATTTCGGCGTAGTCGTCGTTGCGGCGGCCGGTCTTCACCTCGCGCGGTTCGAAAGTGCCTTCCCCCTTCTGCACGAAGGCTATCTCCCTCTCGCCGGTATTGAGCACCGCCGTCACCGGCACCGCCAGGGCGGCGCCGAGGTAGGCCTTTATCACCGCCTCCACGTACATCTCCGAGCGCAGCTCGCCGCCCGGGTTCTCAGCCTCTATGCGGGCGCGCAGGGTGCGGGTCTCCTCGGAGAAGATTGGGTCCACCGAGCGCACGGTGCCGGAAAATTCCCGGCCGGGATAGGCGCGGGAGGTGATGACGGCCGCCTGGCCGGGCTTCACCGCGGCGGCTTCGTACTCGTAGACCTGCGCGTATACCCATACCTTGTCGCCGGCCACCAGCAGATTGTCGTAGCGGGCCGGGTCCTTGTCCACTTCGGCCAACTGCTCTTCGCCTATGCCCAGCTGGCGCAGTTTTAATTTGGCTGAATCCACCATGGCCTTGGCCCGGTCGGCGGCCTCCTGCCAGGAGCCGTCCCTGATCTTCTCGTAGGCGGCCCGGGCTTCGCGGTATTCGCTGATGGCCCTGTAGAGGTCCGGGTCGTAGGCCACCTTGCCCGAGGCCCGCACGGTCTTTGACAGGTTGCGGTAGGCGGCTTTTTCGGTCTTGAGGCCTATCATGCGCTGGCGCTCCGGCGTCAGTTCCACGGCGGCGCGGCCTTCGGAGGATCTGCCGTGGTCGTGTCCCCCGGCGGCTTTCTCCTGCTTTACCAGGTTCATGCCGCAGATGGGGCAGGAGCCTGGCTTGTCCGCCGTGTAGTCCGGGTGCATGGGGCAATAGTAGACTTCCTTCTGCGCGGCCGGCCCCTCCGAGCCGTGGCCGGCGTGGAAATGCCTGTAGGCGGCTATGCCCCCGCCCAGCAGCAGCAGGGCGGCCAGGCCGGCTATAATGATGTTCTTGTTCATAAATTTTCCCCGGTCAGGCTGCGCAGCCTGCCCAGCCAGGCGGCGTAGCCCGCGCTGTATTCGTACAATTCGCGCTTGGTCTCGAGCAGGGTGCGGTTGGAGTCCACCAGGTCCAGGAAGTCGGTCTTGCCCGCCTGGTAGCCGGCCTCGGCCGCCTTCAGCGACTGCTCGGCCTGCGGCAGCACCGTGCCGGAGTAGAGCTCGGAGAGGCGCGCGTAATAGTTGAGCTTCACCGAGGCTTCCTTGAGTTCGAGCAACAGGTTGTTGCGGGCGGCGTCGTATTCGGCCGCGGCCATGTCGCGCTCGGCCCGCGCCTCGCGGCCCATGGCCGCGGTCCGGCCGAACCAGAGCGGCACCGTAAGCCCGAGCGACACGTCGTAGGTGCCGTCCATGGCCGCGTCGTCGGAGCCGCGCTTGCGCCAGCTCAGCATGAAGTCCGGCGCGTACTCCGCCCGGCCGAGCGAAAGTTTCTTCTCGGCCGCTTTCACCTTGGCCGCCGCGGCCGCCAGCGCCGGGTTCTTGGCCAGGGCTTCGGCCTCCATGGCCTTGTAGTCCGCCGCAGCGGGTTTTAGATGGAATTCTTCAGGCTCGGGCAGGGCGGTCTCCGGCGGCCGGTTGCGCAGGGCGTTGAGCCGGGCGGCGGCCGTCTCTTTTTCCTGCTGCACCGTGATCAGCATATTCAGCGCCTTGGAGAGCTCCACCTGCGCCTTCACGGCGTCGCCCTGGGCGCCCTGGTTCACGGCATAGCGGGTCTCGGCAATGCGGGAGAATTTCTTGAGCAGTTCTATGTTCTCGGCGTAGACGCGCTCGCTCTGCCAGAGCAGGGCGTAGTCGTAAAAAGCGGCGCGCGCCTCGGCCAGCACGCGGTTAACCCTGTCGCCGCGCAGGGCGCCGTAGGCCTCGCGTTCGTAGCGGGCCGCTCCCCTCTGCAGGCTGTATTTATAAGGATTGCGGAATTCCTGCCGTATCAGTATATTGCGCTCGGCCGCGCCGGAGCCCAGGGCGCCGTCGGCGTACATCCGCTCGAACTCTATTGTCGGGTCCATGGGCTGCCAGGCCTGCTTTGCTTTCTCGGCGTAGACCTTGGCCAGCGCCGAGGCCGCGGCTATCTCCGGGTTGGCGGATCTTACCTCGGCCAGGTAGCCGGAGAGGTCCAGGCGCGCGGCCTCCTGTGCCGCCGCGGGAGCGGCGCTAGCCAGAAGCAGGAATACCGCGGTTGACGTCTTCATATAACCTTCTTAATTGCCGAGCTTGGCGGCCAGAGTATTGAGCGCCGGCATGTGGTAGAGGAACACGCCTGTGAGCACCAGCAGGTAGGCAAGGCCCGCAGCTATGGCGCCCTTGGCCAGCCGCTGACCGCGTACGGTTATGGCGGGGTCCTTGAGCGCCATCACGCCGAAGGCCACGGCCAGCGCGGCTTTCTCCACTCCGAAAAGGTGCACGAAAGAAAGCAGGCCCATGGCCAGGGCCGCTCCCGCAAGTTTAGTCGACATGATGTTCCTCCGTATTCTCCGCGGGCGCGGCCGCGCCGGCCGCCTTCTTCATATCGCAGTCCTTGCAGGGGCACAGGGCGGCCTTGCCGGCCTCGTGCATGCACAGGCACATGTACTTTGAGCATTCGCCGCAGAGGCGCGCCACCGCCACGGGGTTGAGCAGGCTGGCCGGCCTGGCCAGCTGCGTCACCACTTTCCTGGCCAGCTCCCGGCGCGGACCGTTCTCAAGGGCGTTGATGTTGAAGGCGAAGGTGAAGATATTGAAGATGATGAAGGCCGTGAGAGCCGCCGCGGCGGGCACGGGGAAGAGCAGGAAGCGGCGGAAAGGCCCGTGGTATTCGTTCAGGGTGCGGGCCGCGGCCGTCACCTTGGCGGCGAAGAAAGGCGGCGGCTCGAGGACTGGCAGAGCGCGCAAGGCGGCGTCGGCGGCGGCGAAGCGGCGCAACTCCTCCGCGCAGGAGGCGCAGGCCGCCAGATGCCGCTCTACCGCGGAGCGGTCACCGGGGCCGAGCTCTCCGTCCATATAGGCGGATAACTTTTTCACTATCCCGCTGCAGTTGTCGAATATCATAAACACACCCTCGTACTATGTTTAACGCATAAAGCGTAAAAAACCTTCGGTCCATGACCACCGCTCATGGCTTTTCGTCTAATGGCTGTGTTTATGCCCTTCATGTCCGGCCGCGGGCACATGCCCGGTTTTTGCTGCCTTTTCCCCTTCCCCACCGAGGATAACGCTTACGACCGGTTTAACCGCCGCCCCCTCCAGGTAGACCATGCGCGCACCTATATCGGCTCCCTGCATGGCGGCCAGGTTGGCCAGCCCCAGCAGCGCGAGGAAAACCCAGGCGGCCTTGGGCCGGTGTTCGGCTTGAAAGAAACTCCACGCAGTGAGCGCCCCGGCCAGGGCCAGCACTGCCCAGCCCAGGGTTTCATGCGTTTCCATCATATTATGGATGACTTCGTTGTGCGGGAAGCTGTTCTCGGCCTGCAACCCCGTTGCTACGGCTGCCAGCGCCCCGGCCGCAGCCATGTAAAGGCAGGCCCTGCCGGCCAGGTTCAGCCCCGGTTTCCTCAGCGTTATTCCCAGGGCGAACAGCAGGAAAGCCCCTGGAAGAAAAGCAACCGGAAAATGCACGAACATCGGGTGAATATTGAACAATTCCCCAACCGCCTTAAACCCGAATAAGGACCAGTCCATGGGACCCCCTCCCTGCATATTAGAAATGCGGGTGCGGCAATACTTTTCGCTTTGGTAAAGTTCCCCCCTGATCATTAGCGCAATTTAAAAACACCCTGTCAACATTTCCCGGGCGGAAGGACAAAATAGCGGGATCTATCGGGGATTTGCCAGTTTCCTGGCGAGGCTCTGGCGGGCGCGGAAGATAAGCGAGTCCACCGCGGAGTCTGAAAGGCCCATGATCTCGGCTATCTCGGCGTAGGAGCGGTGTTCATAGGCCTTCAGTATAAGCGCTGACCGCTGGGCATCCGGGAGTTCAGCAAGACCGGCGGCTATTTCTCTGTTCCGCAGTGAAGTTTCAAGCAGGGCGGCCGGAGAGGCGGCCGGGCTTGAGACCCGCAGCGGCGCCTGGCCCCGCTCCCCCGCGTCCAGCGCCTGGGTGGGCGCGGCGGAATTGCGGCTTTTAGCCCTGCGGGCCTGGTCAACGGCCAGGTTGTAGGCGATCTTGTAGAGAATGGTGGAAAGTTTTGCGTCGGGTTTAAGACCTGGAGCGGCCTTGTAAAGGCGCAGGAGGGCTTCCTGCGCTATGTCCTCGCTGTCCGCCCGGTTGTGAGTGTAGCGGTGGAGGAAATTCAGCAGCGGCCCGGCGTGCTTCTCGACGATGCGGGTAAAGGCCTTTTCGCTGCCGGCGTTGAACTGCGCCAGCAGGTCGAAGTCTTCGGCTTTGTCTTCCCCCATGGTTTTATTTTACTTATCTGCCGGCCCCACCAGCCGCGCCATGCGGTCGAAGCGGCGCCAGAGGTCCTCCATCTGCGAAATACCGGCGCCTATCATTTGGTTTTCCTTCCGGGCTTCCGTTGCTTCCCGCCCTGGCGGCGCGCCAGGTCGGCTATGGTCACGCCCTTGAGCGAATTCTCCAGGGCGGAGTTGGCCACGCGCCAGACGTCCCTTGTCAGGCAGTCCGCAGAGCGCCCGCAGGCCGAGGCGTCGGTCACGCAGTGTACCAGCTGCACCGGGCCGTCGAAGACCTTGAACACGTCGTGCAGCGTTATCCGGGCCGGCGGTACCGCCAGCCTGAAGCCGCCGCCGGCCCCGACCAGAGTCCGCACTATGCCGGCCTTCTTCAGGGCCGAGGCTATGCTCCCGAGGTATTTAAGCGAGATCTGCTGGTCCCTGGCGATGTCGGACAGGGGTACCGGCGCGCTGCCGCCGCGCAGTGCCAGCTGCAGCAGGAACCTGGCGCCGTAGCGCGTCCTGGTCGATATTTTCATAATTACTACTATATTACTAGTATTTGCGCCCGCGCGCCAGAGTCTCGCCGTGCCGGGGTCCCCGGACCCTGAAGATACGGCTGAAAAAACATATAAGGCGTAAGCTGATTTTTATGCCCTAAGGGCCCTTGAAATATTGCGCTTTTGGAGCTAGGCTATGACTAGGAGACGGGACCCCTCTCCGCATGTGGGAAGTAAAAGTACAGTTGGGGTCCAAGCAGAGGGCGGACCAACTGGTCCGCCCCGCTTTATGCCCCGTACCCATGGCGCGGTTTTTGATAAAATATAGAGCAAAGAACAGCGGAGGGGTAATGGCAACTTTCATAGAAAAGCCTATTCTGGTCCAGGCCTCGGGCAATAAGCCCAAGGTCATAGAGGAATACATCGGGCGGGCGAATTCCAAGACTACCACCATCAGCGTGGCGCGCATGGTCAGCCCCGGCGGCTGGGAAGAGCCGCCGCAGAATCCCCTCTTCACCGAGTACACCCTGGTACTCAAGGGCGTGCTGCGTGTGGAGACCCAGAACGGGACTTTCGAAGTCAAGGCCAAGCAGGCCCTCATCACCGAGCCGGGCGAGCGCGTGCGCTACTCTACGCCAGACCCGGAGGGCGCCGAGTACATAGCCATCTGCCTGCCGGCCTTCTCCTTCGAGACGGTGCGCCGTGCTGGCGAGACCCGGAAGCCGTATTAAGACAGCGCTAAAAGAAGAAGGCCGCCAGGTGGCGGCCTTCTTCTTTTAGCGCTATTTCGTTCCGGGCCATTTCAGCCGCAGCGTCAGCAGGGCGTCGCCCGAAAAAAGGCGCGCCGACAGCGCCACGCCGGCGGCGAAGACCGCGGCCTGGTAGACTATCCCCCACACGACCTGGGAAATATTGCCCATCATCACGTTCTGCGGCGCCATGAAGGCGTGCGTGAAAGGTATGGCGTAGAGCAGGAACTTGATCCCGGCGTGCGCGGTGCTCATGTCTATGAAGATGGGCAGCAGGTACGCGAGCATCAGCGGCATCATCAGCGGCGTCATCATGGTCTGTATGCTCTTGACGTCCTCCGAAAGTATGCCCAGGATGAAGGCGACGGCCAGCGCGCAGAGTATGCAGAACAGCACCGACAGCCCTATCAGCAGGTAGCCCGACGAGGTGATGGTCAGGCCGAGCTGCGCCAGGGCCGGGCCGGCCGCGGCCACCGCCACCGACGGGTCGGCGCCAAGGCTGGTGACGCCCGCCATGAAAGAGCGCATGCCGAGCATGTAGGCGCCGGACAGCGCCGCGGCTATCAGGCAGGAGGCCGCCAGCTTGCTCGTTACCAGCAGGCGCCGGTCCAGCGGCGAGCTCAGCAGGGTCTCGAGCGTCTTGTTCTCCTTCTCGCTGGCGACGGCGGTCATGATCATCTGCGCCGAAAGGATGACTATGAAGAAGACCGCCACGGGAAAGAACAGGGACTGGGACTGGATGAAGCCTATCACCTGGGACAGCGAGATCTCGGCGGTGTGGCCGTCCACCACGGCGAACTCCCTGGCCGGCGCGGGGTCGCGCAGGAAGGCCGGCGTCCGCGAAGGCATGCCGCGCTCGAGCAGCCAGGAGCTGATCTCCGCCGTGGCCGCCTGCGCCGTGCGCCGGATGCGCGAGGCCGCTATGGCCGGCCCGAGGCCGGAGGCGTCTTTCCTGAAGCGCGAATAATATTCGATGCGCGAGGCCCTGCCAGCCGTGACCTCGGCCTGCAGGCCCGCCGGTATCACCATGAAGGAATTCTCCGAGATGTTCTCCGGGGCGGCCAGCGCGGCCTGGATGTCCCCCGCTCCGGCCGGCTTCACTTCCGTCTTGCCGGCCCTGACGGCCGCGGCCACGCGAGCGGAGAGCGCGCTGCGGTCGAGGTCGAGCAGGACTATGGTGTTGTGCGCCGCCGAGGCCTTGTTGTGGGTGCCGACGGACTTGCCTATGACGTGGAAGACCAGCAGCGTGGCGGCGATGGTGAAGATCAGCTGGCGGGTGACCAGCTCCTTGATCTCTTTCTTCAGCAGGATGTAGAAGATGTTCATTGCGTGAGCTTTATGAAGACCTCTTCCAGGTCCTCGGTGGAGAACTTGGCCTTCAGCGCGGCGGCGGTGTCGCAGGCGAGCAGTCGCCCCTTGTTGATGACCCCGATGCGGTCCGACAAAAATTCTATCTCGCCCATGTTGTGGCTGGAGATCAGGAAGGTCATGCCGCCGGCCGCCAATTCCTTTATCGTCTTGCGGATCTCGTAGCCGTTCACTATGTCCAGGCCCGAGGTGGGCTCGTCGAGGATGGCGAGCCGGGGCCTGATCATCACGGCGCGCGCCAGCAGCAGCTTGCGGGCCATGCCTTTGCTGTAGGTCTTGATCTTGTCCTCCAGCCTCGCGCCCAGGCCGGAGAGCCGCTCGCCCTCGGCCACGGCGGCCGCGGCCCTGGCCTTGTCCTTCAGGAAGACCATGGCCATGAAATCCAGGTAGTCGCGCCCGGTCAGGTTCTTGTAGGCGCCCGCCTCTTCCGGCAGGTAGCTGATCAGCTCGCGCACGGCGTGCGCGTCGCGCACCGTGTCGCGGCCGAAGACGGCGGCCGTCCCGGCGGTCGGCGTCAGCAAAGTGGCTATCATCTTGAGCGTGGTGGATTTGCCGACGCCGTTGGGCCCGACGAGGGCGAAGATCTCCCCCTCCCGAACGTCGAAGCTGAGGCCCGCTACGGCCTCGAAGTCCTTGTACTTCTTGGCCAGGTCCTTGATCTCCAGGGCTATGGTCATAGGGGCTTTAGCCGCTCCGCTATGGCTTCGAGCAGCGCCTGCGGCTCGTCGGTGCCTATCAGGAATTCCCCGCCGTTCTTAAGGTTCAGTGCTACCGCGTCCAGGCTGAGGACCGTCCAGAACCAGCCCTTGCCGGTCCAGCGCAGCCCCCAGCCGCCGTACCATGCGCCCTTCTCTATTTTAGCGGACTCTATGTCGGCCAGCGGTATGGTCCTGCGTATCAGGCCGATACCCAGCCTGGCCACCACCTTCTCGGCGTCCACGGAGACGGCGAGGCGGTAAAAGTTGAGCGCCACCAGCGCGAAGAGCGGCGGGAAGGCGAAGCCGTAAAGCGCGCGCCCGCCGACCCAGCCGGCCACGGCGACGCCCAGGGTTATCAGCAGCGCCGCTACCATGGTGAGCAGCATCAGCCAGCCGGTCTCGGAATGCTCGTAGCGGGGCTTCATGAGTTGCCCGCCGCGGCGCCGGCCGCCAGGCCTTTCACATAGCTCATCCCGGCGGGCCAGAAGGCCGCCAGCAGCGAGGCCCCTATGGGCGCGAAAAGCGTGGAGACGGTCCTGTTCCAGAACGGGTAATTCTCGTCGGCCAGGCGCAGCAGGCCCGCCGAGACCACCAGGAAGGCCACCGGCGACAGCCACAGCTCGCGCGGCAGCACGCCGAGCAGGCTGGACTTCGCAAGCACGCCCGACAGCGCGACGGAGACTGACAGCATCCAGAGCAGCGCGCTGCAGAGCGAAAATAGCAAGCCTGTCAGCAGCATGCTGAGCGTGTAGCACTTGAAGAGGAAGAGCAGGAAGGCGAGGCCCGCCGCCGCGGCGGGGATCAGCCAGAGGAGGTAGGTCATGGCGGCTTGGTGCTTGTGGTAGAGGCGCAGGGTATCCTCCCGGAAGTCCGAAAAGGACTGGAACGAGGGGCCCTTGGCGTTCTTGAGGCTGCCCATCACCTTGCCGGCCGCGCCAGGGAGCTGCGGCAGGGCCGCTCCCCCCCGCCCGCCGGCCAAGCCGACCTGGCGCGTGAGGGCGTTGCTCCTGAATTTCAGCTGCGGGGCTGCGTCGCGCATCAGCTCCCGCTCTTCGCCGGAAAGCCCTGCCACGGCCCTGACCGGCTCACCGCCGGCCGCCAGCCGCTTGAGGTCGGCCATGGTGCTGCCGAGGTCCGCCATCTCGCGGCGCAGCTCGGCCGAACTTTCGTCCTTGCCGGCCGGCATGGCGAAGTCGGGCACTTTGCCGGAAGGCAGCTTCGACAGCCCGCCCAGCAAATTGGGCAGGCCGGAGGCGCCGGCCGAAAGGCCGACGAGCAGGATGAATTTAAGCAGGCTTTTTGCCATCCCCGCCCTCGTAATAGCCGTAAACGCGGCCTATGGTCTGCACATAGGCGAAGCCTTTGCCGGGTTTAGCCAGTTCCAGGTCCGCGGCCACGCCGGTGAGGATCTTGTCCACTTTTTCCGCCGTGGTGGCTATAAGGATTATTTGCTTTTCGGCCTCGATGAACATGCCGAACATGCTTAGCTTCTGGCGCACGCCGGTGCCGCGGCCGTAAAAACTGGTGACCCCTGGCGCCCCGTGTTTCAGCGCGGCGTCTATGGCGCGCTGGCCGTCCTTGCGCTGCACGACTACGGTGATAAGCTCCATGCTCTGGTCTGCCATTAGTCCTCCGTCCGTCTACCCCGCGTTTAGTATATCAAAAAGGTCCGGACCCGGCCCGCGCCGCGCGGCGGGTCAGGGTTTGCGGGCGGCCTTGGTTTTCTTCTTCTTTTTCGCGGGCTTGGCGGCGGGCCGCGGCGCCGCGGGGGCCGCTGCGCAGTTCTGGCCGAGGGCTTTGGCTACGGCCCTGTTCCTGCGGAAGACCGGCTTGACGGCGGCCAGGGCGCCGGCGGCGGCGGTGCGCTCGGCGCAATCTCCGGTGGTGAAGTTTTTCCACAGGGCGCCTTCGGCCTCCGCCCCGCGCGGCCCCAGTCCGCCGATGGCGGCAGTAGCGGCGAGGCGCAGGTCCCTGTCGGCGTGGGCCAGGGCGCCGGTCAGCGCGGCGAGGGCCCTGCCGTCGGAAACAGCGAGTCTGGCCAGCGGGGCCACGGCGGCGCCGCGCGCGGCTTTGTCGCCGCCGGCGAGCGCCTCGGCCAGGAGGGCGGCGCCCGCCTTGCCCGATTTAAGGAGCGCCTCCCGGGCCGGCGCCGCCGCGGCGCCGGGCTCGCCGGCCAGCCAGGTCAGGGCACGGACGGCTTTTTCCCCCAGGCCTGCCAGCCGCGCGGGCGGGCAGGCGGCCAGGGCGCGCGCGGCGTCGGCGCGCACCTGGGCGTCGGGGTCTTCCAGCGCGGCGCCCAGGGCTTCGAAAGCTTCGCCCGGGGGCTCGGGAATGGCCGCCAGCACCGCCGCCGCTCCGGCGCGCGAGCGGGCGCCGGGCGCGCGCAGCGCGTCAGCCAGCCACCGGCCCGCCGGGGCGCCGATAGCGCCCAGGGCGGCGGCGGCCGCCGTTTTTACTTCGGGATCGCTGCTGGACGCGGCCCTGGCCAGCGCCGGCACGGCCCGGGCCGCGGCGGGGCCCATGCCGGCCAGCGCTTCCGCGGACTTCAGGGCGAGGTCCCTGTTGCCGCGCTCGAAATTCTTGCCCAGGGCCGCCGCGCCCGCCTCTCCCTGCGCCGCCAGTATGCGCGCGAGCCTGCCCCGCAAGTCAGGGCCGGCGCCGGCCATGGCGGCGGCGAGGGTGTTGGAGGTTTCCCAGAGTTTGCCCAGCGTGCGCTCGGCCGACTCGGAGATCTCCGGGTCGGGGTCCTCCAGGGCGGCGATGAGTTCCAGCTCGGCCGCGGCCGCGGGAGGGCCTAGATCTTCCAGCGCTGCGGCGGCCTGGGGGCGGCCGGCCGCTTTTTTGTCGGCGAGGATGTTCTTCAGGTGCGCCGCCAGCTCGGCCTTTTTGGCGTCGCTCGCGGCGGCGGCGTCCACGCCTGCTTCAGCGCGCGTCCGCGCGTCGCCGGAGAGCAGGCGCTTCTCGAGGGAAGAGCAGGCGGCCAGCAGGGCGCAGGCGGCGGCGAGCAGCAGGCGTTTCATAAGGTAAAGGATACAACTTTTTTGCGGGCAAAAATAAGCGCGCCCGGGGTAGCCGCCCCGGGCGCGTGTTTTCTTAAGCCCGATCTTTATCAGTCGAAGCTGACCGACCTGGACGCGCCCTCCGCGGGCTGTATCGAGCTGGAGTCCACGTCGCGAACTTCGAGCTCCTCGGGGACCGATTTTTCGCCGGCCAGTTTGGGGATGAAGGCGGCGAGCACCTCTATCTTGGTCACGTCCTCGCCGCGGCCGCCGGTCTGGTCGTAGGTGGCCATCGCCGTGCAGCCGGCAGGGCTGTCGACGAAGTCCTCGTCGCCGCGCACCAGGATGCCCTCGATCTTCTTGGTCCGGGCGTTGAAGACCGGGGAGCCGGAGTTGCCGCCGAAGGTGTCGAGGTCGGCGGTGAAGTAGCCTACCTTGGAGAAGTCGCGCACCCGGGCGTCATCGGCCAGCTTGAGCGGCAGGCCCACGGGGTGGCCTACCACGAAGATGCCGTCGCCGCGCTTGAGCTTGGCGCCGCGGTTGATGGCCAGGGGCTTGCGGCCGGCCGGCTTGCGGTCCAGCTGGATCAGCGCGTAGTCGGCGCCGAGGTTCTGGCCGGTGGGGTTGGCCGAGTTCGGCTCGCCGGCGAGGAAGCGCTTCACTACCTTCTTGCAGGTGAAGACGTTGCCGGCGGGCTGCGTGGTAACGGCCGCGCCGCCCTCGCTCCTGATGTTAAAGTCGAAGACGATCTTGGTGTCCTGGCACTGAGCGTCGGTCTTGATGCAGTGGCCGGCCGTCATGACCAGGTCCTCGCCCACCAGCGAGCCGGAGCAGAAAGCCCCGATGGGCTGTTCGCGGTATTTGGCGTCCGGGCAGAGGTTCAGGCGGTCGCCGAAGTTGACGGTCTTCAGCGTGAAGCCGGAGCCCTCGGCGGTGACGGCGGCGGACTTCCAGAAGGAAACCGTGGAGTTGGCCAGCGCCTTCTGCGCTGCGTCCAGCTGGAAATATTCTTTGCGGCTGTCGGCGCCGTAGATGCTCTTGGCGTCTTCGGCGAACGAGAGCAGGGGTAATATAAGGAGAGCGGCCGAGGCCAGCAGGGTGTTTTTCACAAGGTTTTTCATAACTCCTCCGGTTGCGTACGTTAACTTCCGCTATGTTATACAGCGCGGGTTGACAAATGTCAATAGCCAGTAGGCCCAGGGATCGCGGGCCCGTTGGGCCCAGAGGCGTATAGGACTTTAGGGTAAGGAGGCTTTTAAACCCAGCCGAGGTAGAGCCTGACCGTATGGGCGTCCACCGCCCGCAGGGCCAGGTAGCAGACGAGAGGCAGCAGAGCGGCGGCGGCGCGGCGCAGCGCCGCGGGCGCGGGCTGGCCCGGCAGGGTCCAGGGCGTTTCTTCCCAGTTCCGGCCGGCGCGCAGCCAGGAGGCCAGGCTGTAGAGCGAGTAGCAGGCCGGGCCCAGCAGGACAAAGCCGGCGTAGGCGGCGGCTGGCAGTGGCGCCAGCCAGGGAGGCAGCGCGTATTCCCAGCCGGAGCCCCCGGCGCGGTTCCACCAGTTCCAAAGCAGGCCCATGGCCAGTCCGGCCGCGGCCAGGCGGGCGGTCCTGGCGGGCAGTCCCCCCGCAGCTTCGCGCGTGAGCGAGGGCAGGCCCAGCCGCAGGTTCAGCGCCTCGGCCAGCAGGAAGACGGCCGGCAGCGCCAGCGGCCAGAACAGCGCGGGCTTTATGAGAGCCGGCAGCGCCAGGGCGGCGCCGGCGGCCAGGAAGGCGCGCGGCAGGGCAGCTGGCAGCTTGAAAGGCGGCGACTTGAGGCCGCGGAAAAAGCCGAAGGCTTTGAACAGCTCGTCCAGCACGAAGACCGAAGGCAGCGCGGCGGACCACGCGAACAGCCGTCCGCCCCAGCGCGTGGACTGGTCCGAGGCCTGGTTAAGGTAATGCCAGGCCTCCAGGCGCAGGTTCAGCAGCTCGGCCAGGGCGGCCAGGCCCAGCGACCAGAGCGCGAGGTAGTAAAATTCGGCCGGCCGGGAGATCAGCGGGGACTCGCCCTTGAGGCGCCAGGCCAGGTTGTCGGCGAGCAGGATGAAGCTCCACACAGCGAACGGGAAGAACTGGTTGTTAACCGGCTCTATGCCGGTGTACCTGCCTGCGTAGCCCAGGAAGGTGAGGAAAAATCCCAGGTACAGGGCGTATTTGGAGAGCTGGTCTTCTTCGAACATTAAGTAATAGATAGCAAAAGAAGGCGGGGTAAAGCAAAAGGCGGCGGGTCCGCCCGCCGCCTTCCTGCCTTGCACGCGCCTAGAAGTTGAACTTGTACTGCTTCAGCCCGAGCTCTTCGCGCATGGCCAGCATCTCGCGCTGGGTTTCCTTGTTGAGCGGCACGCCACGGTCCTTGCGGTACAGCCAGGCCAGGTGCTCCTTCTCGCCGGCGGTGTAGATGCGCTTGGCGCCCGGCATCTTTTTGGAGGCGCGCAGGTCGCGCAGGATGTTGCCGGCGGTCCTCTTGAAAGAACTCAGCTTCACGAAGTGCCCGATGTCTATGGCCAGGAAGAAATGCCCCAGCGGGTAAGGGATCTTCTTGCCGTTCTTGTCCACGCCGAGCAGGGCCTTCAGGTAGGCGCCGTCCTGCAGGGCGGCGGAGAGGATCTCCACCACGGTGCAGTAGCCGTAGCCTTTGTAGCCCGCCAGCTCCTCGCCTATGCCGCCCAGCGGCACCAGGGCGGCGGTGCCCGCCACCAGGTCCTTCAGGACGGCGCGGGAATCGGTCTTGGAATTCCCCTTCTCGTCGATCACCCAGCCCTTGGGCATCTTTTTGCCGAGCTTGGCGTAAACCTCTATCTTGCCGCGCTGCGTGATAGGCGTGGCGCAGTCGAGCAGGAACGGGAACTTCTCGTCGGTGGGGATGGCGAACGTGAGCGGGTTGGTGCCCATCATGTTCTCCACGCCGAAGGTGGGCGCCACCGACGGCCTGGCGTTGGTGCCGGTGATGCCTATCATGCCGGCCTTGGAGGCCAGCATCGCGTGGTAGCCGGCTATGCCGTAATGGGTGGAGTTGCGCACGGCCGTCATGCCGAGGCCGAACTTCTTGGCCTTCTTCACCGCCAGCTCCATCGCGCGCTTGGCGATGTAGTGGCCCATGCCGTTGTGTCCGTCGATGACCGCCGTGGTCGGGGTCTCGCGGACCACTTCGAATTTAGTTTTCGGCAGCTGTATGCCCTGCTTGATGCGGTCATAATAGATCGGCTTCAGGCGCGAGGCGCCGTGCGAGTCTATGCCCAGCTTGTCCGCGGTTATCAGCACGTCGGCGCAGACCGCGGCTTCCTCCGCCGGCACGCCTATGCCCTTGAAGACGTCGCGCATGAAGCGCTCCATCACGTCGAACTTCACCCACTTCGCACCTTTCTCTATTTCCATTTTAGTCTCCTCCGTAAATTCAGCCGCCCTTCTCCACCAGGTCGGCCAGCGCGGCGGCGGCCCCCAGGGCGGGCGGGATGCCGGTTTTGGCACAGCTCTCCGACATCGCCGCGGCGCGGGCCGGGTCGCCTATGAAATTGCGTATGGCGGCCGCGAGCCGGTTGTCGAAGTCCGGACCTTCTTCCAGGCACAGAGCGGCGCCGTGGTCGGCCAGGGCCAGGGCGTTGTGGCGCTGGTGGTCCCCGGCCGAAGAGGGCAGCGGCACCAGTATGGCCGGCTTCTTAAGCTGCAGCAGCTCGGCCACCGTGCTCGCGCCGGAGCGGGCCAGCGCCAGGTCGGCGGCGGCCAGCAGCGCGGGCATGTCCTCGCGGTAGGCGTAGACCTGCAGCCCGGCCGCGCCGTCGAGGCCGGCCGCGGCGTAGGCCGCTTTCACGTCCTCGAAATTCTTCGCGCCCGTTATATGCACCGCCTGCAGGTCGCCTTTGAGCGTCTTCGCGGCGGCGATGAAGGCGGCGTTGAGGCGCCGCGCCCCCTGGCTGCCGCCGAAGACCAGCACCGTGAACTTCTTGGCCTCCAGGCCGAGCGCCCGGCGCGCCGCTTCGCGGGAGGGCGGCTGCCGGAAGGCCTCGCGTATCGGCGTGCCGGTCAGCACGGAGCGGGCTTCGAAAGGGTTGTTCTTTACCGGCAGGCCCAGCGCCGCGCGCCGGCAGAACCGGGCGGCCAGGCTGTTGCCCAGGCCGAACCTGGCGTTGGACTCGTGGATGTAGACGGGCACGCCGGCCAGGCGGGCGGCCAGCACGGCCGGAAAGGCGACGTAGCTGCCGGTGCCTATCACCGCCGCGGGCTTGAAATCGGCGATCATCCGCCGGACTAGCGCGACGGACCTGATGAATTTTATAAGGAAGGCCGCGTGCCGCAGCGGGTTGAGGCTGCGCGGCAGCGCCACCATGTCCAGCTCGGCGTAAGGGAGATCCGCCTCTTCCAGCGCGGGGCGCGAGAGGTCCTCTCTTTTCACCAGGAACAGCGGCTGCCAGCCGCGGGCGCGCAGCTCGACCGCCAGCGCGAAGCCGGGATAAAAATGGCCGCCGGTGCCGCCGGAGGCGATAAGCGCGCGTTTTTTTTCTACCATCGCTGGCCGCTCCTGTGGGCGGAGATATTGAGGATTATGCCTACCATGATCATGGACGCCCAGATGGAGGAGCCGCCGTAGGAGAAGAACGGCAGCGGGATGCCCTTCGTCGGCAGGATGCCGATGGACATGCCGATATTGTAGAAGGCCTGGAGCGCTATGAGCAGCGTCAGGCCCAGCGCGGTCAGCGAAGTGTAAAGGCTTGGCGCGTTGCGGGCCACGCGCGCGCCCTTGATCAGGAAGGCGGTGAAGAGCCCCGTAATGAACAGCCCCCCTACCAGACCCAGCTCCTCCGCCACGACGGGAAAGATGAAATCGGTGTGGGGCTCGGGGATGTAGAGGAGCTTGAGTTTGGACGCACCCAGCCCCTTGCCGAACCAGCCGCCCGAGCCGACGGCGAGCATGCCCTGCACCAGCTGGTAGCCGGTGCCCGAGGTGTCGTTCCACGGCGAGAGCACCGCCTTGAGGCGCGCGATGCGGTACGGGAAGAGGATGAACAGCGCTATGACCACCGGGATGGCGGCCAGGAACGGGGCCATCAGGAACTTCAGCTGCACGCCGGCGGCGCCGGCCATGAACAGCGCCACGCCGAAGATCAGCGCGGGGATGCCCAGGTCCGGCCCGGCGGCGATCAGGGCCAGGATGACCAGCATGGCGCCGAGCGGCTTCAGCAGCTCGCGCCAGTTCTCCTTGATGCGGCTCATGTTGCGGTCGAAGTAGTCGGCGAGGTAGAGGATGACCACGATCTTGGCGAACTCGCTGGTCTGCAGCTTCATGAAGCCCAGCGGTATCCAGCGGCGGGCGCCGGCCACCTTGGGCATGAACAGCGTCAGGATCAGCAGCGCGGCGGTAAACAGGAAGACCGGCTTGATGTAGGGGCGTATGCGCTCCAGGTCTATGCGCATGGCCGCCGCCATCAGGCCGAAGCCCGTCAGCATGAACAGCGCCTGCTTCTTGGTGAAGAAGAGCGTGTCGAGCCCCTTGCTGCCGGCCCAGATGGCGCTCGCCGAGAAAAGCGAGACCAGGCCCAGCATCAGGAGGATGACGACCACGAAGAAGAGCGGGTAATCCATGAACCGCAGGCTGCGGTTGTGGATGACGTTGTAGGCCGGCTTCTGGCGTTTAGAGGCGAAGTCCATTTATTTGGCGCCCAGGGTCCTGACGAAGGCTTTGAACTTGCGGCCGCGGTCCTCGAAATCCTTGAACTGGTCGAAGGAGGCGCAGGCGGGCGAGAACAGCGCCAGGTCCCCCCGGTCTGCGAGCTGCAGGACCTCGCGGCAGGCCGTCTCCATCGTGCCTGCGCTGATCACAGGCGCGGCGCCGGCGAGCTCGGCCTCTATCTTCTGCGCGTCGGCGCCGATGGTCAGCACGCCTTTTACGCTTTTCCTTATCAGCGGTATCAGCGGGGCGTAAGGGAGGCCTTTGCCCTGGCCGCCGAGTATGAGCCAGATGTTCTTCCTGGCGCCGAGGGCTTTCAGCGCCACGACGGTGGAATCCACGTTGGTGCCCTTGGAATCGTTGACGAAGGCCACGCCGCGCACGGCGCCGGCCGGCTCGATGCGGTGTTCCACGCCCCTGAACGAGGAGAAAACCTTTTTCAGCGCGGCCGCCGGCGCGCCGCAGTGCAGCGCCATCAGGCCGGCGCACAGGGCGTTCTCCAGGTTGTGCGCGCCCGGCAGGGCCGGCGGCTTCACGGCGATGGTCGTCCCGACGCCTGTCTTGAAATGCAGCTTGCCGCCGGCGGTCCAGGCCGCCAGGCGGCCCCCGGCGCGGCGCGAGGAGAAGAACAGGACCTGCGAGGGGCAGCGGCGCGCCATGGCGCGGCAGAGCTTGTCCTCGTAATTGAAGACGCAGCAGGCCGACTTGTCCTGGGAGCTGAAGACCTTTTTCTTGGCCTTGACGTAGGCGGCCATGCCGCCGTGATGGTCCAGGTGGTCGGGGGTCACGTTGAGCACGCAGGCGGCGTCGGGCTTCAGCCCTGAGCTGTCCTCGAGCTGGTAGCTGGAGACCTCCATGACTACGGCGTCGCCGGGGCGGGCTTTGGGCGCGATCTGCGCCGCCGGGATGCCGACGTTGCCGCAAACGAGGGCGCGGCCGCGCGGCTTCAGCGCCGCCGCCATGATCTCGCCCAGCAGCGTGGTGGTGGTGGTCTTGCCGTTGGTGCCGGTCACGGCCAGCAGCCGCCCCGCCCGCGAGAAGGCCAGCGCAATTTCTATCTCGCTGAAAACCGGGATCTTTTTTTCCTTGAGGGCCTTTATCAAAGGGTGCGCGTGGGCCATGCCCGGGCTTTTTACGGCGAAGCCGCAGGCGAAGGCGGCTCTGGAGTGGCCGCCGGCCTCAACATCCACGGCATCGGCGAGGGCCTTGAGGCGTTCTTTCAGCTCGGCCTCCGGCTTCTCGTCGGACAGCAGCACGGAGAAGCCGCGCGCGGCCAGGAGGTTCGCGCAGGCGACGCCGGACTTGCCGGCGCCGATCACCAGCGCTTTGCGGTTCTTGAAGTTTTCAGGGTCGAACATGTCAGCGTATCTTCAGCGACGAGAGCGCTATCAGCATCAGCATGATGCCGGCTATCCAGAAGCGCACCGTTACCTTGCTCTCGGCGATGCCCTTCAGCTCGAAATGGTGGTGGATCGGGGCCATCAGGAAAAGGCGCTTCTTGTTGCGCAGCTTGAAGGAGCCCATCTGCAGGATCACCGAGACGGTCTCCAGCAGGAAGATGCCGCCGGCCACCGGCAGCAGCAGTTCCTGCTTGGTGCAGATGGCCGCGGTGCCGATGGCCCCGCCGAGGAACAGCGAGCTGGTGTCGCCCATGAACACCTCGGCCGGGTGCGCGTTGTACCACAGGAAGCCCAGACACGAGCCGATCAGGGCCGACAGGAAGACGGTTATCTCGCCGGCGCCATCCACGTAGATCAGCTTCAGGTAGGAGGCCCACTTCACGTTGCCGGCGGCATAGGCGATGATCGCGAAGGTCAGCGCGGTGAAGACTATGGAGCCCGCCGCCAGGCCGTCGAGACCGTCGGTGAGGTTCACGGCGTTCGACGAGCCGATGATCACTAGCATAGCGAGCGCCGCGTAGAGGAAGCCGAGGTTCAGGAAGACCTCCTTGGTGTAGGGAATGGAGAGGAGGTTGGCGTACTCGGGGTTGGGCGGGTTGACGGCCAGGTAGCCCACTACGCCGATGGCGGTGAAGATCTGCAGCGAGAACTTGAACCTGGAGGAGGCGCCCTTGGGATTCTTTTTTACCAGCTTGGTATAGTCGTCCATCCAGCCGGTGAAGGCCAGCACCACCGTGGTGAACAGCAGCAGCAGGATGAAGCGGTTGTCCATGCGCGCCCACAGCGCGGTGGAGACCACGAGCGTCAGGAAGATCAGCAGGCCTCCCATGGTGGTGGTGCCCTGCTTGGCCAGGTGCGTCTGCGGGCCGTCGGTGCGCTGGATCTGGCCTATCTTGTAGGTGCGCAGCTTCGCTATCAGCCACGGGCCGATCAGGAGGCTCAGCAGGAAAGAGGTCATGACCGCGCCGCCGGCGCGGAAGGTGATGTACTGGAAAACGTTCAGCGGGCTGAAGAGGTCTTTTAAATAGTGCGCGTAGTAGAGCATAGTCTCCCTGGTGCGGCCGCGATTGATATCTATATTTTAATAATTTTTGAGGCCCTTGTCTTTTCCCGAAGGGCCCAGAACGCCATTCCCCCTATTGCCCATGCGGGGCGGGAGCGGCCGGCGCTATAATATAAGCGTGAAGAAACTCCTTTTGCCGCCCGCCCTGGCTTGTGTAGTTCTGCTATCCGCCATCCCCGCGCGCGCCGTGCCGCTGGAAGCGCTCGGCGCGGCGGACCTGCCGGCCGTAGAGAGCGCGGAGCCGCCCGCCCCCTCCAGGCCCTCCACGAAAGAGTGGACCGTGCTGATCTACGTGAGCGCCCGCAATAACCTGGGCCTTGAGGCCATCAAGGACGTCAACGAGATGGAGGCCGCGGGCTCTGACGGCAAGGTCAACGTCGTGGTGGAGATGGCCCGCATCGTCACCGAGCCGGACTTCAACCCTTTCTCGAGCGTGCAGGAGCCTGCGCCGCCGCAGGCCGACTGGACCGGCTCTCGCCGCTTCCTGATGGTGAAGGACGCCGACCCGCTCAGGATCAATTCTCCCGTGCTCGCGCATTTCCCCGACGCCGACATGGGCGACTGGAAGCATTTGGCCGAGTTCATCGCCTGGGGCAAGGCCAATTACCCGGCGCGCAAATATATGCTGATAGTCGGCGGCCACGGCAGCGGCTGGCGCGGCGTGAAGCCTCCCCCCGGCGCGGCCAAGGGCATTTCCTACGACGAGCCCTCCGGCCACCACATCGCCCCGGCAGAGCTGGCCGCGGCCATCAAGGCCGGCGGCGGCGTGAACGTGTACGCCTCGGACGCCTGCCTGATGCAGACCGTGGAGGTGGTTTACGACCTGCGCGACTCGGCTGAGTACGTGGTGGGCTCGCAGGAGACCACGCCGGGCAGCGGGTACAACTACGAGGTCTTCCTGAAGGCGCTGCAGGCCGCCCCGGGAGACGGCTTCGCCGCGGCGCAGGCCGTCATGAAGGGCTTCTCCGAGTTTTATTTCGGGACGCAGAAGATGTCCGTGACTATGTCCATAGTGCGCCCGTCCGCGGCCACGGAACTGGCCGCTAAGCTGGACAAGTTCGCCCGCCTGGTGCTCGCCTCACCGGCCGACATGGCACTCTACCACGAGAAGAAGTGGGGCCTGCGGGCCTTCGACGACGAGGATGCGCGCGACCTGTACCAGGTGATGCAGCTGTACTACGACAATTCCCCCACCCCCGCGGTAAAAGAAGCAGCGAAGGACGTGATAGTCCACCTCTCCGGGAAGTTCGTGCTGCGCAACGACGCGCTGGGCTACAAGTCCAAGAACGCCAACGGGATCTCCGTCCACTTCCCGCTCTTCTATATGAACTACAAGCCCAAGTACGAATACCTGGGCTTCTCCGCCGCCACGCAGTGGGACGAGATGGTGAAGGCGGTAGTAAATTCCAAAAGATAGGCGCGCCCTGGTCCGCAAAGCAAGACCGCCGGTTTCCCGGCGGTCTTTCGCTTTTGCGGGGCAGCTTCAGCAGGCCACGTTCAGGCCGTCGAAGAGCACCGGCGGGTTATTGCCCAGGACCGGGGACGCCTCGCAGCCGGCGGCTATCATTCGGGTCATCATGTCGTAGATATTGCCGGAGACCATGGTGTCCTTCGCCTTGCCGGCCACCGCCCCGTTCTCCACATAGAGCCCCGGCGCGAGCCCTATCGAAAAGTCCCCGTTGGGGATGTTTCCGCTGTGCGCGCCCAGCGCGCCGAAAACCACCAGGCCTGTGCCCATCTCGCGCAGGAGTTCGTCGAAGGTCTTATCCCCCTTATCGAAGTATAAATGGCCCAGGTAGGGCAGCGGTCTTATGGCGACGGTATCGCCGCCCCACATGGTGCGCCGGAAGCCGTGCCCGGAAGGTCTTGCCCCGCTCTTGGCCGCGTAATTCAGGTCGTAATAGAAGCCCTTGAAAACGCCCTTTTCTATTACCGGGAAGTCGGAGCAGGGCGTGCCCTCGTCGTCCACGGCCCGCGCCCCGGGGATGGCGTCGTTGAGCGGGTTGTTCCGCACGGTCAGGATCTCCGGGAACAGGCGATGCCCCTCTTTGCCCGCCAGCGGCGTGGTCTTCTGGTAAAGACTTTGCCCGCTGGCGCCGCTCTGCAGGCGCCACAGCAGGGTGTGCATGGCCTCCGGCATGAACAGCACTTTGTGCCTGCCGGGTTTCGGGCTCACCTCGCGGCGGCCGGCCTCGAACAGGGCCGCGGCTGCGTCCAGCCTGGTTTCCGGGATGGAGGCCCGGTCCAGCCCGCAGTCCGCTTCGGCATAGGTGTCCCCGCCGTCAGAGACCACGCTGCCGTAAGCGGTTACCGAGGATTCCTTCCACTCCAGGTCGGTGCCGGAGGAATTGAAAATGCGGCAGGCGCCGGTGACCGCCGCCGCCCCGGTATTTATCTGACCCTTCGTGCGCCTGGCCAGGATGTCCCGTGTCCGGGAGGCCTCCTGCAGCAGGTCGGAGGAGGTGAGCTCTTCGGCTTTTTCAGAATAGGTCCTGAGCGGCTTCAGCCCGGCCGTTTTCGGAAAAGAGAACTTCGCCTCCACGCCGGCCTTCATCGAGGCCAGGGCGTTGTCTACCAGGCCGGCGGGGTCGCCGAGATTCTTCGTGTAGGCGAAGCCGTAGAGGCCGTCCCTGAGCAGCCTCAGGCTTACGCCCGAGGTCAGGCTGCATTCCGCTTCCCTCAGCTCTCCGTTCTCTATGGTTACGTTCTTCTTTTCGGAGGAGCAGGAATAGATCTCGAATTCGGCGCCCGCGGCCGCCGCGCACTCTATGAGCTTTTGCATTATTTCCCCCCCACTACGGCGTTATTGATGAGTACCTGCGGCCCGCCGTGGCAGGACCGGATGTTGGTCTGGCCTTTGCCGCAGCCGCCGCGCTCGGAAAGATGCACGTCACCGCCCACCGCGGCTATGTTCTTCAGCGTCGAGAAGAGGTTCCCCATGATGTTGATGTCTCTCACCATTCCGGCGATCCTGCCGCCCTTCACCTCGAAGCCGTATGCCGCGCCGAACGTGAAATTTTCGCCGGAAGTCTGGCCGCCCTTCGAGCCGCAGAGGTAGAGCCCGTCTCCGAGCTTCGCGAGCAGCCTCTCCAGGTTCATGGCCGGGTCCGGCAGTATCATTATCGTTCCCATCCTCACCATGGGGGCGAAGCGGTAGTCCTCGGCCACGCAATGCCCGGTGGGCGGTTCGCCGAAGGCCGCAGCGGTGCGCCGCGAGTGCAGCCGGCCGCAAAGCGTGCCGTTCTTCATCAGTTCGACCCGCCTGGCCCGCACGCCCTCGTCGTCGTACTTGTAGAAACCCAGTTGGTGCGGCAGGGTAGGGTCGTCAACTATCGTGACCGCGGGGCTGCCCAACGGCGCGCCCAGATGCATCTTCCTGCGCAGCTCCGGCATGTTCTCCACTATGTCGCCTTCTGAAAAATGCCCGAAGGCTTCGTGGGTAAAGACCCCGCCCAGCTCGTGGTCGAGCAGGACGCTATAGGTCCCGCCGGTCACCGGCTTGGCCGAAAGCATGCGGTCCAGCAGCTCCGTGCGCTCCGTTAAAACCTGGTCCCGGTTCCTTATCGTGGAAAAGCCGTCGCTTCCCCCGAGCATGAAGTTGATGCTCTGGGTCAGCGCGCCGTCCTTGGCCGTGGCCATGCCGGAGAAGGAGACGGTGACCAGTTCCTCCCTCAGCTCGGTCCCTTCGGTGGAAACGAAATGCTTGTCGCGGGATGTTTCGCTGTACATCAGGTTCGTGGAGACTACCCTCGGGTTTTTAAGCGGTATCGCATTGTAAGCGCGCGCTATCGCTATCTTTTCCTCCAGGCTCACGGCGGCCGGGTTTTCGGACATTTCCGGGCGGAAATATTCTTTGACCGCCGGTACGGGGGCCAGCCGCGCAGGTGTTTTAACGCTGCGCGCCAGCAGCCGGGCGTTCTCCATAAGGGCCGCGGCCGCTTTCAGCGCATCTTCCGGGCGGGTGAACGCCACCGAGGAGAAGCCGCCTTTATGGAGGGCCCTCATTACGAACCCGTCCGTCGAGTTAGTGGTGACGCGGGTCAACTCCTTGCCATTGAATACCACCGCCGTCTCTTTCTTTAATTCATGGCGCACGTCTGCATAGTCCGCTTCTATGCGGCCCAGCATCGTTTTGATCTTGTCGAGCATCGTTTTTCCCCCTGCGCGGCTATGAAACCCTGGTAACATTCTACCAAAAGCCGCAATGCGGAACCGCCGGGTTTCCCCGGCGGTTCTGTTCGGTCTCCCGTGTAAGCCGTCAGTAAGACTTGGCCATCAGGACGCGCAGTTTGGACGGCTGGCCGGTGAGGATGCACTTGCCCTCTCCCCTGGCTTCGGCCGGCACCTGGTCCTCGAACGGCAGGCAGCGGATGCTGGTCTCGAAGCGCTTGGCCATCTCCTCTTCCTGCGCGGGCGTGCCGGCCCAGTGCACCCAGGCGAAGCCGCCGCCCTCGTCCTTGAAGAATTTCTCGTAGTCCTCGAGCTTGTCGATCGTGCGCGTGCGCGCGGTCCTGAAAGCCCGCGCCTTCTCGAGCAGCTCTTTCTGCATCGCTTCAAGCGTCGGCACGATGGAGGCTATGGCCTCGGCGCGCGGCAGGAAGGCCTTGCGGCGCTTGCGCTGCGCCTCGGGCGTCTCGCCGGGGATGTCGGAGACGAAGCGGCGCGCGACGCAGAGCGAACCCTTCTCCAGGTCCTTGGGGCCTATCTCGATGCGCAGCGGGACGCCCTTGCCTTCCCACTCGTAGTACTTGGCGCCGGGCATGATGCCGTCGCGGTCGTCGAGCTTCACGGCCACGCCCAGGGCCTTGAGCTCGGCGAAGACCTTCTTCGCCTCCTCCACGGTCTTGGCGCGCTCTTCGTCGCTCTTGTAGATCGGGACTATCACTACCTGGATCGGCGCGAGCTTGGGCGGCAGCACCAGGCCGGCGTCGTCGGAATGGGTCATGATCAGCGCGCCCACCAGGCGCGTGCTGACGCCCCAGCTGGTGGCGTACACGTATTCCAGCTGGCCGTCCTTGTTCTGGAACTTCACGTCGGCGGCCTTGGAGAAGTTCTGGCCCAGGTAATGGCTGGTGCCCATCTGCAGGGCTTTGCCGTCCTGCATCATGCCCTCGATGCAGAGCGTGTCGAGCGCGCCGGCGAAGCGCTCTCCCTCGGTCTTGTGGCCCTTGATCACGGGCACGGCCATGACGTTCTCGGAGAATTCGGCGTAGACCTCCAGCATGCGGGCGGTCTCCTCCAGCGCTTCGACCTCGGTCGCGTGGGCGGTGTGGCCTTCCTGCCACAGGAACTCGGCGGTGCGCAGGAACAGGCGCGTGCGCATTTCCCAGCGGACCACGTTGGCCCACTGGTTGATCAGCAGCGGCAGGTCTCGGTAGCTCTGGATCCAGTTCTTGTACTGGTCCCAGATGATGGTTTCGCTGGTCGGGCGCACCACCAACGGCTCTTCGAGCTTGGACTCGGGGTCCGGCACGATCTCGCCGTTGATGGACTTAAGGCGGTGGTGCGTGATGACCGCGCATTCCTTGGCGAAGCCGGAGGCGTGCTTTTCCTCCTTGGCCAGGAAGGACAGCGGGATGAACAGCGGGAAATAGGCGTTCTCGTGGCCGGTGGCCTTGAACCTGTCGTCGAGCTCGCGCTGCATCTTCTCCCAGATGGCGTAGCCGTGCGGGCGGATCACCATGCAGCCGCGCACGGCGGAGTGCTCGGCCAGCGTGGCTTTCTTGATCACGTCTAGGTACCACTGGGAGTAGTCCTGCGCGCGGGTGGCGATGGCGTTCGGTTCTGTTTTGGCGGGTTTATTCATAGTTAGATCCTTGGAGACGTTCTATTGTAATTCTTACAGGCCCTCTACGATGCGCTCGAACTTCATGGAGCGGGAGGCCTTTACGAGGAAGGTGCCCTTGCCGGCCTTGATGAGGGCGCGGGCCTCGTCCAGCCAGCCGTCCAGCGTTTCCGCGTAGACCGCGCAGCAGCCGCCCGCCTTCATGTAGGCCTCGACGGCCGGCTTCATTTCAGGTCCGGCCAGGAAGACGCGCTCGGCGCCGGTATGGGCCAGCGCGGCCCCGAGGTCGGTATGGTAGTGGGCGGAATGCTGGCCCAGCTCCTTCATGTCGCCGAGCATGAAATAGAGGGGCCGGGCCATGCCCAGCACCTGCTTGATGGCCGAAGCTGCCGACTGAGGGTTGGAATTGTAGGCGTCCAGTACGACGGTGGCGCCGCCGAACTTCAGTTCCTGCAGGCGCATCGGCGGCGGGGTATAGCGCTCCAGGCCCTTGCGGATAGCGCCGAAATCCAGCCCGGCGGCCAGCGCCGCCCCGGCCGCGGCCGCTGCGTTAAGGAAATTATGCCCGCCGGCATGCGGCAGGCGTATCGCGTGTATCTCCCCGGCGTATTCCAGGCGCAGCTGCTCGCCCTCCAGCACCCGCAGGTCGGCGCCGGGGTCGCGGCCGAAGGTCAGCTTGGGGAAGTCCCGGCCGTTGAGGCGCGAGAGGAAGCGGTCGTCGTAGTTATAGACCAGCCTGCCGCCCTCGGCGAGGCAGCCGGCCAGCTCGGTCTTGGTCTCGTAGACCGTCTCCAGGTCGCCGAAATACTGCAAATGCGACGGGCCGATATTGGTGATGATGCCGCAGGTAGGCCGCGCGACCTCGCCGATCTCCCTGATGTCCCCCCGCTTTGAAGCCCCCAGTTCGAAGACGCCGAACCGGTGCTCCGGGCCCAGCTCCAGCAGGGACAGCGGCAGGCCGAACTGGTTGTTGAGATTCCCGGCGTTGGAGCAGGTCTCGCCGGCGGCCGAGAAAACGCTCTTCAGCATCTCCTTGGTAGTGCTCTTGCCGTTGGAACCGGTGATGGCCACGACGGGGATGTTAAAGCGGCGCCGGTGCCAGGCGGCCAGGTCCTGCAGGGCTTTCAGGGTGTCCTTGACCGCCACCGTCTCGGGCGGCAGGTCCTTAAGCACGGCCAGGGCGTCCTCGCGCGCCAGCCAGCCGCGCACGCCCAGCGGCACGGTATTGGGCAGGAAATCGTGCGCGTCGAAAGAGGCGCCTTTGAGCGCCCAGAAGAAATCCCCGGCCTTGAGCCTGCGGGTATCGGTGACAAAGCCGCCGAAGGTCGCCTCCGGGCTGCCTTTGACCAGCCGGCCGCCGACGGCGGCGGCGAGCTCTCCCAGCGTCATCCTTAAATTCATTCGCGCAGCCTCTCCTTCAGCGCCGCGGCGGCGGTTTCGGCGTCGCTGAAATGCACGGTCTGGTCCTTGAGCACCTGGTACGTCTCGTGCCCTTTGCCGGCTATCAGCACGATGTCGCCCTTGCGCGCCTGCGCTATGGCCGCCTCTATGGCGCGCTTGCGGTCCGGGATTATCTCGAAGTTGGAGTACTTGTCCATCACGCCCTTGGAAATGTCGTCGATGATGGCCAGCGGGTCCTCGCTGCGGGGGTTGTCGCTCGTGATGATGGCCAGGCTGCTCAGCGCGCAGGCAACCGCGCCCATCGGCGCGCGCTTGGTGCGGTCGCGGTCGCCGCCGCAGCCGAACACGGTGATGATGCGGCCGTGGGGCAGCAGGCCCAGGCTCGAGAGCACGTTCTCCAGCGCGGCGTCCGTGTGCGCGTAATCCACGAAGACCGAGAAATCCTGCCCGGCGTTCACCCTCTCCAGGCGGCCCGGCACGTTCTCCAGCGCCTGCACTCCGTCCACGGCGGCGCGCGCTCCCAGCCCGCCCGAGGCGGCCGCGGCGATGGCCGCCAGCGCGTTGTAGATGTTATGGCGGCCCAGCAGGTTCAGTTTCACCGGCAGGCGCTCCGCCCCGGCGCACAGGGTGAACCTGGTCATGGTCTCCAGGATCTCTATGCCCTCCGCCCGGAAATCGGCCTCTTCCTCTATGCCGAAGGTGACGGTCTTTACCCGGCCCTTGAGTTTCTTCAGCAGCCAATTGGCGCGCTCGTCGTCGGCGTTAATCACGGCGCACTTGTCCTTCTTGGGCGAGCGCTCCAGCAGGTCGAAGAGGCGGGCCTTGGCCTGGAAGTAGCTTTCCCGGTCCTTGTGGAAGTCCAGGTGGTCGCGCTGCAGGTTGGTGAAGACGGCGCAGTCGAACTCCACGTCCTCCACCCGGCCCAGCGCGAGGGCGTGCGAGGAGACTTCCATCACGGCGGCAAGCGAGTCTGCCGCCACCATCTTGGCCAGCAGTTCCTGCAGCGTGTGGGCCAGCGGCGTGGTATTGGCGGCCGCGGCCAGCACACGGCCGTCGATGCGGTAGTCTATGGTGCCGATGACGCCCGGGCGGGAGCCGGCCTGCCGCAGGGCGCTTTCCAGCAGGTAGGCGGTGGTGGTCTTGCCCTTGGTGCCGGTAATGCCGAAGACCTTCAGCTTCCTGGAGGGGCGGCCGTAGAAATTCGCGGCTATGACGGAGAGCGCGGCGGAGATCTCCCCCGCCTTGAGCAGCGGCGCGGCGGGGAAGGCCGCGCGCAGGTCCGGCGGCGGCTCGGCGGCGGAGATCACCGCGGCCGCGCCCCGCTCGAGGGCCTGCCTGATGAAATTAGCGCCGTCGGTCCTGGCCCCGGGCAGGGCGAAGAAGAGCGCGCCGGGCCCGGCCAGGCGCGAGTCGTTGATCACCGAGGAGATCTCGGGGTCCGGTCCGGCGTGCGTCAGGCCGGAATTTTCCAGGGCGAGGGACAGCTTCATACTTACAATAATAGAAAATTTAGGGCGGGCGCGCTCGGGCTAATCGGAGATGGGTCGGGCGGGCGCGGCGTGCCCCACCTTGTGCGAGGTAGGCGTATCGGCCTTGAGGCCCTTGAGCGTGATGATCTTGGAGGCGATCTCGCGGAAGGCCGGGGCGGCCGTCTCGCCGCCGTAGGTCAGGCCCCTCGGGTTGTCGATCACCACGAGGATGGTGTACTGCGGTTCAGGCACCGGGAAGAACCCGGCGAACGAGGCCACGTTGCGGCCGGTCAGGTATTTGCCGGTGCGCGGGTCTATCTTCTTGGAGGTGCCGGTCTTGCCGCCTATCGAATAGCCGGCGACGGCGGCGTTCTTGCCGGTGCCGCTGTCCACCACGGCGCGCAGGATCTTCTTTACCCGGCCGCCGATGCCCGGCGTGATGGCCTGGCGCAGCACTGTCGGCTCATTCTTGAAGACCTCTTCCCCCTCGAATTCGGCGATCTTTTCCACGAGCTGCGGCTCGAAGAGGCGCCCGCCGTTGACCAGCGCGGAGTAGGCGTTGAGCACCTGCAGCGGCGTGGCGGCGATGCCGTGGCCGTAGGACCCGACGGCCAGGTCTATAGGCTTGAACTTGTCCAGCGGGCGCAGCAGGCCGGCCGACTCTCCGGCGAAGCCCAGCCCGGACTTGGCGCCGAAGCCGAAGGCCTTTACGTAGCGGTAGAAGCTCTGGACGCCGAGCTTGAGGCCTATCTTGGCCGTGCCGATGTTGGAGGAGCGCTCTATCACCTCGGAGAGGTTCAGGGTCTTTTCGGGCTCGTGGTCGTGCAGCGTGACCTTGCTGTTGAAGGCCCACGCGCCGTTCTCGCAGTAATAGGTGCTGGCCTCGCTGGCTATCCCCTCCTCAAGCGCCGCCGCGAGGGTGATGGCCTTGAAGGTCGAGCCCGGTTCGTACACCCATTCCACGGGCTCTATCTTCTCCACGTCGGAGGGCCAGGAGGCCAGCGCGAGCAGGCGGCCGGTGTTCGGGTCCTGCACCAGGGCCATGCCCAGCTCGGCGCGGTTCTTCTCTACCGCTTTGCGGATCGCCTCCTGGGCGAAGTACTGGATATTCTTGTCGATGGTGAGGTACAGGTCGCGCGGGCGCGCCTCTTTCTCCAGCTGGGCCTGGAAGATCACCTTGCCGGAATTGTCGCGCACTATCTCGCGCCGGCTGACCTGCCCGCTGAGGACCTTGTCATAGAGCAGCTCAATGCCGGTCAGGCCCTTCTCCTCGCGCGTCACGCCTATCACGCTGCGCGCGATGTCCCCGGCGGGATAGTAGCGGCTCTGCACGGGCTGCAGGGCCACGCCTTTGAGCTTCAGCGCCTTGACGGCCTCGCTGGCTTCCCGGTCCAGGCCCTTCCTTACCGGGACGAAGTTTTTGGCTTTGCGGTATTTTTCCCTGAAGGCGGGCGGCAGGCCCAGCGCGCGGCTGAGCTCCGAGACGGCCCTGGCCGGGTAGCCGGGGTCCTTTTTTGCCTTGGCTTCGGCCTCGAGCTCCTTCTTGTAGAGCCCGGCGTCCCAGGTGACTATGGATTCCGCCAGCAGTTCCCCGCCGGCGCCGAAGACGCGGCCGCGGGGGCCGATCTCCGAAACGGTACGGTTGAACTCCTTAGAAGCCGTTTCCGAAAGCTTTTCGTGGCGAATGGTCTGCAGCCAGAACAGCCTGACGCCAATCAGCAAAGGGGCGATAGCGGCCAGCGCGGCGCAGACTTGTATTCTTGTTTTGATGGTATGGGCTGTCATGTGCGGCCGCCGCCCTGGCGAAGCCGGTCTCCCCGTGGACGGGGATCCTGTCGAACAAGGTCCTGAAGTTCTTTGGTTCCGCCATTTCTCTCCCCGGCGGCGGGCGGCCTTTTAAGAAGACTTGCTTAGTTTGAACAGCCTGGCCAGCCAGCCCCGACCCGCGGTGCCTTCAGCCGGCCGGCCGTCAAGGAGGACGACGGCGCCGGGTTCCGGGTAAACCATGCCCAGCCGGGAGGCTTCCGCCTCGAGCTTTTCCGGCGACAGGGAGACCTGAATCTCTTTTTTCAAATAGGTGTTAGCGCTCTCCAGGTCTTTTATTTCCCGGCGGAGCTTTTCAATGTTGTAGCCAAGTTTCACCGCCTGGACGTTTTCCCAGGCGAACAGGAAGCCCGCGGCGCAGATGACGCCCAGGGCGGCCAGTTTCAGGTTCCTAGTTTTCTTAAGCATAGCTGACTTACCTCGGTTGCGTTATTCCATGCTGAACAGCTCTATCCGCTTTATGCCGTGCTTCTCCCACAGGTAGAAGATCTTGGTGGGGCACACCGCGTCCTTCAGCCCGTTGAGCTTCGCCCGGGTTCTCCTGCCGTGCAGGAGCTTGTTGAACTTCGCGCCGACCTTAAGGATGTTTTCAGGATACATAGGGCCTCCTTAGCTTACAGCTTCTCTATCACCCTCAGCTTCGCGCTGCGAGCCCTCTTGTTAGAGGCGGTCTCCTCGTCTGAGGGCTTCACCGGCTTGCGCGTCACTAATTCCCACCCGCCCATCTTGGCCATGATGCGGAACGTCTCTTTCACGATGCGGTCCTCGAGCGAGTGGAAAGTGATGATGCCCAGGCGCGCGCCGGGCTTGAGCAGCGGCAGGATCTTCTGGATGCCGCGCGTGAGGTTGTCGAACTCGTAGTTCACGGCCACGCGCAGCGCCAGGAAGGTCTTGGTGGCGGGATGGATCTTTTCCCCGTGCGCCGGCGCCACTCTTTCTATCAGGGCCGCGAGCTCGGCGGTGGTCTCCAGGGGCTTGACGCGGCGGGCCGCCAGGACGGCGCGCGCGATGCGGCCGGAATGGCGCTCGCCGCAGACGCGGATCAGGTGCTCTATCTGCTCGAAGGGCCACTGGTTGATGATCGTGTAGGCGGTCAGCGGGTTGTCGGGGTTGATCCGCATGTCCAGCGGCCCGTCGTGCTTGAGGCTGAAGCCGCGGGAAGGCTTGTCGAAGTGCAGCGAGGAGATGCCCAGGTCGAACAGGGCGCCGGACAGGGAACGTATTCCCTCCCGCGCCACGATCTCGTCGATGTTGGCGAAATTGCCCTGCGCTATCTTCACGCGGGCCCCGAACGGCGCCAGGTTGCGCGCGGCTACGCCGGCCATCTCCGGGTCCCAGTCGATGCCGAGCACGGTGCCTTCCGCGGGGAGCGCGTTGAGCAGGCGCGCCGTATGGCCGCCCATGCCCAGCGTGGCGTCGACGTAGGTGCCTTTCTTCTCGGTGATCAGCAGGTTGACTACTTCCTCGGCCAGGACGGAAATGTGAGTGTATTCCGTCATATGTCGAGTATCTTGCCGAACTTTCCGAGGGAAGGCTCTATCACGTCTTTTTTGTATTTCGACCAAGCCTGCGCATCCCATATTTCAGCCTTATTTCCGACGCCGCGTATCAGGATGTCCTTCTTGAGAGAAGCGTACGCTTTCTGATTCTGCGGCACTAAGATCCGTCCCTGCTCGTCCAGCTCCGCGTCGCACGCGTTGCCGAAGAAGAAGCGCTTGAACGCCCGCTCCTCTTCCTTGTTCTCGGACTTGAAGACCTGCATATTGCCGGCGAGCAGTTCTTCCCACTTCGACGGCAGGAAGATGTACAGGCAGCTGTCCAGTCCGATGCTGAGCATGAAATAGTTCTTGTCTTCCTTGCGGAGCTCCTCGCGGAAACGCGCGGGCACGACGACGCGGCCTTTGGCGTCCATCGTGTATGCGTATTCACCGTAGAGCGAGCTCATAAATTTTCTTTAACTTCGCGTTGAAACAGTATACAACATTATTCTACACAAAAAAACATTATTTCCCACTTTCTACCACTTGGATTATTAGTATATAGCATAGCCCCCCCCTTGTCAATACCCGGGGTAAAAAGCGCTTATAACTGCGCTATATTTTATGGTTTGGGAGGGAGGGAAAAAGGCAAAAACAGGGGTTGATTTCGGTCAACCCCTATATATAAGGAGAGGGGACGTTGTTGAGTTGTTGACTATTTGCCGTGGAGCATCGGTGCTATCTCCAGGTAGCGAAATAGTCAACAACTCAACAACGTCCCCAATCAGCGGTTCATGCCGGAGATCTTGCCGGTCTTCAGGTCGTAGCGCCAGGCGTATTCCAGCGACGAGAGTTTGTTGTAGGGCATGCCGTAGGCGCGGTAGAGCGCCTGGTTGGCCGGCTTGCCGTCGCGTATTTCCTTGCAGAAAACGTAGAAGGCGTCGCCGGCCTTCATCTTCATCAGGAAGCGCACCACGCTGTAGGACTGCGCGTACCAGAGGCGCACGTTGTCCTCGTCTGCGCCCTGCATGTCCTCTATGCGCACCAGGTCCCCCAGCTTGAAGCCGCTGCCGCCCTCGAGGAGCTTGAGGTTCTGGTTCAGCCAGTTGGGGGTGGAGTAGCCGCGCTCGGACTGGATGTAGGTGGCCACGCCCTCGCTGAGCCACAGGGGGCTTGGTACCGAGGCCGGGAAGAAGCTGTCGAAGTAGATGTGCGTGAGCTCGTGCGCGAGTATCCCGAAGGCTTCGTCGCTCTTGTAGACGTAGATCTTGCGCTCGCCCAGCGAGGCCGCGCCTCCGGACCAGGCCGGCCGCCCGGTGAGGGAGCGATAGGTCTCTCCGCTCTGCGCGTAATAGATGAAGACCTTCTTCTCGCGCGTCCACGGCGAGAAGGCCACCAGGTCCAGCATGATGTTGCCGTGCAGGGACTCCAGCGTTTCGGAGAGTTCCTCGGAAACCTCCGCGCCCTCTTCGTAAACTACGAAGTGGCGCGTGACCTTCATCGAGAAGCCGGGCGGGGTCTCAGGGTAAGTATCCTCTTCCCCGCGCGCGCCGATGACGGTCTTGTCGCCGGGGGCGTGCTCGGGGATGAGCGGGGTGGAGGCTGCTTCCTTCACTCCCCCCGCCTTCACCAGGTCCAGCGTGCTGTAGCCGGTGGCGGGCCGCGGGAGCTGCGCCTGCTGAGAGTACTGCGGCTGCTGGTACTGCGGCGGGACTGGGTACTTGTTAAGAGTTGGCTTGGGCGCCGGGCGCATCGCGGCGAAAGGGTTGCTGCCTATCCTGAAGCGCTTCAGCATGGCCATGTCTTCGCTCATGTACTGGTACATGAAGAGCCCCCAGAGGCCTAGCACCAGGCCCCAGAAGAGCACTCTGAGTTTGGATAATATGTCCATGTCTCAGCCGCCGCCCGCGCGGCTTTACCGCATCGAGTCCCGCACCTTCACTATCATCTCGGCCATCGCCGCCGTGAACATCGAGAAGAAGACTATGAAGACGGCCTGCGTGAGCGCCATGCCCAACAGCTGCGTGTTGGAGGCGGCCTGCGCCAGCGCCGCGGCCAGCGTCAGGCCGGGGGCGTCGGCGGTGATGAAGACCACCGCCTTGTAGAAATAGATGGAGACCATGATGGCGGAGGCGCCGGCGGCGGTCAGGAAAACGTACCACTTCTTCATGTACATGGCGCTCGCGGCGGGCGCGGTCAGGAAGAGCAGCCACATGGGGGCCCAGTACGGGGAGAGCAGGTAGAACAGCGCGGCGCTGACGCCGAGGTTCAGCCAGACGGTGACCGCCCGGATATGCCGGCTCCAGCGCAGGAAGCGGTAGGTGTTCTTGCCCAGCCAGTAGTTGGCCGCGAAGGCCGCGCCCAGGATGGCGAAGCAGGCGTAGGTTACGGAGCGCTCGGGCTCCGAGAAGAAGATGGCGAACACGATCAGGATGACCGCGAACGGCGTGAAATAATAATTGAGTATGTGCATAGTTTTGCGCTCAGCCCTTCTGGAAAACCACTATATGCCTGTCCTCGGCCTCGCCCGGCAGGCGGTAGGAGAAGGTTTCCAAAAGCTTCCCCCCTGCCTTCTTCAGCGCGGCGTCGGCGGCCGGGCGCCCCTTGGCCAGCTGGGCGGCGCTCTGCCAGGCCAGGAAGTAGCCGCCCCCTGACAGTATATTTAAGCATTGGGGCAGGATGTTTTCAAGCTGTCCCATGGCCCTCTCTATGACCGCGGCGTATCTGCGCTCCGCGCCGGGGCCGCCTTCCCCCACCCTGCGCTGGTAAACCGCGACGTTGCCGGCCAGCATGGAGGCGGCCGCCAGGCCCAGGAAATCGCAGCGTTTGCCCCTGGAGTCGAGGAGCTCGAAGCTGAACTCCTCGAGTACCGCTGCCAGGACCAGGCCGGGAAAGCCGGCGCCGCTGCCGGCGTCGGCCACGGCCGCGCCCGGCTTCAGGAGCCGGCGCAGCACCGACGCGCCCGCGAGCGAGTCCAGGATATGGCGCTCCCAGAGCAGCGGCTCGTCGTTCCTGGAGACCAGGTTCATCATGGTGTTCTTCTCCAGCAGCTCCGCGGCGAAGATCCCCAGCCTGCGTTCCGCGGCCGGGGGCAGCTGCAGGCCCCATTGCGCGAGGGTGGTAATGACGGCGTCGTTCACGGCTTTCTCCTTTGCCTGCGGCGTTTTTCCAGCAGCACCCACAGCAGCTGCACGTCCGCCGGCGTCACGCCGGGGAGGCGGCCGGCCTGCGCCAGCGTCAGCGGGCGGTGCAGCTCCAGCTTGTGGCGGGCCTCGTTCGGGAGGGCCCGCGCGTCGGCGTAGCTGAAGTCGGGCGGGATGCGCAGGCCTTCGAACTTCTTCATCTTCTCCGCCTCTTTCTGGTTGCGGCGGACGTACATCTCGTAGATCTTTTCTATCTCCGCCGTGGCCCGCGCCTTTTTCAGCGTCCAGGGGCCGGGCGGCAGCCGGGCGGGTTTGCCCCCGGCCTGCAGGGTCCGCACCGCGTCGGCGTAGGCGCGGAAATTTTTCTCCAGCCGCGCGGGCAGGAGGCCCAGCTCGAAGCCGCGGGGGCACAGCCGCAGGTCGGCGTTGTCGGCCCGCAGCAGGAGGCGGTATTCTGCGCGCGAAGTGAAAATGCGGTAGGGCTCGTCTATGCCCTTGGAGACCAGGTCGTCTATCATTACGCCGAGGTAGCCCTCGTCGCGGCGTATGATCAGCGGCTCCAGGCCGGCCGCGGCGCGGGCCGCGTTGATGCCGGCTACCAGGCCCTGGCCCGCGGCCTCCTCGTAGCCCGTGGTGCCGTTGACCTGCCCGGCCATGTAGAGGCCCGGCAGCGGGCGCGTCTCCAGCGTGTAGTCCAGCTGGCCCGGGTCGGAGTAGTCGTACTCTATCGCGTAGCCGGCGCGCATGATCTCGGCGCGCTCCAGCCCGGCGACCGAGCGCACGATGTCGGCCTGCACCTCTTCGGGCAGGCTGGTGGAGAGCCCGTTGACGTAATATTCCTCGGTGGCGAAGCCTTCCGGCTCCAGGAACAGGTGGTGCGCTCCGTGGTGCGGGAACTTGACCACCTTGTCCTCTATCGACGGGCAGTAGCGCGGCCCGGTGGATTTTATCTTGCCGCTGTAGAGCGGCGAGCGGTGCAGGGCGGCCGAGATGACGCCGGCCGTGCCGGCCCCGGTTCGCGTGATCCAGCAGGGAAGCTGCGGGTTGGTAATCGCGCCGGTGAAATGGGAGAAGGGCGCGGGCGGCGCGTCCGGGGCTTGCCTGTCGCACTTGGAGAAATCTATGCCGCGCGCGTGCAGGCGCATCGGGGTGCCGGTCTTCAGGCGGCCCAGCCTGAAGCCCAGCCCCGCGAGGCTTTTGGACAGCAGGTCCGACGGCGGGTGGTTATACCTGCCGCCGGGAAAAGAATCCAGCCCGACGTGGATCACGCCGCGCAGGAAGGTCCCGGCCGTGAGCACCACCGTTTTGGACCGGTAGACGGTGTGGCGGGCGGTGCCGACGCCGGCGGCCCGGCCTCCCTTCTCCAGGACCTCGGCGGCCTCGTCCTGTACCAGGGTGAGGCCTGGCTGGCGCTCGAGCGCGCGCTTCATGGCGAGCTGGTACATTTTCTTGTCGCACTGCGCGCGCGGTGAGCGCACCGCCGCGCCCTTGGAGGTGTTGAGCATGTGTCCGCTCAGCATGGAAAGATCTGCGATCTTCCCCATCTCCCCGCCGAGCGCGTCGATCTCGCGCACCAGCTGCCCCTTGCCCACCCCGCCTATCGACGGGTTGCAGGACATCTGCGCCAGGGTGTCGAGGTCCTGCGTGAGCAGCAGGGTCTTCGCGCCCAGGCGCGCGGCCGCCAGCGCGGCCTCACAGCCGGCGTGGCCGCCGCCCACCACCAGCACGTCGAAAATTTCCGGGTAGTTATAGGCCGTCATTCTTTATACCAGCAGCAGCGCCTCGAAGATCCCGGCGGGGAGCAGGCCCGTGTTCAGCGCCAGGAACAGTAAGGCCATGGCGCCGAAAGCGCCCAGCACCACGGCCGCCGCGGCGCGCGCTTTGGCGGCGCCGTAGACCGCGGAAACCGCCTTGGCCGACCAGTAAAGCGAGAGCACAGCGAAGACGTATTCGGCCGCGGTGTAGGCCCGCACCGAGCCGGCCAGAGCCGCCGCCGCGCCGCAGAGGTCCCCGGCCAGCGCGAGCACTGAAACCGACATCAGGCATTTTAGCAGCCCCGGAAAAGCTTTCCTGTCCGAGTACCCGGCCCACCCCGCGAAGAGCGCGGCCGCCGCGGCCGCGGCCAGGCCCGCCGCTCGCCTGCCGCCTTCCGCTCCGTGCAGGGCCGCCGCCAGGAGCCCGAATGCGCCAATCAGCGCGGCGGCTCCGGCGAGGCGGAGCGATAGCCGCCCCCCGCCCAGGAAACGGGCCAGCGCGGAGACGAGTGCGCTGAGGAAAAGCGTGAGGACCAGCCCGCCGGCCAATGCGGCGGGAAAATAATAAAAGAAGCCGCGGTCCCGGCTCAGCGAAAAACCTTCCAGGGAATCGGCCAGGTATTGCGGCGGCAGCAGCGTGAAAAGCAGCGCGGCCAGGCAGATTGAAAGCGCGTAGACGCCCAGCGGCCAGCCCCAGCCGCGGCGCCCCGCCGCCAGGTCGCTGAAAGCGGCTGCCGGCTCCAGCAGCACTTTGACAGGAAAAAGATCCGTTATGGACATATTGGTTATTTCCCGACGCAGAAATTACTGAACACCCCGGCCAGCACTTCCTCGGGCGCGGTCTCTCCCAGCACTTCCGCCAGGGCGGCCAGCGCGCCGCGCAAATGTTCCGCGGCCAGTTCCAACGGCGGCGTTTTGCCGCGCAGCTTGCCCGGGAGCAGGGCCAGCTCGGCGGCGGCGCGCGAGAGGGCCGAGTAATGCCTGGCCGAGGTTACCACGGCCTGCGCCCCGTCGCGGAAGACCTTCTTCTGCTCGGCTACCAGCGCCGTCCTGAGGCGGGCCAGGCCTTCTCCGGTCCTGGCGGAGACCCTGAACGCACCGGCGGGGAGAGGGCCCTTCGCGGACAGGTCGGCCTTGCTCAGCAGGCGCAGCACCCGCGCGCCCTCCGGCGCCAGGCGCCCGGCTTCGCGCGCGGCGCCGCGGTCGGCCGGGGTTTCCTTCGAGGAGGAGTCCTTCACGAGCAGTACGGTGTCGGCCTTCTCCAGGGCGCGGCGCGCCCGGCGCATGCCTTCGCGCTCGAGCGCCGAGCCCGCCCTCGCGCTGAGGCCGGCCGTATCCGTGAATAATACTTTGAAGCCGTCTATTTCCAGCGAGGCTTCCAGCGTGTCGCGCGTGGTGCCGGCCTGTTTGGAGACCATGGCCCGGTCGCAGCCCAGCAGGGCGTTGAGCAGCGAAGATTTGCCAGAGTTTGGCGCTCCGGAGATGACCACCTTCAGCCCGTCGCGGATGCCCCGCCCGGCCGCGTAGCCGGCGGCCAGCGCCGCGGCCTTACTCCGCGCCGCCTCGGCCGCGCGGGCGAAAGCTCTGAGTTCCAGCGCGGGCTGCTCCTCGTAGGAATCGTCGAGGCGCGCTTCGAGCTGGGCCAGGAGCCCTACCAGCTCTTCCTTTATGGCGCGCACCTCGCGTGAAAGGCCCCCCTCCGCCTGGGTAAGGGCCGCGCGGTGGGCGGCTTCGGTGCCGGATTCTATGAGCTGGCCCACCGCCTCGGCCTGCGCCAGGTCCAGTTTGCCGTTGAGGAAGGCGCGCAGCGTGAATTCTCCGGGGGCCGCGGGGCGGGCGCCGTTGCTGACGGCCAGGTTGAGGATGGTTCGGACGATATAGGGGGAGCCGTGGCAGGTAAGTTCTACGGTGTCCTCGCCGGTGTAGCTGGCCGGGCCGCGGAAGAAGACGGCCACCGCCCTGTCCACCAGGCGTTCCCCGTCGCGCACGGCCAGCAGGCGCGCAACCCCGTGGGGCGGGTCCTTGGGCGCGGGGCGCAGAAAGCCGGCGGCCGCGGCGAAAGCTCCCCGGCCGGACAGGCGCAGCACAGCCAGCGCGCCCGCCCCGGGGGGCGTCGCCTGTGCCACAATTGTGTCGCTGGTTTCCGGCAGTATCATGCTTAAAATGAGAACGGCGTGACAGCTGTTCTGCCGTCACGCCGTTTTGACCGCGAGCGCTTACTTCTGCTCGGTGGTCGTCTGCTCGGGCTGCACGGCGGCGGCCTCTTCGGCCTGCTGCGGGACCGGCTGCTCGACGGGAGCGGCCTGCGCGGGCTCCTGTACGGCGGCGGCCTGCGGCTCCTGCTGCGCCTGCTGCGTCTCGGTCCTGCGGATCACGACCTTGCGCCAGCGGCCTTCGCCCTCGGAGACCGTCTCCATGTCGGGGTAGTTGGCCTTCACGAGGTTATGCACTATCTTGCGCATCGAGGCGGGCATCGGGTCCAGGCGGCTGGAGGAGCTGCCGGCGCGGGCTTCGCGCACGGCCTCTTCCACGCGGGCGGCTATCTCTTTTTCCTTGCTGTCCCAGTAGCCGCCGGTGTCCAGGCGCAGGGCCAGGTGCGGCTCGCGCTTGCGGCTGACTATCGAGTTGAGGATGAACTGCAGCGACTGCAGGCCGCGGCCGTTATCCTCGGTGAAGGCGGCCGGCTCGGCGCAGTCGAACCGTATGAACAGCAGGTTCTCCGCGGTGTCGAGCTTGGCCTCGGTTATGGTCGCTTCCACGCCCATCAGCGTGAGCATCTTGAGCAGCGCGGTCTTGGCGTGCTCCACGGGGTCCTGGGCGGGCTGTATGGCCTGGTAGTCCGCGCCGAGGGGCTCTTCCTGGTAGACGCGGTCGTTGCGGGACATGCGGTCCTCGCGGTGGGGCCGCTCGGAGTGGGTGGTCTCCTCCTGCGGGGGCAGGCGGGCGTCCTCGTAACCGTAACGGCCGGGGCGCCTGGGGGCCGCCGGGGAAGACGAGCGCTCTCCGCGCTCTTCGCTTCTGCCGCCGGGGCGTCCGCCGCGTCCGCCGGAGCGTCCGCCTCTGCCGCGGTCGCCACCGCGTCCGCCGCGTTCGCCGCCGCGCCCGCCGGGGCGCGCGCCGCGGGGCTCTTCGCTGCGGCTCTCGCCCCAGCGCTTTTCCCTGAGTATGACGCAGGCTTTCTTGGCCCCTATGCCTAAGAAGCCGCTTTTGCCTTCGCTGACGACTACGACTTCAACCTGGTCGCGCCGGAGGCCGAGTTCGGCAAGGCCTTTTTCGACGGCGTCCTGTATGGTTTTCGCTTCTGTCTTGGTTTCTCTCATTTGAGTGTCTCCTTACTTTCTACCGCAAATAAACTCAGCCCATCTTCTTCTGCAGGTACATGCTCTGCGCGAAGCCCCAGGTGCTGTTGATGAGCCAGTATAATACCAGCCCCGACGGGAAGGACAGGAACATGAAGGTGAAGATGACGGGCATCCACTTCATCATGGCCGCCTGCGCGGGGTCGGAGGTCTGCGGGCTCAGGTGCTGCTGCAGGAACATGATGCCGCCCATCACGAGGGGCAGCACGTAGAACGGGTCCTTGGAGGACAGGTCCTTTATCCAGAGGAAGAAGGGTGCGCCGTGGAGGCTCCAGGAGTTGCGCAGCGCCGTGAACAGCGCGAAGAACACCGGGATCTGCAGCAGCATCGGCAGGCAGCCGCCGAGCGGGTTGGTGCCGTGGCGCTTGTAGAGGTCCATCACCTCGCGGTTCATGCGCTGCGGGTCGTCCTTGTACATCTTCTGTATGGACTGCATCTCCGGCTGGATCTTCTTCATCACGGCCATGGCCTTGTAGCTCTTGAAGCTCAGCGGCGTGAGGAGGATCTGGATGATGACGCTCAGGATGATGATGGCTATGCCGTAATTTCCCGTGAGCTTGTGGAAGTAGATCAGCGAGGAGTTGGCGAACTTGGCCAGCGGCGCGAAGAAGCCGAAATCCACGGAGCGGTCGAGGCCGAGGCCGAGCTCCCGCAGCACGGCGAGGTCCTTGGGACCGAGATAGAAAAGCGTGGTCCACGCAACGGTCTCGCCGGGGCGCAGGACGGAGCCGGGCATCGGCACGGCCAGCACGGGGGTCTTTTCTATCTTGCCCACTTTCTCGTCGCGGCGCAGCGGGCGGGTGGTCTTAAAGCTCGGGTCGGCGAAAGCGGCGAGGAAATAGCGGTTGCTGAGTCCGGCCCAGACCCAGTCGTTCTGCGCGGGCTCGTCGTCCTCCACCTCTTTGAGCGTGGGGTGCTTGCGGCCGCTTTCCTGGAAGGTGTAGACGGCCTTGAGCTCCGCCTCGTTCTCCTTCATCTCGCTCTTCACCGTGTCCAGGCCGGGGCCGAGGCGCAGTTCCCAGGGCGGCAGCGACTGGGGCGAGCCGGAGGTGTTGACGGCGCGGATCTCGACGGCGGTGATGCCGTCTTTCTCCGTAAGGGTGAATTTCTTTGTGACCCGGATGGGGCCCTGCTGCGAGACGAACTCCGCCGACCTGTCGGTCTTCGCTTTCAGGGAGAACGTGCCGGGGAAGGAGGTATAGAGGAAGCCGCGCTGCGGGTCCGGCACCAGTTCCACGGGGGCGACGGGGCCCTGGTAGACGGCGCTGACGAGAGAAGCGGTTTCGGCGTTGAAGGTGTATTCGGCCTTGCCGGCGGTGAGCTTGACGGCCTTCTGTTTCCAGTCGGCCGGCAGCGGGGCCGGCTCCGCCTGGGCGGCCTGGGCCGCGGGCTGCGCCGCCGCGCCGGGCTGCGCCCCCTGGGCCTGCTGTGCGGGCTGCGGCTTGGGCAGCCGCTTCTCCATGAAAGAGTACCAGCCTATGTAGACCAGGGACGACAGGACTACGGCGAGTATAAGATTTTTATTCATTTAACCTCCCGCTGCGGCGGAAGGCTTCTTTGGTGGCGTCAGGGGACAGGGTCGTAACCGCCCGGAGAGAAAGGACGACAGCGGGACAGCCGGCCCGCTGCCAGCCTCCCGCCTTTTAAAATCCCGTGTTTGTCCAGCGCCTGGAACGCGTACTCGGAGCAGGACGGGTGGAACCGGCAGGTTCCCGGCCCGAGCGCGGGCCGCAACGTCCTGTACGCCGAGCGCATTGTCGTCAGCGCGAGCGATCTAAGATTTTTCGCAACGGTTCTATTCACCGTCATCGTTAAGGCGCGCCCTCCGCCGGAGCGTATCCAGCTCTTTGCGGGCCTGGGCCAGGTTGTCCATGGCGCAGCCCGCCTTCGGGTAAATTATGAGGCGCGTGCCTTCCTTTAACTCTGTTCTGTCCAGTCTGAACGCTTCCCTAAGAAGCCTCTTTAACCTGTTCCGCTTCACGGCCCCGCCGGTCTTTTTGGAGACCATGAGGCCGACCTTTTTTTTCTTGTCGGCGGCCCGGTAATACCAGCCCACCAGTTCCCCGGTGGCGGCCTTGTGCCCGGCGTCGAAAACGGCCTCGAACTCTTTTTTAAGGCGTAGGCGTGAAGCTCTTGAAAAGGCGAACTGTTTCACTGCGGCCCGGCCACTTATTTCTTGATGTCGGGGATCAGTGTCCAGCGGCCCTTGGCGCGCCGGCGGGCGAGCACTTTGCGGCCGCCCTTGGTCGACATCTTGGCCCGGAAGCCGATGTGCTTTTTGCGTTTCTTAACATTAGGTCTGTAAGTAGGTAACATAGTGCCTCAATTATATAATTTAGGTTCTATCTAAAGCAACTGCGCCCGGGCTCCCTATTTGGCGCTCCGGAAGTATTCGGTGATGTGGGCCGCGAGCTTGTCGGCGTGCACGCGGACCTGACCCATCGTGTCCCGGTCGCGGATCGTCACGGTCCCCGCGGCCTCCTGGTTCTCCCCCTTGCCTATCGTGTCGAAGTCCACGGTTACGCAGAGCGGGGTGCCAACCTCGTCGTGGCGGCGGTAGCTCTTGCCGATGTTGCCTGAGCTCTCGTAATAGATGCGGCCTATGCCGAGCTTCAGCAGGGCGTCCTTTATTTCCTTGGCCTTGGCCACGATCTCGGGCTTGTTGCGGGCCAGCGGGATCACTGCCACCTTGATGGGCGAGAGGTGCGGGCGGAGCTTCAGCACGATGCGCTCGGTGCCGTTCTCCAGCTTCTCCTCGGTGTAGGCCTCGGTCAGCACGGCCAGCACGCCGCGGTCCACGCCGGCCGACGGCTCGATGACGAAGGGCACCAGGGGTTTCTGCGTGACCGGGTCCGGCGCGGTCAGCTTGACCACGGAATCGGCGTTCTCTTCTACGCGCGCCTTGAGGCCCAGCTCCTGCGGGTGCTTGGAATGGGACCCCAGGTCGAAGTCGGTCCGGTTGGCCACGCCCTCCAGCTCCTCCATCCCGTGCGGGAACCGGTAAAGGATGTCCACGGTGGCCTTGGCGTAATGGGCCAGCTCTTCCTTGCCCTGCGCGTACTGCTGGAGATTAGCGCTCTCGAGGCCCTGGGCCTTCCACCAGGCCACGCGGGCCTCCACCCACTTCTGATGCCACTCGTCGTCGGTGCCGGGCAGCACGAAGAACTCCAGCTCCATCTGCTCGAACTCGCGCACGCGGAACACGAAGTTCTTGGGCGTGATCTCGTTGCGGAAGGCCTTGCCGATCTGCGCGATGCCGAACGGCAGCTTGTTGGACGTGGAGTCCATCACGTTCTTGAAATTGCAGAAGATGCCCTGCGCGGTCTCGGGGCGCAGGTAGGCGAAATTCTCGTCGTCGGCGACCGGGCCCATGGTGGTCTTGAACATCAGGTTGAAGGGCCTGGGCTCGGTGAGGTCGGCGGCGCCGCACTTCTCGCACTTGCCGTCCTTCACCTGGTCGGCGCGCCAGCGGCTCTTGCACTTGCGGCAGTCCACCATCGGGTCCGAGAAGGTGGCCTCGTGCCCGGAATGCTTCAGCACGGAGCGGTGCGTGAGGATGGAGGCGTCTAGCCCCTCGATGTCGTCGCGCTCGTAGACCATGGCCCGCCACCAGGCGGCCTTGAGGTTGTTCTTGAGCTCCACGCCGAGCGGGCCGTAGTCGTAGACGCCCTGCAGGCCGCCGTAGATGTCCGAGCTCTGGAAGATGAACCCCCGCCTTTTGCAGAGGTTGACCAGCGATTCCATGGTTGTTGCAGGCATCAGAATGATCTCCTAATATTGTCGCGCGCGCCGCGCGCCTTCGGCGGCGCGGCAAAATACGATTTTAGCATATTCCCCCCCGGGCGCCGGGCCCCCGGCGGCCCAAATTTGTAGAATAAGGCCATGATCTTCTGCGATTACGGCATAGTGCTGCAGCGGCGGCCGCTCAGGGAGAGCGACCGCATCGTCACGGTCTTTACGCTGGAGCACGGCAAGCTGGAGGTGAACTTCAAGAGCGTGCGGCTGGCCAAGGGCAAGCTGCGCGCTCTCAGCGAGGCCTTCTGCTCCGGCGACTACCGCTTCTACCTCAAGAAGGGCTCCAACTTCCCGGTCTGCACCGGCGGGAGCACCCTCAGCGTGTTCGGCGGGATCAGGGCGGACCTCGACCGCCTTTACCTGGCGCAGCATTACTGCGAGGTCATCAACAAGCTTACCCCGGCGGCGGAACCGTCGCCGCAGAAGTACGCGCTGCTGCTGGGCGCGCTGGAAGACCTCGACGCCTGCGGCCCGGCCTTCTGGCTGCGCCGGGCGTTCACGCTGCGGGCGCTGGATTTCGCCGGCTTCGGGTTCAAGGAGACGGCCGCCGGCCCTGAGGCGCGGTTGTGGGACACCCTGCATTCCGGCAGCTGGACCGCAGTGCGGGCGCTGCCCGACGATGAGCCGGCTGCCGCCTTCGTGGACGGGCTGTTCGCCCGCTTCTTCGGCGAGCATATCGGCATAGACCTGCGCACGCTGCCTTTCGTTAAGTGAGACCCGTTCCAAAGATGTACAATATCCCGGTGCCGGGCTGTCCGGCGGAGGCGGAGTGGATTTTCAGGACATAATTCTAAAACTTAACCAGTACTGGGCCAAGCAGGGCTGCGCCGTCATGCCGCCCGGCCCCGTTGCTGGCTTTCCCGCGCAGCCGGCGCACCTTTGTCTCGCGGGCGCGGCCCGCGCGGCACTGGGCGCCGGCGGGCCCGGCGATCTCCCCGGGCGCTACCGCTACCTGGTGCTGCTGCGGCCGGCTCCGCCGGACATCAGGCGGGTCTTCCTTAATTCTTTAAAAGCGGCCGGCCTGGACAGGGCTGAGCACGACGTGCGCTGGCTGGCGGCCGACCGGGAGACCGGGCCCGGCTGGGAACTGCTGCTGGATGGCCTGCCCGCCGCGCGGTTCGTCTACCCGCGGCAAGCCGGCGGTGTGGAACTGGTCTTCTCCCTGGAGCGCCTGGCCCTGGCTTCGCAGCGCAGGAAAAATACTTCCGACCTCGCCTGGGCGGGCCGCCTGACCTACGGCGACCTGCACTCCGGGCCTGACGGGGAGGGCGCATGACCGGGCGCGACGTCCTGCTGGAAGTATTGGCGGAAAACCTGCCAGCCCGGCTTCTCCCGCCGGCCGTGGAGCGGCTGAAACAGCTGGCCGCCGGGGAGTTCGCCGCGGCTGGCCTCGCCTGCGGCGGCATTGAAGCTTACGGCACCTGCAGGCGCCTGGTGCTCTACGCCCGAGACTTGCCCGCCGGGCCAGCGACCAAAGCCCTCGCCGGCATCTTCCCCCGACTGCTGGCCAGGCTGGACTTCCCGGACGCGATGACCTGGGAGCCCTCGGGCTTCCGCTTCCCCAGGCCGCTGCGCGGCCTGGTGGCTCTGCACGGCGAGAAGCTGGTGGCGTTCTCGCTGGCCGGCGTGAAGTCCGGCCGCGATACGGACGGCCACGACGCGGCCGGGCCGCGCCGGCTGCGAGTGCCTTCCGCCGAAAGATATTTCAGGACGCTGGAGCACGCCTGCGTGCTGGTAAAGGACGAAGAGCGGCTGGACGCGCTGCGCCGCGGCCTCGCCGCCGCCGGCAAGCGCATGAAGCTGGAGATAGAGCCGGACGGCGGCCTGCTCCGCGAGACCCTGTACCTCGCCGAGTACCCAGTAGTGGTGGTTGGCGGCTTTTCCCAGGAATACCTGGCGCTGCCGACGGAACTGCTCCGCGGTGCGCTGAAGGCCGGGCTGTTCTTCCCGGTCGCCGACGCCGCCGGCCGCTTGCAGCCGTATTTCGCCGGGGTCCGCGACGGGCTTTCGAAGGGCCAGCGCAACGTCGAGGACGGGTTCCGCGCCGCCGCCGAGGCCGCGCTCGCCGCCGCCGCGCGGCGCCGGGCCGGCTAGGGCCCGCCGGACCACCAGGGAAGCCGCCGGAGCGCCGGCGGCTTTTTTATTTGGGAGGTTAGTTGACGTCGCCGAGGTAGACCGGCCCGCGCAGCTGGCCGGCCGGGCCGAGCAGGGGCTTGAGGACGGACGGGTAAAGGCGGACCTTGGCCAGGCGGGAGAGGAGTACCCAGCTCGAGCCGGTCTGGTTTTTGTCCGGCCGCCGCGGCCGCCCGGTCTTCTTTACGAACTCGCAGAGGAACATTATCTCCACCTGGTGAAAAGCCCCGTCCGAGGCCGCGAATTCGTGGTGCCCGGCGATGTAGTCCCGGATGTAGCGGGCCTCGAGCGGCCGGACCAGCACGCCGGTCTCTTCCAGGCATTCCCTGACCAGGGCTTCGTGCAGCGTCTCTCCGTGCCGCTGGCCGCCGCCGGGCAGCAGGTAATAGACGCCCTGCCGGTCGCGCGCGCGCATCAGCAGCACGCGCCCCTTCCTTATAAGTATGGCTTTGGCCGAGATCCTGACATTTTTGCCGCGGGTGATCATTTAGAACGGGTAGCCGATGCGGATGATGGCGTTGGTCCCTTCGGAACCGTAGGCGAAGTCCACCGTGGCCACGAGCTGCGGCCGGATGACCAGCCGCGCCGAGATGCCGGGCCCGTACTTCAGGTCGCGGGCGCGGAAGGCGGAGACTTTCGGGAAGACCGTGCCGATGTCCAGGAAGGGCGCGATCTCCGTCTCGCTGATGAACTTGTAGAACGGGGTCTTCGAGAGGGTGATGCGCTCCTCGAGGGTGAAGACGAACTTGCCGCGGTCGGTGAAGCGGCCGTCGCCGGTCATCCTGAGGCCGGTGCTCTCCCCCAGCTGCGGCAGGGCGTGGAAGGGCAGCGTCTCCCCGCGCTGGAACTGCAGCAGGTAATGCGCCGCCGTGACGTAGCGGCTTTCTTCCTTGTAGTTGTAGTAGTGCTTGACCTGCAGCGCGTAGGTGCGGTACTCGTAGTCCGAGCCCAGCTTGCGGTTGGAGTAGAGCACCGAGGCGCTGGCGTAGGTCCCGACCTTCGGCAGGAAGGGGTGGTCGGTATCGTCGTAGACCAGCGAGAAGCGGTTGGTGTGGAAGGTGCTCAGCCGCGAGGCGACGGCGTACTCGGCCGGGAACAGGGCGTTCAGCTGGCCGGAGCTCACGGGGCCCACGCCGACGCGCTTGTCGAAATAGGAGTGGTTGAAGTTGAAGAAGAGGTGCTTTATCAGCGGCAGGTCGGCGATGATCTCCTCGCCGGTCATCTGCAGCGAGTAATTGGCCTTGTCGCCGCGGTTGGAGTTGATCCCGTAGCCGTAGAAGGAGGGCTTGCCGGTCACCCAGTGCTTGGCTTCCACGCTCAGCCGGAAGCCGGAGGCGAAGACGTCGGGGGTGTAGTAGTAGGCCATCAGCTCGCGCTCCACGCGCTCGGAGCGGGAGGCCCGCAGGATGAAGTAGCGCTTGTCGTCGGGGAAGATGTAGTGGCGGTAGGTCAGCGTGGTGCGCAGGTTCTCGTTGTAATTGACCGAGGGCACCAGCACGGATTTGATCTCGCCGGTGCCCTTCTTCCTGATGGCCACTACCGGCATGACGCCGAAGCTCGGGCCGAGGTCCTTGCTGGAATCCACTACGGGGAACGGGATCAGCGGGCCGTTGGGGGTGTCTATCGTGATGGCGTTCAGCACCCGGCCTAGCAGGCCTTCCTTAGGCGGCGCCGGGCGCTCTACCGTCTTGATGATGTCCTCTTTCGTTTTCGGCTCGGGCTTGACCAGCTCTTCTTTGGCCTTTATCGGGGGCTTCGGCAGCCTGCGCTTCTTTTTCGCGGGGGCCTGGGCGTGCGCCGCGGCTCCCAGCAGGAAGAGCAGCGCGAGGGCTAGGGCGGCGGGGCGTCTGGACATTTCAGGAGGTAAAGCCGAGGGCTTTCACGATGGGCATCTTGCGCCCGTAGCCGAAGGACTTCTCGGTCACCTTGAGTGCTATCGGCAGCTGCTTGCGCTTGTACTCGTTCAGCTCGACGCGGCGCAGGATGGAGCGGACCAGGGCGGGGTTAAAGCCGCGCGCGGCTATCTCGGCCGGCGTCCGGTTCTCCTCGAGGTAGAGGCGCAGGATCTCGTCGAGGGTCTTATACGGCGGCAGATCGTCCTGGTCCTTCTGGCCCGGCTTCAGCTCGGCGGTGGGCGGGCGCCGTATGATGGCGCGGGGGATCAGTTCTTCGTCCCTGTTGAAGCAGGCGGCCAGGCGGTAAACCTCGGTCTTGAACAGATCGGCGATGGGCGCGAGCGCCCCGGCGGTGTCGCCGTAGAGGGTGCAGTAGCCCACGGCGATCTCCGACTTGTTGCCGGTGGTGAGGTTCAGCCAACCGTTGGAATTTGAAAGCGCCATCAGCAGGCTGCCGCGGGCGCGGGCCTGCAGGTTCTGCATCGTCAGGGAGATTCCCTTCCCCTCCGGCTTTAACTCTTTAAGGAAAGAACTGTAGATACTCTTTATCGGGATGGTGCGCGTTCTTATGCCGAGGCGGCAGGCCAGCGCCAGCGCGTCGGAGACGCTGCGCGCGGCGGTGTAGGCGGAAGGCATCAGCACGCCTGTGACGTTCTGCGGGCCGAGGGCCCGGGCGGCCAGCGCGGCCACCACGGCGGAGTCGATGCCGCCGCTGAGGCCGAGCAGGGCCTGCTTGAAGCCGAGCTTGCGGAAATAGTCCCTGATGCCCAGGGTCAGCGCGTCGCGGATCTCGGCGGTCTCGTCCTGCGACGGGCGCGGGCCCGGCCTGGCGCGGCCGGCGGTATCCACGAGGACGAGGTCCTCGGCGAAGGCCGCGGCGGCGGCGGCGACCTTGCCGTCGGGGCCCAGCGCGAAGCTGTTGCCGTCGAAGATCAGTTCGTCGTTGGCGCCGGCCTGGTTGGCGTAGATGATGTGCGCGCGCATCTTCCTGGCGAGACCGGAAAGGAGGCGGCGGCGCAGGGCGCTCTTGCCGCGGTAGAACGGCGAGGCGGAGATGTTGATGATGACGGAGGCCTTGGCGGCGCGCAGGCTTTGCGCGGGGTTGTGGCGGTAGAGCAGGCGGCTGGGCAGCAGGCTGGTGCCGGCCCAGATGTCCTCGCAGACCGTGAGGCCGAGGACCGTGCCGCGGAATCTGACCGGGCGGTTGTCGGCCGCCGGCTCGAAATACCGGGCCTCGTCGAAGATGTCGTAGGTGGGCAGCAGCGACTTGAACCGCCGCGCGGCCACTTTTCCGCCGTCGATGAGGGCGATGGCGTTGTGCAGCGGCTTGCCCTTCTTCGCCGGGTTGCGGTCCACGTAGCCGACGGCGAGCGCCGTCTTCAGCTTCAGCGCCGCGAGCTGCTTCAGCGCCTTTAAATTGGCGTCTATAAAATTCTTTTTCTCGAGCAGGTCCAGCGGCGGGTAGCCGGTGATAGCGAGCTCCGGGAAGACGGCCAGGTCCGCCCCGGCCTGTTCCGCCCGGCGCGCGAAAGCCTCGATGAGCTTCAGGTTCCCGTCGATATCCCCCACCAGCGGATTGATCTGCGCGATAGCGATTTTCATCGCCATAATTATAGCAAAACCCCTCTCTCCCCCTCCCTCAGTGAAGTGAGCCGGATATTAGAGAACCGCGAGATGCCCAGTCGGGGACGGCCGGGGAGGGGCCCCGTGCTCCTGGACTGCAGGGAACCGTTGCGCGGTTCCCCCCGCCCTTGGGAAATTAAGGGCGGGGCCCCCCTCCCCAAGTCGCACGGAACCCCTCCCCGGCCGTCCCCTCCGTATATCCGCGGCGATGCTGTAACAGGGAATGAGCGGCGGAGACCGCAGGGGTAGGACAAGCAAAACCGTCGCGAGGCCGAGGTTTGCGTAGCGCCGAGGCCGAGTGTCGAGTGAGCGCACGGTGTGCGCGAACGCGTTTTGCGGTCCTGCCCCTGCGGTAGGCCGCCGGCCATCGCGAGCCATAGTAAGGTCTCCGTTGGCCGCTTTTTGCGTTGAAGTATGGGGAGCAATATGATAATATTAAAGCACGCGGTTGAAATCCTGCCCCTTGAGGGCGGGAAAAGAAACGCAACGTATAGAGACGGAAGGAGAGTTCCCAATGGCACTTAACGTTACCATGAAAAGCATGTTAGAAGCCGGAGTCCACTTCGGTCACCAGACCTACAGGTGGAATCCCAAGATGGCCCGCTACATATTCGGCGAGCGCAACGGCATCCATATCCTCGATCTGCAGAAGACCGTTAAGGAGATCAAGAAGGCCTATACCTTCGTCAAGGACTCCGCCAAGGCCGGCAAGACCTTCCTGTTCGTCGGCACCAAGAAACAGGCCAAAGAGATCATCCGCGAAGAGGCCGTCCGCGCCGACGTCTCCTACGTCCACGAAAAGTGGCTCGGCGGCACGCTGACCAACTTCGAGACCCTCCGCAAGTCCCTCAAGCGCTTCGACGAGCTCGAGAAGTTCGAGAACGACGGCCTGTTCAAGGTCATGTCCAAGAAAGAAGTGTCCCGCCTCTCCAAGGAGAAGGCCCGCCTGGTTAAGCTGCTCAGCGGTATCCGCAACCTGCGCAACCTGCCGGACATCATGTTCATCGTGGACCCCGTCAACGAGGCCAACGCCCTCAAGGAAGCCCACAGGCTCAAGATCCCGATCGTCGGCGTCTGCGACACAAATTGCGACCCCGACCAGCTCGACTGGCCGATCCCGGGCAACGACGACGCCGCCCGCTCGATCCGCCTGTTCTGCGCCACGATGGCCGACGCCGTAGTGGACGGCCGCGCCGAGGCCGAGGCCGAGAAGGCCGCCGCCCATCAGCAGGCCCAGGAAGCCGCGGCCGTGGAAGCCGGCGAGGTTCAGCCCGAAGGCGACCCCCTCAACCAGGTGGAAGCCCCCGCCGAAGAGCCGGTCCGCACCGAAGAATAAAGTATTTTCTTAGGCACTGGGGGCGCGGCTTTGATGCCAGCGCCCCCTTTTTTCAGGAAACACCAAGGAGATTATCACTATGGCAATAACCAGCGAACAGGTAATGACACTCAGGACCCAGACCGGCGCGGGCATCATGGACTGTAAAGGCGCCCTTAACGAATCCGGCGGCGACATCGCTAAAGCCGTCGAGATCCTGCGCAAGAAAGGCCTGGCCGGCCTCGCCAAGCGCGCCGGCCGCAGCATGAAGGAAGGCGTCGTGGCGTCCAAGGCCTCCGGCTCCGCCATCTCCCTCCTCGAGCTCAACTGCGAGACCGACTTCGTGGCCAAGAACCCGGACGTGACCGGCTTCGCCGCGCAGCTCGCCGCCGATATGCTGACCGACGCCGCCCTGGCCAACCCGGCCGAGAGCGAGAAGGCCAAAGAGCGCCTGCAGGCCGTCGCCATGAAGATGGGCGAGAACATGGCCATCCGCCGCGGCGTGGTCTACGCCGCCGCCGCCGACACGGCCGTGAACGTCTATGTGCACAACGATAACCGCAAGGCCGCCATCGTGGAGCTGTCCTTCGACGGCAGCATGGCCGCCGCCAAGGCCGAACTCGAAACCCTCGCCAAGGAGCTCGCGATGCAGGCCGTCGCCATGAACCCCCGCTTCCTGCGCCGCGAGGAAGTTGCCGCCGACGTGGTGTCCAAGGAAAAAGAGATCTACCGCGCCAAGATGGAGGCTGACGAGGCCGCCGCGCAGGCCCGCGCCGTTGAGACCGGCAAGCCCTACAAGGCCAAGCCGGCCGAAGCCATCGAGAAGATGCTCGACGGCCGCGTGAACAAGTTCTTCCAGGAGTGCTGCCTGATAGAGCAGTCCTCCATCCGCGACTCCAAGAAGACCGTGTCGCAGATAGTGAAGGACCTGGGCGCCAAGCTCGGCGGCAACGTCGCCGTCAAGCGCTTCAACTGCTTCATCGTCGGCGTAGAATAAGCGCCGGCCGTAAACGCCGCCGCGGGCCCCCGGGCCCCGGCGGCGGTAATTTATCCGTTCTGGAGGTTTATGTACAAGCGCGTACTTCTCAAGCTCTCCGGTGAAGCCCTCGGCACCCCCGGCGACTGCCGCTCCATCAGCCCCTCTTCCCTCACCTTCATCGCCAAAGAGATCGCCTCCGGCCTCAAGAAAGGCACGCACCTGTCCATCGTGATAGGCGGCGGCAATATCTGGCGCGGCGCCCGCGACGGGCGCATGATAGACAGGGTCACCTCCGACAACATGGGGATGCTGGCCACCATCATCAACGCGATGGCGCTGCAGAGCGCGCTTGAGCACGAGGGCGTAACCACCCGCGTGCAGACCTCCATCGAGATCAGCCGCGTGGCCGAGCCCTTCATCCGCCGCCGCGCGCTGCGCCACCTCGAAAAGGGCCGCGTCGTCATCTTCGCCGGCGGCACCGGCAATCCCTATTTCACCACCGACACCGCAGCCGCGCTGCGCGCCGCCGAGATCAACGCCGACGTGATCTTCAAGGCCACGCAGGTGGACGGCGTCTACACCGGCGACCCCAAGAAGGACCCGAAAGCGAAGCTGATCAAGGACATCACGTACATGGAGGCCATCAGCAAGGGCCTCAAGTTCATGGACGCGAGCGCCCTGACCCTCTGCATGGAGAACAACATCCCGATCCTGGTGTTCAACCTGCACACCCGCGGCAACATCCGCAGGGCCCTCGCCGGCGAACAGACCGGCACGCTGATCAAACAGGGGTGATCATGGAAAGCAAGATCCTGTCCGCCATCAAGCAGCACCAGGCCGCCGCCGCCGCGCTGGCCGCCGATCACTCCCAGATAGAGCCGATAGCCAGGCTGCTCGCGAAGACCGCCCTGGCCGGCAACAAGATCCTGGTGTGCGGCAACGGCGGCTCCGCCGCGGACAGCCAGCACATCGCCGGCGAGTTCGTGGGCCGGTTCAAGAAGGAGCGCCGCGCCATCGCATCCGTGGCGCTCAGTACCGATACCTCCATCCTCACCTGCCTCGGCAACGACTACGGCTTCGACAAGGTCTTCTCCCGGCAGGTGGAGGCGCTGGGCCGCAAGGGCGACCTGCTGCTCGCCATCTCCACCTCGGGCTCCAGCCCTAACGTACTTAAGGCCGCCGTGACGGCCAAAGAGCTGGGCATGTCGGTGGTCGGCTTCTTCGGGGCTAAGGGCGGGGCGATCCTCCCCCATTGCGACCTGGCCTTCCTCGCGCCGGAAACGGATACGCCCCGCGTGCAGGAAATGCACATCCTCGCCGCCCACATAGTCTGCGGGCTGGTAGAGGACGAAGTCGCCGCCGCCGGCTGACGATAACCCGTATTAATTTAATATAATTACCAGTGCCCGGGGACCCAGTCCCAAGGGGCACAGGAGGAGCATTTATGGCTGAATTTTCCATGGAAGACGTCCTAACCGAAACCGAGATGGAGATGTCGGAGAGGGTAGACAAGTTCAAGCGCGAGCTCACCTCGCTGCGCACCGGCCGCGCCAACCCGCAGCTGCTGGACTCCGTGACGGTGGAATACTACGGCTCGCGCGTGCCGCTCAAGCAGGTGGCCGCCGTCTCCATCCCCGAGGCGCGCACGCTGGAAGTCCGCCCGTGGGACAACGCGGCGGTGGACGCCGTCGAGGCGGAGCTGCGCAAGATGGATTTCGGCTCCTCCCCCAGCCGCAACGGCAACGTCATCCGCATCAACCTGCCGCCGATGACAGAGGACCAGCGCAAGAAGATGGTGAAGATCGTGCACAGCATGGGCGAGGATTCCCGCGTGCAAGTGCGCAACGCCCGCCGCGACGCGCTGGAGAAGGTCAAGAAGGCCCAGAAGGCCGGCGCCGTGGCCGAGGACGACTATACGCGCCACGAGGAAGCGGTGCAGAAGCTGACCGATGCCTACGTCAAGACCATCGACGATATCGTGGCCGTCAAGGAAAAAGACCTCCTTACCGTCTAACACCGGATGCCCCACGCCAAACCTGAACCAGCGCACCTGCCCGCCCATGTGGCCATCATCATGGACGGCAACAGGCGCTGGGCCAGGAAGCGCGGGCTTCCCGCCCTGGCCGGGCACAAGGCCGGCGTGGATTCGGTGCACGCCGTGGTCAAGGCCGCCAGCGACTCGGGCATAAAAGCCCTGACGATCTACGCCTTCTCCACCGAGAACTGGAACCGCTCCAAGCTGGAGGTCAGCGCGCTGATGTTCCTGCTGGAGCGGACCATAGCCGCCTACGCCGACGAGCTCGAGCGCGAGAACGTCCGCCTGATGTTCAGCGGCCGCCTGCAGCAGCTGCCCGCCGCCGCCAGGAAGGTGATGGACGCCGCGGTGGCGCGCCTCAACGGCAGCACCGGCATGGTGCTCAACATCGCGCTCAACTACGGCGGGCGCCAGGAGATCCTGGACGCCGCCAACAGGGCCCTCGCTGCCGGCCTCAAGTCAGTGGACGAAGAATCTTTCTCGAAGCTGCTCTACACCGCGCCGCTGCCGGACCCCGACCTGCTGATCCGCACTTCCGGCGAGATGCGGGTCTCCAATTTCCTGCTGTGGCAGATCGCCTACAGCGAGTTTTACGTCACGGATACCCTCTGGCCGGACTTCCGGGCCGAGGAGTTCCGCAAGGCCCTGGTAGAATACCAGGCCCGCGAGCGAAGGAGAGGAAAATAATGCTTCTACCCCGTGTGCTTACCGCGCTGTTCGGCATCCCCGTTGTTTTGCTGCTTATCAAAGCGGGCGGCCCCGCCTACGCGGTCTTCGTCCTCACGGTCATAGCCTTCTCGCTTTACGAGTATGCCACGATGATGAAGCTGGGCGCGAAGCCCGTGCAGTCCCCGGCGCTCTACTTCTTCGGGCTGCTGCTGCCGGCCGCCCTGTACTTCGACCGGTTCGGCCCCTCGGCCGCGGGCCCCAATAATTTTTCCGGCCTCCTCGTTTCGCTGACCGTCATAGGCATCATGTCCTGGGAACTGTTCTCCCCGAAGAAATACCTGGAGCGCATGGGCCTGACGCTGCTGGGCGTCTTCATGATCTCCTGGTGCCTGTTCCACCTGGTCGCCATCCGCGAACTGCGGCCCGCCGGGTTCTGGCTCACGATCATGCTCATCGTGACCGTCTGGGTGATGGATACCGCGGCCTATTTCTTCGGCAAGAACTTCGGCCGCAGGCAGCTCTCCACGATCAGCCCCAAGAAGACCTGGGAAGGCGCTGCCGCCGGCTTCATCTCCGCCATCCTCACCGCCTGGGCCCTCAGCAAGCTCTCCGGCGGCGCTTTCTCCCCCGCCTTCGCCGCGGGGGCCGGCGTGCTGATCGGGATCTTCGGCCAGGTCTCTGACATCGCCGAGTCCATGCTGAAGCGCGCCGTGGGCGCAAAGGATTCTTCCAGCATCCTGCCGGGCCACGGCGGCATCCTTGACCGCTTCGACTCCTATATCTTCCTCGCCCCGGTCATCTATTACTACGCCGTCTTCGCCCTCTAAATGAAACAGGTCGTCATACTGGGTTCCACCGGCTCTATCGGCGTCAACGCGCTGAAGGCCGTGCGCCACCTCGGCCGCGAGTGGCGCGTGCTGGGCCTGGCGGCGAACTCCGACGTCAAGGGGCTGCTGGCGCAGGCGAAGGCCTGCCGCCCCGCCTACCTGGCGGTCTTCGACCACGACGCCTGGAAAGAGCTCTCCGCCGCCGCGCCGAAGGGCGTGAAGGTGCTGCCGCCCGGCGTGGAAGGCCTGGCGGAGCTGGCCTCGCTGTCCGCGGCCGACGTCGTGCTCAGCGCCGTCACCGGCGCGGCCGGTTTCGCCCCGCTGCTCGCGGCCATCCGCGCCTCCAAGCACATAGCGCTGGCCAACAAGGAGCCGATGGTCATGGCGGGCGGCCTGCTGATGGCTGAGGCCCGGCGCTGGGAGGCGAAGATCATCCCCGTGGACTCGGAGCCCTCGGCCATCTTCCAGTGCCTCTCCAGCGTGCCGGCGGGCGGCTATGACGCCGCTCTGAACCGCGTTTTCCTCACCGCTTCCGGCGGCCCCTTCTACGCCCGCAAGGGCTCGCTGGCCTCCGTCACTCCGGCGCAGGCGCTGAAGCACCCGCGCTGGCAAATGGGCCCCAAGATCACGGTGGACTCCGCCACGCTGATGAACAAGGGCCTTGAAGCCATAGAGATCCAGAACCTTTTCTCCCTGCCCATCTCCAAGGTGCAGGTGCTGGTGCACCCGCAGTCGGTGGTGCACTCCGGCGTGGAATACGCCGACGGCTCGGTGCTGGCGCAGCTCTCGGTGCCCGACATGCGGCTGCCGATCCAGTACGCCCTCACCTGGCCCGCGCGCGCCCCGTCGCTGGCCGAACCGCTGGATTTCTACAAGCTGGCCCGGCTGGATTTCTTCAGGCCCGATTTCCGCCGTTTCCCCTGCCTGGAGCTCGCGCTCGAGGCGGCGCGCCGCGGCGGCATCCGCCCTGCCGCGCTGAACGCCGCCAACGAGGTGGCCGTGGAGCGCTTCATCGCCGGGCGGCTGCCGTTCACCGGCATCCCGGCCGTGGTAGAGAAAGTGCTGACCGCCTGCCGCGGCGACTCCGCCGGGCTGACCCTGGCCGGGGCCGTCGAGGCCGACGCGTGGGCGCGGCAGAAAGCCGCGGCCGCCGCAGAACTGATCCGCAAGAGGTAAAAATGATCATCTCCATACTAGCCGTACTGTTCACCTTCGGGCTCGTCATCTTCCTGCACGAGTTCGGCCACTTCATCGTCTGCAAGCTCGTAGGTATCAGGGTCGACGCTTTCGCCTTCGGCTTCGGCAAGGAGCTGATCGGCTTCACCCGCGGCGACACGCGCTACTCCCTGAGGCTGGTCCCGCTGGGCGGCTACGTCAAGCCGGCCGGCGAGGAGATAGAAGAAGACGCTCCCGGCGAGCAGCTGACGGACCAAACCGCGCCCCCGGCACAGATCGAAAACGCCGCCCAGCCCGGCGCGCAGGAAAATGCCCCGGTTCCCGTTAAGGCCGAAGAAGCCGCGCTGGCCCCCTACATGTATTTCGCCAAGCCCTGGTACACCCGCTTCGCCGTGGTGCTGGCCGGGCCGGTGATGAACTACCTGCTGGCCTTCGCGCTGTTCTCCGGCGTGATCCTGCTGGTCGGCGAGCCGCGCCCCTCCCCGGCGCCGGTGCTCGGCGACGTCTCCCAGGGCTACCCCGCCGACCTCGCGGGCCTGAAGGCCGGCGACAAGATCCTTAAAGTGGACGGCGCGGCGACCGACACCTGGGCCGCTATGGCCGGCGCTATCTACGCCAAGGTGGAAAAAGAGCTCACCGTCACCTACGAGCGGGCCGGAACGCAGGCGACCGTAAAGCTGAAGACGCGCAAGTCCCCCGACGGCGGCTCGCGCGGCGTGATAGGCATTTCCCCGGGCGTGGACTACGCCCCGGTCCCGCTGCTGAAGGGCCTGAAGATGGGCGCGCACCAGTGCTGGTACTGGACCAATTTCACGGTGCAGACGCTCAAGTCCAATATCGTCAAGCGCGAGAAGCCTGACCTCGCCGGACCCATCGGCATCGTGAACATAGTCAGCAAGGCCGCGCATACCGGCAAGGCGGACTTCTTCTTCCTCATCGGGCTCATCTCTGTGGCCGTCGGGTTCTTCAACCTGCTGCCGATCCCGCTGCTCGACGGCGGGTGGATGGTCCTCTTCCTCTTCGAGGGTATTTCCAAGCGCAAGCTGACGGGCAACCTGATGAAATACGTAAACGCCGCCGGCATGGTGATGCTGCTGACCATCCTGGTGTTCGCCACCTACAACGATATCATGCGCATAGTCTCCAGCCGCACCGCCCGCAAGGCCGCCGCGGAGCAGGTGCAGCCTAAATGAGCGGCTGCGCCTGTCACGGCAAGCCGCGCAAGACCCGCAAGGTGCGGGTGGGCCGCTTCTCCATCGGCGGCACTTCTCCGATCTCGGTGCAGAGCATGTGCAATACCGACACGCGCGACGTGAAGGCGACGGTGGACCAGGCGCGCCGCCTGGAAGCCGCCGGCTGCGAGCTCGTGCGCGTGGCCGTGCCGGATATGCAGGCCGCCCAGGCGCTGGGCCGTATAAAGGGCGCCATCGGCATCCCCCTGGTGGCCGACATCCATTTCGACTGGCGCCTGGCCGTAGAGGCCGTGCGCCAGGGCGCGGACAAGATCCGCATCAATCCCGGAAATATCGGCGAGAAAGACAAGGTCCGGGAAGTGGTGAAAGCCTGCAAGGCTGCGGGCGTGCCGATACGCGTGGGCGTGAACGCAGGCTCGCTGCGCGCGCTGCGGGATAACCCTAACCCGCGCTGGCAGCCGCACGACTGGGCCAAACAGATGGTGAAGGAAGCCCTCGGCGAGGTGAAGCTCCTGGAGTCCCTGGGCTTCCGCGACATCGTGGTCTCGCTGAAGGCCGACGATATCGAGCGCACCGTCATGGCCAACGCCCTGTTCGCCATGAAATCCGACGTCCCCCTGCACATCGGCGTGACCGAGGCCGGCAGTTTCCTGGCCGGTACGGTTAAATCCTCGCTCGGCATAGGCCTGCTGCTCTCGCAGGGCCTCGGGGACACGGTGCGCGTTTCCCTTACCGAAGACCCGGTCATGCAGGTGCGCGCCGCCTATGAGATCCTCAAGGCCCTCGGCCTCCGCCAGTACGGCCCGGACCTGGTCTCCTGCCCCACCTGCGGCCGCTGCCAGGTGAACGTCGGCAAGGTGGTGCGCGAGCTGGAAGAGCGGATCTACTCCGACCCCGGCCTGCTCAAGAAATCGGAAGGCATGAAGATAGCCGTGATGGGCTGTCCCGTCAACGGCCCGGGCGAGGCCCGCTCGGCCGACTTCGGCGTGGCCGGCGGCAAGGGCCGCGGCATCTGGATAGAGAAGGGCAAACAGATCAAGGTCATCAAAGAATCCGAGTGGGTCAACGAAGTCATCCGCAAGATCCGCGGTTCTAAATAAACCATGCAGAACAGCCTCTTCGGGAACGCCGCCTTCATGCGCCACGCGCTGGACGCCATCCCGTCCATGATACTGGTCACGGACGAGGACGCCCGCATACTCTACCGCAACCTGGCCGCGCGCCAATTGCTTTCAGGGGTCCGGATCTACGGCACGCGCGCCGGTGGGGCCATGCACTGCATCCACTCCGAGGACGTGCCCGCAGGCTGCGGCCGCGGCCCCCATTGCGGCGACTGCGTGGTCCGCAACTCCGTGACGGCGGCCTTCTCCGGCAAGCGTGTGCAGCGCCAGCGCACGGATCTTTCGGTCAAGACCCGCGGCAAGACGCTGCAGGTGCCCGCGCTGATCTCCGCCTCTGCGTTCTCCTTCGATGGAGGCTTATACGCCATGCTGGTCATCGAGGATATCTCCGAACTGGCCGAGCTGCGTGCCCTGCTGCCCATCTGTTCCTCCTGCAGCAAGATCCGCTCCGAGGCCGGCAAATGGGAGCGGGTAGAGGTCTATATCCGGGCCCATGTGCCGGAGGCGAACCTTACCCACGGCCTGTGCCCTGACTGCGCCAAAAAACTCTATCCGAAGCATTCGGACTGACCCCCGTTTTTACCTTTATTTACCCCCCCGCATTTGTTAAAATTCTGTTAGGGATCCTGGCCAATTTTTAGCCCGGCCCAGACCCGCCAGCCCTAAGGAGAACACCGCAATGAAACCCAATGATTTCCTGAAATTGATGAACAATGCGAAGATGTACGACCTGACGCAGCCGCTGAGCATCCATACCCCTCCCTGGCCGAGCTACATGCCGCTCGGGCTGCAGTACTTCAAGCGCATAGCGGGCGCGCACATGGGCCAGGGCGCCAACGGCCAGATCATGACCACCTCCAACCACGTGGGCACCCACATGGACGGCGAGATCCACTTTTACAGCGCCGGCCGCACTATCGGCGAAGTCCCGATGAAGGAATGGATCGGCAACGCGGTCGTAGTGGACATTTCCAAGGACGTGGGCGACTACGACCTGTATGAGCCGGAACTGCTGATGAAGCGCGCCGACATCCGCAAGGGCGACATCCTGATCATCAATACCGGCTACCACAAGTACGCCTGGTACGAGAAGGGCACCTGCGACGAAGTGCGATATTTCTGCAAGCACCCCGGCCCCGGCCCCAAGTTCCATAAGTGGGCGCTGGACATGAAGTTCAAGTGGATCGGAGTGGACTGCGGCAGCGCCGACCACCCCATGAACACAATCATCCGCAACTGGCACCCCAAGCTCTTCGTCGAGGCCGAGAACAAGCTGGTCAAGACCTACGGTAAAAAATGGGACGAGATGTTCCCCACCGAGGAGTTCTACCAGGTCATGCACCTGAAGCTCTTCCCCAAGAAGCTGGTGCACGCCGAGAACATAGGCGGCGAGATAGACAAGCTTTCCAACAAGCGCTGCTGGCTGGGCTTCTTCCCGCTGAACGGGATCGAGCTGGAGTCGGCCATGGGCCGCGTAGTGGCCTGGACGGCGTAAGCCTCAAACCGCGCCCGGAGGACAGCCCCGGGCGCGGCCTATTTCAAGGAGCGCACAATGCCTATAGCGACGGAATTCGAGTATGTGAAACCCAAAGACATGGACGAGGCCCTCCATGTCTTTTCGCTTTACCGTGAGAAAGCCAGGGCCCTCGCGGGCGGGACCGACCTGGTGGTGCACCTGAAGGAAGGCCTGGCCCGGCCCGAGGTGGTGGTGGATATCAAGGCCCTGCCCGAGCTGGCCGGCCTGGAGTTCAAGGGCGGCACGCTGCGCATCGGCGCACTGGCCACCTTCACAGACCTGATAGAATCCGCCGCCGTCAAAGCCAGTTTCCCCGTGCTCTGGGAGGCCGCCCTGACCGTGGCCTCCACCGGCGTGCGCAACCGCGCCACCGTGGCCGGCAACATCTGTTCCGCCGTGCCTTCGGCCGATTCCGCCCCGGCGCTGGCCGTCTACGAGGCCGTGGTGCTGGTCCGCGGCCTGCAGGGCGCGCGCTCCGTCCCTATTGGCGAGTGGTTCACCGGGCCCAAGAAAACCGCGCTGCAGCCAGATGAGCTGGTCGTAGCGGTGGAGATGAAAGCCCCCCCGAAGAAGCACGGCGGCTGCTACATGAAACTATCCCGCTACGAGGGGGAGGACCTGGCGCAGGGCGGCATAGCCGCGCTGGCCTTCGCGGACAACACCTACCGCATAGCCGCCTGCGCGCTGGGCCCCAAGCCCGGCCGCTGCCCCGCCGCCGAGGCCGCGTTGACAGGCGCTAAGCTCGGCCCGAAAGTCCTGGAAGCCGCGAAGGCGGCCCTGCTGGGCGAGATCTCCCCCATCACCGACATCCGCTCGTCTAAAGAATACCGCGTGCACATGGCGCAGGTGATGCTGGAGCGCGCGCTGCAGAGCGCGGTGGCCCGGCTGTTCGGCAAGGGGCCCAAGTACGGCAGCGAGAACATCTGCTGAGGACATATGAAGAACCACAATATCTCATTCAGACTTAACGGCGAGAAAGTCGCCATCTCCGTAGAGCCCAACGACGTGCTGCTCGACGTGCTGCGCGGCAAACTGGGCATCAAGAGCCCCAAGGTGGGCTGCGACCGCGGCGACTGCGGCACCTGCACGATACTCATGAACGGGCGCACCGTGCGCTCCTGCCTGGCCCTGGCCGCCGAGGCCGACGGCGCCGAGATCGTGACGCTCGAGGGCGCCAACACCACGCGCAAGTGGACCCAGAAGCTGCAGAAGAAATTCCACGAGAAGAACGCCTTCCAGTGCGGCTTCTGCGCGCCCGGCGTGATCCTGTCCGCCACCGAGCTGCTGGAGAAAAATCCCAAAGCTTCCACCCATGACATCAAAGAGGCCATCGCCGGCAACCTCTGCCGCTGCACCGGCTACGAGCCGATAGTGGAAGCCATAGAAGAGACGGTGAAGGGCAAATAGCGGTGTCCGCTTTAAGGAAGTCAGTTCTTTGGCTGTTGGCGGGCCTGATAATCGCCGCCGCGCTGTTCTTGACTCAGCGGCGTACAACAGCGCCAGTGCCCGACGCGGCGCCCACAGCGCCTGCCGCGCGTTCAGATGCTCCGGCCGGCCGGGAGTTCGGTATCGAGCTGCCGCTCCACCCTCCGGAAGTGATACTGGTGGCGACCAGCGCCCGGAAGGCCGCTTTTCTCCTGCAGCAGCTTTACAGGGAGCGGCCGGACGCCATGGGCAGGGGCTGGTTCCTGCTGGTGGCAGACCTGTCGCAGACCGCACGCGTGGAGCAGGAACTGCGCAAGGCAAAGGGTACCAGGGTCCGGTTCGTGGCCATCGACGGCGCGGTCTCGAACCCCGGCGACCCGCTGGTCGCGCCGGTCCTGAAAACGCTTACTGCCGGCGGCGTTTACACTACGTGCGTGGAATTCGTGGAATAGGTCATATATGAAAAATCCCGTTTCTATTCTTCTCGCCATATTCTTCTGCGGCTGCGCTATTCCTCAGCCAGGCATGTACGGTAATTCCGTCTCCGGCGGTCTCGGCGCCAAGCGCGCTTCCCCCTTCATGGCCCCCCAGCAGCAGCCGGAGCCGGAGTATGTGGAAGAAATGGTGGAGGTCGTGACCGAACCGGCCGGAGCCCGCATCCACATAAACGACGCCCTGGCCGGCCACTCGCCGCTGCAGTACACCGTGCGCCGCTTCTGGCGCGGCCAGCCCGGCTACATGGCGCTGGATACGATCAAGGTTGAAGCGCTGCCGACCGCCGGCGGCCAGTGCGTGCAGAGCGGGACCTACGGGCAGAACAACCAGAAAGCCCCCGCCCCGCTGCGCTTCGTGATGACGGACTGCAAAGCCCAGGGCTATACGCCCACGTCGAAGTAGCGAGCTTTTAGAGACCAGAGGTAACTATGGACCTTCAGAAAATTATCGCCAAACCCCGTAAAGCCGCGAAGCCGCTGGCAGCCGGCGACGGACTGAAAGTGGTGGGCAAGCCGGTGCAGCGCATAGACGGCTGGGAAAAGATCAAGGGCGCCGCGCAGTATACCGACGACCTCCAGTTCGGCCCTGGCCTGCTCTACGCCGCGCTGGTGGAAAGCCCGCACGCTCACGCCAGGATCCTCTCCGTCAGCACCGCCGCCGCCGAGAAAGTGGAAGGAGTTGTGAAGGTGGTCACTGGCCGCAACTTCACGCAGAAGTTCGGCCTGTACATGAACGACCGCTACGTTTTTGCCACCGACATCGTGCGCTTCGTCGGAGAGCAGGTGGCCGCCGTGGTGGCCACCGACCCGAAGATCGCCCTGCGCGCCGCCGCGCTGGTGAAGGTGGAGTACGAGGAGCTGCCCGCGGTGATGGACCCGGTAAAAGCGTTCGAGAAAGATTCCCCCCTCGTGCACCCGAACCTCAAGGATTACACGCACGTGCCGTGGTTCTTCCCCAAGCCGGGCACCAACATCGCCCACTGGCGCAAGATCCGTAAGGGCGACCTGGCCAAGGGCTTTAAGGAAGCCGACCTGGTGCTGGAAGACACTTATTACGTGCCCCGCTACGCCCATTGCGCCATCGAGCCGCACTCGGCCATCGGCCTCTACGACGCCTCCGGCCGCCTCACGATGTGGACCTCGTCGCAGTCCCCCTTCACGCAGCGCCACGTCTTCGCCGAGACCCTCAAGTCCTTCGGCCTCAGCCACAAGGACGTGCGCGTCATCAGCACCTACATCGGCGGCGGCTTCGGCGGCAAGGCCGGCGTGACCATGGAGATCATCGCCGCGGCACTCGCCATCGCCGTGCCCGGCCGGCCGGTAAAACTGCTGTGGAACCGAGCGCAGGAGTTTTATAACACCTACCAGCGCCTGGGCTGCACCGCCAAGATCAAGATGGGCGTGTCCAAGGCGGGCAAGATCACCGCGCTGGACTTCAGGCTGCACTGGGACGCGGGCGCTTACGTCGAGTACGGCGCCAACGTGGTCAACGCCGCCGGCCTCTCGGCCAGCGGCCCTTACCGCGTGGACAATATCAGCGTGGACTCGATGTGCACCTATACCAACCTGCCGCCCTGCGGCGCCTACCGCGGCTTCGGCTACTCAGAGTTCCTCTTCGGCCTCGAGTCCCATATCACCCGCATGGCCACGCAGTTGGGCATCGACCCCGTGGAGTTCCGCAAGCGCAACGCCATTAAAGAGGGAGACATCCTGCCCTACGGCGCGCACATGAACCCCAACGGCATCCGCGAGGCCATCGAAAAAGTGGAGAAGGAAATAAAGTGGGGCGTTAAGGAAAAGTCCAAGGACCCGAAGAAGGCCATCGGCAAGGCCGTGGTCTGCTTCTGGAAATCCCCCGCCATGCCGCCCAACGCCAGCTCCAGCGCTTTCCTGAAGTTCAACGAGGACGGCAGCGTGAACATCCTGGTCTCCGGCATGGAGATAGGCCAGGGCCTGCTTACCGTGATGGCGCAGATAGCCGGCGAGGTGCTGGCCCTGCCCGTCACCAAGATCCGCGTTGAGACCCCGGACACCGACCGCAACCCTTACGAGTGGCAGACCGTCGGCTCTCACGTGACCTGGGGCTGCGGCAACGCCGTCAAGCGCGCCGCCCTCGAGGCCCGCGAGCGCATCTTCGACCTGGTGCAGCGCGTGCACTGCCTGGACAAGAGCACGCTCTACCTTGAAGACGAATGCGTGCGCTGCCGCACCAAGCCTGACTTCGCGCTGCCGTTCAGGGACTTCGTCATCAACGGCATACAGGCCGAGGACCATACCTTCAAGGGCGGGCCCATCATGGGCTCCGGCGTATTCATGCCCGAGTTCGCCTCCGCCATCGGCGACCCGGAGACCGGCCAGGGCGGTCACCCCAACGTGCATTATACGACGGGCTCGGCCGGCATCGTGCTGGAAGTGGATAAAGAGACCGGAAAGATGAAGATCAAGAAGGTAGCGCTGGCCGTGGACTGCGGCAAGGCCATCAACCCGGACCTGGTGAAGGGCCAGGTGGTGGGCGGTCTGCTGCAGGGCTTCGCCACGGTGCTCTACGAGGACATGCGCTACAACGAGAAGGGCAAACTGCTTAACCCGAACTTCTCAGACTACAAGATCCCGACTTCGATGGACATGCCGGATGTTGTGGTGCCGATAATCATAGAAGTGCCCCAGCCCGACGGGCCTTTCGGCGCGCGCGGCGTGGGCGAGCACACCATGATCCCCTGTGCGCCGCTCATCGCTAACGCCGTGGCGGACGCGTTGGGCGTGCGCATCAAGTCCATGCCCGTCACCAAGGAAAAGGTGGCCCTGGCGGTGAAAGCGGCCAGGAAGTAACCGGCTTTGGAGGCCAACATCATGAAAGTAGCGCTCTGCCAGTTCGATATGAAGTGGGAGGATAAGGAAGCCAACAAGAAGAAGATAGCGGACCTGCTGGCCGACTGCAAATGCGGCAAGGAGATGGACTGGTTGATCTTCTCGGAGATGACGCTCTCCGGCTTCACGATGAACACGGCCGTGGCGGAACTTACCGACGAGGACCGGGCCTTCTTCTCCGGCCTGGCCGCCGAGTACAAGATCAATATCTCCTACGGCGGCGTTGAGAAGGGCTATAACAACCTCATCACTCTCGACCGCAAGGGCAACCGCGTCAACACCTACTCGAAGATCCACCTCTACGCCTTCGGCGGAGAGGACAAGCATTACAAGGTGGGCTCGAAGCAGGAAGTCTTCACGCTGGACGGGCTGCGGGTGATGCCGGCCGTCTGTTTCGACCTGCGCTTCCCCTACCTGTTCTGGAACAAGGCCAAGGACGTGGACGTTTACGTAGTGATAGCGGCCTGGCCGGCGCGCCGGGCCGAGCACTGGATGACGCTGCTGCGCGCGCGCGCGGTGGAGAACCAGGCCTACTGCATCGGCGTGGACCGCGTCGGCATGGAGGGCAAGCTGGAGTACTCCGGCAACTCCATGTGCTTCGACCCGCTGGGCAAGGTCGTTGTGGACGCCGGCTCCGTAGAGGGTATCCATATCGCGGAAGCAGGGCTGGACAAGGGCCTGGTGGCCAAGACCCGCGAGCGCTTCCCATTCATAGGCGAAAGAAAAGACTTTCCCTGGCAGTAGGGGTCGGAGGGTACCGGAACGCAAAACGCGTTCGGCCACACCGTGGCCTCACTCCGCCTCAGTCCTCGGCGCTTATGCAAGCCTCGGACTTCGGAGGGTTTTGCTAACCCGGTACCCTCCTCCCGCGGCTAATTAATATGGACTTAATTTCTTACGGCGACAGTATTCCTGAAGGCGAGTATAAGCTGCACTCGGCTTTCGCCAACGCGCTGAATTTCCGCAGGGGCAAGATGCTGGTTTCGCTGGTCCCCCCGCGCACGGGCGCCGGCCCGCTCAATCTGGTGCTCAAGCAGCTGCCCCTCGGCGCCAAGCGCCTGCGCTCCACGCGCTTTTACTTCTATATCGACGAGAACCGGCTGCGCAAGGAGCCGGACTCGCTCTATTCCTCCTCGGTGCCCGCGGAGGACGCCGACCCCGAGACGGTGAGGGAGAACATAGCCGACCTGGCGAGCCTACTCGTTAAGAAGGCGCCGCCTAAAAGCCTGGCTTTCATCTTCGACCCCAAGCTGGAGAAGCATTTCACGCGGGTCTTCGAGAAGCATTTGCTCGCCCGGTTCAAGAAAGCCGTGGCCTATTTCCTCGCCGGCAACGACTCGCGGGGCGTGAAGACCATGCGCGGGCTCGGCCTCGGTCTCACCCCCTCCGGTGATGACTTCATCAGCGGGCTGCTGGCCGGGCTCAATTTCGCCAAGAAGTGCCTGCGCTTCGACGCCGAGACCCGCATAGAGCGCATCTACTTCTACGCCGAGGGCGGCAACCTGGTCTCCAACTCTTTCCTGCGCTGCTCCTACGAAGGCAAGGTCAGCGCCAAGGTGCGGCGGCTGATGAAGGCCCTCTCGGTCAAGAACCGCAAGGAGCTGGCCGCGGCGGCCGCCGCCGCGCTGAACAGCGGCCACACTTCCGGCGCCGATTTCTGCTCCGGGCTGGTCTTCGCGCTGTTCCAGGAATTTAAATCGCCGGATTGAAGGAACCACTATGATAAAGACCGTGATCAAGAAAGGCGCCTACTTCGACTCCGTTTCCCTGATGCAGGTGGCAAAGAAACTCAACGCCGTTCCCGGTGTGCTGGATTCCGCCGTGGTGATGGCCACCAAAGAGAACAAGGGCATCATCAAGGCCTCGGGGCTGCTCACGCCGGAGATACAGCAGGCCGGCGATTCCGACCTGGCCATAGCCGTCAGCGCCAGGACGCAGGCAGACCTGGACGCCGCCTTCAAGGCCGCCGACGAACTGCTCAACAAGAAGCCCGCGGCCTCCGCCGGCGGCGCCGCCCGCAAGGCCGCAGGTCTCGACGAGGCCGTGAAGATGCTCGACGGCGCCAACCTGGCAGTCATCTCGGTGGCCGGGCGCTTCGCCGGCTCGCTGGCCGCCGACTGCCTGGAGAAGGGCCTGCACGTCATGCTGTTCTCCGACAATGTCCCGGTGGAGACCGAGGTGGAACTTAAGAAAGCGGCAGCGAAGAAAGGCCTGCTGGTCATGGGGCCCGACTGCGGCACGGCCATCATCAACGGCGCGCCCATAGCTTTCGCCAATTCCGTGCGCCGCGGCAATGTAGGCGTAGTGGCGGCCTCCGGCACCGGCGCGCAGGAAGTGACGGCGCTGGTCTCCAACGAGGGCGCGGGCATTTCCCAGTGCATAGGCACCGGCGGCCGCGACGTGAAGGCCGAGGTCGGCGCGCTTACCTTCATCCAGGCGCTGAAGATGCTGGCGTCTGACACGGGCACCGAGGTGATACTGCTGGTCTCCAAGCCGCCCGCGCCCGAGGTGATGAAGAAGATCGCCGCCGAGGTAAAGAAGATAAAGAAGCCCGTGGTGGCGGTGCTGCTGGGCGGCGCTATCACGGAGAAGATCAAGGACGATTTTTACCCGGCTAAGACCCTGGAAGAGGCCGCCTACAAAGCCGCCTGCCTGGGCAAGGGCCTCAAGATAGGCAAAGCGAAGGAACTGATCTACGACATGAACCTCAAGGCCGAGGCGCTGGCCAAAAAAGAGGCGGCGCGCAAGAAGCATAGTTCCTGCCTGCGCGGCCTCTTCTCCGGCGGCACCTTCGTCAGCGAGGCGCAGGTGATACTGCCCGAGCTGATAGGCGCGGTGAAGTCCAACGCCCCGCTGGACAAGAAGAACAAGCTGGCCGACTCCATGAAGCTCTCGGGCCACGCGGTGATAGACCTCGGCGAGGACGAATTCACCGTCGGGCGCCCGCACCCGATGATAGACTTCGCGCTGCGCAATAAAATGATAGTTTCAGAGGCAGCGAGGTCCGAGGTCTCGGTGCTGCTGCTGGACCTGGTGCTGGGTTACGGCTCCAACCTCAAACCCCTCGACGATATCCTCCCCCCGCTCGCCGCGGCCTTTAAGAGAAACAAGGAGCTTTCCATCGTGGTTTCGGTGACCGGCACCGAGACCGACCCGCAGGTGCGCTCCAGGGTAGTGAAGGCCCTGGAGGCCGCCGGGGTGCTGGTGATGCCGTCCAACGCCGGGGCCTGCCGCCTGGCCGGAGAGATCATACGCCTTGGGAACAGGAAATAAACCATGAAACTCTTTGAATCCGAACTGAAAGTGGTGAACATCGGCCTGGAATCTTTCCGCCAGGGGCTAAACGACTCAGGCGTGAAAAGCGTGCAGGTGCAGTTCAAGCCGCCGCTCGTTGCCGATGCCGCGCTGTTTGCCAAGGCCGCTAAACACGGCGCCAGGATCGCCAAGGCCAACGCGAAGGCCATGGAGCGCATACTCGCGGCCAAGCCGGCCCTCGTCGGCATGGGCGTGGCTCTGGACGTGATCCCCGGCATGCGCAAGGATTTGATACTGCACGCCGGACCGCCCATTACCTGGGACCGCATGTGCGGCCCCATGCGCGGCGGCATCATGTGCGCGCTGATGTACGAGGGCCTGGCGAAGACCCCCGCGGAAGCGGAGAAGCTGGCCGCCTCCGGCAAGATCAAGTATGAGCCCTGCCACGAGCATAACGCCGTTGGGCCGATGGCGGGCATCATTTCCGCTTCCATGCCGGTGTTCATCATTAAGAACGAAGAGCACGGCAATCTGGCTTACGCCACGCAGAACGAGGGGCTGGGCAAGGTGCTGCGCTACGGCGCCTACGGGCCCGAAGTCATCGAGCGTCTGAAGTGGATGGAGAAGGTGCTTTATCCGACGCTGAAGGCGGCTATCGAGTCGCTGGGCCGCATAGACCTGAAGACCATGGTGGCGCAGGCGCTGCACATGGGCGACGAGGTCCACAACCGCAACCGCGCGGGCACTTCGCTCTTCTACCGCGCTATCGCGCCCGCCGTCATCAAGACCTGCAAGGACCCGGAGACGGCGGCGAAGTCGCTGGAGTTCATAAACGGCAACGATCATTTCTTCCTGAACCTGAGCATGGCGCTGTCCAAGGCTTCGCTGGACGCGGGGCGCGAGGTGAAGGATTCTTCGGTCGTGGTGGTGATGGCGCGCAATGGTACGGACTTCGGCGTGCAGCTCTCCGGCGCGGGCGGGCGCTGGTTCACGGGGCCGGCGGCGGTGCCGGACGCGCTGTACTTCCCCGGTTATACCAAGGCGGACGCGAACCCGGATATCGGCGACTCGGCTATTACGGAGACTAACGGGCTGGGCGGTTTCGCCATCGCGGCGGCGCCGGCTATTGTGCAGTTCGTTGGCGGTACGGCGGCGGACGCGCTGAGTTATACTCTGGCCATGTACGGCATCACGGCGGCCGAGAGCAACATCTACAAGATCCCGGCGCTGGACTTCCGCGGCACGCCGACGGGTATCGACGTGATTAAGGTGGCGAAGTCCGGCATCCTGCCTTTCATCGACACGGGCGTGGCCCACAAGAACCCCGGCGTGGGCCAGGTAGGCGCCGGCGTCCTCAGCGCCCCCCCCGAACCCTTCGCCAAAGCCTTCGAATACTTCGCCAAGAACCTGAAGTAGCCCGACGGCATCACAAATGAAAGAGCCCCGCAAGGGGCTTTTTTTCATTTTACCGCGAGATGTGAAGTCGGGGGACGGCCGGGGAGGGGCTCCTGGCTCCTGGGCAGAGGGAAACCGTTGCGCGGTTTCCCCCCGCCTTGGGAATTTAAGGCGGGGCCCCCCTTCCCCAAAGTCGCCAGGAACCCCTCCCCGGCCGGCCCCCTCCGGGTCTATCTCCAGTTAACCCCTTACGCGCATTGGAATTGATAGAATTGCCGTATGAAAATGCGTATTGCTGGTTATCTGACCCTAATGCTGATCGCTATTCTAATGCTCCCGTCCGTATTCCGCAGATTCTCCGCGTATTACTTTGCGGCTCAAATTCCGCAAGCTCGACAGCAGCGGGTTCTGCCGGATAAACCGATAGATAAAGGTGTGAGCAAAAGTTTCTTTTGTCCTGAAGACACTCTTGCCGGGTTCAAGTTTAGCGAAACTATTTTTATCTCCGAGAAGGAAATACTGGCCGCCTATGGGAGGATCTGTCCCGTCAAACATAACGACGGCCATACAAGGACGTATTCATACTACTCTCCTCCAGGCATTTACATGAAATTGGATATTGAGCAGGAGAGACTTGTTAATGTAGAGGTCACTAAATTGCCGATAGCAAAGGTGACGTGCTCTCCGTCGAGCAATTTTCAGAAGTTCAGCTCAGGCAAAGGACTCAAGCTTGGTGATACGGAGGAAATTGCAAGGAAGATATACGGTGAGCCGTATTTTTACGGGAAATACTACGAGAACCTGCAAAATATTCAAATGCTGTACTCTGATGTTAAGAGTTTTTCTGCTGCCCCGCCTGAGGCTATCCCACCGGGATATGCCTTCAGAATAGTTACTTCAAGCGGAGTGGTGGTTTCTATGCAGTTAATTACCGGCGAATAAATCTATAGCGCAGTGGGCAAGCGAGGGTATGCCTTCGTAGGGGCCTCGGTCGGCCCGAGCTTGCGCAGCGCGAGGGCCGAGTGACGAGGGCCGAGCACGGTGTGCGAGAGCCCGGGTTTTGACGGGCCCGTCCCCACGGTAGGCCGCCTCAGGTGGGATGACCATAAAGATAAACCGCCGGGTTGCCCCGGCGGTTTTAGTGCGCAAGTTAGGAAGATAGGAAGCAGCGTTCCCTAGGTGCCGGGCTGGTATTCAGGCTCGGCGGGGACGGCTACCGGGTGCTTCGCCTTCTTGGGGAGGGCGTTCCAGATCTTCATGGCGAGGAAGAAGCCGATGATAGAGAAGGGCACCAGGAAGACGGGCCACATTTTCCAGTTGGCCGGGTCCTTGGCGAGCTCGCCCACCGGCGTGATATGGCCGATCACGATGGACTGCAGGCCCGTGCCCAGGTACACCATCCCGTCCACAATGCCCGTCGCCGCGCCCGCGTTCTTCGCGCCGCCGAAGTCCGTAGTCGACGTGCCCGACAGGATGCCGTGCACGCCCGTCACCGACATAGAGATCAGCATCGTCGCCGCGCCCGCCCACCACAGGTTCGCGCCCAGCGTCAGCGCCATCATGCCCGCGCTCGCGCCCATCACGCCGTAGAGGATGGCCGCCATCGGCCCGCGGCGCGAATTGAAGATCTTGTCCGAGCACCAGCCCGTCAGGAAAGAACCGGCCAGGCCCGTCAGCAGCAGCATCAGCCCCCAGTTGTTGGACACCCAGAAGGTCTTTTTGAAGCCCAGTTCGGTGGCGTAGATCGGGTACCACTGCATGACGCCGTTGCGGATCACCCCGCTGCAGAACTCTATGCCGCAGACCACCAGCAGCACCGGGTGCGTCAGGATCTTCACGAACACCTGCTTCACCGGCAGGCGCTCGCCGGTGGCGGACACGGATTCCTCGCCGGTGTCGAAGTCCTTGTAGCCCGCGTCGCTCGGGTTATTGCGCAGGAAGAAGAACATGATGAGCCAGAAGAAAGCCAGCATGATGGCCGGTATGAAGAAGAGCCACCAGTTCTGGTCCACGCCGGTGCCGCCCAGGCTGAAGACGGCCGTGAAAACTTTGGCCATCACCGACGGCTCGGCGCCCGCCACGCCGCGGCTGGCCTCTGCCACCGCGAAGCCCCAGTCGAAAGCGAAGTAGAGCCCGAAGGCTATCATCGCGCCGAAGATGGTGGAGAACGTGCCGCGCTCGCGCACATGGAACCACGGCGCCTTCACGGTGACGATGGAGATAGCGCCGTAGCTCTGGAAGTGCATGTTAAGCGCGTAGAGGAACATGAACGAGGAGAACACCGAGACCTGCCAGCCCCAGTTGGCCATGCCGTAGAGGGCGAGGCCCATCAGGAAGTTCACCAGCAGCGCGCCGCCGGTGCCTATCAGCATGGCCAGGCGGCCGCCCAGCCTGTCGGCCAGCGGGCCGGTAACGAGGAAAGAGAGGGCGTATACCCAGGCGCCCACGGCGAAGATCTCGCCGAACTGCGCCTTGGTCATCAGCGCGTCGCCCATCACGCTCTTGGAGACCGTCAGGTTGTAGCGGCCCATGTAGAGGAAGGCGTAGGCGAAGCCGAGAGGGACCCAGTTTAGGGCCCGGCGGAAGCGGTAAGCGGTAGAATGAACGGGTATATCCATGTGAAAATTATACATTTTTGGGAGGAGCCCTCTGTAAAATCGGTGTAAAGCCGCCAAAAGTCCTTGTTTTTACGGGGCGGAATTGCTAATATTATATACGGAAGGTGGCTGAAGTTCAGGCCGCTTTTTTTTCTGTTAAGCAGGTGTCCCATGGAAAACGCTAAATTAGAGACCGAGATAGAAAAGACCCTTGAACAGAGCGGTTTTGAGCTCGTGGATATCAAGCTGGCCAGCCATAACGGCAAGCCGCTGGTCCAGGTGTTCGTGGACCGCGAGACCGGCGGCGTGCTGCTCGACGACTGCGCCGTGCTCAGCGAGAAGCTCGGCGAGTGCCTTGACACCAACAATTTTTACGAGAACGGGTACTTCCTGGAGGTTTCCTCCCCCGGCATGGACCGCGTCCTCAAGAAGGAAAAAGATTTCAAGCGCTTCATCGGTAAGCACGCCAAGGTGCGGCTGAAGCGGCCGGTCAGCGGTTCGCGCGTCTACTATGGCGACATTGCCGGCTTTGAAAACGGGCAGGTGCTACTGTCCGGGGACTTAAAATTCAGCCTGGAGGAGATCGACGAGGTCCGGCTACACCCGACCGACGACGAGATCCTTAAGGGCAAATAACACAGGGGTAACACGAAAATGACCACTAACAAGGAACAGAAGAACAAATCGGAACTTTTGCTGGCGCTGGAGCAGCTCGAGCGCGAGAAGAACATCAAGCGCGACGACGTCTTCAAGACCATCACCGATTCGCTGGTGAGCGCGCTGCGCAAATATTTCGGCAAGACCGCCCAGATCATGGCCGGCATCGACCCCGAGACCGGCGAAATGGCCGGCTTCCTGGTCAAGAAGGTCACTGACCCGGTGGTCTCCCCCGAGCTCGAGATCACTCTCGAGGACGCCCAGAAGCACATGCCCGACGCCAAAATGGGCGACGACGTGCACATCCCCGTGCCGATCAACGACTTCTCCCGCATCGCGGCCCAGACCGCCAAGCAGGTGCTCATCCAGAAGATCCGCGAGATCGAGAAGGTCCGCATCTTCGACGAGTACAAGCCCCGCGAGGGCGAGATCGTCACCGGCCTAGTGCACCACGTCGCCGGCCGCGACATCTTCGTGGACCTCGGCAAGGCCGAGGCCATCCTGCCTTTCTCCGAGCAGATCCGCCGCGAGCACTACAGCGTCAACCAGCGCGTGCGCGCCATCATCCACCGCGTCGACAAGGAGAACAAGGGCCTGCAGATCGTCCTCTCCCGCGCTTCCGGCGCCTTCCTGAAGGCCCTGTTCGAGGCCGAAGTGCCCGAGATCGCAGAGAAGGTCATAGAGATCGTGGACGTGGTCCGCGACCCCGGCTTCCGCGCCAAGGTGCTCGTGCGCAGCAACTCCCCCAAGGTGGACCCCGTCGGCGCCTGCGTCGGCATCCGCGGCTCCCGCATCCGCGTCATCATGAGCGAGCTTGCCAACGAGAAGATCGACCTGATCCCCTACATCGAAGACACCCTGACCATGATCGCCAAGTCCTTCTCCCCCGCCACCGTCAGCTCCGTGAAGGTGCTCGACAAGGAAGGCAAGCGCGCCCAGGTCATAGTTCCCGACGACCAGCTCGCCATGGCCATCGGCCGCGAGGGCCAGAACATCCGCCTCGCCAGCCGCCTGACCGGCTGGGAGATAGAGGTGAAGTCCGAGGGCCAGCGCAACGAGGAGAACAAGAAGACCGTGGACACGGCCATGCAGGACCTCCTCAAGATCGAAGGCATCGGCGCCAAGGTGGCCGAGACCCTTATCACGATGAACGTCCTGGACATCCGCACGGTGTCCGGCCTCACCGAGGAAGAGCTCTGCTCCCTCGAGGGCATCGGCGAGAAGACCGCCCAGAAGATCCTGGCCGGCGCCAAGAAATTCATCGAAGAGAACCCCAATTACGGCATGCAGCCCGCCGAGGCAGCGGCCCCCGAGACTGAAGAGGTGAAAAATGACAGCCAAGAAGAAGGAAAATGAAGATTTAGAGAAGAACGACTCGGCGGCGAAACCTGAGGACGAAGCGAAAGCTGCGCCCAAGAAGAAGGCCGCCCCGAAGAAGAAAGCCGAGGGCGACGCCGCCCCCGCCGCCGACACCGCAGCCGAGGCCGAAAAGAAGGCAACGGCCAAGAAAGCCGCCTCCAAGAAAAAAGAGGAAGGCGACGCCGCGGCCGAAAAGACGGCCAAGGCCGCGCCTAAAGCCAAGAAGACCAAGGCCGAAGAGCCCGCGCCGGAGCCGGAACTGCCCAAGAAGCCCGACCTCAAGCGCTTCATGTTCTCCCATTCCACGGCCGAGGGCACCATCGCCGCCGGACCCACCGGGGCCAAGGAAGAGCCCAAGCCCGTCGAGCCGCCTAAGCCCGCTCCCGCACCCGCACCCGCGGCCGCGGCGCCGGCCCCGGCCGCCCCGGCCAAGCCCGCCGTGCCGCCCACTCCGGGCGCGCCCGCGGCCAAGCCGCCGGTGCCGGGCCTTCCCAGACCCTCTATCTCCGGCCTGCGCCCCAGCGGCCTGTCGCCGGTGATCCGGCCGGCCGGCTCCCCCCCGCCCGCGGCCCCCAGGCCGCCGCAGCGCCTCGTCATCCCGCCGCTCATAAAGCCGTCCGCTCCGCCGCAGCGCCCGGGCCCCGTGCTGCCCAAGCCGCAGACCCCGGTGCGCCCGTCCTACGGCCCTAACCGCGCCATGCCCCCCCGGCCGGGACCCAAGCCGCTTCAGAAACCCGCGGCCCCCGCCGCCAAGCAGGCCCCCGCGGCCGCGCCCGCCGGCACTCCCGGCGAGCAGGGCGCGCTGCCCAAGCTGAAGGTCTCCACCACCGTCATCGTGCGTGAGCTGGCCGAGAAGCTGGGCGTCAAGACCACCGACCTCATCAAGAAGCTGATGGGCATGGGCGTCTTCGCCACCATCAACCAGCGCGTCGAAGAGGACGCCGCCCAGCTGATCGCCGCCGACTACGGCTTCGAGCTGGAGATGGTCCCGATGTACGGCGAGGACGAGCTCCAGGAGGAGATCGAGGCCGAGAAGCCCGAGAACCTCAAGCACCGCTCCCCCATCATCACCATCATGGGCCACGTCGACCACGGTAAAACCACGCTGCTCGACGCCCTGCGCGAGTCCAACGTCGTCGACACCGAGGCCGGCCAGATCACGCAGCACATCGGCGCCTACATGGTGAAGACCCCGCGCGGCAATATCACCGTGCTCGACACCCCCGGCCACGAGGCGTTCACCGCCATGCGCGCCCACGGCGTGAAGATCACCGACATCGTCGTGCTGGTCGTTTCCGCGGTCGACGGCGTGATGCCCCAGACCCTGGAGGCCATCAACCACGCCAAGGCCGCCGACGCGCCGCTGATAGTGGCGATCAACAAGATCGACCTGCCGACGGCCAACACCCAGCAGATCAAACAGCAGCTCGCCAACCACGGTCTGAACCCGGAAGAATGGGGCGGCAAGACGCCGATGGTGGAAGTCTCCGCCAAAAAGCGCCTGAACCTCGACAAGCTGCTCGAGATTATCAGTATCCAGGCCGAACTCATGGAACTGAAGGCCAACCCGGACCGGCCCGGCCAGGGCATCGTCATCGAGTCCCGCCTGGACCCGAAGAAGGGCATCGTGGCCACTATCATCAACGTCACCGGCACCATCAGGCTCGGCGACCCGTTCACCGTCGGCGCCGCGCACGGCAAGGTGCGCGCCATGCTCGACGACAAGGGCAACCGGCTCGAGGAGCTCAAGCCCAGCCAGCCGGCCGAAGTGCTCGGCATCAGCGGCGAAGTCCCCACCGCCGGCGACGTGCTGAAGGTGGCCGAGAACGAGAAGGAAGCCCGCCATGTGGCCGATAAGCGCAAGCTGAACCGCCGCGAGGAGGCCATGAGCCACCAGCGGCACGTGACGCTGCTGTCGCTGAAGTCCCAGGTGGACCAGCACCAGCTCAAGAACCTCAACGTGGTGCTGAAGACCGACGTGTTCGGCTCCCAGCAGGCCATCAAGGACTCGCTCGAGCGCATGAGCACGAGCGAAGTGGCCATCCAGATGCTGCACACCGGCATCGGCAACATCACCGAGTCCGACGTGCTGCTCGCGAAGGCCTCATCGGCCGTCATCCTGGGCTTCCACGTGGACGCCGACAGCAAGGTGCGGGAAGCCGCCAAGGCCGCCGACGTGGAGATCCGCGAATACAGCATCATCTACGACCTGCTCGAGGACGTGCGCGCCGCCATGAGCGGCCTGCTGGCCCCGGAGATCGTGGAACTGGTGACGGGCCGCGCGAAGATCCTGCAGATCTTCGACCTGAGCTCGGGCAAGATCGCCGGCTCGCGCCTGCTCGAGGGTAAACTGGTCCGCAACCAGCAGATCAGGGTCCTCCGCGGCAAGGAGATCGTAGGCACCGGCAAGATCTCCGGCCTCAAGCACTTCAAAGAAGACGTCAGGGAGATAACCGCCAAGGACATGGAGTGCGGCATCCTGATAGACGGCTTCAAGGACTACCGCCCTGAAGACATGGTGGAAGCCATAACCAAGGAGGAGCGTATTCGGCGCCTAGCGGCGCCGGGCGCTTAACCCGGTGGGCTCAAAACGCAACGACAGGCTGAAGGAGCTCTTCCTCCAGGAGATCACGGTGCAGCTGAGGAACGTCCACGGCATAAACGCCAACGGCATCCTCACGCTCACCGGGGCCTCCCTCACCAAGGACGGGAAGGTCCTTTCCGTCTTCTATTCGGTGCTGGGTTCCGCGGAGGACAGGCAGCGCAAGGAGCGGATCCTGCTCGCCAACGCCCGCGATATCCGCACGGCGCTCTTCAAGCGCCTGTGCCTTAAGAACGTCCCGGAGATAGTCTTCAAGTTCGACGAGACGCCGGAGAAGGCCTCGCAGCTGGAAAACATCTTCAAGAAAATACGCTCGGAACATGACAAAACCGATGAGAACCCTGGACCTCGAGACTGAGTTCAAGCGCCTCGAGGAGCTGATCGTAAGTTCGGAGACCTTTTTCCTCGCCGGGCATTTGAACCCGGACGGGGACACTATCGGCTCGATGCTGGCGATAGCGTCCGTCCTCAAGCGCATGGGCAAGAAGGTGACGCTGTTCTCCCAGGACCCGATCCCCGAGAACCTGCGCTTCCTGCCGCAGGCCCGCAGCGTCCGCTCCCGCCTGCCTAAGGGAAAGTTCGACGCGGCCATCCTGCTCGAATGCTCCGTGCCGTCGCGCGGCGGCGCGCTGGAACCGGTGCTCAAGCGCGCCGGCAAGGTGGTCAATATCGACCACCACAAGACCTCGGAGTTCTACGGCGACATCAACATCGTCGAGCCGCACTCCTCCTCCACCGCCGAGATAGTCTACCGCCTGTTCCATAACATGACCGTCAAGGTCACCCGCCGGGAGGCCACCTGCCTCTATACCGGCATGGTGACAGATACCGGCCGCTTCCATTTCCCGGCCACCAGCCCGCGCACGCTGGAGATCGCCTCCCGCCTGCTCGAGACCGGCTTCAAATTCTCCCGCATCAACGACCTGCTCTACGCCACCAAGGCCTGCGAATCGCTGAAGATCCTGGGCCGGGCCCTGGAAAGCCTGGAGCTCAAGTACGGCGGCAAACTGGCCGTGCTGACCCTCAAGGTCAAGGATTTCAAGGATTTCGACGCGCGCTCCGAGCACAGCGAGAACGTCATCAACTACGGCATGATGCCCCCCGGCGTGAAGGCCGCGGTGATGTTCCGCGAGGAGAGCGAGCGCATCAGCGTCACTTTCCGCTCCCGCGGCCACCTGGACGTCAGCCTGGTCGCCAAGTCATTCGGCGGCGGCGGGCACCGCAACGCCTCCGGCTGCCGCATGAAGGCCACTCTCGACGTGGCCCGCGCCAAAGTGTTCGCCGCGCTCTCGCGCCTGCTGGCCTGATGAACGCGCCCGGCCCGCAGCCCTCGGGCCTCTTCCTCTTCGACAAACCGAAAGGCATCACTTCCCACGACGCCGTGGACCTCCTGCGCGCCAAGCTGGGCCTCCGGCGCATCGGCCATACCGGCACTCTGGACCCCATGGCTACCGGCCTGCTGATCCTGCTGGCCGGTGCGGCCACCAAGGCGCAGCAGGCCCTGCAGGGCTCTCCTAAGATCTATTCCGGGACCGTCCGTTTCGGCGCGGAGACCGATACGTGGGACGCCGAGGGCAAGACCGTCGCCGAGGCCCCGCTCCCCGCCCTGGACGCCGCTTCCGTCGGCCGGGCCGTCGCGGCCCTGAACGGCAGGATCACTCAGCAGGTCCCCCCCTATTCCGCGGTGCGGCTGAAGGGCCGGCCCATGTACGAAAGCGCCCGCAGCGGCGCGGCCATGCCGGAAGTCAGGCGCGAGGTTGAGGTGAAGTGGATTTCCTGGGAGGCCGCGGGCGCCGAACTGCGCTTCGAGCTGGAATGCTCCGGCGGCACTTATGTCCGCTCGCTGGCCCGGGAGCTTGGCCTGCTGCTCGGCTCGCGCGCCCACCTGGCGTCCCTGCGCCGGGTTTCCATAGGTCCCTACGGAGTGACCGAAGCCGTCACCGCCGACGCCCTGGCCGCGATGACGCGCGAGCAGGCGGCCGCGCGGCTGAAACCGCCGCCCGGAGGGGTTGGTGCTTAATTTCGTGGCTATCGGCAGTTTCGACGGCGTGCACCTCGGGCACCGCCGGATAGTGCGCGCCGCAGTGCGCGAGGCGCTGCGCCTGGGCCTCGACAGCCGCGTGGTCTATTTCCCCTTCCCCCCGAAATTCTTTTTTTCCGGCGAGACCGAGAACTGCCTGATAACGCTGCCAGAAGAGCGGGAGGCCCTGCTGCAAAGCCTGCGCCCCGGCGCGGTGGAGCCGCTGGCCTTCGACCATGCGCTCTCTTCCATGCCGGCCGCCGCTTTCTTTTCCGGCGTGGTGCTGGGCCGCCTGGCGGCGGGCGGCCTCTGCGTGGGCCCCGACTTCGCCGTCGGCAAGGGCCGCGAGGGGCACCTGGATTTCCTGAAGGCAGCGAGCCAGCTGGCCGGCATAGCTTTCAAGGCCGTGCCGTTCTCCCGGCGCGGCGGCCACAGGATCTCGTCGAGCCTTATCCGCGCGCACCTGCGCGAGGGGCGCGTGGAAGAGGCCAACGCCTGCCTGGGCTGGACCTACTCCGTCGCCGGCCCGGTCATCAAGGGCGCGGGGCTGGGGCGCAAGCTCGGCTACCCCACGGCGAACATCGGCGCGCACCCGGCCAAGATCCTGCCGCCTGGCATTTTCGCGGCGCGGGTGAAGGTGGGCCGCGAGGTCTTCAACGCCGTGCTCAGCGTCGGGCGCCGCCCGACGGTGAATACGCTGGGCGGCAAGATGATACTGGAAGCGCATTTGCTGGATTTCTCCCGCATGATCTACGGAAAAAAGGTTGAAGTCTCTTTCCTGAAGCACATCCGCCCGGAGCGCAAGTTCGCCTCGAAGGAATCCCTGATCAGCCACATACAGGACGACATCTCCGTCGCCCGTCGGTACTTCTCTAAACACTGATCTACGCCGCGGGGGCATGCCGCCTCGCTCCTGGCAGAAGGGAACCGTTGCGCGGTTCCCCCCGCCCTTGGGAATTTATGGGCGGGGCCCCCCTCCCCAAAGTCGCTCAGCGGCATGCCCCCGCGGCGCTTGGAGAAATATTAAATTATTTCTGGTTTTGAGCGGCGCTGGAAGCGGCCGCCGAAGGTTTTCGGGGCGGTTAGTTCGCCGGACTCGGCGACTACCGCTCCGCGCAGGACCGTATACTTCGGGAAGCCGTAGAGCTTCCGGCCCTGCCACGGGGAGAAATCGGTGTTGTGCTGCATTTTGCGCCAATCGGCTTTGACTGGGGCGGAGGGGTCGATTATCGCGAAGTCGGCGTCGAGGCCGGGCTTTATAAAACCTTTCGAGGACAGGCCCATTATCCGCGCTGGATTTTCACACAGGACCTGTATCATTTTAGCTAAAGATATTTTGCCGGCTTTGACGCCGTAGGTGTAGGCCGTGGCCAGCAGTGTCTGCGCCCCGGGCAGGCCCATGGGCAACTTCCTGATGTCGCCGCCCCAGGCGGCTTTCTGTTCACGGGTGAAGGTGCAGTTGTCGGTGGCAAGCACCTGCAGGCGGCCTTGCCTGAGGGCGCGCCACAGCGCCGCGTTATCCTCTTTGGTCCTGATGGGCGGGCAGCAGGAGTACAGATGCCCGTCTTTGACCCTGAAGCAGCTTTCGTCGAGCGCCAGGTACTGCGGGCAGGTTTCCCCCATGACTTTCAGGCCCGCCGCCCTGGCGGCGGCGACCAATGCCGCCGAGCCGGAGGCGGAGAGGTGCACGAAATAGACCGGCGCGCCGGAGGCGGCGGCCAGGCCCGCCACCCTGCCTACGGCCTCAGTCTCGGTGAACGGCGGGCGGGACAGCGGCAGGGCCTGTATGCCCTTCGACGGGGCGAAGATGCCGGTCAGGAAGTCTATGACGGGCCCGTTCTCGGCGTGCACGCACACAAGCGCGCCCAGGCGGCCGGCGGCCTCCAGGGCCGCGGTCAGGGAGGCGTCGGCCGCCAGCAGGCCGCGGGCGCCGTAGGCGGTGAACATCTTGAAAGTCGGAGCCCCGGCCCTTACCGCTGCCCTCATGCGGCCTGCCGGATCTTTCAGCCGGTCCCAGCCGGTCAGCATGCAGTGGAAAGAGAAGTCCGCGTAGCAGCGCCCCTCGGCCTCTTTTACGCGGTCCTTGAGCCCTTTTAGAGGGTCTTCGCCCGGGCCCTGGCCGGTATAATCGATGAAGGTGGTGGTACCGCCGCAGACGGCGGCGGCGGAGCCGGAGGTAAAATCGTCGGCGGTGTACCTGCCGGGCCCCAGCTTCAGCCGGAAGTGGGCGTGCGCGTCTATCACTCCGGGCAGGACCAGCAGGCCCCGCGCGTCGATGGAGCGGACGGCGCGCGGAGGTGTTTTGGCGGCCGGGCGTACCGCGGCTATGCGGCCCCCGCTCACAAAAATGTCCTTAACGGCGGCTTTGCCGCCGATAACGGTTTTGCCGCCGAGTATGGCCAGGTCGAAAGACATGGCCGTCAGCCTTTGGCGAGATGATTGTGGTGATGGGGCATGTCGGCCCTGTCGTGGTGGCCGAAGACGATGTTATAGGCGAGGAAGGTGGCCGAGACGAAGGAGAACGCGCACATGACCAGCCAGGCCCAGAGCGCCTGCGGGTTGGCTTCGGTCTGCGTGACGATATAGGCCAGGAAGCCTATGAAGCCCGTCGCGACCAGCCAGAAAATTACGAAGACGGCGCGTATTATGATAGCCATTGGTTAATTCTATAGATTAATACAGTTCAAGTCAACGGCCCTGAAGCGCCGAAAAAAGCGGCGTGCAGCGCTTTAAGGGCCGCTTCCCCCCTTTCGGCGGGCACGCGCAGCGTGAACGCCCCGGCGGCAGAGCGCAGCAGCGCGGCGCAGGGACCCGCGGCAGCGAGCCCCCTGGCGGCGTGCGCCCGGGAGAGCTCCCGGCCCACGGCAGACACCAGGGCGCCGTCCGGCGCCTTTCGCAGAGAGAGGCAGGAAACGCCCGGCCTGCCGCCCCCGGCGTTGATCAGCGTGCCGGGCTCGTCGTGGAACGAGGAGCGCAGGTGCAGCGGGATGGAATGCTTTGCCGCGTAAGCGATGGCGCCCAGCTGGCGCACCTCGGTGCCCAGGGCGGACAGCGCCACGACTTCGGCGTAGGTCAGGGCCTTTATGGGCCGGGCTTCCGGCACTATGGCCGGGTGGGCTGTATAAATGCCTTTCACGTCTGTGCGGAACTCGCAGAGCGCGGCACCGAGCGCGCGGGCCAGCGCCACAGCGGTGAAATCCGAACCGCCGCGGCCCAGCGTGGTCACGTCCCCGCCGCCCGTGCTACCCTGGAAGCCGGCCACCACCGGTATTCGGCCGGCGGCGAGCTCCCGCCTGAGGCGGCGCGCGTCCACGGCCCTGACGGCCGCGGCTGAAAATCTATCGTCGGTACGGATGCCCGCCTGGGCGCCCGTCAGTGAGACGGCCTTGCGCCCCTCGGCCTGCAGGGCGAGCGCCAGCAGCGCGGCGCTGATCTGCTCGCCGGAGGCCAGCAGCGCGTCCGTCTCGCGCGGGGAAAGGCGCTGCCCGCCCGCCTGCGCCGCGAGCGCCAGCAGGTCGTCGGTGGCGTCGGCCGGGGCCGAGACCACCGCGACCGGGGAAAAGCCGCGGCGGCGCGCGGCCGCCACCATGCCAGCCGCCCGGCGTATCTTGCCCGGGTCGGCCAGCGAGCTCCCGCCGAATTTTATGATTATGGTTTTCATCTCGAAAGAAACGGCCCGGCCGCCATGCCGGCCGGCCGGGCCAGTTCCGCGCCGCGGGCTTACACCATGGTCGCGGTGACGCGGATGATCTCGGCCAGCGTCGTAGTGCCGGCGCGGGCCTTAAGGATGCCGTCCATCAGGAGCGTGCGCATCTTGCCGCTCCTGATCGCGGCGCGCTTTATGACGTCGGTCGGGGCGTGGTCGAGGATGTGCTTGCGGATCTCCTCGTTCATCAGCATCAGTTCGAAGATGCCGACGCGGCCCATGTAGCCGGTATTGCGGCACTCCGGGCAGCCCTTCTCCACCTTGTAAGTGGCGCCGGGCTTGAGGATGAGCTCCTTGACGATCTTGCCTTCGTCGGGGTCCATGTTCTTTACGAATTCGTTGACTACCGGCTCCGACGGGGGTGCCGCGTTCTGAGAGCACTTGGGGCAGACCTTGCGCACCAGGCGCTGGCTCATGGCGCCCAGCATCGAAGAGCCGATAAGGAAGGGCGGCACGCCCATCTCGAAGAGGCGCTCGATAATGCTGGCGGAGTTGATGGTGTGGATGGTGGTGAACAGCAGGTGGCCGGTCAGGGCCGCGCGCAGGCTGATCTCGGCGGTGTCGAAGTCGCGGATCTCGCCCACCATGATGACGTCCGGGTCCTGGCGCAGGATGGTGCGCAGGCCCTCTGACCAGGTGAAGCCGGTCTTGGCGTTGATCTGGGCCTGGTTGATGCCCTCGAGGCGGTATTCCACCGGGTCCTCGAGCGTGATGATGTTGATCATCGGGGTGTTGATGTTCTTGAGTATCGCGTAAAGCGAGGTGGTCTTGCCGGAGCCGGTGGAGCCGGTGATGAAGAAGATGCCGTACGGGTTGCGGATGAGCTTCTTGATCAGCGTCAGCGCGTCCTGGTCCAGGCCCACCTGGTCGAGGTCCAGGCCCAGCTGCTGCCGGTCCAGCACGCGCAGCACCAGCTTCTCGCCGTTGACGGTCGGAAAGGAGGAAACGCGCACCTGGATGGCGCGGCCGGCCAGCATCTTCTGGAAGCGGCCTTCCTCGTTGCGGAAAGAGGTAGGGGGTTCGGGATCGAAGCCGGCGAGCACGCGGATGCGCTGGGTCAGCGGGATGTCGGAGTTCTTCGGCGAGCTCAGCATGTCCTGCAGGATGCCGTCCACGCGGAAGCGGACGCGGAGGTTCGCGCCCTGGGACTCGATGTGCACGTCGCTGGCGCGCTCCTCGACGGCGTGCTCGAGGATGAGGTCGCTGAGCTTGATGGCGAGGTCTATGCCTGGCGCTCGGCCCTTGGACTTTACTATCTCGTTATAGCCTTCTTCCAGCGTGCCGGTGGTCTGCACCGGCGCCTGCTGGCCGGGCTGCGGGCTTTCCCCCTCCTGCTTGTTTCCCCAGAATGCCATAGCTGTCTCCTAGCCGCGCAAAATTCGCGAAGGACTTTCAAAAATTATAACAAAATTCACTTGTACTCCACCTTTAGGATGGCCAGGTGCTTCTCGCCGCTGGGCAGGCGCACCTTTACCGAGGCGCCGACAGTAGAGCCGAGCAGCCCCTGGGCCAGCGGCGAACTGACCGAGATGCGCCCTTCGGCCGGGTCGGCCTCGTCGGCGCTGGACAGGGTGTAGACCAGCGTGGCCTTGGTGTTCTCGTCGCGCATGGTCACGGTGGCGCCCAGGCTGACCTGGTCCTTGTTGACGGCCATGTTGTCCACGATCTTGGCCGAGCGCAGGCGCAGCTCCATCTCGTTGATGCGGGCCATGAGCTGGCTCTGTTTCTGTTTGCCGTAGATGTAGCCGGCGTTCTCTTTCAGGTCGCCCTGCTCCCGGGCGTCGTTGATCTCCACGGAAAGGTCGTTTTTCTGTTTCTTGAGTTCCAAAAGCTCGGCCTGCAGCTTCTCAAAGCCGTCTTTGGTCAGGTATGTGTCTGTCATTCTTCCCCCCGTTTAAACAAAACCCCGTCCCGCTGTGCACTGTGTCTGCGGGACAGGGCTGCGTTGAAAATCTGTGGCACCGGGAGGTCTCGAACCTCCGACCTAGCGCTTATGAAACGCCCGCTCTAACCCCTGAGCTACGGTGCCAAAATCGTTGGCGGGCTGGTTTCTTCACCGGGGGCCAAGGGCCTTCGGGTGAACACGAAAAGTATATCAAAAAGTTGTTGTAAAGACAAATTTTGTTTACTACAATTCTCAATGTAATCGCGCAATTTCCGCGGGTAAAGGGGTTAAAAATGTCCAATGTGAAAGTTTCCAAGGAAGAACTGCTGAAGAAGGCCAATAAGCCCGCCGAAGACGCGATGCAGCTGCACCCTTTCTATAAAGGAAAAGTGGAAGTTTCCCCCAAATGCTGCATCCGCGACATCAACGATTTTGCCATCTGGTACACCCCCGGCGTGGCCTCAGTCTGCAAGGATATACAGGCACACCCCGAGAAGGTCTACGAGCATACCAATAAGGGCAACATGGTGGCCGTGGTCTCGGACGGCACCCGCGTGCTGGGACTGGGCGACATCGGCCCCGAGGCCGGCCTCCCCGTGATGGAGGGCAAGGGCCTCATCTTCAAGTATCTCGGCGGCGTGGACGCCTTCCCCATCTGTCTGGCCACCAAGGACCCTAAGGAGATCATCCGCACCGTGCAGCTGCTCGCCCCCTCCTTCGGCGGCATCAACCTGGAGGACATAGCCCAGCCCAAGTGCTTCGACATCCTCGACGAGCTGCGCCGCACCATGACCATTCCCGTCTGGCACGACGACCAGCAGGGCACGGCGACGGTCTGCCTGGCCGGCCTCATTAACGCCCTCAAGATCGTCAAGAAGAGCATTAAGGACGTCAAGATCGTCCTGTTCGGCGCTGGCGCGGCCAATATCCGCATCGGCACCCTCTACATGCATTACGGCGCCAAGCCGGAGAACCTCGTTTACGTCGACTCCAAGGGTACGCTGCACAAGGGCCGCACCGACCTGAAGGACCACCGCGAGAAATGGCATATGTGCCAGGTCACCAACGGCGCGCAGATCGTGGGCAAGCTGCCGGACGCGCTGAAGGGCGCGGACGTCCTGAGCGCCGCCTCCACCCCCGGCCCCGACATCATTAAGAAAGAGTGGGTGGCCACCATGGCCAAGGACGCCATCTGCTTCCTGACCGCCAACCCCATCCCGGAGATGTGGCCCTGGGACGCCAAGGAAGCCGGCGCTAAAGTGGTGGGCACCGGCCGCTCCGACTTCCCCAACCAGGTCAACAACTCCCTCGGGTTCCCCGGCATCTTCCGCGGCGCGCTCGACGTGCAGGCCAAGACCATCACCGACGAGATGTGCGTCGCCGCCGCCGAGGCGCTGGCGGGCTACGTGGTAAAGAAGGGCAAGATGAGCGAGGACTACCTGCTGCCGCACATGGACGAGCCGGAGGTCTATATCGACGAGGCCGTGGCCGTGGGCCTGAAGGCCATAGAGCAGGGCCTGGCCCGCAAGATACTGACGGAGGCCGAACTCCGCAAGAGCGCCGAGACCATGATCAAGCGCGCCATCAAGGACGTAGAGGTCCGCCAGGCCAGCGGCATAGTCAAGCTGCCGTAAGCCGCGGCGGCGCCGAAAAAGCCCGGGGCAGCCCGGGCTTTTTTATTCCGCGGCCCGCCCGCCGCTTTCTTGATATAATTTATTTTTAAAGGGGATTACCGTGAGCGGAACAAAGAGCGCGACAAAAAGAACCGGGCCCGCGGCCTTCGCGCTGGCGTATATCAGCTCCATGCGGCTCTACTACGCCTTCGTCACCGGCATCGCCGGGTGGATAGGGGTCTCGTTCTACTCCTACATCTCCGCCACCCCGGAGTTGAGCGTCCGGAACATCGGCATCCTGGCCATCCTCTTCCTGAGCTGGGGCATCAACCAGATCATCAACGACTACCTGGGCCTGCCCGAGGACCGCATCAACGCGCCCAACCGGCCCATGGTGACGGGCGAACTGAATGCCGCCCTCGCCGTGCGCCTTTCCGCCGTGCTGATGGCGGGCGTGGTGGTGCTGTCCTGGTTCCTGAACCCCTGGTCGGTCATTCCCATCCTGCTCGGCGTACTGCTCAACGTCCTTTATGAGTACGCGAAGGCCTGGTCGCTGACCGGCAACCTGATCTTCGGCCTGTCGATAGCGATGTGCACCATCTACGGCTTCCTCGCGGCGGGCCCGGTGCCTTCCCCCGCGTTCACCACCAACCGCGTCAGCGTCTTCATTCTCGTCACGGTGATGAACGGCCTGATGACCTACTTCACCTATTTTAAGGACTATACCGGCGACAAGGCCGCCGGCAAGAACACCTTCATCGTCCGGCACGGCCTGCGCACGGCGCGCGTGGCCGGCGTGCTGGGCGCCTTCCTGCCCACCATCCTCTTCCTGCTGTTCGTCTGGACCGGCTGGATCCCCAGCGGCGACATCCTCTACGCGCAGAACTTCGTCTTCTGCGGCGTGATGACGGTGTTCCTGCAGTTCTGGACGGCGGTGCTCTACTATATGCATCCGCAGGGCCGGCGCACCTATTTCAGCCTTGTCACCAACATCAGGGCCTGCGTGGCGGGCCAGGTCACGCTGATAGCCATCTTCAACGGGACCCTGGCGCTCTACCTCTTCGCCGCCAGCTATGTCTTCGTCGGGTTCCTCTTCGACCTTTATAAAGATGCCAGGTCCTGACGGCCGCTTTCTCACCGGGGCGGGCCAGGCCCTGCTCTACCTGCGCATAGCGCTGCACGCGGCCGCGCGCTACGCCCTGCGGCCCGGCCGCTTCGGCTGGTCGCTTCCCGCCTACGCGCGATTCCTCGTCCGCGCGCTGCGCCTGCTGCTGGTCTTCCGCGACAACAAGCCCGTGCTCACGCCTGGCGGCTGGAAGATAGACCTCTACCTGCCCGCCTGGCCCTCGCGCGCCTTCTTCTGCGCGCTCGAATCGAAGCTCCTGGTCTCCCCGCCGATGCCGCTGACGGTGGTCTTCTCCATGACCAAGGCCTGCTCGTACAAGTGCTCGCACTGCTACCAGCACCGCGACGGCGGCGAAGACCTGCCCGAGGACCTGCTGCTGGGCGCGGCCCGCGGCATGCAGGACCTCGGCGTGGCGATGTTCGATATCGAGGGCGGCGAGCCGCTGCTGCGCCTGCCGCGCCTCCTGAACCTGCTGCGCGCCATAGACGACCGCTCCGAGCTGTGGATCAACACCACCGGCGCGGGCCTGACTCCGGAGGGCCTGCGGGAGCTGAAGGCCGCCCGCCTGTTCGGCGTCATGATCTCCGTACATTCCCCCTCCCCCGCCGCGCACGACGCCCTTACCGGCGTGCCCGGCTCTTTCGAGACGGCCTGCGGCGCCGCGCGCTTTTTCCGCGCCGCCGGCGTCGCTGTGGCGGTCAACAGCGTGCTCTCCGAGGGCGAACTCCGGGCCGGCGGGCTGGAGCGGCTGATGGACCTGGCACGTGAGCTCGGCGCGGATTTCGTGCAGCTCATCCACCCCAAGCCGGCCGGCAACTGGCTGGGCCGCAAAGAGAACATGCAGCAGGACCCCGCCGTGATAGAGCAGGTGCGCGCCCTGCACCGGCGGTATAATTCCAGCCCCGGCGGCTATCCCTGCCTGGTCTCCCAGGTGCTGGAGGAGCAGGAAACCCGCCTGGGCTGCACCGCCGGCGGCGTGGACCGCTTCTACCTCAACGCCTACGGCGAGGTACAGCCCTGCGAGTTCCTTAACCTTTCCTTCGGCAACCTGCGCGAGGAACCGCTGCGGGTCATCATGCAGCGCATGCGCGCCTATTTCCCGGAGCCCTGCTCCGACTGGCTCTGCTGCACCCAGTCCGGGGAGATAGAGCGGCTGTTCCGCGAGCAGAAGCTGGAGCGGACCCCGCTGCCGTGGCCGGTCACCAAGGCCCTGGTAGAGGGCTGGACCCGCGGCCGCCCGACGCCGCTGTATAAGAAACTGGGCATCTACAAGCGATGAAATTATTGCTGATCATGAATCCCGGGTCGCGCTCCGGCAGGGGGCGCGCCCTGTGGCCCTGGCTGCAGGAGCGCCTGACCTCCGCCGGCGTCCGCTTCCGGTGCGCCGTTACGGCGGCTCCCTGTGACGCCGTGCGGCTGGCCCGCGAAGCTGCGCCCGACGAAACGCCGGTGGCCGTAGGCGGGGACGGCACCATCAACGGCGCGCTGGACGGGCTGCTGCAGGCCGGCAGGCCCGACCCGGAGCTGGGGGTGCTCTACACCGGGACCAGTCCCGACTTCTGCCGCTTCAACGGCGTTCCAACGGAACCGGAGGGCGCCCTGCGGGCCCTGCTCGAAGGCGCGTCCGCGCCCCGCGACGCCGCGCGCATAACTTACCGCGGTTACGACGGCGCCGGGCTTACCGCGCATTTCGGCTGCAGCAGCAATATCGGGCTCGGGGCCGCCGTGGCGCGCCGGGCCAATACCTACCGCCGCTGGCTGGGCGACGCCGGGGGCACCGGGCTGGCCGTGCTGCGGGCGCTGGCCGGCAAGAGCGCGCCTGACCTTACGCTCGTCCTCGACGGGCAGGCTTATCCTTTGCGGGCCGTGGATAACCTGACCGTGGCCAAGAACCCGCAGATAGCGTCAGGCCTGAAGCTGGCGCTCGACCTGCGCCCCGACGACGGGCGGCTCTGCGCGCTGGCCGTGCACGGCCGGACCCGCCTGGGCCTGCTGCGCCTGGTGCCGGGCTTCTACTCCGGCGCGGTGGCGGCCGACCCTTCCGTTTTTCTGCGGTTCTGCTCCAGGATAGAGGTTCGCTCAGCCGCGCCCTGCGAAGTTGAGTTCGACGGCGATCCGCGCGGGCTGCTGCCGGCCGAGATAGCGGTCCTCCCCCGGGCTTACCGGCTCATAGGCGCCCGCCCATGAACGAATACGACCTGATAACCAGGCTGGCCGCGCGGTTCCCCAGGAGCCCGCGGCAGTCCAATGCCCTCTTCGGCTCTGACGCCGAAGTGCTGAACATAGGGGGCCGGCGCTGGTGCCTTACGATGGACGAATTCTCGCCGGAGGAAGACCATTTCTCCGGCGCACCGGAGGCGCTCGGCTGGAACCTGGCCGTGGCGACGCTCAGCGATCTGCTGGCCTGCGGCGCCGAGCCCGAATTGTTCATGCAGGCGCTGGTGCTGCCGGAGCGCGGCGGGGAAGGCTTCGCCAAAGGGCTCTCCGCAGGCCTGCGCAAAGCCCTGGCGGCCGCGGGGTGCTCTCTTTGCGGCGGAGACCTGGGGCGCGCTGAAACCTGGCGCTATACCGGCTTCGCCATGGGCCCCGCCCCGCGCCGGCCCATCGGTCACGACCTGCCGCCGGGAGACTATACGCTCTGGGTCACCGGGCGCCTGGGCGACGCCAACCTGGCTGCCCTGCGGGGACTGCCCACGCCGCGCTTCGAGCTGCGGCTGCCAGAGTCCCGCGCGCTGCGCGGCCGGGCCGCCGCCTGCGTAGACACCAGCGGCGGCCTGGCCGACGCCATGTGGCTGCTGCTGCGGCGCAACCCGCGCTTCCGGTTCGAAATAGACCTGTCCGCAGTGCCGTTCGCGCCGGGGGTAGAGAGCGCCGCCGCGCGGGCGGGCCTGCACCCAGGGGCTTTCCTGCTGGGCGGCGCAGGCGAATACGAACTGCTGTTCGCCCTGCCGGCCGGCCTGGGCGCGGCGGCGGCCGGGAAGGTCCGACGCGCCGGCGCAACTCTGGTAGGGTGGGCCGCCGCCGGCCGCAAGCCCGGAATTTACTTCGCGGCCTCCGGCGGGGCCCTGGCGCAAATGAAAGCTCCCCCGCCGTGCCCGAGGAGCGCCGGCTCCCTGGAAAGCTATATCCGCGAAACAGCCGCCGTCTCAAAGCGGCTGTTCGGGAGCCCGGCATGAGCCAACTCTTTTCCCCGCTGCGGCTGAAGCACATAACCCTCCGCAACAGGGTGCTCCGGGCCGCCACCTACGAGGGGCTGGGCGACGCCGACGGCCTCCCGCGGCCAGCGCTGGGCGAGCTTTACGCCCGCCTGGCCGAGGGAGGCTGCGGCGCCATCGTCACCGGCTTCGCGTTCATCTCCCGGGAGGGGCGGGCCATGCAGCCGGGCCAGTGCGGTATCGACGCCGAAGATAAGGTCCGGCCCTGGGCCGATATAGTTGCCCGCGCCAAAGCCGCCGCGCCGGACATCAAGCTCTTCATGCAGCTCGCGCACGCCGGGCGCCAGACGCGCCGCGAGGTTACGGGACTGCCCGTCGTTGGCGCGTCCGGCCGCAAGTGCAGCTATTTCCGCCAGGCGGTTTCCCCGCTCGACGAAGCCGGCATCCTGCGCGTGATCGGCGAGTTCGCGGCGGCCGCCGTGCGCGCCCGCCGGGCGGGGTTCGACGGCGTGCAGCTGCACGCGGCGCACGGCTACCTGCTCCACCAGTTCCTGTCCCCGTGGACCAACAACAGGACGGACCGCTGGGGCGAGCGGTCCCTGTTGCTGCGCGAGACCGTACGCGCCGTAAAAGCCGCCTGCGGCACGGAGTTCCCGGTGCTGGTCAAGCTGAGCGCCGCCGACGACAATACGCCCGGCGTCCGCGTGGACGGCACGGCGCGCACGGTCAAAGAGCTGGAAGGCCTGGGCGTCGAGGCCTGCGAGATCAGCTACGGCACCATGGAGTACGCGCTCAATATCATGCGCGGGGCCTGGCCGGTGGAGACCGCGCTGCGCGTGAACCCCCTCTTCAACCGCCTGCCCCGCCCGGCGCTCGCGCTCTGGAAATTCTTCTGCCTGAAGCGGCACCTCGCCCGCCTCATCCCCTACGAGGAAAATTACAACCTGGCGGCAGCCGCCGGTATAGCCAGGGCCGCGGCGATGCCCATTATCTCCGTCGGAGGCCTGCGCTCGTCGGCGGCCATGGAGGCCGCCGTTGCCGAACACGGCCTGGCGGCGGTCAGCCTGTGCCGGCCGCTGGTGCGCGAGCCGGACCTGCCGCTCAAGTTCATGAATGGCGTTTCCACTGCTTCCACTTGCAGCCAGTGCAACCTCTGCACCATATACTGCGACAGCGGCGAACCGCTCAGGTGCCGCTGCGGGGCTTAACTTATGACAACCGAAAATAATGGACAGAAAGTCTTCGAGGATTTTATAGGCGGCGGAGGCCAGGCTGACCTTTTCGACAAGGCCGGCGAGCTGGACGCCTATTTCAAGGGGCACAGCTACGCGCAGAGCTACGGCAGCGCCCTCGGCGTACAGCTGCTGGGCGCCTCTTCCAGGCAGCCCGAGCTGCTGGAAGCCGACGGCCGCCGCCACGAGGCCCTGATGCTGGGCTCCAATTCCTACCTCGGCCTGACCACCCATCCCGAAGTAGTGGCCGCCAGCAAGGCCGCCTGCGACAAGTACGGCTACGGCACCGGCGCCGTTTCCCTCTACGCCGGAACGACCGACCTGCACAAGCGCCTGGAGCGCGCTATCGCCGAGTTTTACGGGGCGGAGGACGCCATCCTGTTCCCCTGCGGCTATTCCGCCAACGTCGGCATCATCTCCGCGCTGTGCGGACCGGGCGACGTGGTTATAAACGACGCCGCCAACCACGCCTCCATCTTCGACGGGTGCCGGCTGTCAGGCGCGGACATCAAGGTCTACCTGCACAACAACATGCGCCACCTGGAGAAGACCCTGCGAGCCCTGCCGGAGGCGAAAAAGGGCCGCCTGATCATAACTGACGGCGTCTTCTCCATGGCCGGCGACCTGGCCCCGCTGGGCGAGATAGTCGCGCTCGCGGCGCGCTACGGGGCCCGCGTGATGGTGGATGACGCGCACGGCCTGGGCATCGTGGGCCCGACCGGCCGCGGCACCGCCGAGCAGTGCGGCGTAGCCGGCAAGATCGATCTCTCAGCGGGCGTTCTCAGCAAATCCCCCGGCGGGCTGGGCGGCTACTGCGCAGGCTCGGCCGCCGTAGTGCAGTACCTGCGCTTCTACGCCCGCACCTATTTCTTCTCCACCAGCCTGCCGGCCCCGGTAGCCGCGGGCCTGCTCGAGGTCTTCCGGCTGTTCACCGAAGACAAGGCCGGCCGCGCTCAGCTGTGGCGCAACATAGACGCGCTGCGGTCGGGTCTGCAGGCGCTGGGCTTCGACACCGGCAGCAGCGGCTCCGCCGTCATCCCGGTTATCGTCGGGGACGAGCTCAGGCTGGTGGCCCTTTGCAACGACCTGCGCGAGCGCGGGGTCTACACCAACATCGTCACCTACCCGGCGGTGCGCCGCAAGGAATGCCGGCTGCGGCTGTGCGTTATGAGCACGCTGACGCCGGAAGACATCGCCCGCATACTCGCCCTCTTCGCCGAGCTCGGCCGCAAGCACGGCGTGATAAAATGAAAAAAGTCCTGGTCACCGGGGCCGCCGGCTTTATCGGCGGGTACTGCGCGCGGGAATTCGCCGCGCGCGGGTGGCATGTGTTCGCCCTGGAGCACAGGACGCCGATGGCTAAATTCGAGCCGGGCCCCGGCGCGCTGACCGTGCTGCGGGGCGACGCGTCCGACGGCGCCTCACTCGGCGACGCGGCGCGGGCGGCCGGCGGTTTCGACGCGGCCGCCCATTGCGCCGGGCGCGCCTCCGACGTGGGCCGCAGGGAAGAGTTCCGCCGCGCCAACCTCGAGCCGGTCCGGCACCTGGCCGGCCTGGTGCGGGCGGGCGCCGTAGGGAGGGTGGTCTTCGTATCCTCCACCGACGTTTACGGCCTGCGGGATTTCTCCGGCGAGGCCGAGGACGCCCTGCCGCTGCAGGACAACCTCGGCAATCCTTACCCGGAGTTCAAGATAGCGGCTGAGCGCCTGCTGCGCGAGGAACTGCCGCCGGAAAAATACTGCATCATCCGCCCCGCCGCAGTCTGGGGGCACGGCGATAAGACCTTCGCCCCCCGCATCCTGGACTTCCTCAAGCTGACGCCCTGGATCATCCATTTCGGGCGCTGGCGCGGAGCCAACCGCTGGCCGCTGGCCCACGTGCGCAACGTGGCCGCCGCTGTGCTGCTGGGCGCAGAGGCCGCGGCCGCCGCGGGGCTGGCGGTGAACGTCATAGACAGCGAGCGCACCAGCGCGGACGAGTTCTACCGGCTGCTGGCCTCGGTCTACCTGCCGGAGCGGAGCTTTAAAAGCGTAACGCTGCCCTTCGCGGCGGGCCGGGCGCTCGGGACAGGTATAACGGCCGTTTCCAACCTGCTCAACCTCGACCGTCCCTTCATGGACCCTTCGCTCTACGCCCTGTACGCGGCTAACTGCAGCCTGGATTTCGATAATACCCGCCTTAAAGACCTGTTCGCCGGTGCCGGGCGCGCCCTTGTGACCCGCGCGGAGGGTATAGACGAACTGCGGCGCCTTCCCGCGCTCTGAAGCCATATTTTCATTTGAAAAGCGGTTCTTTTCAAATGAGAATTCTAAACCTTGTCCTGACAGCTCCCCCGCATAATTTCAAGCGATTCCCAATCGAAAACCAGGATTTTCGGGCCTTGGCATAAAAGTTGCTCCGTATGGGGCATGAACCAAACCACTTTCCTGAGCGAAGCCTCTAAACTATTGAGATCGGCAGTTCTGCCTGCTCTCTTCCTGGCCCAGGGAGCCGCCGCCCTTGAGCCGCCCCCTCCCGGCTATGTTATCCCGCGGTCCGGTTCGCGCGGGGCCGCCGCCGGGCTCGGCATAGGCAGCCAGGCGGCAGATCCGGCCCTGGTGTCCAACTTCTATCGGGCCGTGAGGCCCTCCAGGGGCGTCCGCGCCGCCGCCGCCGGTCGCGGCTTACCCGCCAAGGGCAGTCCCAAGATGCTGGTGCTGCTGGTTGATTTCGACGACTACCCCGCCCGTGCCGGAGATACCCCTGCGCACCTGAGCGACCTGATCTTCGGGACCGGCGGCGACTTCCCCTACGAGAGCCTGACCGCCTATTACCGGCGCTCCTCTCGCGGGCAGCTGGAGATCCGCGGCGAAGTGCTGGGCTGGTACCGGGCCGGGCTGCGCTCTGAGATCCCCCAGACCCGCGAAGGGCGGGACGCGGTCATAAAGAAGGCCCTGCTGGCCCACCCGGATCACGACTTCTCCCAGTACGACAGCAACGGAGACGGCGTCATAGATTACCTGGCGGTTATCTGGACCGGGCCCACCGGCGAGTGGGCCACTTTCTGGTGGGGCTGCGCCACGTGGTTCTCCGACGCGGACTTCAGCGCCGGCGGGGTGCGCCCGGGCAGGTATTCCTGGCAGCCGGTGCTGAGCAACCAGCAGGAGCCCGGGGATGAATATTCGGTGCGCATACTGCTGCACGAGACCGGGCACGCCCTGGGGCTGCCGGACTATTACGACTACGAGCCCGGCGTGGGGCCCGACGGCGGGCTGGGCTACTTCGATATGATGGACGCTAACCGCTACGACCATAACTGCTTCAGCAAGGTCCTGCTGGGCTGGGTGCGGCCCCGGGTAGTCACCCTCGATGGCGAGTTCGACCTGCAGGCGGCCGGCGCGGGAGGCGACTGTGTGGCGGTCATCCCGGCGGGCAAGCCCGGGCGCACCGAGGAAGTCTTCATCGTAGAGCGGCGCTCTGGCACCGGCAATGACTCAAGGCTGGGCAGCGGCGGCGGCTTCGTGGTCTGGCACGTGGATACTACTCTTAACGAAGGCGGCGCCGGGTTCCGCTACAATAACCAGAACACCGACCATAAGCTGATAAAGTTCATGGAGGCCGACGGGCTGGAGGAGCTGGAGAGCGGGCTTAGCAAGGCGGTGACGCAGGCGGATTTCTTCGCGGCCGGGGGCAGCTTCGGCGCGAGCGCAGGGCCTTCCAACCTCCTCTACGACGGAGAGGAGAGCGGCGTCTCGCTGTTCTTCGGCGCGGACGGGCCGCGGGATTTTGTCACGCTGAATTACGCCGCGCAGCCGGTGCTGGTGGCGGCGCGCTGAGGGCTGCGACGCGGCAGAAGCCCGGGGCAGCCCGGGCTTCGTTATTTGACCGGGCCGGCCTTCAGTTTCAGTAAAAGGGTTTTTATGTCCCCGAAGGGGCGCAGGCTGGCCGCGGCAAGAGCGATGTCGGGGCGCACGCCGCCGGGGATGGCGGCCGGGTGCGGATACCGGCGCGAGGCCACCGAATACTTCAGGCCGCTGGCCGGGAGGGTAAAAGTCTCCGGATCGCCGAAATAGCCGGGGGTGCCGCCGGTCTCTTCGCCGAGGATCTCCCCGGCCTTCAGATCCCGGAAGCGGGCCGCGAACTGCGCCGCCGCCGGACCGGTGCCCGGCCCTGTGAGAAGGAAGGTCTTGCCGGAGAATTTCTCCATCGGGCCTTTGAGCCAGCCGCCGAAGAAGCCCAGCAGGTAGTCCGCCCCGGCCGCGTCGCCGGAAGCGGCTTCGCGCAGGTCGAGCGCCAGCGTCTCCACATTTTTGTCTTTCAGCTCCAGGAAGAACTCGTCGTAGGCGCGCCGCGAAGAGCGGGAAGGGGCCAGGTCCGGGACCTTCAGCAGGGCCAGGCGGCTCTGCGCGTAGATCATTTTTGTCAGCGTAGTGTGCCGGGCCGAGAGGCGTCGGAATTCCCCCGCTGTGACCGGGGCCAGCTTTTTCCGCAGTACCTTTCCTCCCTCGGTCCGGACCTTCACTTCCAGGGGCTTATCCTGCGCTATAAGGTTCGCGAACTCCCACCAGAAGAGCTGGTCCCGGCAGAAGAGCCAGGCGCGCAGGCGCGGGGTTTCGGCGGAGACGCGCTCGAGGGCCGGGCGCAGGAACTCCTGCAGCCGGACGCCGTTGACCTCCAGCAGTTCCGCGCCGGCGAGCGCCGGATCGGCGGCGCGGTCGAGGATGAATCTATCGTCCAGGTAGGCGGCCGTGAACGGCGGCAGCTTCAGCGCCGGGTCTTTATACTTGCGAGGCAGCTGCCAGGTCAGGCGCGTTGCGGAATCGCCGAAAGCCGCCGCGCTGCGGTAGAGGATGAAGGCGAGGTCGCGCACGCTGACGCGGCGGAATTCATCCAGGCGTGCGTCGGCTTGGGCTAGGGCCTCGGCCTTCAGATCACCGAGGTCCGGGGCCGTCTCGCCCGGCGCCGGGGCCGGGCGCGTTTCGCGCAGCTGCCGGAAGAAGCTCTCTATGTCGGCCGCGGCTTCCCGCTGCGTCACGCGCTCCTTCTGGAGCCAGGGCGAATTAATGAAGGCGCGCCCGCCGTAGAAGACGGCGGCGCAGAAAGCCAGCACGGCCAGGAGGTCCCTCGCGGCGGCCAGTTTGCGCGCGGTGTCGGAGGTGAAGTTCGGAGTCATTTTATGGCTACGGCGTCCATGGAGCGCTTGCCCAGCAGCCCCCGCAGAACGGCGCGCCGGAGGTCGCCGCGATGCCTCTTCAGGAGGACCTGCGATACCGGCAGATCTGGGAGCACGCCGCGCAGGTTGTCGGCGGGGCGCGGTTTGGGGCCGAAGAACTGCTTGTCGGAGACGGAGAACGGTATCCTGCTGTGCGGCAGGGACAGCGGGATAGCTTCCCCGAAGCAGACCGGGACGCCGCCGGTCTCCCAGCCGATTATCTTGCCGAGGCCGTAGTCGCGGAAGACCGTGGCGAAGTCGGTGGCCGACGAGAAAGTGGCGCCGGAGACCAGCAGGTAGGCCTTACCGCTGAAAAAATCGGCCGGGCGCGGGTGGGCATACTCTTTGTTTTCCGACTCAATTATTTCCCCGACGCGGGATTTTACCTTGCTGGTGTCCAGGGCCAGGAAGCGGAGGATACGCAAGCCTTCCTTTGAGATCTTCCAGCGCACCCTGCTGAAGCTGATGAACGGCTTGTCGGTCAGGTGGGTGAGGATGAAATCCCCGATCCTGGTGTCCCCTCCGCCGTTGTCGGCGATATCGATGACCAGTTCCTCTACGCCGGCCTTCCGGATAGCCGCGAAGGCCGCCGAGATGCGCTTCTTCTCTGAGTCGGAATACTGGAAGCTGGGATAATAGAACCACGCGGTCTTTTCCTCAGGATAGAGCGTCAGCGCCGCCGCTCCTGCCGAGCCTCTGGCCGAAGCGGTTTTGCCCAGGAGCCTGAATTCCGCGTGAGTGAGCAGCGGCAGCCTTGTGTTCTCGCTCTTGCCGTCCTGACCCTCGGTGGTAAGCGTCAGCTGGTCCTGGCCGGAGAGCAGGCCGGAGATATCCCACCAGAACGCTTCGTTCATCGTAAAGCGCAGGCAGGCGTAGCCAGCCGTTTCGGCCGACTGCCTTTCCAGTATCGGCCTGAGGAATTCGCGGACGGGTACCGAATTTACCGCTGTGAGCCGTCTGCCGTTCAGGTTGTATTTATGCGAGCCGATGAAGAGGCCGCCGTTGACGCAGTTCAGCGACACCGGCGGATAGATCTTCTTTTCGTGGTCGTCGGAAGGAGTGTGCTGTAGCTGGATCCCGGTGTGCCCGTCCTTTAACCCGGCCGCGGCCTTGTACAGCAGGTAGGCAAGGTCCCTGACCCGCACTTCTCCGTCTTTTACCGGGAGCAGCGCCGCTTCTTTCAGGGCGGTCTCTTTCAACGCGGCGTAAGCGGCGTGGCCGATATTGCCGGCAGGTTCGGGATGCACGCGCTCCAGCATGGTGAAGAACTGCTGTGTATCCTCGGCGGCCTCAGCCGGGGATACCGTCGTGTGATACGCCTGATTGTACCGCGCGGCCAGCGCCCCTGACCACATCAGGAGCTGGAGTCGGCTGGGCTGGACCTTGAGGAAGACGAAAAGGGCGGCCGAACCGGCCAGGATGCCGAGAATGGCCGCCAGCAGCCCGGTTATACGCAGCAGGCTGCGCAGGTATTTCATCTGCCGGCCGAGGCCCTGTAGCGGCGGATCAGGGCGTTGGTGGAGGAGTCATGTTTCAGCTCCGGCTCGGCGGCGCTCTCCAGCTCGGGGGCTATGCGCCCGGCCAGGACCTTGCCCAGCTCTACGCCCCACTGGTCGAAGGGGTCTATCTGCCAGATCATGCCCTGGGTGAAGACGGAGTGCTCATAGAGGGCGACCAGCCGGCCCAGCGCCGCCGGCGTCAGTTCGTCGAGCAGCATGGTGGTGGACGGGCGGTTGCCCTCGAAGGTCTTGTGCGGGATGAGCCAGTCCTTAACGCCCTCGGTTTTAAGTTCTTCCGCGGTCTTGCCGAAGGCGAGCGCCTCGGCCTGCGCGAAGACGTTGGCCATGAGCAGGTCGTGGTGGCGGCCGAGTTTATGGTGCGTCTTCGAGAAGGCTATGAAGTCGCACGCTATGAGTTTGGTGCCCTGGTGTATGAGCTGGTAGAACGAGTGCTGGCCATTGGTGCCGGGCTCGCCCCAGTAGACCTGGCTGGTCTGGTAATCCGCCGCGCGCCCATCGACGGTCACGCGCTTGCCGTTGCTCTCCATGGTCATCTGCTGCAGATAGGCCGGGAAGCGCTTGAGGTACTGCTCGTACGGCAGCACCGCTATGGTCTGCGCGCCGAAGAAGTTGTTGTACCATAGGCCGAGCAGGCCCATCAGCGCCGGGATGTTCTCCTCGAAGGCGGCGTTGCGGTAATGCTCGTCCATTTCGTGAGCGCCGGCGAGCATCTCGCGGAAATACTTCGGGCCGATGGCGATCATCGTCGAGAGGCCTATGGCCGAGAACATGGAGTAGCGCCCCCCCACCCAGTCCCAGAAGCCGAACATGTTGTCGGTATCTATGCCGAAGGCGGAGACCTTGGCGGCGTTGGTGGAGACCGCCACGAAATGCTTCGCGATGGCGGCCTTGTCCTTGAGCGCCCTGAGCGCCCAGTCGCGGGCGGTCTCGGCGTTGGTCATGGTCTCCTGCGTGGTGAAGGTCTTGGAGGCCACTATGAAGAGGGTCTCGGCCGGGTCCAGGTCCAGCACGGCCTCGGCGAAGTCCGCGCCGTCTACGTTGGAGACGAAGCGGAACACCAGGCCGCGCTGCGAATAGTGCTTCAGGGCCTCGTAGGCCATTACGGGGCCGAGATCGGAGCCGCCTATGCCGATGTTGACGATGTTCTTTATTGTTTTGCCGGTATGGCCTTTCCAATGGCCGCCGCGCACTTTCTCGGCGAACTCCTCCATCTTCTCCAGCACGGCGTGGACATGCGGTATGACGTTCTCCCCGTCAACCACAACGGTGGCGTTCTTCGGGGCGCGCAGGGCTGTGTGCAGGACGGCCCGGCCCTCTGTGAGGTTTATCTTCTCGCCGGTGAACATGTCCTCTATCTTCTCGCGCAGGCCGGCGGCTTCGGCGAGGTCGCAGAGGCGGTTTATCGTCTCCGCGGTGACGCGGTGCTTCGAGTAGTCGAAATATATCCCCGCGGCCTCGAGGGCCAGTTTTTCGCCGCGCTTGGCGTCGGCGGCGAACAGGTCGCGCAGATGCGTTCCGCGCAGCTTCTCGTAATGGGCCTCGAGGGCTTTCCATTCCTTCAGCTCTTTAAGAGGGGGCAGGCCGTTGGTCATTTTAGTTCTCCAGTTCCTTTCTGCTCCTTGGCGAAAGCCAGCGGCTTCAGCCAGGTGATAATTGCTTTCAGAGTTTCCGGGTCCAGTTCCCGGTCCGCCGCGTTATAATTCTGCTGCACGAAAGCCGGCAGAAGCTCCGCGGCCGGCCTGGGCTCGTATTTTAAAACATGGTTGGCGTTTTCGGGATAGGCGACAGTGACTTCTTCTCCCTGTATATCCTCGAACAGTTTTCCGTCCAGCCGCACGTCTACCTGGATGTCCTTTTTGCCTATCAGCACCAGCCTGGGCCTGTCGGCACTGGCGAAGAGCGCCGGGGCTGACGCCAGGAGCAGCTCACGGCTGAACGGAAGCCCGGCGTAGAGGCTGGCGACTAGGTTGTTGATGGGGGCCGGTACGACCGGGTCCGCCGCGAAGGGCAGGCCGGCCTGGAATTTGGCGATAAGTTTGTCGTAGGCGGCCATGATGGCTGCGCCCTCGGGCAGCGGTTTGACCTGCTTTTCGATCTGCCAGCGCATCAGGACTTTTCCGGTCCTTCCGGGTGGCGCGGTAAGGACCAGGCCCGCGAACTTTGCCTGGCCGCCGAGCTGGGCGTTCAGCGCGTGCAGCGCGCCCTCGCTGTTGGTAAGGGCGAAGAGCCTGCCCGGGGCTATGTCCGCCCGCCTCCGCAGGAAATCGGCGGCGGAAGCGACCTCGTCCTGGTGGGTCTGAAAGGATAATTTCCCGCCCAGCGCAACCATGTTGCCGGCGGCGTAGGGGCCCAGGAAGCGCTTGTCGTAGCGCAGCACCGCGAAACCGGCCCGGGCCAGGCCCTGCGCGAGCAGGCTGGCGGAACCGTTCTTGCCGGGCAGCAGGCGGGAGTTCCAATCGCGGTCCGTGGGGCCGCTGCCGGCGACAAGGACTACGGCGGGGTGGGGGCCCGGCGCGGCCGGGAGGGTGAGCGTGGCTGATACCGTGGTGGCATCGATGCTCCAGGAGACAATTTCTGAGACGGGCTCTCCGGGCTGCGCCGAGAGCGCAGCCGGAGCCAATAGTAAAGCCAGAACCGACGCTTGAATGTTCATAACGCTCCCCCCGGCGCGCTTATTTGTTCAGCGCGCGCTTGAATTCCCTGGTCAAAGCGGGGACGATCTCTGTCGCGTCCCCTACGATGCCGTACGTGGCCACCTTGAAGATGGGCGCGTCCGGGTCCCTGTTGATAGCCACGATGATCTTAGACGACTGCATGCCGATGAGGTGCTGGATCTGCCCGGAGATGCCGCAGGCGAAGTAGAGCTTGGGCACTACGGTTTTGCCGGTCTGGCCTACCTGGTGCGAGTACGGTATCCAGTCGGCGTCGACGGCGCTGCGGCTCGCGCCGACGGCGCCGCCCAGGGTCTTGGCCAGCTCCTCGAGCAGGGAGAAATTCTCTTTGCCGCCCATGCCGCGGCCGCCGGCCACTATGATATCGGCCTCGGAAATATTGACGGTGTTGGTCAGCTCCTCTATGACGTCGAGCAGTTTCGTGCGGGAGGCAAAGGTTTCCTCCGGGTAGGCCTTGCTGATTATCTCGGCGGCGCGCCCGGGCTGGACGGCGGCCTCCTGCATGACCTTGTGGCGCACGGTGGCCATCTGCGGCCGGTGGTTGGGCGCTATGATGGTGGCCATGATGTTGCCGCCGAAGGCGGGGCGGGTCTGGAGCAGCAGGCGCTCTTTGAGGTCTACGTCGAGGCCGGTGCAGTCGGCGGTGAGGCCGGCCTCGGTCTTGATGGCCACGCGGGAGATGAGGCTGCGGCCGATGGTAGTGGCGCCGCAGAGCAGCACTTCGGGCTTGTATTCCTCGACGAGGTTCACGAGGACGGTGGTATAGGGGTCGTCCTGGTAGGCTTTCAGGGCGGGATGGTCCGCCAGGTAGACTTTGTCGGCGCCGCGCTCGCCCAGCTTGTGCGCCGCGTCTTCCAGGCCGTGGCCCAGCAGCACGGCGCAAAGCTTTACGCCCAGCTTGTCGGCCAGTTTGCGGCCCTCGCCGAGCAGTTCATAGGAAATGGACTGTATGACGCCTTTCTTCTGCTCGCAGAAGACCCAGACGTCCTTGTAGGCGGAAAGGTCCTTCTTGGGGCCGCCGGATTTCTCCAACTCGATAGCGGAGAATTTGCAGGCGGCCACGCAGGCGCCGCACAGGGTGCACTTGGCCATGTCTATTACGGCCTTGCGCTCGCTCATGTGTATGGCGCCGAAGGCGCAGGCTTTAACGCAGAGGGTGCAGCCGGTGCATTTCTCGAGGTGTACTTTAATGGAGGCCATCAGACCACCTCCCCTTTGAGCAGCTCGACGAGCTCTTTGGCGACCTCGTCGCAGGTGCCGGAGATCATCTCTCCGCCTTTGCGGGCTTCGGGGGTGAAGATCTTGACTACGCGGGTGGGCGAGCCGTCGAGGCCGAGGGCGGCGGGGTCGGCGTCCAGGTCCGCGGCGGTCCACTTTGCTATCTTGGCGGACTTGGCGCGCATCATGCCTTTGAGGGAGGGCATGCGCGGGGTGTTGATCTCTTTGACGACGGTGAAAAGGCAGGGCAGCGGGATTTCCACGACGTCATAGCCTTCTTCGGTCATGCGCTCCACTTTCGCGGTCTTGTCGTTGATCTCGGCGATCTTCTTGACGTAGGTGACCTGCGGGATGTCGAGGTGGGTGGAGATGCCGGGGCCCACCTGGGCGGTGTCGCCGTCGGAGGCCTGCTTGCCGCAGAGGATGACGTCGTAGGCTTCGAGTTTCTCGATGGCGCAGGCGAGGGTGTAGGAGGTGGCCCAGGTGTCGGAGCCGGCGAACTTGCGGTCGCTGACGAGGACGCCTTCGTCGCAGCCGAGGCCTATGGCCTCTTTGAGGGCGTTCTCGGCCTGGGGCGGGCCCATGGTGAGGGCTGTGACTTTGCCGCCGCAGCGCTCTTTCAATCTCACCGCTTCTTCGATGGCGTAGGCGTCGAAAGGGTTGATGACGCTCTCCACGCCGTCGCGGATAAGCGTATTGGTTACGGGGTCTATCCTGACGTCGGTGGTGTTAGGTACCTGTTTGATGCAGACGATGATATTCATTTCTTTCTTCTCTTTCCCCTTTAGCTGAAGGGGTGTCGCGCAACTGCGGGTACGGCGAAAGCAGGGGTTCGGAAGGCCGTCACGGAGGCCCGAGCTTGCATAGCGCGAGGGCCGAGTGACGAGGGTCGAGCACGGTGTTGCGAGAGCCCGGGCCTGACGGGCCCCTGCTTTCGCCGGGCCCGCCCTGAACGCGTTACTTCTTCAGCGTCTCCTTTATCATATTCGCGGCGATGACGTTGCGCTGGATCTGGTTGGTGCCTTCGTAGATCTGGGTTATCTTGGCGTCGCGCATGTATTTTTCCACCGGGTAGTCGCGCATGTAGCCGTAGCCGCCCATGATCTGCACGGCGTCGACGGCCACTTTCATGGCGACGTCGCTGGCGAAGAGCTTGGCCATGGCGGATTCCTTGGAGACGGACTTGGCGCCGGAGTCCACCAGTTTGGCGACGGAGTAGGTGAGGGCGCGGGCGGCCTCGATCTGGGTGCCCATGTCGGCGAGCATATGCTGCACGGCCTGGAAGGATGAGATGGGTTGGCCGAACTGCACGCGGGTGCGGGAATAGTCCAGCGCGCAGTCGAGCGCGCCCTGCGCTATGCCCACGGCCTGCGCGGCCACTCCGGGGCGGGAGGTGTCGAGGGTCTTGAGGGCGACGATGAAGCCCATGCCTTCGCGGGAGATCAGGTTTGCGGCCGGCACTTCGCAGTCGGTGAAGATGACTTCGCGGGTGGCGCTGGCGCGGATGCCCATCTTCTTCTCTTTCTTGCCGAACTCCATGCCCTTGGTGCCCTTCTCCACGATGAAGGCGCTGGCGCCGCGGATGCCCTTGGTCTTGTCGGTCAGGGCGATGACGGTGTAGATCTCGGCCTCGCCGGCGTTGGTGATCCACTGCTTGACGCCGTTGAGGATGTACTTGTCGCCTTCCTTGCGGGCGGTGGTCTTGATGGAGGCGGCGTCGGAGCCGGCCTCGGCCTCGGTGAGGCAGAAGGCGGCCAGGCGCCGGCCGGCGGCTATGTCGGGCAGGTATTTCTTTTTCTGCTCGTCGGAGCCGTGCAGGGCTATGGGCAGCGCGCCCAGCGCGGAGCCCGCGAACCCCAGGGCTATGCCGCCGCAGGCGCGGGACAGCTCCTCGGTGACGAGGCACATGTCGAAGATGCCCCCGCCCAGGCCGCCGTAGGCCTCTGGCAGGTAGATGCCGAACAGGTCGCTCTCGCCCAGGATCTTCATGATCGGCCAGGCGAACTCTTCGCTTTCGTCGTACTGCGCCGCCACGGGCTTGATCTTCTCCTGGGCTATTTTGCGCGCCAGGTCCCGTATCATCGCCTGCTGTTCGGTCAGTAAGTAGTCCATGTGTTGCTCCTGCTGCAAAAATCGCGCCCCTATGCCGTTATCCGGGCGTTCCTGTATAAATGGTATCAAAATCTAAAATGGGCGCGCAATTTTATATTATATATATGTAAAAATTCGGTAACATGCCCGCGGTAGAATAATTAGACCGCGGCATACGCTTTCCGCGCGGCGGTCTTTTCGGGAGAATTTAACTATGGACATAATGACACTGATCGGTTTCCTCCTCGGCGCCGCTGTTGTGGCCTGGGGCGCCGTCTCCTCCGGAGTAGGCGACAAGCTGTTCAACGCGCACGGCATGATAATAGTGCTGGGCGGCACGCTGGCGGCCATCTTCATCAACACCTCCTACAAGCGCTTCCTGGCCGGCCTGCGGGCCCTGGCCGACACTTTCGCCTCGCCCAAGATCCCCTCCGTGGAGGAGGCCGTGCGCACGCTGGTCGGCATGGCCGAGACGGCGCAGAAGCAGGGCGGCATCATGGCGCTGACCAGCACCGACCCCTCCTTCGCCGGCGGCTTCCTCAAGCGCGCGGTCTCCGTGGCCATGATCAGCGCAGAGTCCCGCGAGACCCGGGCCATCCTGGAAGAGGAGATCCGCCGCCGCCGTCTCGACGTGCAGGAGGATTCCAACCTGTACCGCACCGCCGGCGTGCTGAGCCCGATGTTCGGCCTGATCGGCACGCTGTTCGGCATCATCCAGACGCTTAGCAATATCTCAGACCCCACGGCGATAGGCCGCTCGATGGCCGTGGCCATCACGTCGGCCCTGTTCGGCATCGGCTTCTCCAATATGTTCTGCGTGCCGGTGGCCAACAAGATCCGCCTGCGCGCCATGGAGGAGACGCTGGTGCTGCAGCTCATCCTCGAGGGCGTGATAGACATCATGTCGGGCAAGACGCCCCATTTGATAGAGATGCACCTGCGCGGCTACCAGCCCACGGACTCCGCCGGCGCGAAGGCCAAATAAGGATCTATGCGCTTCTACGAACGCGAGGACGAACTGGAGAACGAGCTCAACCGGGGCGCGCTGTGGGCCATCACCTACGGCGACATGATGAGCTACCTCATGATCTTCTTCATGATCCTGTTCGCTTTCTACAGCTCCAAGAGCATCACCTCTCAGTTCTCCCAGAAGGCCATAGAGGAGACCTTCGGGCGGGATACGCAGGTGGCCAGCACGCTGTTCTCCAAGCACGGCATCCAGCAGATAGCCCAGGTGGAGATCTCCGCCAACAAGATCAGCATCAACTTCTCTGACCCGATCCTCTTCGCCCCCGGCAGCGACGTGCTGAAGGAGTCCTCCTATCCCCATTTGCGCCGCCTGACGGCGGTCTTCAAGGACCTGCCGAACCCCATACAGATAGAGGGCCACACCGACAACAGGCCGCTGGGCCGCGGTACGCGCTTCCGCTCCAACTGGGAGCTGTCCAGCGCGCGCGCCTTCACGGTGCTGCAGTTCTTCGTCAAGGAAGGCGTCGCCCCCGAGAAGCTTTCCGCGGTGGGCTACGGCGAGTTCAAGCCAGTGCAGTCCAACGAGAGCCCCGAGGGGCGCTCGAAGAACCGGCGCATAGAGATAAACATAGTCCGCCACGAGATCTGACGCCATGAAACTGACCACGAGGTTCCTGCTGATCCTGCTGGGCATAGCGGTGCTGCCGCTGGTGCTGGCCGTCGGCTGGAACGTCTACCAGTACAATTCCTCGGTGGGCAGCTACTTCGAGCTGCACAAGGGGCTCTCCCGCCTCTCCGCCGTCAACGTGGACGAGTGGTTCCTCAACACCAACCGCAACCTGGCCTTCCTCTACGAGCTGGAGAACCCGCTGCGGGGCCGCAAGGTGGACGAAGCCCAGGTGATACAGCAGGCCGCCCGCATCAATTCCGACATCATGTCCCTCAGCGTGCTGGACAAGAACGGCAAGGAGCTGTTCTTCCTGCAGAGCGAGAAAGTAAAGGAGAAGAAGTCCCTGGCCTCCTACGCGGTCGCGCTCACCACCCGCGCGAGCGAGTCCGGGGTGGTCTCCACCGGGGAGGTGGTCTGTCTGAAAGGCCAGGCCTATTTCCCCCTCGCCTACCCGCTGGTGGACGGCCGCGTGGTGCTCTTTCATTTCTCGATGGACAAGCTGCTGGGCAAGATCAATTCCCAGCAGGCCGGCCGCAGCGGCCGCGTCTTCATCTCCGACGGACAGGGCCGGCCGCTGCCCTGCCAGGACATGAAGGGCCTGGATTACACGCCCGCCGACCTGAAGAAAGTTTTCCGCGGCGGCGCCCGCACCGGCACGCTGGCCAAGTTCGCCTTCTCGGGAGAGGATTACTCCGGCGCTTACGCCGCCATCGACAAGCTTGACTGGGCGGCCGTGTCGATGGCGTCCGAGGACGAGCTCTACGGCAAGCAGCGCAAGTCCATAGCGGTCTTCTCCTTCCTCGCCGTCATAATTTTCGTGATAACCATGGTGGTGGTGTTCATGGTCTCGGCCCGCATCATCCGCCCCGTGAACAACATGGTCAACGGGGTCAAGCAGTTCCTGAAGACCCAGCACCTCGACCAGGTGATAGCGTCGGAGGGCTGGCCGGAGATAAAGGTCCTGGTCGGCATCCTGAACCGGCTGATGCTCGAGCTGCAGGCCTACCGCGCCTTCCAGCTGAACCAGATCGTGGAGGAGAAGGGCAAGGCCCAGGCGCTGATAGACACCATTTCCGACGGCGTGCTGCTGATAGACGACCGCGGCTCGATGATCTACTCCAACAATACCGCCCTGCGCCTGCTGGGCATCCCCAAGATCTCCCCCGAGGTGGGCGTGCCCCGCTCGGTGAAGAACGAGGCCTTCTTCAAGGCGCTCACCGACATGCTGGCGGTGAAGGAAAAATACCTGAAGCAGGAAGTGGACGCGCCGCTCTCCAACGAGGGCGGCAATCCCGTCACCAAGAGCTTCCGCATCATCTCCAACCAGTTCCTGCTCGCCACGCTGAAGCGCCCCGGCCGCGTCATCATCATCCGCGACATCACCAGCGAGAAGGAGATAGAGAAGGCCAAGGAAGACTTCTTCCACATGATCACGCACGACATGCGCGCCCCGCTCTCCACGCTGCAGGGCTACACCGAGCTGCTGATGAAGAAGATCGGCCCGTCGCCGGCTACCGACAAGTACCTGGCCAGCATGCTTTATTCTTCGCGCCGCCTGCGCGGCATGATAGACGACATCCTGAACGTGACCAAGCTGGAACGCGGCACGATGTCGCTGCAGCTCGACACTATCGACGCCGAGGCCCTGATCACGCGCGTTAAGGACAACCACGAGCCGGTGGCCGGGCCCAAGAACATCAAGCTCTCGGTCTCCGCGCCCGCGGCCAAGCTCCAGTTCACGGCGGACCCGATCCTGCTGGAGCGCGTCATCACCAACCTGATGGGCAACTCGCTGAAGTTCACCCCGGGCGGCGGCAGCATCACGCTGTCGGCCTGGGACGACGCGCAGCAGGTGTTCTTCGCCGTGGAGGACACCGGCCCCGGCATTCCCGAGGCCAAGCGCAAGGAGATCTTCGAGAAGTACTCCCAGATGGAGGAGCACAAGAGCCAGGGCTTCGGCCTGGGCCTGGCGATGTGCCAGATGACCGTAGAGCTGCACAAGGGTAAGATCTGGGTCGAGTCCGAGGTGGGCAAGGGCAGCAAGTTCATCTTCACCGTGTCCAAGACCATGGCCGCCCCCCCGCCGCCCATCCCGTCCCCCTCTTGAAAACGCGGGCGAATTGACATATACTAAATCCTTATGGAACCTAAAAAGAACCAGATGCTGATCATAGACGACAATGTCGAGTTCCGCACCATGGTCTGCGACTACTTTACCGACCTCGGCTTCGCCGTCGATATCGCGGAGAACGGGCGCGAGGGCCTGGCCAAGGCCAAGCTGATCCGCCCGGACATCATCCTCTGCGACGTGATGATGCCGGACATCGGCGGCATCGAGGTCATCCGCAACCTGCAGGTGGAGGACGAGACCCGCTCCATCCCCGTCCTCGTCATTACCGGCTCTTTTTTCGACAAGAACATGAGCGAGCTGTTCCGCCAGGAAGCCAATTGCCGCGAGTTCATGAGCAAGACCGTGGAGTTGTCCTACCTGGAGAAGAAAGTCCTCGCCCTGCTGCCCAATAAATGACCCCCCGTCCCCGAGTGCTCGTGGTGGACGACGAGCCGGATTACCTCCGCATCGCCGCCCGCATAGCCGGCAAGGCCGGCTGCTCGGTGGTTACGGCGCCGGCCGCGCTGCCGGGCCTGAAACTGGCCGAGGAAGACCCGCCGGACCTGATCCTGCTCGACGTGGGCCTGCCGGATATCAGCGGCTTCGAGGCCGCCCGGCGCCTGCGCAAGGTGCCGGCGCTGGCCAAGGTCCCCATCATCTTCTTCACCGTCCGCTCGGAGCTTGACATGGTCTCCGAGGGCCTCAAGCTCGGGGCCGCCGGCTACGTGCTCAAGCCCTTCGATCCCGACGAGCTGTCGCGGCGCATCAAGGCCGCGGTCCGCCCCGCATGAAAAAACCGGCCGCGGCCTGCGTGGGCTCTCCGGCCCTTGCCGCCTTCCTGGCGGAGGCCCTGCACGGCTTCCGCCTTAAAACTTATCCCTCGGCCGCGGCCTTCCTGAAGTCCCCGGCCGGCGAGCGCCTGGCGGTTATAGAGGCGTCCCTGCCGGACATGTCCGGCCGTGACCTGACGGCCGTGCTGCGCGGCGACAAGGCCACGGCGGGGCTGCTCCTGGTGCTGACGGGCCCGGGGCCCTACTCCCCGGCGGCCGCCGCCCTCTCCCTCGAGAACGGGGCCGACGAGTATTTCTCCTTTCCCCCCGAGCCCGCGCTGTTCCGGGCCCGCGTGCAGAATTTGCTCGCCCGCGCCGCGGCGGGAGCGCCGCCGCCCGCAAAGCCGTCCGAGTACTCCTACGGGGCCCTGACGGTCTCGCCGGAGGCGCGCAGCGCCGCGGTAGGCGGCGTCAAGGTGCGCCTGACGGCCCTGGAGTTCGACTTGCTGCTCTATTTCCTGCGCAATCCTGGGCGCGTGGTCGCCCGGACCGTGCTGCTGGAGCAGGTCTGGAAGCTGGGGACGGAAGCCGGGACGCGCGCCGTGGACAAGCGCATAGAGGCCTTGCGCTCGAAGCTGGGCCGCTTCGGCTCCAAGATACGGACTGTGTTCGGGTTGGGCTACATCTTCAAACTGTAAATTCGCTCACGGCGCCGCGTTTCCCAGCGGCAGCCTCACTTCCACCACCGCTCCTCTCTCCGCCTTGTTGGCTACGGTCAGCGTGCCGCCGTGTTTCTCGGCTATGCGGCGGGCTACGGCGAGGCCGATGCCGGCTTTGCCTTTATCCGTGGTGTTGAAAGGGGCGAAAAGCTTGTCCAGCGCCTCGCGGGCGAAGCCGGGGCCGGTATCCTCGAAGGCGAGCACGGCCTCCCGCCCGTCCTCCGAGCCCTTCAGCGTCACGCGCAGGCTGCCGCCCTGCTGCAGGCGCTCGTAGGAGTTCTTCACCAGCTGGTAGAACAGCATTTTCAGCCGCTCGACGGAGACGCGTGCGCGCAGGCGCGGGTTCAGGATGGCCGAGGTAACGGAGATCTTGCGCTGCTTGAAGGCGCGCTCCCACTTCTCGGTCTCTCCCCGTACGAAGCCGGCCAGGTCGGTCTCCTCCAGCTCCGGGGTTTCCGGGTCCAGGTATTCCTGCCAGCCCTTGAGCAGGTTCACCGAGCCCAGCAGGTTCTTGAGGCCCGGCTCCAGCGCCTTGCGCTCGGCGGCGGGGATGCGCAGGTTGAAGGCCTTCAGGTCGCGCGCCGTCTTTTCCAGCGACGCCAGCATCTTGGCGGTGAAGTCGGCCTGCTCGCGCAGCAGCAGGCCGCTGAACTTGATGTTCTTGCGGCGCAGGTCCTCGTTCTCCAGTTCCACTTCGGGGATGCGCTTGAGATCGTTGTGCAGCGCGGCTATCTGCTGGTCGCGCGCCTCCAGGGCTTTTAGCAGCCGGGCGGAGTAGTCGTCGGAGGCGGCGAGCCTGGTCTTCAGCCCTTCCAGGTCGTTCTCGAGCGCTTTGATCTTCAGCGCCGCGCGCCTGGAAATCTCCTTTTCCTGTCCCCCGGCCAGTTTGGCTTCGCGCAGCAGGCCGTTGACCTTCTCAATGTCGGCGTCGCGCTGCTTCAGTTCGACCGCGAGGGCGCCGGCCCGCTCCTGGGCGTCCGCCAGGGCGCTCTTAAACTCCGAGGCCCGCTTCTGCAGGTCGAAAACCTGGGCTACCGCCCCGGTGAAATTGTTGCGCTGCTCCTGCGCGCTCTGGGCGTGCTCGTCGGCGGCCTGGCGCAGGCGCTGCGCCTCCAGCTTGGAGGCGTCCAGAGCGCTGCGCAGCGCGGCGCAGTCTTTCAGCGCGGCGCCCAGCGAGCGCTCCTTCTCTTCCAGGGCCGCGCCCAGTGCGGCCGCGCGCGCCCGGAGGGCCGCCCGCTCTTCGGCGGAGAGGTTCTCTTTCGCGCTCGACTCGGCCAGGGCCGCCTCAAGCGAGGCCAGCCCCTGGCGCTTGATGACCAGCTCGGCCCGGAGGCCGGAAAGCTCGTTCTCGGAGACGGCGAGCGCCGCGCGCGCCTGGTTTTCCCGCTCCGCGGTCGCGGCCAGTTCGTCGGCCGCCTGCTTTGCCTCGCGGCGGCCGGTTTCCAGGCTGCCGAGGAGGTATTCGTAGACGGATCTCTGCTTGCCGGAGGCGCGGGAGTCTTCTTTCAGGGTGCGCGCTATCTCCGGCAGCGAGGTGATCCCGGCTATCTGCTGCTTGAAAGTTTCTATGGCGGCTTCGCGGGCGGCCAGGGCCTCGCGGAGGCTGGCGGTCTCGGCCCTCAGGCCCTGCAGCTCGGCGTCGAGCAGGGTGCTCTCGTTCTCTTTCCTGCGCAGCTGCGTCTGCAGCTCCGAGGCGGCTCTCGCCTTGCCGGCGGCGCGGGAGAGGGTGTCTTCGTCCTTCCTGGCCGCTTCTTTCAGGTGCTCCGTCTCCGCTTTGAGCTGGCGCTCGCGGGTCCGGCTTTCGGCCAGCTGCCGCTCCAGGTGGCCCGCTTTCGAGGCCGCCTGCTCCAGGGCGTGGCGGGCTTCGGCGCGCTCTTTCTCGGAGCGGGCCGAGGCGTCCTGGGCGTCGCCCACGGCGCGCCAGAGGTAATCCATTTCGGAATTGAAGGCGTCGGAAGGGCGGCTCACATGCCCTCCTTGATGATGATGCGGCCCTTGGCGCTGAGCTCGATGGCCGCGGAAATTATCTTGGCCCTGGCGCCGATGATCTTTTCCTCTTCGGGGCGGGTGGCCAGCATGTCCTTGACCACCAGGCGCACGTCCTCGGGCAGCAGGCGCAGCACGTTGCCGGCGGGGGTCTCCCCGGCGCCGTAGAGCGCGGCGGCCCATTCCGCGTAGGGCATGGAGACTACCAGCGGGCGCAGGTTCTTGTCGTCGAGGCGGCACAGGTCGTCGAAGGTGACCATCTTGCGGCGCAGCTCCTCGGAGCCCTTGGGGTTGGCGCGCGCGAGGTTGTCCATGATCTCGCTGCGGGCGCCCTCGTCCACCAGGGACAGGAGGCGGCCCAGCTTTTCGGCGCCCTTCAGGCTTTTCTCGAGCTTGAGGCGCAGGTCGTTCTCTATCTCGTAGACGCGCTCGGGCTCGGCCTGCTTAAGGCCCAGCAGGTGCGCCGAGACCGACTGTTTCTTTACCGGCGGGAGGGCTAGCAGGATCTTGGAGGAGATGTGCGGCCTGCGGTCGGCGAGGTTGGCGATGATGATGGCCGCGTCCTCGTCGGGGAGGTCGGCCAGGAGCTCGGCGCTCTCGGCGGGCGGCAGCTTCTCCATGAATTCGAAAGCGGAGCCGGCGGTCAGCATGCCGCCGCTCCCGGCGGCGCGCGCCTCGACGTCAATGATCTCGCCCATCTCCCCCCCGGGGCCTTCCAGGCCGGCCGGCGCGGCGCCGGGGCCAGCGCCGGCGGGACCGGCGGGCGAGGGCGCGTTGATGCGGGCGTAGTCCACGAAGCCTGACAGCAGCTTGGAGGCGAGAATATAGCCGAGCACGAACAGCACGGCGAGGGCGAGGGCGCCGAAGGCGGCGGCCACGAGCACGGGGCGTATCTCGGGTGCTTCCAGGGCGCTCTTCCACCACGGCATCATCTCGGACTTGTCGCTGATGATGGTGTCGCCGCGGGCCTCGTTGACGCGCAGCACCTGGGAGATCAGCAGTTTGATGGCGTTGGCGCGGGTGTCGGGGATGGACCTGTCGAAGACGAGCGAGACGGTGAGTTTCTTGACGCGGAATTCGGTGGTTTTCTGGCTTTCCTCGCGCTGCTGCTTTATGAACTCGCCGGTCTTTTCGAGGATGTTGACTGAATTGTAGCCGGGCAGGGTGAGGTTCTCTTCGGGCGTGGGGCCCGATTCGCTCTTGCTCTTGAGGACTATTTCCCCCTCTACGGAGACGAAGGCCTGGGAGCGGCCGCGGCCCACCAGCTGCTCGAGCAGGGCGGAGACGTCGGCCTGCATGCGCGACGAGAGCTCGGCCGCCTGCGCGCTGGGCGAGGGCGCGGGCTGTTCCTGCGCGCCCGCGCTGACGGCGAAGCAAAGAGCGGAAATGGCGAAAAGGCGTGAAATCGGGTTCATAGTTCTCTTTAATTCTATATTAAGCAGGTTACAAAGTTATTACGGCGAAGTTAAACCCGCCTTCCTGAGAACCGCGAGAAGCCCAGTCGGGGGCCTGGCAGGGGTACTACCCCCCGAACCCTGGAAGATGGAAACCCTTGCGTCGGTTTCCCCCCACACTGTGGATTTAGTATCAACAGTCGCTTCGTCT